>ERZ1034361.989-NODE-989-length-16446-cov-3.032378_pt1 | contig 16446 bp, 14 predicted proteins | sample MGYA00520617_ERZ1034361 | MGnify/ENA primary metagenome ERZ1034361 (study PRJEB33736, sample SAMEA104284507) | Azolla filiculoides | biome: Urban; feature: Water surface; material: Ditch water | place: Netherlands | collected 2015-10-28 | depth 0-0.1 m ... | reverse complement strand
AGAAAACCTTAAAGCACGAAGCTTCAAGCTCTTTTGCGAAAAGTTTGAGCCAAATACAGCCATTCGTTCTTCTTTGTCCAACTATCAAACTGATATGAGCTTGATAAATCTACCACTATATATCGTAGATGCGTATTTTACCAATAGTTAATAGCTACGTTGGAAACCTTAATTGAGGATTAAAAAAACATATACAAAGAAAGAATGCCCGAAAATTTATAATTTCCAAACATTCCAGTATATATGACCGCATGCATGTCTGAGATTTCACGAGCTGTGATACTTTTTGCATTATCTGTATTTACCGCATATATATCCTCAAACAATGAGAAAAATTTTCTCTTTGCCTCATAAGGATCGAGCAGGTAAGTAAGCTGATATAAGCGAGTCGTATGATTTCCATCTCACCAGTTAAATCCAGAAGAGGTATAACTTCCGATAGTTGCATCAAATGAGGTTCTATCGGCTCAATTCCTATCTGGGAAAAGAATATTTACTGCTGCATCAGCACTTCATGCGAGATACAAACTCTCCACAAGAGAGTCTGTAGGAGAGAACAATGTTGCATTTGCCAGATGAAAAGCTTTCTCTCGTGACCAAGGAGAAGCACTTCCATTTGTACTGACTGCAAAGGCAGGAAGTATATTTCATCCCGCTTGAAGGATGAGAAGAAATCCAATAAGAATGCGACGTATCATAATAAAAAAATTAGAAAACTTGAATAAGAAGCAATGAGCTCAAAAGAAAAAGAAGACCGTTTGATAGAATGGTTGAATACGTTGCTATTCGTGGAGAAAATGTATAAACTCGTTTCTGAAGGAATAAGGTAACAGTTGTCACAGTTACGAGACATAAGAAAATTCCTATACCTAAAGCAAGCAGAAGTGGGAATATCCATACAACTTTCCCAAGAGAAAAAAGGACAAGAAACATACTCCACCCAAATCCACAAGGAAGAAGTCCAGTGAGAAATGAATAGATTTAAATTTTTTTCTGGTTGTGTGGTATATTTTCTTTTTTTTGTGGAGAAATTCTTCAAACAAGTGCTCGAATTAAGAAAAAAAGAGAGAGAATACAAAGCAATACAACACTTATTTGCTGGAGATATGTAATAATGTGAGAGGGAATATTTACTAAAAATAGCCCTTTTGTAATAATTGCTAAAACCAGGATATCTGCTAAATGAGTAAAGGTAAATATTGCCGAATATTTTACTCACTGCAACCATGAAACGGTAGAATCCAATAAGGAAGTGACGAGAAATGTTTTTGAATGTCCAGGTCCAAGCGCATGAAAAAAACCAAGAAATAAAACCGACCACCATATCCATACGAAAGAATAACTCGAGAATTTTTCTCATGCAATGACACGAATTCGTTGGAGAATAGACTCAAATAACATTCCTCACCAAATTCCAGATGACAAACTTCATGAATGTATTGTATTATTTCCAGGAGTACTTATTGGTATAATTTCCAAACGTTCAGTTTGCCAAGGTCCTGGATCTTTTGAAAGTGGATTCCATGAATTCCGTATCTCTTCACTATCGGTATAATTATCACCATCAGTATCCATAAGGCTTCCATTCGTTCCATATCAACGTTCCTCCTCATCACTTAATCCATCATGATCACTATCAAGAGAAGTTATGTACTGCATTCAAATGGTTGCAGTCTTATATTTTGATGTAAAAACCTTATAAGCAATCGTTTTTGGTCATTGTGAAGTATTCGCATAGAGCGATACTCGATTCGTCTGAAGAGAAAGGTCCGTGCATATTTGCATATCTAAAGTCAGCGTATCAATGAGAGTAGGGCACTCAAATCGATAGGAAATTGGGAATCAACGACTATACATTTCATCGATAAAAAGGCCTTCCTCAAGGGAAAAACCAGTCATGGTACAAAGGGTATTTCCACTCTTCATATGAAATGTTTGCTTCATATAGGAAAATAAAACCTCCTTATTTTCATAATAGCTCTCAGGGGTAATACTTTCAGGAAGAATATTTCCTGAATTTATAAGAATATGGTCCAACTCAACTGGATGGAGTGTAGTGGATCATTCTATGGTAGTAGAATAAATACTCAAAGTTGTATTTGACACATCAAGAGGATGAGCCACAACAAAACAAGGAATAGATAACAACAAAGACACGTATAAGAGAAGACTCTTTCGATTCATGGAAGAATAGAAAATAGGAAATACGTTCAGTTTGTATTTTTTTGAGTGTTTCTTATACTTAAGTTTTGTAAGTATTCTTTATATTGTACTGCTTTCATGTATTTGTCAAACATGTAAAATACAGTATAGTATACATTTTTAATACAAGATCCCTCCTTTATAGATAAGAAAATCATGATAATATATCTTGAACGTGATATTGAACATCTTCCGCTTACTCAAAATATCCTGAAAAAAATCCCTCAGGCTGATATTGTACGGATTCGACATTATAAAAATATTTTTGATGCCACTGTGCAATTTCCTATTGAAGAATCATTCGTACTCGCACGGCTCCGTTGAGATCATGTAAGTACATGTCCACCTGGATATGACTGATATGATTATTCATTCTTTTTCAAAAGTTCACTCTGATGTGTATTTGATTGTGATTATTGCTATCTCAAATGAGCATTTAAAAATCATGCTATGAAGATTATTTTTGTAAATTATGAAGAAATCCAAGATAGTATCAGAAAGGTAATTTCATCTGTTCGAGAAAAAGACAAAACAGGAAAGATTATCTTCTACGCAAGTAATTATTCAGATATCCAATGATTGGATATGATAACTCAATTTAATGCATCATTTATTCCATTTTTTGAAATATTCCCCTGAGTTATCTGTGAATCAAGAACAAAATCAGCAAACATTACATCACTCCTTCCTTTTGAGGCGCCAAAGAATTATGAAATCGCTTTCTCACTGAATCCTGAAAGTATTATTCAACAGTATGAGCACAAAACATCATCGCTTACAGAAAGAGTACATGCAATCAATACTCTTATAGATCGCGGATGGAAAGTTGGCCTCAGATTTCTTCCACTCCTACCGGTTCATGAATATGAGAGTGTATATCGAAAGTTTCTTGAGCAACTCAAGGAAGAGATTGATTTTCATAAAGTCCACTCTTTTTCAGTAGGTTCACTCTTATTTACGAAGGAGGATTATAAAGTTATTATGAAAAAAAATCCATGATTTGATATGCTCTATAGTATTCATCAAAAAGATTCAACCGATGGTTTTATACGATTTCCCCTCAAGATTCGAACCGATTTTTATAAACTTTTTCGAGAATTTCTTCCAAAGGAGAAAACAAGTATTTGTCTCGATATATAGAGAAATATGATACTTTTTATTTAAAAATTAGGAGTTCTGATTTCAAAGAAATCTAGTTGCTTTTTTGTAACTCTTATTATAATAGGAGACATTATAGTGAAATCCACTACATGGATAAAAGAAAGATTCGACATATATGTTTGATTCTTTTGGGGAGTATATTTACTCTTTGGCATTTCACTGCCGCTGCTGAAGTGCACATAATACAAGTCCTTCCAAATACCGAAGAGGATGCACGCCTTGAAGAGATTATCTTACAAAATATCGGATGTGAGGCGATAGATTTGTCTGGATATGTTATTGCTGATATACAACCAAAATCCTATACACTTTCATGATATATTTTAGAGCACGGAAAAACCCTCACTCTTTCTCGAATAGTAACAAAGATGATACTGAATAATACTGATGAAACCCTCTATCTATATGATCCAGCAGGAATACAAATTGATACTTTTTCTTATATCTCAAGTGAAAAATGAATTCCCATAGAACACCCCTATGCAATAAATTCATCATGTGATCATATTATTTCTGAAACCGTACAAACCGAAACAGGGAATACACAAGATAGAAATAATATCCCACCAGAAACATCGTCATGAAATAATATATCAAACTCAGGAATCCATGAGGAAGTTGGATCTGGAGAAAGCCAAATGAATTCAGGGAGTGGAGTTCAACAAGAAAATAATAACACTCCAAGTAACTCCGGAAATACTTCTTATTCATGAACAACACATACAGGTGAATTGTTGGACGATGATTCATATCCTCCTCTGGTTACCCCGCCAATTCCTCGATATCTGAGCTATACAGATAAAGACAGTAATGGGAAAATTGATACTATCATTATACAGTATGATCAAATTATAACCGGTTCAATACTGATAGATTCATTCTTTCTGTACTCACGCACTGGAGGAATGTATTCAGGACAAATAAATACACTCAGTGGTTATATATTTTCATGATCCATACTCACTGATACACTCTCGCTTTCTATACAAGAATGAGTCGAAGGACATGAAATGCTTTCAATAAATAAAACAACTCAAAGTGACCTCCGAATAAAAACATACTGAAATTATGGAATATATAGTATATGAGGATTACAAGCCGAAGGAATATTTCTTACTACTTCATTTTCTGGATATACCAATATTATTCATCCTATAAAAGAGGAGGAAATACAACCTATTTCAGAAACAAATTCATGAATAGATCCCCCAATTCCTATCATTACTCTTCAGCAACCAAGCAATGCAACCCTTTCTGGATTTATATTTCAGTGTATATATGGACTTCCATGTCGAATCAATCTTCATCTCGAAGAAAGCTTTACATGAAATATGAATAGAGATGACTTCCGATGCTTCATAATAACAGAAAGTTGAGGAGAAGAAACGTGTAATCCTTCTACCCTATATTTCTCTGGTAAAAGTACACTTGAGTTACAGATTCAATCAAAATGAAACACAGGTTCTATACATTCTATCTTGTATCAGATTCTATTTGAAGATATACATACGTATGGGTGAAGCTCCTCAATACCTATACAAAATAATAATGGAATTGTTACGAGTATAATCAGTATCGACTGAAAACTTCCAAAGAATCAAATATTTACAAATAGCACACTTTCCTGTACAAATTCCCCTTGTTCTATTAATCTCACTGGCGAAAATTCCTTTCATTCATCTTGAAAGAAGCTTTCCTATCAGTGGGATTTTTGAAATGGAAATACAAGTTCTAGAAAAGATCCAGGGGCACAAAAGTATATTTCTGGGAATTATATAATTACTTTAAAAGTAATTTCAGAAGATTGAGAACAAGGATTTTCAAGTCTCTCAGTTATCGTAGAAGAGAATGCACAAATACCAGAAAAGAATCTCCCTCCACTCTCTATTATGTTTTCTCCACAGAAGAAAATAGGAATAGGAAACTATGTTTCAATCTCAAATTATTGAAGTGGGGATTTTAATCTCTCCTGATGCCAGATATCGACTTCTTCTTGAAGAAAACATGATATCTATGGTATATGAGAAAATACAATATTATCCCCAGGTGATACCATCTGATATCTTGGTATAGAAACAACACTTAATATGTATTACAATGGAAATTGGAAATTTGTATGTCCATTTTGAATACTTTCTGGAGAAATAGTATGAATAATGAGAAATGAAGAGGACACATTCCAGCCTAAGTGGTATCAACCAATAGGGAACTATCAAACAAATGAAATGTGAATTCTCTCATGATTTCTATTACCAACGGAAGAGGGAATGAAGTATTCAGAAGATGTATATATACAAGCACTTCAAGCGAAAAAACTTCACATAGGAATATGGAAACACCCACTTCATCGACTTCGAGCCAATGACTATTTAAATACGCTCTATACAAAAATATATGAAGAGAACCTGTTCAATCAATTCTGAAATTCTTCACTTTCGGAAAAAAGTAAAGAAATCCTTATTCAAGAATATAGTAATTTTTTAGGAGATGAATTGAAAGATCTTGTTAAAAAACTTCCAAAGAAGAAAAAGAAACAATGATTCATACCACCACAAATCTTCCTCCAACATCATGGGAAAAATATTAATGAACAAAATAATTCTATTTTCTGCACAACAAAAACGACCTGTTCTTTGAATTTTATATTTTCTGGAAGCAATGATTATATTTATTCATGGAGAATGCCAGATGGAAGTTATTTTTCTGGGAAAAATCCAAAAAGTATACAACTTTCTCCTTGATCGTATACAATTCTTGGTTTTGTTACCAATAAATTCACAGGAGAAATCACTGAGATGAATACTCAAATTTCTATTGCAAAAATACAATCAGCAATCAAGAAAAGAACCATGAAAAACACAAAGAAGCAAACATTAGAACCTATATCAATATTCAACATATCAGAAATGCAAGGACAACAGAAAAAATCAATCTATATTCTCTATCTTCTTCTATTATTTCTCTTTCTTTTTTCTTTTCAAAATATATGGAATAGAAAATATAAAAATACCACATGAAATTTGCTTTCCTAAAAGGAATATGATACCCTAAAAGGGTAATCTAGCAATCACATATGGAAGTTAAAAATAGCATATACACACTCAATAGGATTCTTATTGTATTTTTTACGGTGATTAATGGCGCATTTCTCGCGGCAATTAGTTATAGTACACAGGAGGAAATTGTTTATATACTCTCCATTATTGATGGAATAGTAAATCTTGCACTCATGTTTATGTATCTGTTTTTGAACGAGCGTTTCAAAAAAGATTTTGATATATTTATGGGATTATTTAAACAATTTAATGATGGTTCTAAGCTTTGAAATATTCCGAAATCAACTGTTTTTATAGAAAATTCAGAAATTGCTTCTGTATTTAAACGAGCGTATATTGGAAAAAACATTCTTCAAAAAGATATTGCTGATCTTCGTGCATTTTTTAAGAAATTTATACCAAAAGATATTTATAATGAACTTGGTTTTAAATGATACGAACGACTTGTTCTCGGAGATTCTAAGAAAAAATATCTCACTGTTATGTTTATTGATATTGTTGGATTTACAAGTATCAGTGAAACTATTGATCCTGTAAAGTCTCTCATGCTCCTTAATATCTATTTTGATGGAATTGGAGAAATTATTTACTCACATGGAGGATATATCGACAAGTTTCTCTGAGATGGAATTATGATTATATTTGATCATGTTCATTCAGACAATGCTCTCCGATGTTCTATAGAAATTCAGGATTATATAAAAAAGTTTCAAATTACTACAATTGGTAAAAAAATCGGAATATGAATTGGGATGAACACTGGTGAAGTAATCATGGGAACAATAGGAACCAAGCAACGAATGGATGCTACCATAATAGGAGATACCGTAAATGTTGCCTCACGACTTGAGTGATTAACGCGGAAATATAAACAATCGATTCTTATGAGTAAAAATACCTATGATGCAATTCAGAATAAATCTGCATTCACTGCAAACTTTGTCGGAAATGAAGCACCAGAAGGAAAACAAAATACAATAGACATATATTCTCTTGCAGAACACTATAATGTAACACTCTAATCATAGAGTGTTTTTTTATTCTTTACACAATCTTCAGAGAGAATTATTTGCATTTTTTCTGAAATCACGAAACTATAGAAGTATCTTATCTTTCATACAATGAAAAAAACTTCACTTCAGACAATAGTAGCTATTACTGTTACCGTCTTTATATTTATGTCATCTGAGTATTTCTTTTGATTTCCATCAAGTATGTTCAAATCAAGTGAATCAATGGAACAAACTTCTAGTGGAGGAGACACTGATATGTCTGAAACAAAAAAACTACCGCTTCCTGAATTCACCGATGAAAATGCTGCTTTTTCAGGAGATGATATCATTACAAGAGAAGATGTATCTAATTCCTGAAAAGATGGACAGGAAGATAAAAAAGAAAAGAAAGCTATCTGTACACGGGAATATATGCCAGTATGTGGAGTAGATAATAACACGTATTCGAATGGATGTACTGCTCGTGCTGAAAAAGTTGAGATCGCATATTCCTGAGCATGTCACGGGTATTCAAATGAAGATCAAAAAGTGGAAGAACCTTCAGTAGATCTTACTGGAACGTCATCTCTTACAAATGACGAACGTTGACTTGCAAGTTTCAATACTGGATCATACCATATCTATAAAAACGAATGATTACAATATGCTCTTGCACTCCCAAAATACACGTACTACCAAGGGTTTTGAGCTCAAGATTGAGCTACTCATACACTGGGTGTTGCACTCACCAGTAGTTGATTAGACTCATTTGCAACTGCTGATGTTCGAATATACCTCTATAATGGAAAACTTCTTCCTGAACTCAAGAATGAGAAAAAATATGTTGATCAAGCAACATGAAAAACTTATATTGATCTCAATGGTTCAACTCTTATAGTTGAATGAGACGCTTCTATTCCAAAAGTTGCATCCATAATTGAAACCATACTTCAAAGTGCTGAAAAGGAATAATAAAAAACCTCTCATTTGAGAGGTTTTTTATTTGATGAACTATGAAAAAAGAAGGGGCTTGTTTATAAAATAAAAAAGAGTAGACTTGACCGAGTTTATTTCTTATCGCTTTTTATAACCATACCATAATGATTGCATACTTCATCTTAGTGCACAGATATCCTCAACAGTTCAAAAGACTATTTCGGGCAATATATAACCCTCAGGATTCATTCTTAGTACATATAGATAAGCGTGCAGGAATGGACTTATATAAAGAAGTAAAGGAATTTTTAGAAGCATTTAGCAATGCTCATCTTCTCGAAAGTCAAAATGTTGTATGGTGATGATATAGTATGGTAGAAGCAGAGCTCCGAGGAATAAGAAAGTTATTGGAACTCTCTCTTCAGTGGAATTTTTTCATTAATTTAAGTGGACAAGATTTTCCGATTAAATCATCAAAGGAAATTCGAACTTTCCTGAATGCAAATGCTGGCATTGATTTTATAACAGTAGCGAATCAGGAACTGGAACGTCCAAATACCATGAATCGTATTAATAACTACTTTACTGAATCTGAAACCGGTTTTTCATGATCTCCTTATGAACGACCCTATATGAATCAGGTAACTCCATACATAGGCGGACAGTGGAAAATTCTTTCAAGGAGTTGTTGCGAATTTTTATGTACGAGCCCAAAAGTGGAAAAATTTATAGCCTATTATAAGAATACACTTATTCCTGATGAAAGCTTTTTTCAAACAGTACTTATGAATACGGGTTATTCTGGAACTATTATAAATAATGATAAACGTGCTATCATATGGATCCCAGATATTGGGATAAAATTAACTTCTCAAGTTTTTACAGAAAGCGAAACCAATGCTCTCATAAAAAGCTGAGAAATTAAACTTCGCCCGAAGACATTTACTTCAGTGGATTATTCTTATCTCCTCAGTAGTAGTGCACTCTTTGGAAGAAAATTCGATGAAACTGTTGATGATACTATTATTGATATGCTTGAAGAAAGTTTCCAAACTGAATGATAGAATAACTCTTGATTTTTCATCTATTGATCATACACTTTCTGAGTTCATATTCTGTACTTACACTTCTTAATTTACTTCTTTTATGAAACCTATTATTTCTCTTTTATTTGGAATTATTTGTTTATCTCCATACTTTGCAAGTGCTGAGAATATCATAGATCCCTATTCAGGGAAATGAACCCCTTGTGAAAATAATGATTCATATAGCACAGATTTATATTATAAAAATGAGAATTCACTTTCTTCCAATGATGCGAATTATGCTTGCATATATCAGACATCAGATGGCCTATCGAATCTTATGATGAATTGAAAAATTGATCCAAAATATACTGGGGTGATAAGTTTTAATTATTCATACTCCTGAATACTTATTGCATACATTAAAAAGGATAATATGTATTCTGTAATGATTTGAGACTATACCTCTCCTTCATACAAACGAGTTCCACAAGTAATATATGATAGTAGATGAAACTCCGTTATAACCTTTCAAGAGAAAGATACATTCAATTGGATATATAATGGCATACCTAATCAATCAAAAAATTCTTTGTTCGTTATACCATATAGTGTATTTGGTTGAGAAAGAATTTTGATAAGCGAATACAATGATACTAATAATCAATCATTTGCGACCAGTATATATTTTCAGAATAAACCAATACTCACTGAATATTCTGCTATTCTTTATGCAGGTGAAAATTACTGATTTACCGGATCACAAGAAGTATATTTACTCGGGCAAAAATGAGATTATGTGGAACTTGTTGCTGTAACAAAAGAAGGAAAGATAAAAATTATAAAATCAGTAAAGTGACTCCTTGATCAAAGTACTTATGTTGTATTTGACTGGAAAGACTATACAAATTTTGCATTTGCCATTAAAAAATGATCGAATTATCGCCTTGTTACCAATAAATGAGTATCAGTGAATTCCTATGATACTATTGATAGAATCAGTTATTATGAGGGGATAAAAGGATTATTTAAAATAGTTTCACGAGGAGGGAAATACTATTTTTCTATTTGAGATAAATGATATGGTCCTTATGATACTATTGGTTGGGACATTCATGTAAATAAAAATCAGAAATCTTGGTTCATAGACGTTACTCGTGACAATAAATCATATATTATTGTCAATTGAAAAGAGATTGCATTATAAATAATTACAAATTAAAATACCCAGAATATTCTTGGTATTTTTTATAGAGTCTATATTAATCACAGATTGCTCCACCCGCTTTTTTCATAAGTACTTTATTATTTTCAATTATAGGAAAATGAAAGATTTCTGCAGATGAACAATGATTGGGTGGAAGATGAGCGGAACAAGCTCCAAAACATTTCTCATCTTTACAATCTTTATCAATAGGTACACAATAATTTGATTCGCAATCAGTTGAATAAGAACAAGTTTTACCACTTGATGCAAATATATAACATTCTCCTCCTCCACAGTTTCATTCGCAATGAAACATAAACCCAGCCTTTCTACATGCATCTCCAAATGCAACTGGTCCTCCTGGGTAATTATATAAACCTACACATTCCCAGATAAAATCTTTTTCACTCTTCCGCTTACAGTACTCTTTTAAAACAGGAGGGATTCATACTGAAAGTGTCGATCAAGTACTACCAGTTACGGTATGAGTAATGGGTAATAATTGTTGTGTTTGAATTGAATTTGAACATCCAGCAAAAAAGAAAGTAAAAAATGATAGATAGACAATAGTATTGCGCATAGTTATTATAAATAATTGTTAAATAGTGTTTTTACGCTCTTTCCATATATTTATTTTCTCAGTAAAATCAGGATGTTTTGAACTTTGAGAAAGTCCAATATCGTAAGGGAGAGAAGGGGATTACACGTCCAAGTTCGATCATAAAATTACATTCTCGTTTAATATTCGCACTATCGAAGTTATACATATCAGTGAATTCCATTGTTACTATATATACTGAGATGGAATATCCAAATCTAATATTGTATAAAATATATTGCATTATGTATTATATTTTATACAATATTAGAGTTATATTCTATCTGTTTTATATATGATTGCACAGAATCAATGGTTTTCTCGTAGAAAATATGGAGGATGGGGACTTGCTCCAAAAACATGGCAAGGTTGGGCATACATACTATGCGCAGTAGGAGTTTTATTGATTGTTCAGTTATTCCTTCCAGATACTCCAAAAATGCAAGCGATCAGTACAGGTATCTGGGTATTTCTCCTTCTTATCGATATTATACCTGTAATGATTACCCTCAAAAAAGACGAAAGAGAAATTCATGTGGAAGCTATTTCAGAGCGAAATGCAGCTTGGTTTATGAGTATAGTATTGGTAACTGGAATTGTCTATGAAATAGTTCGAGCTGATCTTCTTTCTAAACAGATTGAATGGAATTATTTTATGATAGTAGCATTATTTTGATGAGCTCTTGTAAAATCAATTTCAAATTATATACTCGACAGAGAATAATATGCAAACCAGAATCAAAGAGCTTCGAGCTCGAAAAAATCTTACTCAAGAAGAACTTGCTACCATGGTTGGTGTCACAAGAGTAACAATAGCCTTACTAGAAAAAGGGAGGTACAACCCTTCTCTCCGATTGGCAAAACTTATATCGCTCTTCTTATGAGAAGACATAGATACTATATTCCTATGGGATGAGGATGATTTAAAAATATAAGCAGATAGAATTTTCTGCTTTTTTTGTCACCAAAATTCCATATACTCGTCTTAAGTTTTGAAAGCGCTTGTCACTTACTGATATTATATGATTTCTTCTTCTCTAGAAAGAGTGAAAAATGGCGATCTAGAAGCCTTTTCTCCTCTCTATGACTTTTCGTATAATCGTGTGTATGCATCGATTTTTCATCGAACCCTCGATACAACCCTTACGGAAGATATTATTTCAGAGGTATATATGAAGGCAATAAAAAGCATATCCTCTCTCAAGGCGAAAACTGAATGAGAATTCATGGCATGGATGCTTCGTATAGCCTATACTCATCTCGTTGATACAATGCGGGCTCGTAAAGATACCAACTCTATTGATGAAATGATTCATGAGCCCTGATATGAGCTTTCTCATACACAAAATATTGATAATAAAAGCATTCTTGAGGAAGTGCTTACTTTTATGGAAACCCTTCCGGAACGTGATCGCATGATTCTTACACTTCGAATATGGGATGATTGTTCTTATGAGGAGATAGCCCTTATTACATGAGAAAAATCAGATAATTGTAAAAAGATTGTTTCTCGGACTCTTGAAAAGATCAGTGCAAACGTATCATATATGTTTATTTTTTCAATCATTCTTACCCATGTCATCTAATCATAAAGAAATCCTCGAGGAACTCTATATACTAGAACCCAAACTTCAACTCCAAGAGAAGAAAATCATCACAATTATAGAAAAAATGCAGGCCTGAAAACCAGATATAATTATGAATGAAACATTTCGCGAGGAATTAAAAAGTACAGTAATGTCTACTCTCCTTCCTACAAAAACTATCAAGACATCATGGAAATTTTGACTATTTGATTTTAAGATTCATATTGCCTCTTGAGCTCTTGCATGCGTATTTATTTGAATGTTTATTTCACAATCATACTTAGAAATATTTCACTCAAGTATATCTTCATTTGTTCCTCAGATTATTCAGATTGACACTCCTTTTTCTGGTGCAAAACTTCAATACATCCCCTCCTCACCCCCTATTAATCCTGCTCTGACTTTCGTTGGGAATGCTACAATGAAAATGGAAAATGATCGAATGATAGCTCCAGGAGAACAATTTCCTTATTATAACTTTACTTTCACTGGAGCAATTCCAGAATATACAGGTTCACTCGATGTTTTTAAAAGAAATGGTGGTACATTTAACCCTGGAGAACTTAGTTCTTTATTTACAAATTTTCAAATTGAAGGACTCAATTTTCAGGCTTTTGAAAAAATAAGTATCACAAACCTTACCCTAAGTGAAGCTAGGGATTTTGGATATATTGTGAGTATTGATCTTCAAAATGGCACTATTACCTTGAATCAAAATTGGGCAAAATGGCCACAATCACATTGTACTGCAGATGGCTGTGATCTTCCTACAAAACTAGAAGAAAGTGATATGTCATCAGATGATACAATTATTCAAATTGGGAACGATTTCTTAAAGAAATATGGATTGGATGAATATCACATGACTACTCCTCAATTGGATAAAAATTGGAAGATTTATTATGCTCAAGCAAAAAAAGAATCCCCTTCAACCGCACAAATTCCTGAACAAGTGACGCTCACATATCCTCAAACAATTCATGGAATACGGATATATGACGAATATGGAACCTATAAATGACTCTCTCTTGCTTTCGATGTTCGTAATAAGCAGATTGCATCGATGTTTGGTTTTGAAAAACAATCACTCATACAAGCAAAATATACCGAAATGACCGATACAGCAAATATTCAACAAATTATACGATATGGCTGACGCTATCAGACACAATCATTCAGTGGACAGAAAATAAAAGAAGCTTCTCTCGCTTCTCCAAGCATAGGATACGTTCGTCTCTGGTGAGAAACATATGAAGCTGATGGGCGCGGAAGAGAATTCTATGTTCCAGCATATGTTTTCCCGATTCTCAGTGAAGAGGCTCGTAAAGAAACAGGGCGAGAAAATATTGTAGTTCCTTTAGTGAAAGATTTCGCTGAATTTTATCCAATCGATTCATCTGTATCGTCCAATCCAATTCCAACCCCACTTATGGTTCAGTAAGTCTGTATATTATCATGAGGAGAAGATATATTGACATAATAAACTAAATATATATAAAAGATATTATCCAATTCCTAGTAACTTTACCTGGGCGGATATGTTTCTTTTCATACACATACACAAGGAGTATTTCCATGCACTACATCAGCACTCGTGGTCAATCCCCACAAGCTCGTTTTTCCGATATTCTTTTGGCCGGACTCGCTCCAGATGGTGGTCTCTATCTTCCAGAGAATTATCCCAAGGTATCTCTCGAGAAAATGAAAGCATGGCGTCACCTCTCTTACGCAGATTTGGCCCATGCAATCCTTTCACTCTACATTGACGATATCCCATCCGATGATCTTCTTGCTATTTGTCGCAAGACATACACGGCAGAAATTTTCAAACACATGGATGAAAGCCATGCGCCCTATTATCCGATTGATGGTACCATGGCAGACATTACTCCACTCATATGGCTGGAACCAATGTTTTCTCGAAGTCAGGTAAAGCCAACTGGAGGTATTGCTCTTCTTGGGCTTTCCAATGGTCCAACTCTTGCCTTCAAGGATGTAGCACTCCAACTTGTTGGCAATCTCTTTGAATATGTTCTCGAAAAACGTGGGGAAACCCTTACGATTCTTGGGGCAACTTCCGGAGATACCGGCCCTGCGGCAGAATATGCACTGCGTGGTAAGAAGGGGATTGAGGTATTCATGCTTTCTCCTCACAATGCTGGTATGTCCCCATTTCAAGCGGCGCAGATGTACAGTTTGCAAGACAGCAATATCCACAACATTGCCATTCATGGAATGTTTGATGATGCGCAAGATATCGTGAAAACGATTTCAAGTGATGCTTCTTTTAAAGCCTGCTACAGAATCGGTGCTGTGAACTCAATTAACTGGGCACGTATTCTTGCACAAGTGGTGTATTACTTCAAGGCATACTTTGCTGCCACTGAAAATGAAGAAAACAGCATTAACTTTGCCATTCCATCAGGAAACTTCGGCAACGCTTGTGCTGGGCATATAGCACGCATGATGGGACTTCCGATTGACAAACTCATCATCGCAACCAATGAAAACGATGTGCTTGCAGAATTTTTTGCCACTGGTGTATATCAGCCACGAAAAAAAGCTGAAATCACCTCAAGTCCATCTATGGACATAACGAAGGCTTCGAATTTTGAACGCGTTGTCTTCGATATGGTTGGGAGAAATGGTTCACTTACCCGTGAACTATTCGAAAACCTCAGTACCACTGGGGAATTCCATCTTTCAGCAACCGTGGCAGAAGAGCAGTTTGGCTTTATTGCAACTTCGAGCAGTCATCAAGATCGGCTTGAGGCAATCGAATTCGTTCATGTGGAAAACAAAGTTTTTATCGATCCACATACGGCAGATGCATATATTGCAGTGGTTAACCTATTGGATGATATCCATGGTATTACGGTTATTCTCGAGACCGCTCAAGCCTGCAAGTTTGATCAGATTACTTGGGATTCAACCGGGATGGATGTTAAGCGCCCACCAGGCCTCGTAGGCATTGAAGAGCTTCCACAAAGGGTTGAAGTCATTTTTCCGGATCCGAATATCGTGAAGGCAATGATTGAAGCGGTTTACAAAATATAAATACACATATTCCTGAGAAAGGCAGGAATTATCGAGAATGGGAGGTTTTACTCTCTCTTTTCCGAATAACAGAAATAGGGCACAGTGTGCCCTATTTTTATTTCCCAAGATTCATATAGTACTTTCTCTTTTCATCATCCAATCGCTCTATCGCATATCGAAGCATGGTTCGTGGCATCTTGAGAGTATATGTATTAAGGAAATCAATTAGTACCAATTCATTGACTCTTTTTCATACTTCCCGAAGCATCCATCCACAGGCCTTATGCATGAGATCATGTGGGTGATTGAGGAATCGAGGAATGAGATAGAAGGTAAGTTTCTCATTTCATTTCTTTATCTGATGAAAACTGGCTATCACTATAATACGCTGTATCCACAGATTTTCACTCGTAATACACTTTTCTATAAATAGTACACGCTCTTCATGAGAGAGCGATTCTTCAAGATATGGTCATATGATATCTGGAGCGGAAGTATCAACCAAGTCCCAATTATTAATATGATCCACATATCTCATATAGAATTCTCCGAGTTCTTTGATTGGATATATTTTTTTCTTTGCAAAAATGACAAGAGTATGAAGTCATGCAGCTATCACCAATGGATGTCACATCGTTGAATTC
>ERZ1034361.987-NODE-987-length-16452-cov-5.025160_pt1 | contig 16452 bp, 16 predicted proteins | sample MGYA00520617_ERZ1034361 | MGnify/ENA primary metagenome ERZ1034361 (study PRJEB33736, sample SAMEA104284507) | Azolla filiculoides | biome: Urban; feature: Water surface; material: Ditch water | place: Netherlands | collected 2015-10-28 | depth 0-0.1 m ... | reverse complement strand
TACAAGTAAATACTTGCTCAATTCCTTGATTTAATCTATTTTCAGTTACACAATAATCAACGAATTCATTTACAGAATTCATTTTTTCAACATCAATTTCAACAGGAGTTTTAACTTTACTTGAACTATGTTTTTCACCTTTTACTTTGAATCTTATCATATCTCCATTAAACCATGTTCTCCATACAATTCCTTCTCCGATTGTATTTTTAAGACCAAAATATTCTGCTATTGGACAATTATGTTCAACTTCATCCGTTAGTTTAATTAATAATTCTTGAATTTCTTCCGGTTTATTAAAATCAATGCTAATATCATAAAATGCCATATCAGTCATCAAATAAACATCATTAATAAAATTTCTAAGAACTGGTTCAAATGCATTATTTGTATATTCTTCAAAATCAATATTTACCCAGTGATGAGTTTGATCTTCGTTCGTTATTTTAATATCAAATATAAAAAATGATTTTTTATCAATTTGAGAAATACCTACACCTTTTTGAATCCCAGGTCCTGCCCATTCTCCAAATATAGTTACAATTGGATATGTTGGTTCATTCAATTCAAAATTTCTAAAAAAATAATCATGTGTTCTGTTAATTTTATGAAACATTTTAATAAAGTCTTCTTTATTCTTTTCGACAAAAGCAGCAAATCCAGCATTATCTTTTTGAACTGTAATTATATTTTCTCTAGATTGTGCCCATAATTCACCTGTTTTAAAATCAAAAGAAACTCCAGCATTTGTTCCATGTCCTTTTGGAGTACCATAAAATCTTACCTGCGGATATTCTGTATCGTAATTAAATATAGCGTTACCTTCTTCATCTTTACCAACATATGCAGTATTATCTTTAACGTGTTTAACTATAGATCTATATTGTTCAATGCTTGGAAATTTAATCATTTTCATTTTATATCCTTATTTTACGTCTGCAAATAATGAATCAGAAATAATATAATTTCTTGCTCCATCTAATGAATAACCAATAATGTTAAAACCTTTGCTAATTAAAAATGCTTCACATTGTTCTGCATATGTTGCATATGAATAATCTAAAGGTAAAGTTACAGATTTACCAGATCTTTGTGAAGTAATTTTAAGTCTTGAACCTTTTGTATTAGTTGCTGGTAAACCTTTAAGTTCAATTAAATGTAATTTTGTCATTTTGTTTCCTTTTGTTTATATAATATATTATATCAAGTTAATATTAAAAGAAGATTAAACAAAATTATTAATTATTTTAATTAAATATTCACGATAGCCCGATTAAAGGCTATCTAAAATACTTAGTTATTTGAATTCAATTACTATTAGTCAATTGAAATTTGAAGTACTTTTGGTTTTGATGTTTCTGAAACACTTATTGATATTGTAAGAATACCATCTTTTGTAGAAGCATTGATATTTTTTGAATTCACATATTGTGGTGCTACAGTAAATTTTTGAACAAAATCTCTTCTAGCAATTTGTTTTTGATAATAAGTTTTATCATCCAAATCCTTATTTTGAATTGTTCCTTTAACTGTTAAAATATCATTTTCTAATTCAATATCTAAATCTTCTCGGCTGAATCCGGCTACAGCTAATTGGATATAAAGAGTATCATCTTCATTTTTGAATATATCAGCAAATGGAAATTTTGTAGCACCTGCAATTTGTGCAACTGTACTTGGAACGTCTCTAAGACCGTCTTGTACTTCACTTAACATTTTGTTGAAAGCATCAACATTAACAAATGGATTTCTTTTAATAAACATAGTTCCTCCTTAAGGCAACATAAAAATTCTTAAGCATTTATTTAAACTACTTAAGTAAAATAATTATATCAAAAAGTTTATTAAAAAAAGTCATTTCCCTTATATAACAATATTAGTATAAATAATTCTATAAGGATAAAAATGTCACAACTTAAAAATAAAAAATATAGAATTCTTTCTCATGAAGAAATTGAATTCTTTAAAAATAATAAAGATAAAATAACACAAGATCTTTTAATTGCTTTAAGAAAACACGGAAATGTTGGAAAGCAATTAGCACTAGAAATATTAGATACTGAAAAAGATCAAGATGGTTATTATTTAGATGCAGGAGAAAATAGAATAGGTTTTGATGGCAACAGAATGCTTAAAAAACAATTTACTAAAATTAATTTATCTCCAATTCATATAGAAGAAATAACAAAATGTAGCAATGATATATTTTATTTTATGGATAATTATATTAAATTAGTTACTAAAACAGGTGTAAATTTTCCAGAGTTAAGACCATATCAAAGAGGATTTATTGAAGAAATTTTACCAGATTTAAATGAATCAATTGTTTCTCCACAACCAAGACAAGCAGGAAAATCAACTACAGTAGGTATATATTTAACACATTGTGGATTATTTAAAAAAGATATTAATATAGGTATTTGTGCTAATAAAGCATCAATGGCAAGAGAATTTCTTGACAAATGTAAAAAAATGTATATTGAATTGCCAGTTTGGATGAAAGTTGGATCTCTATCTTGGAATAAATCTTTTGTAGAATTTGATAATGGTGTTAGAATTATGACTGATGCAACATCATCTGATTCATTCAGGGGATTTTCTATGCACTTATTAGTAATTGATGAGACTGCATTTATTAGACCAACAATTTGGAATGAATTTGAAGATTCTATTTTCCCATCACAAGGCGCTCTAGCGTGGAAAAAGAATATATTAATTAGTACTAGTAATGGTATGAATCATTTTTATCAAATTGTTAAAGGTGCAAGAACTGAAACAAACGGTTATAAAATATATGAAGTTAATTGGCGAGATGTACCAAGATTTAATATTGATGGTTCACCAAAAGATCCAGATGTATTTAAAGCCGAAATTATAGCTAAATATGGTGAAGTTTATTTTGCACAAAATTATGAATTAGCATTTATAGGATCATCACATACATTAATTCCAGCAGATTCATTAAAAGAATTTGCAGCAGAAGAACCAATCAGAAAAATGTCACCGGGTTTAAATGTTTATAAAAAACCAGAAGAAGGACATAAGTATATTTTATCTGTTGATCCTGCTAAAGATGGAAAAGATGCATTTGCTGTTCAAGTTATTGATATAACAGATATGAATTTTGAACAAGTAGCTAGTGGTCAATTTCAAATTGATTATCTATTAATGCCTGAATATTTGGTTGAATGGGGAGAATGGTATAATTTTGCATTTATTATTATTGAAAATAATGAAGGTGCCGGACAAAGTATTGCTGATTCTTTATATAAATCTTATGACTATGAAAATCTTTATTTTGATGTTAAAACAGATAGTGCAAGTACAAATTTAACAAAATTAAGAAAAAGATATCCTGGATTTAGAACTACTCCAAAATCTAGAAAATTAATTTTAACGACAATGAAAACATTTATTGAAAATGGAAGATTAAAAATTAATGATAAAAAAACTATAGATGAATTTTATACATTTATTTTAAGAAATGGAAAGTATCAAGCGGATGAGGGTTCACATGATGATGCTGTTATGAGTTTAGCAGTTGCATTTGCACCATTTTGTAATACTAAAAACTTCAGCGATATGAAAAATTTAGTTAATGTTTTATATAAGAAAGTTGATGATGAAAAAAATAAAATTGATTTATCGGAAATATTTTCAATAGGTGGATTTGATGATGGAACAGATATGAACCAAATGTATGGAATGCAAAATGGACATGTGTCTGATGAGTTTGGTGGAGTAGTTAATTATTATGATACATTAGATTTTAATAATTTTGGGGAATAAACCCCAGAATTATGCTTTGTGTTTTCTAACTTTGTTAGGATTTCTTTTAGCTTTTTTTCTATAAATTTTATGAGCTCTTGCTATTCTAGCTTTATTTTTTTGATAATATCTATGAAGCAATTTTGATTTTCTTTTTCTATCTGCAACATGTTTTTTCTTTTGTTGATCTAATTGTCTTTTTTTAGTATCAAAAAATTTAGTTTCTGTAATTTCTTCATCAGCATCTTCATATTGAGCTGCATCAAAATCTGTAACTTCTAATTCTTCAACTTCTTCAGTTTCTTCTAATTCTTGTGATTCATTTGTTTTTGCTTTTTTATTTTTTCCTGCTTGATTATCGCAAATACCTTTAGCAGCATTTTCTTCATTTTCTCTTGGATCTTCTGGATCTGTTTTTCCACATTTTTGTAAATCTACAGCTTTTTCAGCACCTTTAGCAGCTTCATCTATATCATCATAATCATCATCTTCAAAAGAATCATAGTCATCAGTTTCATCATTATACATAATATAATCATATATAACATTTCCAATATCTTCAATTTCATCATCTTGTAAATCAGAAATGAATTCAATTAATTCTTCTTTTGTCCAAGGAGTATTATCTTCAAAGTCTTCTAAATCTATATTACTTTCAGCAATATTTTCTACTTCAGCTACTTCAGCAACATCTTGAATTTTAGTACCTTTAGTAATACTATTAATATAATCTTTAAATTCCATTTTTTAGCTCCTTATGCTTTAACAGATGCTTGTCTGTTATGTTGATATTTTTTTGCAAGTAATGAAAGAGCATGATTTGTTGAACCACAACCCCATTTACCAGATTCTTGTTTTTGTGCAGCTAATTTTCTTTTTCTGCATTTTTTTCTCCAAGCATTTTTAATTTTATTCATTTTTTTAATTCTTGGATCTCTTTTCTTTTCTTTAGCTACTTTTAATCTTTCTGCAGCAGAAATTCTTCCTCTTTCATTTATTTCAGATTCAGATTCTTCAAGTGCTTTTTTAACTTCTTCAGGACTTGCTCCATCGTCAATTACATCTTTAATTTCTTTATCGCCTTCAATTTCATGAGAAGAATCATCTTCATCACCTATTGCTAATGGATCCATCATTATTGATGAAAGAACATCCATAAGTTCAGCAAATTCATCTTGTTCTAATCCTTTAATAAAATCACAAAGTTCTGCTTTATCGTCATCTAAACTTTCAACAAGTACAGTAGCTTGAGATTTTTCTAAAAGTAAATCAGTAAATATTTTCATTTTTTGCTCTTTTTGCATTTAATTCCCCTGTTTATAATTATAATCTATTTATAAAAATCATAAATCAGAAAAATCAAAATTATCTAATGCTGAAGTATTATTTAATGTTCCAGTACTTTCATTAAAATTTAAAGCTGTATCTATTTCTTTTGGTAATGCACTTACTGTTGAATTTCCTGAAGAAATTAATAAATCTGCAAATCTCATTTTTTCATAATCAATTCCGACAGACCAAGAATCAGTTCTACCTGTAAATCTATTTTTAGTAACTTTAAAAATATATTCTTTTTTCTCTTTCATTTCAGGTGTTTGCAATAACAATAAAATAAAGTCAGCTGTTTGTAAAATACCAGCAGATTCTGCCATTGAACTATTATCAGCTTCAAGATTATTAATAGCTCCTCTGTTTAACTGAGCAGGAGAAATAATTGGAATATTTTGATCAACAGCAATTGCTCTAACTTCTTCTGCAATACTTTTCAAATAAATGTATGGACCTTGAATAGGAGAAACTCTATCTGATTTCATAAGACCAATATAATCTATTAAAACTGTGTCAAATGTAATACCTTTTTCAATTCTATAAGAATCTAATAAACCCTTAAGCATAATTGGTGAGAATACACCAGGTGCATATTCTTTAGCATAAAATTCTCCAACTGTATTTTTAATGTTATTATAAGCATTAAGAATAACTGCATCATCTAAATCTTTAAATTGATTAATTGGTAAATCAAGAGCATTAGCATCTATTCTTTTTACTGTTTCAAAATCAGACATTTCTAATGTTATTAAAAGAACATTTTTCTTTTGAAGTAAAAATGAACTTGCTAAATCACAAAGTAAAAGTGATTTTCCAATTCCAGGAGGAGCTGCTAATATTGATAATGTTTTAGGTAAAAATCCAGCACCAAGTCTTTTATCAAATTCTTCATGTTTAGTAGTTAATCCAATAAGTTTTCTTTTATAGTATTCAATACGTTCATGAATAGAACTAAATGAAAGACCAAGATTAGTATCAGCTCTTATTTTTTGAGCTTCCTCCATCATTGCATATGCTTTCATTTGAAGTGGTTCAGAATTTTTAGAAATTCCTTCTGCACCAACCATTAAGGCAGATGTAATTGCTGATTTTTTAGCAAAATCAACTGTTTGTTTAATAAGAAAATCTTCATTTGTAATAGGATCTTGTGGTTGAATTCTTTTTAATTGATATCCTATTAATCCTCTTAATTCACTATTTGAAATATTTTTAACATCAGTTATTATTTCAGGAAGATTAGGTGCTTTTGAATAATCTAAGTAATATTTTTTAATTATTTTAAATAATTCTTTATTTGCTATATTAGAAAATGACTCCTCATTTAAAAATCCACATGTTACTCCTAAGAATCTATTATTAACTAATAAATTCTTTAAAAGTATTTCTTCAAAATCTATATTCAAATTTGCCGATTGTTCCATATTATTCCTTTACTCATTTGTTCTATTTGCTACAGTTGCTGTATTCTTCTATTGATGTTTTAATTATACCATCTATTTGTTTAAATTTTTCTACTATTGTATCTAAAGAAACATCTTCTAAATAAAATGAAAATGAATGTAAATGTCCTTTATCACTTCCATCTAATATTTTATCTTTAATTATTTTAACTAAATCGTCTGGATATCCATCTGATCCTTTTTTAAATCTTAATCTAACTAATCCATAATGTGCAGCACAAACAAATACTTTATTATATTGCAATTCCCATTCTACATAATTATTAAAATATTCATCAGTAAATGAAAAAGAAATATCTTTTCTTGGATGAATAATTAAATTTTTCTTTTTACTTTTTTCATATGAAATTTCAGCTTCTTTATAAAAATTATTACAAGTTTCTAAAAAGTTAGAAGGCAAATTGTAATTATTTTGAATAAATGTATTTAATAAATTAAATCTACCTTGTGTCCAAAAATAATTATTAAGATTTTGAGCAACTTTAAAAAATTTATTTTCATCTTGCCAAATATCATATATATCAATGATGTTTATTATTTTTAATAAATTTGTATTCGTTATATTAAGAACTTCTTGCGTTATTTTTGAAGCAGATTTTGTTTTGTCCCAATGAATTTTAAATAGTGGGGTTTCAATTCCATCCCAAAATCCTTCAGAATATTCATGATGATCTATAAAAATAGTTTTAATTTTAAATTCTTGCGTTACTTCTTTAAGTGCAAGTAATAAACTTCTTTTTTCTGTAAATGAAATATCTGTTATAAGTAATAATTGAATTTTTTCTCTATTTTGTTCAATTCTATCGATAATTTCATTTACTTTAAAATCAAAATCCTTATAATTAGTATTATAAAAATCTATTTTTGAAAGTTTTGAAAATTTATCTAATATACATAATTGACATCCAAATGCATCTAAATCATTATGTGAGAGTGATAAAATCATTTATTTGCCTTTATGTCTGAAATTCTATTAATTTCTTTAATGTCTTCTTTTGTTAAAAATTCTAAATATTCTTCTGCTTTTTCATATGAAATATTATAATGAATTGCAACTTTTTCAATTTGTTTATTATCTTGTTTCTTTTTACCTACATAAGGAATATATGATATTCTTCCTTTAATAGATTGTTGAATAAAATCATATTGTAATTCAAAAGGAATATCATTATATATATTTAAAAAATTAGCAGCTTGAATAGTTCCAGGATGATTTCCTAACCATTTTCTAAAAATGAAAGGAGATATTTTTTTCATTTCACTTTCTGTTGCTTTTACATTTGTTAAAACTGTTGCCATCGCTTTAAACATTATTACGCCTTAATTGAGCATTGCATCATTAATTCAGTACAGCATGCTGCTAAATTAAGATTTTTATCAACTGCTCTTGAATCCATATCTTGATATTTTGCAAGAATCATAATACTTTTTGGAAGCATTTCTTTTTCAAAATAGACATTAATATTTTTATATAGCCAAGCATAAAAACTAGCACAAGCAGTTATGTTATTAATATTTTCAATAACTTCTTTGAATTTTTTACCTTTAATGCTTTGCATAACATTTTCAAATTTTGAAGCACTATTTAATTCACCTGGCGGAATAATTAATGTACCAGAAATAGAATATTTTTGAAGTGTTCCAATCATACTTCTAATACTAGGATAATGAGAATTAATTACTTGAATTATATCTTCTTTATTATATGTTTTTTTCTCATACTCTAAAATAAATGTTAATCTTTCAAATATTTGTTTAACTATATCTTGTTTTTTAAATTCATCGTAATTAAATACTTCAAGTCTATCTAATAAAGGATCAATAATTTTTTCTTTGTAATTTCCAGTAAAAAGAAATTTACAATTAGAACTAAATTCATCTAAAAATCCTCTAAATGCTGCTTGACCTTGTGCAGAAAAGTGATCCATCTCGTCCATTACTACTATTTTTGGAGCATCATAAAATGATTGTGAACTAGCAAAATTCAATATTTTACCTCTAAGAACATCAATTGAATTTTCAAGAGAAGCATTAATCCATATAGCTTCACCGTTTACTTCTTTAACAATTGCATTAACTGTTGAACTTTTTCCAGTACCAGGTGAAGTACTAAAAAGAGCAATATTAGGCAATGTATTATCTTTAATTAAAGTTTTTAAATTGCTTCTCATATCTACCGGTATGATTAAATCATCAATACATTGAGGTTTAAATTTTTCATACCAAACAGTTTCTTTATCATTTATTTTTTGCATTTCTTGCATTCTATTCCTTTATCGATTTATAATGTATTATATCCAAATTATTATTAATCAAATATTAAATTCAATTCATTACACAATGTTTTATAGTCGCACCAATCACAAAGTCTTGTTTCTTTTTTTGAAAAACTATTAATTTCTCCGGCGTGCTCTATTGATTTTATTGTTTTAATATATTCGTTTATATAATCTAACAATTCATTTCTATAAAATATTTTATCATTTGTTACATTATGTTCAACATATACATAACTTCCTTTAACTTCTTGAACACTATTAAAAATTGGATTTCTAAATATCCAAATAGCATATAGCATTACTTGTTTATATGATTGCCATTTTTCTTCTTTAACTTTTCCTGATTTATAATCAACAACATGTAATTTATCTTGATTATTTCCATACATATTTAATCTATCAATACTTCCTCGCATTAAAGCAGACTTATCATTGAATGAACACATTTTAAAATCTTTTGTTAAGCCAAAATCTATTTCTTTTCCAATATTAATTTCAGATAAAATATTAATACTAACTTCAGAATTTAAATAATTTTTAATAATATTATTATATTCTTCAATTTGTTGTTCATTTAAAGTAAAAAATTCGGAAGGTTTTGTTGGATATAATTCTAAACAATGATGTATATAAGATCCTTTGTTTAAAGCAATTTGTGGTTTTTGTTCAATTGGTGGTTTTAGAATGTAAGAAAATTCAAATTTCTTTGGACAACTTTCGAAAGTTGACATTCTTGAAAATGAGTATGGAGAAAATAGCATATAATATCCTTCAATTTTATAGTTCAGATATTATATACTAAATTCATTTAATTATTTAAATGAGTCAGCCCATTCAGCCATTTTTGATCTAACTGAGTTTGTAAGATGCGCTCCAACTACATTTATTTCATTATCTTCATTTAATTTTTTAAGAAGAAATGTTAATGCAGATGTATGTTTATTAACATATTTGTTATCTATTTGTTTAAGTGAACCCAAGCAGAATACTTTACAGTTTTCACCCATTCTTGAAATTGTTGTTCTAATATCAGAAATATTATCATTTTGAATTTCGTCATATATTACAATAGCATTTCTAATTGTTGTTCCTCGTAAATGTCCTTGCCACATTGATGTTATTCTATAATCAGAAATTAATTCAAGAATTTTATCTTTCATTTCATCTTCAGTGAATTTCTTTTTAGCTGAACTAAATTTTCTCATAACAATTGCTTCAAGATTTGAATACAACGGAGCTAAATATCCCATCATTTTTTCTTCAAGTGAACCTGGTAAAAATCCTAATTCAATATCACTTGAAATAATTGTTTTTCTTATATAAACTATTTTGTCATAAGGTGACATTTTTTGGTCAATAAGTTTCATTGCTGCTGATATAGCTGTTACTGTTTTACCTGTTCCTGCTGCAGCTTCACAAACAACAACATTGTTAAAATTATCTAACATAAGAGTTGATAATATTTTTTGTTGTATATTAAGAGGTTTAATATTTTGTTTTTCAAGTTCTTTATCATCTATTAAGAAGAATGTTAATCCTGATTTAACATAATATTTTTTATTTCCTTTATCATCATATAAACAAACAGAGCTTACTGATTTTTCAAGGTTAGTCATTTCTTGAAAGTTTTCTAAAGTGCTTGGAAATGAATCTAAATTTAATTCTTGTATATTGAATTCTTTATAAAATTCTGGGTTAAAATCATTCATTTTACCAAATGATTCTGTTGATAATCCTAATGATAATGCTCTTTGTCTACACATTACATCAAGTGAAACAAATATTACATCTGTTTTTTCTGTTTTATAATGTTCTTGAGCAAACAATGCTACTTCAATAATTTTTCTATCATTAAGAACGTTTCTTTCTGTGCTTCTATCTTCATCACATTTATATGTTTCTTTTGAAATAATATCAATTGTTATATTTGAATTACCTTCAATAATACATCTGTTAATAACAACGCCATCTATTTTTGCCATTTGAGTAACACTAGCTGATTCTAATAATCTTCCAAATTCTCTAGCCATAAAGTTAATTTCTTCAAATCCTGACTTTTTGGAATCTACTTCATCGAGCATTGTTTCCGGCAAAATAATCAAATTAGATGATCCTTGCGATAATATTTCTACATTTTTTACGTCTGATAATACAATATTTGTATCTAAAACATAAACCTTTTCAAAAGAATTTAATTCAAAATCTTGAACAGTTTTTGTAATCTTCATAATATTCCTTATAGCTTTCGCTAGATTAAGATAGTCTCTTTCAACTTTCAAAATTATTTATAAAAAAATCATATTTGCCTTATATAAAGAATAATAATAAAATTTTCACTTTATAAATAGATCATAAAACATCTTATAAAGGAGCAAATATGATTCGTTTAAAACAAAAAAATGAACAAATTAAAGAACTTAAACTAATTTTCAAACAATCTAGTAAACAAACTTTAATTCAAATTGAGAACATATTACAAGACGTTTCAGATAAAAAAGCATTCATATTTCTCTTAGATGCTCAAGAAACTGAAAAAGAAATCACAAGAGAAATTATTGAAAATTTAATTGATAAAACAACTGAACTTAATTCTGAACTTATTGACTTAATTGAAAAGAAATATAATTCAAGTATTTCAAATATACTTAATGAAATTTTTTCACCACAAAATTTCAAATCATTGTTAATTGCTGCTGTAGTTTTTGGATTATTATTATCTATAAGTACACATGGAGATGTTTCACTGAGAATTCTAGATATTTTTAATATATCTGGTACGCCTTCTACAGTTAAAACACAAATTACAAATGGTTAAGGAACTATTAAATCTTTTTAAAAAATCAAAAAATAATCAAATAAATTTTAATTGTGGTGAATTTAAATTAGATTCTTTTGAAAGTTATAGACAAACAATATTAATAATTGATGATTCTCCTGGAATGGTTGAAATTATTAAAGAACATTTAACAACATTAGGTTATGATAAAGACAATTATAATATTGTTTCTTTTACAGGTAGATGTGCACCATTTTCAATGATTAATGGATTAAAACAATTAGAAAATCTTGGTCTTGAAAAAATTGATTATGCTATTATTGATTTAATTCTACCTGGAAAAGTGGACATTGAAAATAAAATGATTGGTATGGATGGAATAGATGTTGCATCATATTTAGATTATAGATTTAATTGTAAAAATTCATGTATAATTCATGTTGAAGGTTTTGATGCAGAAAGCGGATATAATTTATTCTTCAATAAGAAAATTGAAAAATTTAGAAGATTATTTAGAAAAGATTTAAAAGACTTCTTATTATATAAAGAAATAAAAGGAGAAAATTTTATTAAAGAATTGAACTTATTGTTTAAAGAAGAAAAATATATTTTAAATGAAGCTAATATTAATTCTTCTTACTTTAAAAATTCAATCCAAATTTTATTCTAAAATTTAATCCAAATTTTATTCTAATATTTTCATAATCTCAGTTTTTTGACCTACCTTTAAAGGACCCCTTTACAATTACTAAAAATATGAAAATATTACAAAAAAATGGTATAAATGGTGGAGTTGTCCGGTACTGCCCCGGAGTCTTAAAATACTTTCGTTAAAAATTTTGTTACAAGTTTGTTTTTTGGAGATACTAAAGTTTTGTTAAAATGATCTTAAGTAATTTACATTTGTGATATTTTTTAATTCTCATCACTTCGAATTTTTTGATAGACTTTTGGTTATACGGTAATGTCTATCTACCGCACCATTACGCAGCTATAGCGTATGCAGGAACGAAATTTTTATTGTTTGCGTTTAAAATTATTTTGAATTTTTAAGGTAATTCACACCACTTGATTTTTACTTACAGTACTCTAATCGAAACTAAAATATCAACCCCGATTAAAAAGTTTAAAGACATTATGTATTGGTCTTTAATATAATAATTATAACTAAATTTCAGTTAATATTTCTTCTATTTTAAATTTACAATTATCAAAATGCCACCTTGTCATAATTGACCTTCCACCAATTTTTCCACAATATGAACATTCTAATAATTCTTGTTTTTTATTTTTTAGTGATTCACTAATTTTCTGTTTGTGTTCTTCAGAATATGGTGTTCTTGGTTTACCTTTTTTAGCCTCAGACATTTTTAATTTTACTTCATCTGAATGTGTTTTACCCTTATTTGATTCACCAATTTTCTTTTTTGTTTCCGCATAATGTAGTTTACCTATTTTTGATTTACTCATTTTAGCTTTTGTTTCATCAGACATATTTTGTTTTGATTTACTCATTTTCAGTTTAGTTTCTTCTAAATGAGGTTTTCCTTTTTTACCGGTTTTAGATTCAGACATTTTCTTTTTGGCTTCTTCAGAATGAGGTTTATTCGTACAATCAAAATCAAATCCTATTGATGTTTGTCTAGCTCTATTATAAAAAGACTCATTTATTCCTACATTAAACTTCTTATGTAATTTAATCTCCAGTTTAATTGCTTCTGTTCTAATATTAAATATTTTAATTATTTTATATTTATAGTTTAAAGGATTTTCATTTTGATCTAATTTGAATTCTTTATCACTTGAAGAACTAAAATATTTAATTCCTAAGTCAAGTTTTGGTTCTATCTTTGACGTTCTACAGCCATAATAATGTTTATTTTCAATTTTATTTGTGATTCTATAGACATAATTATACATACATTTTTAATTCCATTTTTGAATTTAAAGAGGAGTTTAGTGGACTCAATTTTAATAAATATTGTAAAAGTCTATTATAGAGTTGCAATACTTATTAAAAATCTCTTAATTTTGATTAAAAATCCCAAGTAAGAGGCGCATTAACTATCAACCGATATTCAAGGATGATGAATTTAGAGGCGTACTTGGGTAATTTAAGTTTTTGTTTGAGTGAACTAGGTTTTTTGCTTAAACACTCTCTTCAATACATTTTATGCTGGATCATTCGGTATATTTCTTCAGCCTCTATAAGTAAGGGAAGAACTCCTTATAGTAGTCAACTACTTGGTCATTAACATCTGAAGTACAAACCGAATTCACATGCCTACAAGTATGGATGATGTCCCAATTGATTAAAATATCCTATAACTATACTACATCATTTCATATAGTTACTTAGATATTTGTAGTGGTAGATGAGGGAATTAAACCCCCATTGCCAGATAAACTGGTGTCTTGTTTTAGAGGAATCTACCACAAGGTTAGCGTGCATGCAGAGGCTAACCGTAAGTATAAGACTTTCACTTATTGTTAAGTTGTCAGGGTTTAAACTTCACTTATCTGATAGAGGTTTATACTGGTCACTATCATTCCACCTACTGACTAGAAGTTCGTTTAAAGGCACGATTTCTAAAGCCTAAGAAAATGTCCAATTAGGGAATGACCACATACCATCTTCTTTTCTTGAAAAATCAGACAATTTTTTAAAAAAAGTTCTATAATCATGATCCCCAAAATTCATTTCAAGTTCAACCTTTGAACCGGAAATAGCTACTATACTACCATACATTTCTGTATTGTTTTTTGAAAATATTCTATCACCTACTTTTGGTTCACTATCTAGTTTTTTAGTTTCTTTAGGTGTTTCTTTAGATGCTTCTTTTTCAGATTGAATTAATTCTTCCAATTCATTTGATTTTTTAAGCATTTCATTAAATATACTTTTAGAACTACTTTTGTAAAAATCTAGTGTTCTTTTATCTACTTCATATCCATATGGATATTTGCTAAATGTATAATTTTCATAATTTTTTTCAACCGTCTGAATAAGTTTCTTATAATCTACAATTTGACAACTTAACTCATTGTTTTGATAATAATCATTATTACTCATACCTGGTTTCTCACCGCCATCAGCAAATTTTTGAACAGGTCTTGCAAATTTTCCGTTTTCTTTTGATGAGTACCATTCTTTTTCTTTACCATTTAAAGTATATTCTACACATAATACAATTGAATCAAAATAAATAGTAGTAAATTTATTTTTTATTACCCAAACTCTTTTAGCATTTTGCCCAACTATACTAGTTTTTATAGATGATAAATCAATACCAGGTATTTGTTTAAGCATATCTATGATAACTTTTGATTGATTATTTGATTCATTTAAGAATTCTTTAAATTTTTTCATTTTAATCTCCTTTTATCATATTTATAATGTATTATTATTGTTATTATTTTATGGAGCTCCTTTGCAGAATCGAACTGCAGTCGCTTGATTACAAGTCAAGTATAATACCTCTATACTAAAGGAGCTTAAAATTGTAGTCCAGCGAAAAACGACTTCGAAACTACTCTTACTCTACTAGTTCGTAATTCAAGTAAGCGGTTATATTAATCATTTATTAAACTAATAAACAATTAAAACTTTTGTTTGCGGCCTTTTAGCCAACCTAAATTTTCAAATTCAGATAATTCTTCTTTCTTTATTTTTTTAGATTCTTGTAATTCTAAATTATAAATCCACATAGTACCAAATTGTGAATTACCTTCGCCTTTTTGATGAATTGAATTTTTAGCGCCAATTTTTATTTTCGTTTCTTTAGAATGTGTTCTACCAACCCACCAAGAACCATTGCATTTATAAAATTCTTTTAAAGATTTTGAAATTTTAGATCCCCATTCTTTTAAAAAATTTTCATCATATTTGTCGCTTGTCCTAACATAATTCCAAATTGATCCATATTCTTCTAAAATTTTAAAAAAAACTTCAGGATTACCACTTGCTATTCTATCTTCTTTTGTTAAAACAAAATCATTAATATAATCCCAACCACCATATCCGCCAATGTTTAAATTATATGTATTATCTAATTCAACAAATTCTTTATTAACAAGAATAGATTCCATTTGAAACATTTCTTGTGGATTATCAAACACTTCTAAAATTTCTTTAGAAAAGTTTTTAATACCGTATTTTTTTTGATCTTCTTTTAAATGAATACCTGAACCCATATATTCATCATCTAAATTATTGGTTTTATGAACACCAATATAAATTTTATTATTTATGGTATTTGTAATTTTATAAACTGTGTAATACAAAATTATCCTTTAATACTTATTAAATTCCTTCTCTAAACATACAAAGTAGTTGAGGACAATACCATGTTGAACGTTTGTCTAGTCCATCGGAAAGTTATTCATTTTTAGAAGCGTTGTCACTTCGGTTGAATAAAACCATCTTTAAAACTTCTTACACGTTGTATTGAAATCTTAAAGATGACTTTTTGAATTTATTTTTTATATAATGTATTATAACATAACATTTATTAATTTTTTATTAAATTTATTAATTCAGGAGAATTTTAAATATCGTTGTAAGGACCAAGCATTTTAAGTAGGGGTCGAACCTATCCCAAACAGTTTCTAGATATACAATTGAATTGCACAATTTTTAAAATTCTCATGAATTAATTTTATATAATGTATTATAACATAATGTTTATTAATTTTTTATATAATGTATTATATCATAATAATATTAAACTAAAATTAAAGGAAAGAATTAATCTTTCCTTTTAAATTATTTAGAAACGTTTGTTTCGTTTGCTTCAGTAGCATTTACATCAGTAGCATTTACTTCGATTGAAGTATTACA
>ERZ1034361.985-NODE-985-length-16464-cov-5.193202_pt1 | contig 16464 bp, 17 predicted proteins | sample MGYA00520617_ERZ1034361 | MGnify/ENA primary metagenome ERZ1034361 (study PRJEB33736, sample SAMEA104284507) | Azolla filiculoides | biome: Urban; feature: Water surface; material: Ditch water | place: Netherlands | collected 2015-10-28 | depth 0-0.1 m ... | reverse complement strand
GTCTTGCAACCAACGGGGCGAGAAGCCTGCGGGCAAGGCATCGACCTTGGGGTAAATGACGTGGGCGGGCATCACGCTGTTGAGCGTGGTGGTGAGCCATTGGTAAGGCAAAGCACAGTCGCCCAAGATGGCTTTGAGGCTGCGCTTGTCGACGGGGATGTCCACATGCGAATCAGCCTTCACATAGCCGTGGCCAGGAAAGTGTTTGCCGCAGTTGGCCATGCCTGCCAGCAGCAAGCCGTGCATGACGTTCTTGGCCAACGTGGTGGCCACGCGTGGGTCGCGGTGGAATGAGCGGTCGCCAATCACACCGCTCTCGCCGTGGTCGAGGTCGAGCACGGGGGTGAAGCTGAAGTCCACACCACAGGCACGCAGCTCGCTGGCCAGCACGTAGCCGCTGGCGGTGGCAGCGTCCATCGCAGCCATTGCGCCGCTACCCGGTTGGCCTTTTTTGTCTTTCATCCACAGCTCGCCCAAGGCGCGCATGGGTGGGATGTGCGTGAAGCCATCGTTGCGAAAGCGCTGCACGCGCCCGCCTTCGTGGTCTACGCAAATGAGCAAGTCAGAGCGCACGGCCTTGATGTCGGCGCACAGCTGGGTGAGCTGCTGGCGGTTGGCCCAGTTGCGGCCAAACAAAATCACACCGCCTGTGAGCGGGTGCTTCAAACGCTTGCGGTCAGCCGCGGTGAGCTGAGTGCCAGCGATGTCAAGAATGAGGGGGGCGTGGTGAGACATAAATCAAATGTTTGTTTTAGTTGTTCTTTTCAACAACACAATAACTTGTCGCGTAATCAGACTCATCGCTCACGCTGACGTGGGCGGTGAGGCCTTTGGCTTCAAACCATTCTTTGAGCACGCCGTGCAGCACGATGGTGGGCTGGCCGCTGGGCAGTTTGGCCACTTCGCACAAGCGCCACGTCATGGGCATGCGCATGCCCATACCAATGGCTTTGCTGAAGGCTTCTTTGGCCGAGAAACGTGTGGCCACATAACGCACACCGCGCTCGGGCCAACGCTCGCTGCGGGCGCGGTAGGTTTGCATCTCGTTGTCGCTCAACACCTTTTGCGCAAAGCGTTCGCCGTGCTTTTCTAAAGACGCACGGATACGGCGAATGTCGCAAATGTCAGTGCCGATGCCGTAAATCATTGATCGCCTCAAGCCTGCGGCATGCACGCGTTGTACGCGCGAATGGTTTCTGTGTAGCCCATCTCTAGCGCGTCGGCAATCAAGGCGTGGCCAATCGACACCTCTTGCACGCCAGGCACGGTGGTGAGGAAGGTGTGCAGGTTGTCGCGGTTCAGGTCGTGGCCGGCGTTGATGCCAAGGCCGACAGCCAAAGCGGCTTCTGCCGTGGCTTTGAAGGCGGCCAGCACCTCGGCTTGTTTGGGTGTGCCGTAAGTCGAGGCATAAGTCTCGGTGTACAGCTCCACGCGGTCAGCACCTACGGCCTTGACGGCAGTCATCACATCCACTGCGGCCATGGCATCGGGTGATGGGTCCATGAACAAGCTCACGCGCGCACCCAAAGCTTTGGCTTCGTCGATGAGCGGCTTCAAGCGCACAGCGTCTTGCGGAAATGTCCAGCCGTGGTCGCTGGTGAACTGGCCTTCGCTGTCGGGCACAAAGGTCACTTGATGGGGGCGCACTTGGCGCACAAAGTCCATCAGGTTGTGAAACGGGTTGCCTTCGATGTTGAACTCGCGGTCGGGCCACGCTTTGAGCAAAGCGGCCAAGTCGTGCACATCGCCAGCGCGGATGTGGCGCTCGTCAGGTCGGGGGTGCACGGTGATGCCCGCAGCGCCCGCCTCTAGGCACAGCGTGGCCGCGCGCGTGACGCTGGGAATACCCAAATGGCGCGTGTTGCGCACCAAGGCCACTTTGTTGAGGTTGACCGACAGGGCTGTTTGTGTGTGTTTGGACATTGCGTAAATCAAAGGGATTGCAGGTCAATCATCATCTGCCGTGTGCGCAGTGTTTTGACCCCGCAATGGTAGTGCAGCAAGGCCCGTAGCTGGCCCTGCAAGGCGTTGCGTTGCTCGGGTGGCATCTCGGCACACAAACGCAGCGTGGCGGTGAATGGCGCGTCTGTAGACAGGCTCTCGTGCAGCTGCAACCACACGCTGCCGGCTAGGCCTGTGCGGTCTTGCGCGTTGTGGGTGCGCAGGCCGCCTTCGGCCACCAGCACATACAAGGCGTCGGGCTGCAAAGGGCTAAGCGTGAGGGTTTGCGCGTTGAGCTCGGGCAAGAAGCCAATGTCGCGCAACAGCAGCAGCTCAAAGGCGCGCAGCGCGGGGGCAATCGTGCCCTCATGGCCCGAGGCCAGCACCTGCACCACTTGGCGGTACAGGTCAAACAAATTGGGGTGCGGGTCGTCACGCGCCAGCAGGCGCAGCAGCAACTCGTTGATGTAGTAGCCAGACAGCAGCGCCTCGCCCGTGGGCATGATGTGGCCGCCCACCCATTCAGCGCCCTTCAAGGTGCGAATTTCGGCGTCGCCCGAATAGCTGACGTACAGCGGCTGCAAAGGCAGCAACACGGGGCGAAAGTTGGAGCTGGGTTTTTTAGCGCCTTTGGCCACCAAAGCCACCCGACCAAAGTGGCGGGTGAAGGTTTCCAAAATCAAACTGGACTCGCTCCAGTCGTAGCGGTGCACCACGAACGCAGGCTCGTCCTGAATGCGGGGAATGCCCCGCGTCATTGTGAAGGTGCTGGATTTACTCGTAGCCAAAGCTACGCACCCGCGCTGCATCGTCGGCCCAACCCGAGCGCACTTTGACCCACAGCTCTAAGAACACTTTGGCGTCGTAGAGTTTTTCCAACTCGGTGCGGGCTTCCATGCCCATGCGCTTCAAGCGCTCGCCTTTGTCGCCAATGACCATGGCTTTGTGGCCATCGCGCTCGACCACGATGGTGGCGGCAATGCGCACCAAGCGTTTGACGCCTTTGGTCTTGCCCTTTTCTTCTTCGAACTTGTCGATCACGACGGTCGAGGTGTAGGGCAATTCGTCACCGGTGAGGCGGAACAATTTTTCGCGCACCATTTCGGCGGCCATGAATTTTTCGCTGCGGTCGGTCAGCTCGTCAGCGGCGTACATCCACGCTTGCTCGGGCAGGTATTTTTCGGCAATGCCCAAGAGGCGCTGCACGTCTTTGTCGTTCTTGGCCGACATGGGCACGATTTCGGCAAAGGGGTGACGGTCTTGCATGGACTGCAGCCACTGCATGATCTCGGGACGGTTCTTCATGGTGTCGAGCTTGTTCGCCACCAAGATGGTGGGAATGCCAGGGGCCAAGAGCGACAACACTTTTTCGTCGGCAGAGGTAAAGCTACCCGCCTCGACCACCAAGAACACCACGTCCACATCGCCCACTGCGCCTTGCACAGCTTTGTTGAGCGATTTGTTCAGGGCGTTGCCGTGGATGGTTTGAAAACCGGGCGTGTCCACAAACACATATTGCGCCGCGCCTTGGGTGTGCATACCCGTGATGCGATGGCGCGTGGTTTGCGCCTTGCGTGAGGTGATGCTGATTTTTTGACCGACCAAAGCATTGAGCAAGGTCGACTTGCCCACGTTGGGCTTGCCCACGATGGCAATCAGGCCACAGCGTTGGTCAGCCGGAGCCACCACGGCTTGGCTGGCGACGACACGGTTGCCTTTGCTGGCGGCCAGCATGGCATCGATGTCTTGCAAGGTTTGTTCGTTGTTAGGAGTGGTCGCCATTATTTGAGCCCGTTGTCTTTAATCACTTGGAGCATGGCTGCTGCGGCGGCTTGCTCTCCTGCGCGGCGCGAGCCGCCAATGCCACGCTCGCAGCGGGCTAGTTCTGGAACTTCACATTCCACATCAAACGTTTGTTTGTGCGCTGCACCCAAGGTGCCCACCACACGGTAGATAGGCAGCTTGAACTTGCGTGCTTGCAGCCATTCTTGTAATTCGGTTTTGGCGTCTTTGCCAACGGCTTGCATGTCGGGGTTGATTTCAACCTTGGCAAAAATGCGTTGCACCAAGGCATCTGCCACTTGGTAGCCCGCATCAAGGTACACCGCACCCAGCACAGCCTCTAGGGCATCGGCCAAGATGGAGGGGCGCTTTTGGCCGCCAGAGTTCATCTCGCCCTCGCCCAAACGCAAGATGCCAGACAAGCCCAGCTCAACCGCCAAGTGGTGCAAAGTGTCTTGCTTGACCAAGTTGGCGCGCACGCGGGACAAGTCGCCCTCAGGCAAAGTGCCGAGCTGCTTGTAGAGCATATTGGCCACAGCCAAATTGAGCACCGAGTCGCCCAAGAACTCCAAGCGCTCATAGTGGTCAGAGCTGAAGCTGCGGTGCGTCAAGGCCTGCGTGAGTAACGCAGGGTTTTGAAAGGTGTACTCCAAGCGCGCTTGAAGCGTCTCAAGGATTTGTTGTTGAGACAGGCTCGGACGGGCTGTGCGTGCGCGTGATGTCATTGAAATGCGCCGATGCGCGAGAGGCTGCCAAAGTTCATCCAAACAAAGAAGGCTTTGCCCACGATGTTTTTCTCTGGCACAAAGCCCCAGTAGCGCGAGTCGAGTGAGTTGTCGCGGTTGTCACCCATCATGAAGTAGTGGCCAGCAGGTACTTTGCAGGTCACGCCTTCGACGGTGTAGTGGCAGTTGTCTTTGAATGCAAAGTCTTCAACGCCTGGAATGAACGAGGGGCGATCTTTGTCATTCAACAAGTTGTGAGTGCGCGCACCCGTCATCTCAGAAGCCTTGGTACCCAAAGGCAGCTTTTCTTCAAACTGAGCGATGTAGCGCATGCTGTCTTGCTCAAAGAAGTCGGTACGAACGTCTTTGCTGACAGGCTGGCCGTTGATGGTGAGCTGCTTATTCAAGTAAGCCACTTCGTCACCGGGCACGCCAATGACGCGCTTGATGTAGTCAAGGCTAGGTTTGGGTGGGTAGCGAAACACCATGACGTCACCGCGCTGCACAGCATTGCCTTCCGTGATCTTGGTGTTGAGCACGGGCAAGCGCACGCCGTAGTGGAACTTGTTCACCAAAATCAGGTCGCCCACATGCAAAGTGGGGATCATTGAACCGGATGGGATCTTGAAGGGCTCAAACAAAAATGAGCGCAACACAAACACCACGGCGATGACGGGAAACAGGCCCGCTGTCCAATCCAGCCACCAAGGCTGCATGTACAGACGCTCTTTGGCCTCGGTCACGTTCACGTCGGTTTGGGTGATGCCTTGGGCATTCAACTCGGCGGTGCGTTTGTCGGCTTGGGCTTGCAGGGCTTCAGCCGCAGCTTTGCGCTGGGGCAAGAAGTAGAACTGCTCGGCCAACCAGTAAATACCGGTGACGACGGTGGCCATGAACATGAGCAAGGCAAAGTTGCCTTCGATCATGCCCAGATACCAAGAACCAGCGTAGCCCACAAAGGCTGCCAGTACGAATGCGGTCAACGTAGCCATTAATCCTCCACCTGCAAGATGGCCAAGAAGGCTTCTTGCGGAACTTCCACCGAACCAATTTGCTTCATGCGCTTCTTACCTGCTTTTTGCTTCTCAAGCAGCTTGCGCTTGCGGCTGATGTCGCCGCCGTAGCATTTTGCCAGCACGTTCTTGCGCAAAGCCTTGATGGTTTCACGCGCAATGATGTTGGCACCAATGGCGGCTTGAATCGCCACGTCATACATCTGACGGCTGATGATCTCGCGCATCTTGGCCACCACGGCACGGCCACGGTACTGCGACTGTGAGCGGTGCACGATGATGGACAAGGCATCGACCTTCTCGCCGTTGAGCAAGATGTCGACCTTCACCACATCAGAGGCGCGGTACTCTTTGAATTCATAGTCCATCGAGGCATAGCCGCGCGAGACCGATTTGAGCTTGTCAAAGAAGTCGAGCACGATTTCGCCCAAAGGCATTTCATACGTCAACATCACTTGGCGACCGTGGTACGCCATGTTCATTTGAATGCCGCGCTTTTGGTTGGCCAGTGTCATCACTGCGCCCACGTAATCTTGCGGCATGTACAAGTGCACGGTCACGATGGGCTCGCGAATTTCGTGCAGCTTGCCTTGGTCGGGCATCTTGGATGGGTTTTCAACCATCACCACTTCGTCACCGGGCATGACCACTTGGTACACCACGCTTGGCGCGGTGGTAATCAGGTCTTGGTCAAACTCGCGCTCTAAGCGCTCTTGCACGATTTCCATGTGCAACAGGCCCAAGAAGCCGCAACGGAAACCAAAGCCCAGCGCTTGCGACACTTCAGGCTCGTATTGCAACGATGCGTCGTTGAGCTTGAGCTTTTCCAGCGCATCGCGCAGGCCGTCGTATTGGTTGGCTTCGGTGGGGTACAAACCCGCGAACACTTGAGGCTGAATTTCTTTAAAGCCGGGCAAGGCTTCTTCGGCGGGGCCTAAGTTATTAGGCAACTTCTTTTCCAAGGTGATGGTGTCACCCACCTTGGCGGCTTGCAGCTCCTTGATACCCGCAATGATGTAGCCCACTTGACCAGCTTCGAGCGACTGACGTGGCTCGTTGGCAGGGGTGAACACACCGAGGTTGTCGGCGTTGTAGACGGCCTCGGTGGCCATCATCTTGAAACGCTCGCCTTTACCCAAGCGACCATCGACCACGCGCACCAACATCACCACGCCCACGTAGCTGTCAAACCAGCTGTCAATGATCATGGCGCGCAGTGGCGCGTCTTTGTTGCCTTGGGGTGGCGGAATTTTGGCGACCACCGCCTCTAAGATTTCGTCGATGCCCAAACCTGTTTTGGCTGAGCATGGAATGGCGTCCGTGGCATCAATGCCAATGACGTCTTCAATTTCTGCTTTGGCGTTCTCTGGATCTGCGTTGGGCAAATCCATTTTGTTGAGCACAGGAACCACTTCCACTCCGAGGTCGAGTGCGGTGTAGCAGTTAGCAACCGTTTGTGCTTCCACACCTTGTGAAGCATCGACAACAAGCAACGCACCTTCGCATGCAGAGAGTGAACGCGACACCTCGTATGAGAAGTCAACGTGACCCGGTGTGTCGATCAAATTCAGGTTGTAGATCTGTCCATCTTTCGCTTTGTATTGCAACGCAGCGGTCTGTGCTTTGATAGTTATCCCACGTTCTTTTTCGATGTCCATCGAGTCGAGAACTTGCGCAGACATGTCACGTTCTTCAAGTCCTCCGCAACGCTGAATCAAACGATCGGCGAGCGTCGATTTGCCGTGGTCAATGTGGGCAATGATTGAGAAGTTTCTGATGTTGTTCATCAACGGGAACACTTAAGTGATTGAATTCAAAGGGAAGAGCGCCAAGAAAAAAGGGCGCGTCATTCGCTGACGCGCCCAGAACCAACAAGCAATGGCAACTGCATAAGTTGGGAGTTCATTGTAGGCAAAAACCCCGATTTGCACAGCGGTCTCAGCATGACCGTGGCCTCGTTGCGGGTTCGCAACATGAATTTATCCACAACTTATTAACAATTTGGCAAAGGGTTTTGGGGGCAACTTGTGGGTGATCTGTGGAGCACCTGTGGAGTTGATCGACCAATCCCGTATCGTGGAGTTTTTGGCTTGCGATATATCGCAAAAACGCATTCAGCCCCTCGATTCTATACAAAAAGGGCTTGAACACATTATTTAAGTTAGCAAGTACTAGCTTAAGAAATATTTTTCAAGCCCCAGATTCCCGACTGCCACAAAGGGATTTAACGCGTGGGTCGAATGACGGTGTATTGCGCCCACTCCCCTCGGCGAATCAAGAGGCTCACAGGTTTGCTGCGGTCGAGCTTGGCAGTCAAGGCTTCGAGGGCTTGCACGTTGGGTGTTTCGATGTTGGCCAAGGCCAAGATCACATCACCTTCTTGAATGCCCGAACGCGAGGCAGGTTCAGCCACGGCATCCACACGCACACCGCCACGCAATTTGAGTTCTTTTTTCTGCGCATCAGTCAGCTCGCTCACCGTCAGGCCTAACACCTTGGTGACGTTACCTGTTTGAGGCTTCTCTGGGGCAGCAGCTTTCTTGACAGGCTTTTCGGCCTCGAACTCACCCACGGTGATGTGCATGTCCTTCAAACTGCCACGACGCCACACCTGAATGGCACTGCGTGTGCCAGGCTTGGTGTTGCCAACCATGCGCGGCAAGTCGGTGGACTTATCGATGGCTTTGCCTTCGAACTTCAAAATGATGTCGCCCGGCTCTAAGCCAGCCTTCTCAGCAGGCGAGCCTTGCTCGACACCGCGCACCAGCGCACCTTGTGCTTTGGATAGCCCCAGCGACTCGGCCACTTCTTTGCTCACTTGGTCAATCTGCACACCCAAGCGGCCACGTTGCACTTTGCCTGTGCTGCGCAATTGCTCACTCACGCGCACGGCCTCATCAATTGGAATGGCGAACGAGATGCCCATGAAGCCACCAGAACGCGAATAGATTTGGCTGTTGATGCCCACCACCTCGCCGCGCATGTTGATGAGCGGTCCGCCTGAGTTGCCGGGGTTGATGGCCACATCGGTCTGAATAAAGGGCAAGTAGTCACCCGTGTCGCGCTGCTTGGCACTGACGATGCCAGCAGTGACTGAGTTATCGAGGCCAAAAGGTGAACCAATGGCCATGACCCACTCGCCCACTTTGAGGCGGTTGACATCGCCAATCTTCACAGCTGGCAAGCCAGTGGCTTCAATCTTCACCACAGCGACGTCGGTGCGCTTGTCTAGGCCTACGATGCGAGCTTTGAACTCGCGTTTATCAGGCAAGGTGACCATCACCTGGTCAGCACCATCCACTACGTGTGCATTGGTCATCACAAAGCCATCGGCCGACAGAATGAAGCCTGAACCCACACCTCTGGGCTGCGCTTCTTCAGGCTGTCCACGGCGTTGCTGACGCGGTGCATTGGGATTGTTGGGAATGGGCATGGGCACGCCAAAGAAGCGGCGGAAGAACTCTTGCATCTCGGCATCGGGCTCGTTGCCTTGTGTCTCTTTCGCTGCTGCTTTTTCTAGTGTGCGAATGTTCACCACAGAAGGCCCCACCTGCTCGACCAGCTCGGTGAAGTCGGGCAAGCCCCGCACCAATTGGCCGCTTGCAGCTGAAGTGCTGCCTGTTTGCGCTGATGCTGGCTGCACCAGGGCTGTGCTCAACCCAACGGCCCACAACGAGGCGCACAACACACTTAAACAAACGGAGCGTTTCAATGCCAATGGACGTGCCATGTCTTTTTCCTTCTTCACATTTCACTGCGCTGATACACAGCGCGACGTAAATCTTGCCAACGGTTGTCTGAGGTTTGCAAGCCCAGCCACAACCACTGCGGCTTGGCTTGCAGTGTGTCAGATGCGGGTAGCCAACGTAAAAGCAAGGCTTTTTGTACATCGAGTGCCACATGTCCCTCGCCCAATGCGTCAATTTGTCCCGAGTTTTGGTCATGCAAACACCACACTTGGCCATCCCATGTAAGCGTGGCTGCGTAGCGCAGCGCTTGCCAGCCAAGATACGCCGCAATGGCGAAGGCGGCTGCAGCAGCCCACCAAACAAAACCCAAACCTTGGTGTAACGCCCAAGCAACAAGAACCGCTGACGTGAACAAGTTCAAGCCCACAAAAAGCCAAGCCTGAAAAGCACAACGCCCCACCGGATATGAAACCGATGGGGCGTTGTGCATGGCGAAAGCCTTAGACGCGTTTGAAAACTAACGCGCCGTTGGTGCCGCCAAATCCGAAGTTGTTTTTGAGCGCCACATCGATCTTCATGTCGCGTGCGGTGTTGGCACAGTAGTCCAAGTCGCACTCAGGGTCTTGGTTGAAGATGTTGATGGTGGGTGGGCTCTTTTGGTGATAAATCGCCAAAGCAGTGAACACACTCTCAATGCCGCCAGCGCCGCCCAACAAGTGGCCGGTCATGGACTTGGTGGAGTTCACCACCGTCTTCTTGGCGTGATCGCCCAAGGCTGCCTTGATGGCGTTGGTTTCGTTGATGTCACCCAGCGGTGTGGATGTGCCGTGTGCGTTCAAGTAGTCCACTTGATCAGCATTCACGCCAGCGTTGCGCAAAGCGCTGAGCATGGCGCGACGTGGGCCGTCCATATTAGGTGCGGTCATGTGACCCGCATCTGCACTCAGGCCATAGCCACCGAGTTCAGCGTAAATTTTTGCACCACGCTTTTTGGCGTGTTCGTACTCTTCGAGCACCATGACGCCAGCACCTTCGCCCAAGACGAAGCCATCACGGTCGCGGTCCCAAGGGCGCGAAGCAGTGGCGGGGTCATCGTTACGGGTAGACAGTGCGCGCATAGAGGCAAAGCCACCGACGCCCAAGGGAGACATGCAGCCCTCAGAGCCGCCAGCAATCATCACGTCGGCATCGCCGTACTCAATGTGACGACCGGCTTCGCCGATGCTGTGCAAACCTGTGGTGCAGGCTGTGACCACGGCCAAGTTAGGGCCCTTGAAGCCGTAACGCATGGACACGTGACCAGAAATCATGTTGATGATGGACGCTGGCACAAAGAAAGGCGAAATGCGACGGGCGCCTTTGGCCAACATTTCGTCATGCATGCTTTCAATCAGCGGCAAGCCGCCAATGCCAGAGCCGATCACGACGCCAATGCGCGTCGCTTCTTCTTCGCTCAGGGCTTCGCCAGTGGCGAGGCCTGAGTCTTGAACCGCTTGCACCGCCGCAGCAATGCCGTAATGAATGAACTTGTCCATTGCACGCGCCTCTTTTGGAGGGATGTATTGGTCAAGGTCTAAATCTTTCACTTCACCAGCGAAGTGGCAATTGATGCCAGACGCGTCGAAACGCGTGATGTTGGCAATGCCAGATTTACCAGCTAAAAGATTGGCCCAAGCGTCAGCCACCGTGTTACCCACGGGGCTGATACAACCTAGGCCGGTCACGACGACGCGACGACGGCTCATGCGGTGTTCCTAGTAGTTAGGCTTTTTTGTGTGCCAACGCGTAGTCAATCGCGTTTTGCACGGTGTTGATTTTTTCGGCATCTTCGTCTGGGATTTCAATACCAAACTCATCTTCCAATGCCATCACCAATTCCACTGTGTCCAGGGAGTCAGCACCCAAATCGGCCACGAAGGCTTTTTCGTTGGTAACTTGAGACTCTTCAACGCCGAGTTGTTCAGCAATGATTTTTTTGACACGTGTTTCGATATCGCTCATGGATTCCCTCTAAGGGTTGTGAATAAGACCGTAATTTTAACCGGACGGACCAACCGTATTGATTCTGTTTTGATTCTTTTCTAGTTCTGGCTTTACGCCATGAACATGCCACCGTTGACATGCAACTCTTGGCCAGTCACATAACTGGCGTGTGCGCCAGCCAAATAGGCCACAGCGTGTGCAATGTCAGCAGGCTTGCCGAGGTGTCCCAACGGGATTTGGCCCAGCAAGGCTTTTTGTTGTTCTTCGGGCAATGAGGCCGTCATGTCGGTTTCGATGAAGCCTGGAGCCACACAGTTGACCGTGATGCCGCGGCTGCCCAACTCACGCGCCAATGCGCGGGTCATGCCAGCCACACCGGCCTTAGCAGCTGCGTAGTTGGCTTGACCGGGGTTGCCCGATGCGCCCACCACACTGGTGATGCTGATGATGCGGCCATAACGCTGCTTCATCATGGGGCGCATGACGGCGCGCGACATGCGGAACACGGCTTTGAGGTTGGTGTCGAGCACAGCATCCCAATCGTCATCCTTCATGCGCATGGCCAAGGTGTCGCGGGTGATACCGGCGTTGTTCACCAACACGTGCAAAGCGCCATGGTCTTTGGTGATTTGCTCCAACAAGGCGTCGATAGCCGCGCTGTCGTTCACATTCAGGTTCGCACCGCGGCAACCTGCGTGAGCTGACAAAGCTTGGGTAATTTTGGCCGCACCGTCATCTGACGTGGCCGTGCCGATGACCAAATAGCCTTGTTGGGCCAACTCTTGGGCAATGGCTGCACCGATGCCGCGCGAAGCGCCAGTCACCAAGGCAATGTGTTGTTTGTGTTCGCTCATGTTCTTCTCTTTGGATTAAGCCAGCGCGGTTTTGACTTCGGCCATGCTGGCGGGGTCAAACAATGGCAAGCCTGTTAAATCTGCATCGATGCGTTTAGCCATGCCAGCCAAGACCTTGCCTGGGCCGCACTCGACCAAGGTGGTCACGCCGCGTGCTTTGATAGCAGCCACGCACTCGACCCAACGCACAGGGCCAAAGGCTTGGCGGTACAACGCGTCGCGAATGCGGTCGGCATCGGTTTCTACCGTCACGTCGATGTTGTTCACCACCGGAATTTGCGCTGCGGCAAAGCTGGTGGCAGCTAATTTTTCTTTCAGGCGATCCGCCGCAGGCTTCATCAGGCTGGAGTGGAAAGGCGCAGACACGGGCAAAGGCAAGGCGCGCTTCGCGCCATTGGCTTTGAGGACTTCACACGCTTTTTCAACTGCGGCTTTGCTGCCTGCAATCACGGTTTGACCTGGGTCGTTGAAGTTCACAGCCTCCACCACTTCGGCAGAACCTGCACCAAAAGTAGCTTGCGCTTCAGCGCAGCCTGCAATCACTTTGTCGGCTGGCAAACCCAAAATAGCGGCCATCGCACCCGTGCCCACTGGCACGGCTTCTTGCATGGCTTGTGCGCGGAAACGCACCAGCGGTGCAGCTTGCGCCAGCGTCAACACGCCAGAAGCGACCAAAGCAGAGTACTCACCCAAAGAGTGGCCAGCCACCACAGATGGCACAGCGCCACCTTCAGCCAACCAAGCGCGGTAAGCCGCCACGGCAGACACCAACATCACAGGCTGTGTGTTGGTGGTCAAGCCCAAAGCTTCTTTGGGGCCTTCGTGGATCAGCTTGGCAATGTCTTCGCCCATGGCGTCAGACGCCTCAGCCAAAGTTTGAGCAACCACAGGGTTATCGCCCCAAGCGTCGAGCATGCCGACGGATTGAGAGCCTTGACCTGGAAATACAAATGCAAATGAAGTCATAACGTGTCTAGAAGTTTGTCACACCAAGTCTTGCGCAGACTTACAGCTTGAGCAGCACCGCGCCCCATGTGAAACCGCCGCCCACGCCTTCAAGCATGAGGGTTTGGCCAGGTTTGACTTGGCCGCTACGCACAGCCTTGTCCAGCGCCAGGGGAATGGAGGCCGCGGACGTATTGCCATGGTCGTGAACGGTCAGAACAACCTTTTCCATAGGAAGCTTGAGCTTCTTGGCTGTGCTTTGAATGATGCGGATGTTGGCCTGATGCGGAATCAGCCAATCGATGTCGCTGTCTTGCAGGCCCGCTTTGTCGAGCACATTACGTGCTGCGCCCTCGAGCAAGCCAACAGCTAACTTAAACACGGCTTGACCGTCCATCTTGAGCACAGGGTCGCCCAAGATGTTGCCGTTGCGCACATGGCCTGGCACACACAAGATGCCCACATGCTTGCCATCGGCGTGAATGTCGGTCGCCAAAATGCCTGGCGTCTCGGACGCTTCGAGCACCACAGCGCCTGCGCCGTCACCGAACAACACACAAGTGGTGCGGTCTCGGAAATCGAGCAAGCGCGAGAAAATTTCTGAGCCCACCACCAAAGCGCGTTTGGCGTTGCCCGCACGAATCATGGCGTCAGCCACGGTCAGCGCATAGATAAAGCCACTGCACACCGCTTGCACGTCAAACGCGGGAGCGCCAGCAATGCCGGCGGCGTCATCGTCGAGCTGGGCCAGCTTGTGTTGCAAGATGGCGGCGGTGGATGGGAACACCATGTCCGGCGTGGACGTGGCAACAATGATGAGGTCAATGTCTTGGGGGCGGCGACCTGCGGCGTCTAGGGCTTGCTTGCAAGCTTCAAAGGCCAAGTCGCTGCTGCTCGCCTCAGGGGCGGCAAAGTGGCGGGCACGGATGCCTGTGCGCTCAACAATCCATTCGTCAGAGCTTTCCACACCTTGTGTGGCCAGTTCCGCGACCAAGTCTGCGTTGGTCAACCGGCGGGGAGGAAGAAAACTACCAGTGCCAGTGATTCGGGAGAAAAGGGTCATTAATCAGGTGGCTCAGGGCGAGACGTCTGACGCAATTCCCAAGGCTAGTAAAGGAGCCGCATGGGCAATGCGAGAACGCACACGTTCGAGCAAGTTGTGGTGGGCTGCATCATACGCGCGGTTCAAAGCAGTACCAAAGGCTACATCATCGGCCGAGCCGTGGCTCTTAAAAACAATGCCATTGAGGCCCAGCAGCGCTGCACCGTTGTAGCGGCGGTGATCGACCTTGTCTTTGAAATCCGACAAAACAGTATAAGCAAAGATGGCTGCAATTTTCGTGAAGATGTTGTGTGTAAACGAGTTTTTAAGCGTTTCACTGATCTTGTGCGCCAAGCCTTCGCTGGCCTTCAAGGCCACATTACCCACAAAGCCATCACAGACGATCAAATTGACCGTGCCTTGGTAAATGTCTGTGCCTTCGACATTGCCATAAAAGTTCAAATCACCAGAGTTAGCTGCAGTTCGCAGCAGTTCACCTGTTTTTTTGATGACTTCGTTGCCTTTGATGTCTTCTTCGCCGATGTTCAACAAGCCAACAGTGGGGCTTTCGATGTTGTCGAGCACCGACACCAAGGCCGAACCCATGACAGCAAATTGCAACAAGTGATGCGGCGTGCAATCGACATTGGCACCCAAATCAAGCATGGTCGTGCCGCCACCTTTAAAGTCAGGCATGCGACCCGCAATGGCTGGACGGTCGATTCCATCAATGGTTTTAAGAAGATAGCGTGCGATAGCCATCAAAGCACCCGTGTTACCTGCAGATACCACCGCTTGGGCAGCGCCACTCTTCACCTGCTCAATCGCCACACGCATGGACGAATCTTTTTTGCGGCGCAGGGCCACTTCGATGGGGTCATCCATGGCCACCACTTCGGAGGCCGCGACCACTTGAGCACGGGGATGCGAGAAAGACGACAGCGCCTCAGGCAGACCGACCAATAAGAGCTTGGCGTCTGGGTGTGTGTCTAAGAAACGGCGACAGGCCACCAGCGTGACACGCGGGCCATGGTCGCCACCCATGCAATCAACAGCAAGAGTGGTCATGCAGGTTTCTTCTCGTCAAAAAAACAAAAGCCCGAGGCGCCAAAGACAGCCACGGGCCAATGAGGTATGAAGTAATTAAGCTTCAGACTTGGTCTTCAACACTTTGCGACCACGGTAGAAACCGGTGGGGCTGATGTGATGACGCAAGTGGATTTCACCAGTCGTTGGCTCAACGGCTGTGCCGGGAGCTGTCAACGCTGTGTGCGAGTTGTGCATGCCGCGCTTGGAAGGAGATTTTTTGTTTTGTTGAACAGCCATGATTGGCTCCTGGAACTAAATGTTGGTAAACCGTTTGGCCACTAACTAACCAAGGGTCAGCGTGACGCGAAGCCTGAAATTATAGCCCAACTCCTCAGGTCTTAGTGCTTGCGTGTTTTGAGCGACGCCAGCACGGCAAATGGATTGGGTTTGGCCTCGGCCAAGATGGCCTCTTCTTCTTTCGAAGTTGGCGCCTGCTCACTCAGACAAGCAGGATGCATGGGAACCAAAGGCAAACTCATCAGCAACTCGTCTTCGATCAGCCCCATCAAATCAAAGCTGTCTTCCAGTACCAACAGATCTTCTTCGGACTCATCGTCCTCAGCCACCGCCGTGGCTTCATCGGCCACAAAACGGAAATCTTGTTCAATCAGCAGCTCCACCGGCACAGGGTGCAAGCAGCGCTGACAGGTCAGGGGAACAGTGGCTTTGGCTTCGAGGTGCAGCCAAGCATCGTCTTTGCCACGCTGCTCGGGATCAATCGCACCTTGCGCCGACCAAGTCACGTGGCCCGTCACCTCGCCGCTGCAGTCTGCGGCCAAGCGCTCAAACTCTGCCACGGGGGTATCGCCCTCTAGGTGCATTTGCGCTTTGGCAAAGGCTTTGACATCGAGGCTGTGAAGGTTCTTTGGTTTTTGCATGCGCGCCAGTGTAAGAGAATCCACCCATGTCTAAGCTCCAACGCGCCCTGATTTTGGGCTCTACCTCCCGATACCGCCGTGAATTGCTACAGCGCTTGCGCGTGCCTTTTGATGTGGTCAGCCCCGATGTGGACGAAACGCCATTGCCTGGCGAAGCCCCGCAAGCCCTCGCCACCCGCTTGGCGCTGGCCAAAGCCAAAGCCGTGGCCGCGCTTCACCCCAACGCGGTGGTGATTGGCTCAGACCAAGTGGCTGACCTCAACGGCGAACCTTTGGGCAAGCCCGGTACACATGAGCGTGCGGTGGTCCAACTGCAGCGCATGCGTGGACAAACCGTGATTTTCCAAACCGCCGTGTCGGTGGTGTGCCAAGCCAGCAACTTTGAACAAACCGAACTCGCCCAAATCAAGGTGCGCTTTCGCGAGCTGAGCGATGCCGAAATTGAAGCCTACCTGCGCGCCGAAGAACCCTACGACTGCGCCGGCAGCGCCAAAAGCGAAGGCCTGGGCATTGCCCTGCTCGA
>ERZ1034361.984-NODE-984-length-16469-cov-2.689483_pt1 | contig 16469 bp, 15 predicted proteins | sample MGYA00520617_ERZ1034361 | MGnify/ENA primary metagenome ERZ1034361 (study PRJEB33736, sample SAMEA104284507) | Azolla filiculoides | biome: Urban; feature: Water surface; material: Ditch water | place: Netherlands | collected 2015-10-28 | depth 0-0.1 m ... | reverse complement strand
TTCTTATCAACTAGAGCATTACTTATAAAACATCTTTCTCCAATTCCTACTAATTGTTTGTCGTTATAAACATCTTCTTTCATATCATCTATGCTTTGATAGAAATCATTACCCATTACATAACAATTACGAATAACTGTTCCCTCTCCTATTCTAGAACGAATTCCAATTACCGTCTTATTAATTTCCTTGGCATTTATGATACAACCTTCAGAAATAAGTGAGCTCTCAATCAATGATTTTTGGAATTTTGATGGAGGTAATAGACGTGGTCTAGTGAAAATTTTATTATCGTTGTCAAATAAATTGAATTCCGGAATATCATTTGTCAAACCAATATTAGCTTCGAAGAAAGAATCAATATTTCCGATATCTGTCCAATATCCTTCATATTGATAGCTTAATATTTTTCGGTGTCCAACGGCTTGTGGAATGATTTCTTTACCAAAATCCTTTGTGTCCGGATTTTTCATTAATTCAATCAATAATTTTCTGTTGAAGATGTAGATCCCCATTGAAGCCAAATAATGCTTTCCTTGGCTTTTCATCTCATCGCTTACGTCAGATTCCCAATCAGGCAATAGTTCTGCAGCCGGTTTTTCAATAAAAGATTCAATGCAGCTTTCAGCGTTTGTTTTTAAAATCCCAAATTCAGGAGCATCTTTTGCATTTACCGGTAAAGTGGCAATAGAAATATCAGCTTCGGCTTCGATATGTGCTTCAAGCATTTCGTTAAAATCCATTTGATATAATTGATCTCCGGAAAGAATCAAAGCATAATCAAATTCATGATTCAAAAAATGAGGCATACATTGTCTAACCGCATCTGATGTTCCTTGAAACCAAGTTGGATTATCCGGAGTTTGTTCAGCTGCAAGAATATCTACAAAAGCATGGCTAAAAATACTGAAACTATACGTGTTTTTGATGTGTCTGTTTAAAGAGGCAGAATTGAATTGCGTCAATACAAACATTCTGTAAATGTCTGAATTCATACAATTTGAGATAGGAATATCAACCAATCTGTATTTTCCTCCAATTGGCACAGCGGGTTTTGACCTTGTTTCTGTTAGCGGATACAATCTAGAACCCTGACCTCCTCCTAAAATAATTGCAATTACGTTTTTCTTTTTAGCTTTCATTTTTTTTAATAATTAAATTGTATACTTCTATATATTCTTTGCAAACGCTACTCCAAGAATGATCTATTTGCATTCCTGATTTTCTAATTTTATTTAAAGTTTTTTTGTCCTCATACATTTTCAATGCTCTTCTTATTGAAGTGCAAATATCTGTAACGCTGGCTTGTTCATGACAAATCCCATTTCCGCCGTCTTCAAAATCTATAACTGTATCTTTCAATCCTCCTGTTCTTCTTACTACGGGAATTGTTCCGTAACGCAAGGCATACATTTGGTTTAATCCGCAAGGTTCTACTCTTGATGGCATTAATAAAAAATCCGAACCTGCAAAAATCAAATGTGCTAAATCTTCATTGTATCCAATGAAAGTATTGTAATTTCCTTTATAATCCGGCAATAATTGATTCAATTCTGTTTCTATGGTTTCATTTCCTGAACCTAAAATTAGAATATTAATTTCATTTAAATTCTCGGCTAAAGCCAATGCTGATGATTGCGGCAATAAATCGGCTCCTTTTTCTTCTAATAATCGTCCAATAAAACTAAAAAGCGGTTTCGACGGGTCTAAATCAAAAATATCGCAAAGTTTCTCTTTATTTTCTTGCTTTCCATTTTCAATCGCATCAATCGTATAATTACTGACTAATACTTTATCAGTAGCCGGATTCCAGACTTTTTCATCAATACCATTCAAAATTCCTTTCGACTTCTGACGCACCATATTAAACAATGATTCCAAACCATTTGAAGAATGATTAATTTCATTCAAATAATTAGGTGATACAGTCGTTACCGCACTCGCACATTTTATTCCAACAGCCAGAGAATTGATAGCATTTCCCCATTCTAAAACACCAACATGAGCCAAATCAAATTCAGGCAAATAATACAATTTATTAAATCCAAAAATTCCCTGATACAAACCACTGTGAATGGTTAATACCGTTGGTGTATTTTTTAATTTTTGATATTTGTATGCATAAAGCATCATAAAAGGAATCAATCCTGTATGATGATCGTGACAATTAATAACATCTGGAATTTCTCTTCGCCCTAAAATCCAATCTAAAGTAGCAATTTGAAAAGATACAAATCGCTCAATATCATCTTCATAACCATAAACTTCTTTGCGGTCAAATAACTCCTGAATGGCTATTACATATAATTCAAATCCCAGTTTATCTGTTTTTTCTTTGTGTACGCTAAACGGAAAATTAAAATTTCCTAATTTCACATGACTCCAATGAACACATTCAAACTCATTTTCATTTATAAATTTAGTATCATAACCCGGAATCACTACTCGTACATCATGTCCTTCAGTACTTTGATATTTTGGTAATGCTCCAACAACATCAGCCAAACCGCCTACTTTTGCCGCAGGATAACATTCTGCACTGATGTGAAATAATTCCATTTATAAAACTTTGTTTCTTTTCAATTCAACATAAAATTTGATGAACGCATTATTTACTCAATCGTAGGTAGTTCTCAATTTTTGTGTAAATACCAATTATTACGTTAAAAATTTATAAATTATATTACTTTTATGTTTTTCTAAATTTAGTAAAAAAAAAGTAACATATTAATACTATTAAAAATTTATTTTAATGTCAAAAAAAAACAAAAATATTTCTCAATCATTAAGAATTCCGAGGGTTATTTTATTAATAAGTAAATTTTTCGCTTTTATTTCAACAAAATTAGTAACTCTTTTTGCTTCAAAATTATTTACGACACCCATAAAACATAAGGTTCCAAAACGAGAATTGGAAATGGACCGCAAAAGCATTCAAAATTTAATGTTAGTTCCCGCAATCAATAAACAAGTTATGCTTTATGAATACGGAGAAAGCGACAAGAAAATTCTATTAGTTCACGGTTGGTCAGGAAGAGGAACACAATTATTTAAAATAGCTGATGCTTTTTTGGCTGCAGGATATTCAACCCTAAGTTTTGATGCGCCAGCACATGGAAAATCTCCCGGTAATGAATCAATTATGGTTGATTTTATCGCTTCTATTTTAGAAATTAATACCAAATATGGACCTTTTGAAGCAGTCGTAGGTCATTCTTTAGGAGGAATGTCAGTACTAAATGCTATAAAAAGAGGATTGAACGTTAAACATGCCGTAATAATTGGAAGCGGAGATGTTGTTCAGGATATTTTGGATGATTTCATTTCTAAATTAGAATTAAAACCAATAATCAGTACAAAACTTCGTTTGCATTTTGAAAAAAAATACAACGAAAAAATGGATGATTTCTCGGGCTATAAAGCGGCATCAGAAATCACAGTTCCTGTTCTTGTTATTCATGATAAAGACGACCATGAAGTTCCCGTAAAAGCAGGAATTCATATCCACGAACATTTAAAGAATGGCGAGCTTATATTGACCGAAGGATTAGGACACCGAAAAATTTTAGGCGATGCGAATGTAGTTCAAAAAACAGTTGAGTTTGTAACTGGTAAATAATTGATTTTAAATTATATAAAAAAATATTAATATTAAAATACTTTGAAAATAGTATTCAATAATAACTCAAAATATGAAATATCCTTTAGAAAAAACAGAACAAGAATGGAACGAATTATTGGGGCCGGAACGCTTTAGAATTCTTCGTCAAAAAGGAACCGAATATCCTCATACCGGTAAATATAATTTGCATTATGAAAAAGGAACCTATTGTTGCGGTGCCTGCAATGAACCCTTATTTGAAAGCGATTCTAAGTTTGACGCGCATTGTGGATGGCCTTCTTTTGACGAATCAATTCCCGGAAAAGTAGAATACATAACTGATACTACACATGGCATGAAACGTACCGAAATTCTATGTGCTAATTGTGGAAGTCATCTGGGACATGTTTTTAATGACGGACCCACTAAAACCGGACAGCGATACTGTGTAAATTCATTATCTGTAGATTTTAAAGAAATATAAAACATGGATTTATTTGGTCAAACTTCAGATTGGGCAACTTATTTATCACCAATCCTGACAAAATATAAAAATCGAAAACATCCTTTAGCCTACGAAAATTTATATCAGTTAGTGGTTATGGTTATTTTATCGGCGCAAGATTCTGATGCAAATATCAATACGATAGCTCCTGCTTTATTTGAAATATATCCAGACATGGAACGGTTATCGGTGACTAATAGAGATGCATTATTACCTAATATTAGTACCGTTCGGAATTTTAGAACAAAAGCCAATTGGCTGATTGAAATTGCACAAATCATCAAAAAAAACGAGAATATTCCATTAACTATGAATGCTTTAACAGCCTTAAAAGGCATTGGAAGAAAATCAGCCAATGTAATATTGCGGGAATCAAACCAGCCTGCAGAAGGCATTATTGCCGATTTACATGTCATTCGAGTAGCGCCAAGAATAGGTTTAATTTCTGAAACTAAAGACGGTAACAAAGTGGAAAAACAATTGATGCAGGTTTTGCCAAAATCAATTTGGGGTGAAATTGGTATGGCGATTTCTTTTCTTGGAAGAGAAATTTGTCGACCAAAACCCAAATGCGATTTATGTCCGATAAATAATTTTTGTGCTTATTATGCAAATGAAAATTAAACTAATTCTTTAAAAAACTGCAATAAAATTTGATCGTTTTTTAATGTTGGTGTGAAAACCTCAAGAATGCTTGGTTTCTCATTTTGAGCATAAAGCATTTTCAAACTGGTATCTAAACTTTTTTCATCACTGGCAATACTGTATTCAAAACCATACATTTTTGCTAAATGTTCTGCTGTATGACAATGTGAAGTTTCAAAGAAAGTATTGAAAACAGGGCTTTCCTCATGTCCTGGTAAGATTCTGAAAATCCCGCCACCACCATTATTAATCAAGATTATTTTGAAGTTTTTGGGAATATAACTATTCCACAAAGCATTGCTGTCATATAAAAAACCAATATCACCACTGATGAATACGGTTTGTTTTTCATTGGCCACAGCCGCACCAATTGCAGTCGAAGTGCTGCCGTCAATTCCACTGGTTCCTCGATTGCAATAGACTTCAATAGATGGATCGATGTCTATTAATTGTGCATATCGAATGGCAGAGCTATTACTGATTTGCAGTTGACTGTTCGTTGGTAAACTTTGAATTACTTTTTCGAAAACTTTAAAATCTGAAAAAGGAATTTTAGACAAATACAAATCTCCTTTTACTTTTCTCAGTTCTTTCACGGCATCTAATTGCTGAAAATAATCACTTTCGATTGTATTTGTAAGTGGTAAAAAGGCATTAAAAAAGGCATTTGGATCTGCTTCAAAATGATGTGTTAAAGCATTAAAAGTATCATAAGCTCTCCAGGTATCAATATGCCAATGGTGTTTTGGTTTGTACTTTCGCAAAAAAGCCTTAATGCGTTTAGAGACAACCATTCCGCCAAAAGTGACTAAAATTTCCGGACGAAATCGTTCAAAATCATCATTTGTAAAAGGTGTAATTATGGTGTCAATATTATTAATAAATGTTGGATGGTGAACATTAGAAGTCGTTTCGGTCATGACCACAACCGATTCGTCTTGAGCAAAATGTGCTATTGTTTTGTCTGAAATTACATTGGGATCATTCACACCTACGAGAATCATTTTTCTAGTAGAATTGTTCCAAATGGAAGCAAATTCAGCTAAGTTTTCTATGGAATTTGTCGGAGTATTATTTGCGGAAGCGAAACTATTCACCTCCACCGAAAGTTCTGAAACGGTTTCATACAAAGGCTCTTCAAAAGGTGTATTGATGTGAACCGGGCCTTTTTTGAGCACAGCACAATCAATCGCTTCGTTGATTTTTAAATCATTTTCTGCCGAAACATGCTCTTGTAAATTGGCATTGTACAGCGAATGATTTGAGAATACATTTTCTTGACGAATGGTTTGTCCGTCACCAATATCAATTTTACTTTGTGGTCTGTCTGCCGAAATCACAATCAAAGGAATCTGACTGTAAAATGCTTCTGCAAAAGCAGGGTAATAATTCAGTAAAGCTGAACCCGAAGTACAAACTAGCGCGATAGGTTGTTTGGTTTGTTGCGCCATTCCTACTGCAAAAAAAGCGGCACAACGCTCGTCTGCAATACTATAACATTTAAAGGCCGGATTGCTTACAAAACCAATTGTTAAAGGGGCATTTCGAGAACCTGGGGAAATTATTATGGTAGTGATTCCTTTGGCTAAACAAATTTGTATGATGCTTTGTGCTAAAGGTATTTTTGGATAAATCATTTGTTTATTTTTCTGATTACAAAGTTACAAACTTGCTGTTGCTTTTCCGTTCATTTCGGCTGATTTTTCTTAATTTTGAAAGCAAATAAATAAGAAATGAAAATTAGCTTAAGACCTTATCAAACCGAAGATACACAAGCAATATTAGAAATCATCAACTATAATATTCTTAATTCAACTGCGCTTTACGATTACAATATTAGAAGTTATGAGCAGCAAAAGAATATTTTGGAGGAAAAAATCAACAAAAATTTTCCTGTGATTGTAGCAGAATTAAATGGTAAAGTTGTGGGTTTTGGAATGTACAGCGAATTTCGTTTCAGAGAAGCTTATAAATTTACCGTTGAACATTCTGTCTATGTTGACAATGAATATCATGGTAAAGGGATTGGAAAAGTACTATTACAGGAATTAATCCGAATAGCAAAAGCGCAAAATCTTCATACGATGATTGCGGTTATTGATGCTGAAAATGAAAGTAGTGTTGAATTCCATGAAAAATTTGGTTTCAAAATTGTTGGTGTCATCAAAGAATCCGGTTATAAATTTGACCGTTGGTTACATTCGGTTTTCATGCAATTGATTTTAGAATAAAAAAGTGATTATTACTTAGAAAAACATAAAATTCCAGCAATAAAACGATAACCGTGTAAACAATAGTATATTTGCACGACTATAATTATTATGAACTACACCCTACTCTCTTCGCCTTTGCAAGGATTTACCGATTTTCGTTTTAGGAATGCCCAAAATAAATATTTTGGAGGGATTGACACTTTTTATTCTCCTTATATTCGTTTAAACGGAAAATTGGTTGTTAAATCTTCTTATGAACGGGATTTACTCCCTGAAAATAATGTTGGTTTAGAGGTAATTCCACAAATAATAACGAACGATGCCGATGAGTTTTTATTCGTTGCCAAATATGTTCAACAACTGGGTTATAAAGAATTGAACTGGAATTTAGGATGCCCGTATCCTATGGTTACCAAGTCTGGTATGGGATCGGGTTTGATTAAAAACACGGAACAAATCAATCATATTCTGGACAGAGCCCATTCTGAAACGGATATTATCGTATCGATGAAAATGCGTTTGGGATACGATACTACCGAAGAAATTCTGGATGTTTTGCCCGTTTTAGATCAATATCCAATTAAGAATATTGCCATTCACGCGCGTATTGGAAAACAACTGTATAAAGGCGGCGTACATCTTGACGCATTTCAACATTGTATAGATAATACCAAACACAAATTGTATTATAATGGCGATATTACTTCGGTAAAAAAGTTTCAGGAGATGCAGGAACGTTTTCCAACTATTGACCATTGGATGATTGGCAGAGGTTTAATCGCAGATCCATTTTTGCCCGGCATGATAAAAAACAATGCTGTAGAATATCCTAAAAACAAAATAGAATTATTCAGTGCATTTCACGACACATTGTACCAAGGATATAGCGAATCGCTGTCAGGATCGACTCATATCTTATTAAAAATGCATCATTTATGGGAGTACTTTTCGGTTATATTTTCAAATCCCCATAAAGTTCATAAAAACATAAAAAAATCCAAAAGCATTCGAAATTATGAAGCCACCGTTGCAGAAATTTTGAAAGCCGAAATAAATCAAAAATAAAAAAGAGATTCTCAGTCAAATGAGAATCTCTTTTTTTATAGTTCTAAAAATTAAAAACTGAATTTATCCTTTGACCCAATTCACCACTTCGGCATCTGTAGGCAATGTACGTGGCGAAATCACTTTTTCTAATTCGCCTTTTTCATTGATAAGATATTTTTGAAAATTCCATTCTACTTCTGAATCTTGTAAACCATTTTTAGATTTTTGTGTCAAAAATTGGTAAACGGCACACATATCATCTCCTTTTACAGAAACTTTGTCCATCATAGGAAAAGTTACGCCGTAATTTTGTTGGCAAAAAGTAGCAATTTCTTCATTGGTTCCTGGCTCTTGCGAAGCAAAATTATTAGCCGGAAAACCTACAATTACAAATCCTTTATCTTTGTATTCTTTATACAATGCTTCTAAATCTTTGTATTGTGGTGTCAATCCACATTTTGAAGCCGTATTAACAATCATTATTTTTTTACCTTTTAACGTAGAAAAATCAAAGGTGTTTCCTGATAAATCTTCTACTTTAAATTGATAAATAGTTTCTTTGGCAACTTGAATTTCATTCATATTAATTTCTGATGGTTTAGGTTGTGCGTGATTTTGACAACTGAAAAGCATAATAGCACAGCTAGCTATAAATAATAGGTTTTTCATATTTTTATTTTTTATAAAATTAGAACAATTAATTGTTTGTCAATAATTTATTTTAGTTAAACGGAAGTTAAATATAAAAGAAGCCTAACATCGTAAAAAAAAAGGTTAGGCTTCTAAACAAAACAAACTAAATCTTCCTTTTTGACATTAAAAAGTATAAGTAATTTTTCCTTTCATAAAAAAAGGTGTTCCCGGAGTAAAATGAATTTCTTCTACACTTTCAGATTCATTTTGCAATCTTGATTCGGTCGCAAATTGAGTTTCATTCCAAGCTGTATCAAAGAGATTTTCTATCGAGATTCCGAAATTGATGCTTTTATACTGATAATTAACATTGAAATCCGATACAAAATAACCTTTGGCAACGATAGAATTATCCTCGTTTGCCGGACGACTTTTTAAATACCGATACCGAAGACCTCCTGAAAAACCCTGTATTTTTTGAAAACTTAAACCTCCAGTAGTGGTAAAATCAGGCGCTAACGGAATGTAATCCTGACCTTTTGATTCGTCAATACTTCTGGCATACGTATAATTGGCATCCGCATCAAAATACAACCAGTCGTTGAGTTGATAGCGCAATCCTAGTTCAGCTCCCATACGTTTTGATTTTCCACTTGGCTCAATGATTCCGGCATCTCCAACATACACAAATTCTTGTTCTAAGAATAAATACCACAAAGCGGAGTTTACAATTAACTTGGGAAAAGGCTTCCAAATGGTACCAATATCTGCTCCTATTGCCGTTGGTAAAACTTGTTTTCCGTTATTTTGAACCACAACCCGAGTATCATTCGAATGAAACCCAATTCCTGATTTTAGAAAAAACTGTAAATTGTTATTTTGAGAATAAATGAAGTTCAGTTTTGGTGAAAATTTCACTTTGGATTCTGATTGTGTTTTGTAATCCGTAGTCAACTTATCTTGGTAATTGAATTTGAAATAATCCAATCGAATCGCCGGATTAATCATCAGTTTCCCAAAATTAAATTCTGAATTGAAATAACTAAATAGATTAGACTCATTAATATCTCCTAATTTTATATTTTCTAAAACCGTTCTTCTATTTAAAGTATGCGAAAGCTCTGAATCCTTTGTAGCATCTGCACGAAAACCAACTCCATATTGCAGCAAAACAGCAACATCGTTTAAATTCGTTTTCTGATTGAGTTCCGCATTCATTCCGTAGATGCCTCTATTTTCTTTCTGTTTGATTTGGTCTCCATTTATTGGATCTTCTAAAAAGAAAGTAAAATTAGAATACAATTCAAATTGATAATTCGAATAAAAAGCATTTGCTTTCATGAATGTATTCTCATCAATTGGCTTGCTCAAACTCACATTTACATTAGTTCTGGAGGTATTTCCACCTTCGGTATCGTCAACAGCACCAAATCTTGAAATCGTTCCATCATCAATCAGACGTTGCGGAATTTGTCCGGAAGCGTCCCATTTGCTGGAAAAGCGAGAAGCCAAAACTGAGAATTTACTGTTATCGCTAAGAATAGTTGAATATTTTCCCAATAAATTGATTCGGTTGAAGTTTTGAGGGGAATCAAATGGCCCGTCAGTGAGAATATATTCCGTGGCAATGTAGGCACTTTGCGTTTTTTGGTTGCCCAAAAGATTGAATAAACCAACGGTTCTCAAGGTATTAAATTGCCCTATTTCTAAACCAACACTACTTTTTTCTAATTTGTCTTTAGTTTGAAAACCTACATAGCCGGCAGTAGCAAAATTTCCTTTGTCAGCATAATAGGTTCCTTTCCCAAAATCTATTTTTTCGACCGTTTCCGGAATCACAAAATGTAAATCAGCATAGCCTTGACCGTGTGCGTGAGAGACCATGTTTACAGGTATTCCGTCAACAGCGATAGCAATATCAGTTCCGTGATCAATGTCAAAACCTCTCAAAAAAAGTTGCTCTGCTTTGCCTCCTCCCGCATGTTGACCAATAAATAATCCGGGTACCTTTCGCAAAATTTCCTGCGAAGAATTTACAGGAGTAGTTTGTAAATCTATTTTAGAAATTACATTCATGGTCGAAAGTTTCGGTTGAATTACAATTTCATTCAATCTAAAAATATCATCTTCCAAAACAATAATTACATCCCGAGAACTAATGGTAAAATTTGTTTTTTTGTATCCTAAAGCATTTATTTTTAAAACATTACCAACCACTGTTTTATCGATACTAAAAAGGCCAAATTCATTTGTATGTGCGTGATTTTCAGAATTTGTATTCACTAAATAGGCATTTTCTATAGGAATACCGTCTATATCAACTATTTTTCCTTTTAGGATTTGTCCATAAGAAGTTAGCCCGAAAATAAGAATCAGGAGTATTAATATGTTTTTCATCACGTTACAGTTGATTTACTTTTTTTTCAAAATTTGGGCCCAATTCATATAAACTGGAAAGCAATTCTTCTTTAATTGGTGTCGCTTTTTGAGCTAAATTGTTTGCTTTATAAATCATAGCCAAATGATATTGCACCTTCGGTTCATGCGATTTTCCAACCACATGATTTTGAGCAATTTCTAGTGCTTTTTTATTTTGTCCAATATTTAAGTAAGACCAAGCTAATAAATCATATGAATCTGGAGTTGGCCTGTGATTAACTTCAATTTTAGCAATTTCTAATGCTTTTGAAGTATTTTGTTTATCATCGGCATAAATCAGAACATTATATTTATTGTACATCGCACCATAATTATTTTTCTCCATCATAGAAAAATAGGCGTTTTTGTTTTTAATTTCTTCGCTTTTATTTCCTTCAAATTGAGCTATTTGAGATTTTAATAAATAAAAATCAGGTGTATTGTGTGTGGATGTAATTGCGTCTATAATCCTGTTGGCTTCATTTGTATTTCGTTCTTTAGAAAAAACAATCCAGGCAATTCCCTTTAAAGCATAAGAATAATTGGGATCTAATGCTAAAGTTTTCAAGTAACTGTCATACGATTCCTGAATTTTTCCTGCATGACCATAAAAATCCCCCAGATTAGAATAGGACCAAATTTTGAGTACTTTATTATTTTCTTTTTCAGCGATAGTTCTGGCTTTTTCCATAAAAGTAATGGCAGTTTTCAAATCACCTTTATGATCATTCCATTTTGCTAAACGAATTAAATAATCAAAATCATTCATGTCTCGAATGGCGTTTAGATTTTTTACTGCTTCAGTATAATTTCCTAATTCTATCTGAACGTCAAAAAGTAATTTTTGGGTTTCTTTTTTCCCCTCGCCTATTGCTAATGCTTTATTGGCTAATGCCAGCGCTTCTTTAAAACGGTGTTGCGAAATATAATTTCTTGCCAAAGATCGAATCGTCGAAACTCTGGAATAATTATACGCTTCATTCGATTTTATCAATAATTCTTCAGTTTTATATAGGTTTTTAATGTCTCCGGTATATTCAAAAAGTGTATAGTAATTAGAAGCTATTTGACTTAAATAACTAATTTGATTGGGAGCGGCATCAAATTTTTTTTGCCAAAAATCAATTTCATTTTGAGCAAATGTTATTGATTTATTGTCTTTTAAAGTCAGGTATTTTTCATAATCGGCTTTCTGGGTAATTTGTTTTGGCGTAGTCTCGCAACCGAATATAAATAGGATTGTGAAAACCAAAAATGGAAGTTTCTTTAAAGTTTTCATGCTCTAATTGTTTTGTTTGTTTGTTTGTTTGTTAAGAAAAAAAACAGAGCGACTTTACTAGTAGCACACTCTGTTTTTTTTATACTATTACCAGGCTGTTGCCAAATATGGAAAAGAGTTTCCGAAAGCTTTATCGTTAGCATTAACATTATCCGATGTAAGACCAGGATTTGAAGCTCCGGTTGAACCTCCAAAAATTAGTAATAATTCCACATCAATAACATCATCTGCCAAAGCTCTTCCGGTTAAAACATTAGTACCATCAAAAAATGTTGTAGTTCCTGTTTTTGAAACATTTATAACATCAGTGGCCAGAAGTCCGGTAAATTGTGCGGCTGTTTGTCCCAAAGCATTTGTTGTAAAATTGGGGTTTAAAGCCATTAATCGAGATTGAAATACAGATTGATATTTTGCTCCCATTGCCGAAGGAATTGCGGCATTAAAATCATCTTTTGGCTGACCTGAAGCTATAAAAACAGTATTTATTGCGGGTCTGGCCATTTGATCTTGCTGAACAAAAGTTCCTGAAAAATCAAGTGCTACCTGATTGTTATTTGTATCATCATTATTGTCACAATTTACAGATACAACTGCAACCAATAAGGCAATTGTCATCATTTTGAATGTATTAGATTTCATATCGTTACGTTTTTAAATAAAGTTAGTTATTGTTTTTTCTTAGTTTCTGCCCATACATTTAATGTGCTTGAATTACCTAACATTGCTTTTGGAACTTCAACAACTACTGATAGTACATTTGTTCCTGCAAAAGTGTCTACTCCAGGATTATTAAATCCTGAGGCTGTTCCGCCAAGAATTGCTTTAAATTGACCTAAGTCAAAAAAGAAAGGATCGTCTCGTGGTCCTGCAAAAAATTTCATTCCGTTTTTTTCTGCAGTCAAACCTGATGCGCCATAAGAAGAAATAGTTACGCTTCCCGAAGCTGCAGCGGTTTTAATTGTACTTGAAATTCCTGTTGTACCTGGAGCTACCGGTCCAAAGAAGTACATTTTGTCATCTCTTTTTACTGCTTGAATTACTAAATCTTCCACATTATCTCCTGTGTTGTCGATATTAATTTCAATCATTACATTTTCATTAAATACCGCTGCAGCAGTTGCATTAGGACTTAACAACCCTTGTGTATTTACAGCAAATACCAAATTGTTTGTGTCTTGTCCTTGAAACGTGTAGACATCAGTAATATCTGCAGCATTACCCGTTACAGCCGGAGCATCGATGTGATCTGCAGCTACTAATATTAAGCCCGAAACCGCCACTAGCGATAGACCTAAAATCATTTTTGTTTTTTTCATTTTGATTTAAATTAAAAGGTTATAAAAGCATTTACGGGATTGCATACGGTTTGGTTTTAATAATCTTAAAAAAAATCAAAATATTTTATAAACTATTTATTTTCAGTATTTTAAATGTTTAAAAAAAATGTGATTATTTCAAAAAAGTATTTTTTTTAGGATAGAAACAGATATAATTTGTCAATTGTAAATAAGAATGTATAAGTTTGTAAAAGCAAAATAAAACGAATATGACCCAAGACGAATTATTAGTATTAATTTACAAGAAAGACGAAAAAGCGTTCACACACCTTTATGATATGTACTCTAAAAGTTTGTTTTCGGTGATTAAAGTTCTTGTTAAAAATACCGAAGAAGCCGAAGATGTTCTCCAAGAAGTTTTTGTGAAAATCTGGAAAAACATTGATTCTTACCACGAAAGTAAAGGCCGCTTTTATACTTGGATTTTGAATATTGCCAGAAACACTTCAATAGATAAATTGCGTTCCAAGAATTTTAATAACAGTCAAAAAAACCTTTCTTCTGATAATTTCGTACATCTATTTGAAGACAGTAACAAAGTTGTCAATAAAATTGATGCTATTGGGATTCAAGAATTTGTAAAAAAGCTAAAACCCAAATGCATTCAAATAATTGATTTACTGTTTTTTAAAGGCTATACTCAACAAGAAGCTTCAGATGAATTAGAAATTCCTTTGGGCACTGTGAAGACACACAATAGAAATTGTATCAATGATTTAAGAAATTATCTAAAAGTATAATGGAAACGAAACAATATATAGAATCCGGTATATTAGAACTTTACGTTTATGGTTTGCTCAGTGAAGCCGAAAACTTAGAGGTAGCCGAGATGGCTAAAAAAAATCCAGCAATTAATGACGAAATTATTGCGATAGAAAAGGCAATTGTAGCTTTATCATCGAGTTTTTCTCCGTTTCATTCTGTGGCTAATTACGAAAAAATAAAAGCCAAACTAGAACTTAAGCACGCAGATGTAATTGAATTAGAACCAAGCAGAAATTGGTCACAATACATGGGTTGGGCTGCGGCAATTATTTTGTTATTAGGCATCGGATACCAATACAATCAATTGGATCAAACTAGCAATAAGGTAACGACAACAACAATCGAAAAAGTAAAATTAGAAAAAGATTTGAATGCTTTACAATTAATAAATAAAGCTAATGAAACCAGTTTAGCTGTTGTTCGGGATTCGAAAAATACGGTTGTTGCTCTTGGCGGACAAGCTGTAGCTCCGGAATCTTTTGCAAAAGTGTATTGGAACAAAGAAACCAAAGTTGTTTATGTAGATGCCGCAGGATTACCGGAACCACCAAAAGGAATGGTGTATCAGGTTTGGGCTTTAAAGCTAAATCCGTTAACACCTACCAGCATTGGATTATTAGAGAAATTTGAAGTGAATAATCAAAAAATGTTTGTTGTTAATAACGCGGAAGAAGCCGAAGCTTTTGGAATTACACTTGAACCTGCCGGCGGCAGTATAACACCTACAATGGAACAATTGTATACATTAGGAAAAGTATAAAACAGTATTTCAGATAACAAAAAGGTTCAACTTTGTAGTTGAACCTTTTTTATTTTCATCAAATTTATAACAGGAGAATATTCATAAATAGTAAGAAAATAACAGCTAAATAAGTATTAATTATAGCTATTAATAATATATTTTCAATATTTAGTAACACCATAATAAGAAATGATTATTTGGAGGTAATTTTACAAAATATAAATCCAGTAGTTACTAGGATGTTACTTTGCAACATAATCTTTTACATTTATCTATTTAAAAAATGATATTAAATTTAATTCTTTTAATTACTGGGTTAATTGGTTTTGTGACAGCAGGATTAATTTTAAAAAATTATAAATTAAATAGAGCTATGAATATTTATATTATTTTAATAATCATAACTGTTTCTATTCGTTATTTTTTATTAGGTTTAGCTTATTTTGCTCTAGATGAATCGTTTACATCCATGTGTTCAAGATATTCTAATTTTGCATTAATAATAATTCCTCTCTTCTATTTGTATTTTAAAAAATTATCTGAAAGTAACAAAGCATTCGAAAAGAAAGAATTACTCCATTTCATATTTCCAGTTTCCTTTTTTATTTTCATGCTTAATCTAGACTTTTTTAACATCAATAATGAAGGTGTTGCCTATGTTTTATCTACTGTATTTTTTTTGTATATAGTGTTTTACACTTTTCGATGTTATCAGTTATTGAAGCGAAATATTTGGTCAAAGAATCAGACAATTAAAGTAGTCAAGAAACAAAGTACGTTAAACCGCAAATGGACTTATTTTCTGTTTTTAGCAATTTTATTTATGGTAATTCGTCTTCTTGGATCAATATTTTTTGAACTTAATTTTGGGAATACCATAAAAGGCTTTAGTTTTCAATGGATTGCGGCGTTAATTTGGCTTTTAATTTTATTTAAAATACTAGTTTCTCCAGAAATACTTTATGGATATAATGCCCTCTACAAAAAAATAGATGAAAATAGAAACAGAAACTTAACTTTAGCTTCTATTTGGAATACAACTCCAAAAATCGATATAAATAATTTACAACATCTCCAATTAAAAGAAAAGATTGATCTTAATATTTTGACTTATATTGAAGATGTTGAAAAAATATCTATTAAAGACAAAATATTTAGAAATCCTGATATAAAAATATCCGACGTAGCCAATAAGTTAAATATTCCAAAAAGTCATATTTCTTATTTATTCAAATACCACTCAATAGTCTTAACTATCCCACTATCAAAGTTCTCATCTGCTTT
>ERZ1034361.981-NODE-981-length-16485-cov-3.913213_pt1 | contig 16485 bp, 15 predicted proteins | sample MGYA00520617_ERZ1034361 | MGnify/ENA primary metagenome ERZ1034361 (study PRJEB33736, sample SAMEA104284507) | Azolla filiculoides | biome: Urban; feature: Water surface; material: Ditch water | place: Netherlands | collected 2015-10-28 | depth 0-0.1 m ... | reverse complement strand
AAGCGTGAGAAGTTCCTGGCCTGGTGTGCCGATCTTCCCGCAGGCTGGCTCGTGGCGATGGAGGCTTGCAGCGGTGCCCATCATTGGTGTCGCCAATTGCGCGAACGTGGTTTCGATGCCCGCATGATTCCAGCGCAGTTCGTCGCCCCGTACCGGATCCAGGGCAAGAGCGGCAAGAACGACGCCAATGATGCCGCGGCCGTCTGCGAGGCCGCTTCGCGACCGCATATGAACTTCGTGCCGCCCAAGACGCTGGCCCAGCAGGGCATGCTGTGCGTGCACCGCCTGCGCGAAGCCCTCAAGGAAGAGCGCACGGCCTGCATGAACCGCATCCGTGGTCTGCTGGCCGAGTTTGGAGTCGTTCTGCCACAGAAACCTGCCGTTCTTCGTCAGCACCTTAACGATGTCCTGGAGGATGCCAGCAACGACATCGCTGGCATGGCCCGGCTGGTCCTGCAAAGAGCACAGGAACACTGGCGCGAGCTCGAAACGCATATTCAATGGTGTGACGAGCGGATTGCCGCCCATCAGAAGGACGACGAGCAGGTCCAGCGAGCTGCTGAGCTCAAGGGAGTCGGTCTCATTACCGCTTCGGCCGTCGTGGCCACGGTCGGGGACTTCAAGCAGTTCAAGAACGGCGCCCAGTTCGGCGCCTGGCTGGGGCTGACGCCGAAACAGAATTCCAGCGGCGGCAAGACCAGCCTGGGCAGCATCACCAAGCGCGGCAGCAACTACCTGCGCACCCTGATGATTCAGGGGGCCAAGGCTGCCGTGTTGACCGGCAAGCACAACGACGACCCCATCTCGCAGTGGACGCAGCGACTGCGCGAACGCTGCGGCTGGCAGAAGGCTGCCGTGGCGCTCGCCAACAAGAACGCGCGGATTCTGTGGGCCGTCATGACCGGAAGCAAGCGCTATGACGCCCACCATGTCAGCATCCCTCCTGCTGGAGCGATGCCCGTAGCAGCGTAACCGGCCAGGACGGCAACGTCCGCCACGAAGTCTCTTTCCTTGCCAGACGTGAAATCGAAGATGCATTGAACAGGTCAGACCGGCAGCAGGGAAGCTCGGTAAACCCAAAGTGAGTCAGTCCTTGATATCACGGCGACTGAATGGAGCCCTGCTGAGCGGTTCGTATCTGGGGCCGCACCAAGTGCAACAAGCCCGGCTGTAGATGTGCAGTCTGTTCCTCGTTTCATGCCGCTCGGTCCACGTCAGTAGCCAGGAAACCGTCTTCAAGAAAAACCGTACCTACCGCACTTGACTACGTGGGCAGTCCCTGTAGAGGGTTTTCGAGCATGGTCAGCGCCGGACCAGGCTCCTATACTCGCCATAATGAACGAACCAGTACATTCATTACTGAGCACGAAGCGGGTTGAACGGGCAGCCGTGCGGGAAGCGACGCGCACCAACGACCCCGAGCGGACCCGGGGCAACATCCTGGCGGTCGCCGAGCAGGAGTTCGGCGAGAAGGGGCTGGCCGGCGCGCGCATCGACGAGATCGCGGCCGCGACCCAGACCAGCAAGCGCATGATCTATTACTACTTCGGCAGCAAGGAGGGGCTCTACCTCGCCGTGCTCGAGGAGTCCTACCGCAAGATCCGCCAGGAGGAAACCGACCTGCACCTCGAGGATCTGGCGCCAGAAGCCGCGCTGCGCCGACTGGTCGGCTTCACCTTCGACCGCCATTTGCGCAACGAGAGCTATGTCCGGATCGTGATGTCGGAAAACATCCACCGTGGCCAGTTCATGCGTCAGAGCCAATACATCCAGGACCTCAACGTGCCAGCGATCGACGCGATCCGCGGGCTCTACGAGCGCGGCGTGGCCGCTGGCGTGTTCCGTCCGGGGCTCGACCTGCTCGACATCCACGCCTCGATCTCGGCGCTGTCCTTCTTCAACGTCTCGAACCGGCACACCTTCGGCCTGATCTTCAAGCAAGACACCTTGGAGACCGGCTATCTCGAGCGCCGACGCGACAGCGTGATCGACATGGTCTGGCGCTACTTGCGGCAGTGAAATGCGCCGATCCAGGCCGGCAATCCTAGGGTTTCCCCCAACACCAAAAAAACTAACTGGTTCGTACAATCCGCCACTTCAAGGAGAAATTCCCCCATGCTTCAAAAACTGATAGACCAGATCTCGCGGCTGCTGTCGCTGCTGATGGTGGTGTCGCTGGCGCTGATGGTGGTGCTGGTGTTCACCAACGTGGTGCTGCGCTACGCGTTCAACTCCGGGCTGACGGTGTCGGAGGAACTCTCGCGCTGGCTGTTCGTCTGGATGACCTTCCTGGGCGCCTTCGTCGGCCTGCACGACAAGGGCCACCTGGGCACCGACACGCTGATCGCCAAGCTGCCGGTCGCGGGCAAGAAGGCCTGCTTCCTGGCCGCGCATGTGCTGATGCTGTTCTGCGCCTGGCTGATCTTCCGTGGCAGCTGGGACCAGGTGGTGATCAACTACGAGACCACGAGTCCGGTGATGGAAGTCTCGATGGCCTGGTTCTATGCGTCAGGCCTGCTGTTCTCGGTGCTCGCCGGCCTGATCCTGAGCCACGACCTGTTCAAGCTGCTCGCTGGGCGCCTGAGCGAGGGCGAGCTGATCGGCGTGCGCGAATCCGACGACATGCCGCATGGCGACCCGCACGCCTGAAGCCGCTGACTGAACCGAATAGGAGAATTCCATGACGATAACCATCTTCCTCGGCGCGCTGCTCGGCGCGATGATGCTGGGCGTGCCGATCGCGTTCTCGCTGCTGCTGTCGGGCGCGGCGCTGATGTGGCACCTGGACATGTTCGACGCGCAGATCCTGGCGCAGAACGTGATCGAGGGCAGCAACAGCTTCCCGCTGCTGGCGGTGCCCTTCTTCATGCTGGCGGGCGAGATCATGAACGCGGGCGGCCTGTCCAAGCGGATCGTGAACTTCGCGATGACGTTGGTCGGCCATGTCAAGGGCGGGCTGGGCTATGTCGGCATCATGGCCGCGATCATCATGGCCGCGCTGTCGGGCTCGGCGGTGGCCGATGCGGCGGCGCTGGCGGCGCTGCTGCTGCCGATGATGAACCGCGCCGGCTACGACCCGGCGCGCTCGGCCGGCCTGCTGTCGGCCGCGAGCATCATCGCGCCGATCATCCCGCCCTCGATCGGCTTCGTGGTGTTCGGTGTCGCGGCCAACGTCTCGGTCTCCAAGCTGTTCATGGCCGGCATCGCGCCGGGCGTGATGCTGGGCGCGGCGCTGTGGGTCACCTGGTGGCTGCTGGTGCGCAAGGAGAAGATCAAGGCCGCGCCGCGCGCGAGCAAGGCCGAGGTGGTGGCCGCCTTCAAGGACGCGACCTTCGCGCTGGTGCTGCCGGTGATCGTGGTCGTGGGCCTGAAGTTCGGTGTCTTCACGCCGACCGAGGCGGCGGTGGTCGCGGCGGTCTACGCGCTGCTGATCTCGCTGTTTGTCTACAAGGAGCTCAAGCTCAACCAGCTCTACGGCCTGTTCCTGGCGGCGGCCAAGACCACCTCGGTGATCATGTTCCTGGTGGCCGCGGCGATGGTCTCGGCCTGGATGATCACGGTGGCCAACCTGCCGGCCGAGCTGGTCGCGCTGCTCGAGCCGCTGCTGGACAACCCGACGATCCTGATGTTCGCGATCATGGGGGTGGTGATCCTGGTGGGCACGGCGATGGACATGACGCCGACGATCCTGATCCTGACGCCGGTGCTGATGCCGATCGTCAAGGCCGCGGGCATCGACCCGGTCTACTTCGGCGTGCTGTTCATGATCAACAACGCGATCGGCCTGATCACGCCGCCGGTGGGCACGGTGCTGTCGACGGTGGCCGGTGTCGGCAAGATCAGCATGGACGAGGTGACCAAGGGGGTGTGGCCGTTCATGATCGCGCAGTTCGCGCTGCTGTTCCTGATGGTGCTGTTCCCGCAGCTCGTCATGGTCCCGGCACACTGGTTCTACGGCTGACGCGCAAGCCAGGGCCGGATCCAGCCGCAAGCCTCGGGCTCATGCCCGGGGCTTTCTCGCGCCCGCGCTTACCATCAGCGATTTGAACCGGAGCCTTGAGCATGCAGCAGATTGAAGCGGTGATATTCGATGCCGACGGCACCCTGGTCGACAGCGAAACCCCAGGCCTCGACGTGCTGCACGAGCAGGCCCTGGCGCTGGGCCTGGCCTGGGAGCGCGAGGCCCTGCATGAGCGCTTTCGCGGCCGGCGCATGGCCGAATGCGCCGCCAGCCTGGCCGCCGAGGCCGGCCGCGACGAGCCCGGATTCGCCGACGCCTTCCTGCAGCAGCTGCGCGCCGCGATGGCCGAGCGCTTCCGCCTCGGCCTGTCGCCGATGGCCGGCGCAGAGGCCTTGCTGCGCCGCCTGACGTTGCCGTTCTGCATCGCGACCAATGGCCCGCGCGAAAAGGTCGAGCTCACGCTCGGCCTGACCGGCCTGCTGCCGCTGGTGCGCGACCGCCTCTACAGCGCCTACGAGGTCGGCAGCTTCAAGCCCGAGCCGGGCCTGTTCCTGCACGCGGCCGCCGCCATGGGCGTGGCGCCGGCGCGCTGCGCGGTGGTCGAGGACAGCCTGCCCGGCGTCGAGGCCGGGCAGGCCGCCGGCATGCAGGTCTTCACGCTGTTGCCACGCCAGCAGGCGCCGCTGGTGCTGCGGGAGCAGGTCGTCTTCATCCGCGAACTCGCCGAGCTCGAGCGCTATTTCTGAGCCTCAGGCCGCGCTCGACTTGAACGCGACCACATGGTCGACGTCGAGCCGGATGCCGATCGGCTCGCCCAGCGCATGGTTGTGGTGGCTCGGCACCAGCGACAGCACCCGTTCGCCGCCCGCGAGCTCGAGCGTGTAGAGGATCTCGGCGCCGCGAAAGGCCTTGTTGACCACCTTGGCCCGCACCGGGCTGGCATCGTCGTGCACCACGTCGTCCGGGCGCAGCAGCACATCGACCGCGCAGGGCTCGGACGGGTCGCGTTGCGGACAGTCGGCGCAGCTGCGGCCGCATTCGACCGGATTGACCGAGGGCAGCAGGCCGAGCGCGATCTCGACCTCGTGCTCGTTGATGACCCGGCCCGGCAGCATCACGCCCTGGCCGATGAAGTTGGCGACGAAGCGGTTGGCCGGCTGGTGATACAGGTTGTAGGCGCTGTCCCACTGCTGGATCCGGCCCTCGGCGACGACACCGATCACGTCGGCCATCGCGAAGGCCTCGTTCTGGTCGTGCGTGACCAGCACCGCGGTCGCGCCCTCGCGCTTGAGGATCTCGCGCACCTCGAGCGAGAGCCGCTCGCGCAGGTCGACGTCGAGGTTGGAGAACGGCTCGTCGAGCAGCACCAGCTGCGGCCGCGGCGCCAGCGCGCGCGCCAGCGCGACCCGCTGCTGCTGGCCGCCCGAGAGCTCGTGCGGATGCTTGTGGCTCTGGCCCGACAGCCCGACCCGTTCCAGCAGATGCTCGACCCGCTGTTGCCGCTCGGCCGCGCTGGCCTGGCTCAGGCCGAAGCCGACGTTCTGCGCCACCGTCAGGTGCGGAAACAGCGCGTAGTCCTGGAACACCATGCCGATCTGGCGCTTCTCGGGCGCCAGGCTGTAGCCCGGGCGGCTGACGCAGACGCCATCGAGCCGGATCTCGCCGCCGGCCACGGGCTCGAAGCCGGCGATGCAGCGCAGCAAGGTGGTCTTGCCGCAGCCCGACGGCCCCAGCAGGCAGGCGATCTGGCCCGTCTGCACCTGGAGGCTGACGTCCTGCACGATGGTCTGCCGACCGTAGCGTTGCACGAGATTGACGATGTCCAGATGAGCCATGGCAGCAGGGATAGTTAACAAACGATTATTATTCTCAACTAAAAACCGGTTCCGTTCACCATGCGTCCCATTTCTCCCTTGCTTCAGCTGTCGCTGCTGGTCGCCGCCCTGGCGGCCTTGCCGGTCGCCAGCATCGCTTTCTACCTGCTGGCCGGAGGCACCGGAGCGACCTGGCAGCATCTGGTCGACACGGTGCTGGCGGACTATATCGTCAACTCGCTGCGGCTCTGCCTGGGAGTGGCCGCGGGCGTGATCCTGTTCGGCGTCAGCACTGCCTGGCTGACCGCGATGCATGATTTCCCGGGCCGGCGCGTCTTCGAGTGGGCGCTGGTGCTGCCGATGGCGATGCCGGCCTATGTGCTGGCCTACCTCTACACCGACTGGCTGCAGTTCGTCGGTCCGGTGCAGACCGCCTTGCGCGAGGCCTTCGGCTGGCGCCGCAGCGACTACTGGTTCCCCGACGTGCGCAGCCTGGGCGGTGCGGCCGCGATGTTCACGCTGGTGCTCTATCCCTATGTCTACCTGCTGGCGCGCAATGCCTTCCTCGAGCGCAGCAGCGGCATGCTGGAGGCGGCGCGCACGCTGGGGCAGGGCCCCTGGCAGGTGTTCTGGCGCGTCTCGCTGCCGCTGGCGCGGCCCGCCATCGCCGCTGGCGTCGCGCTGGTGCTGATGGAAACCCTGGCCGACTACGGCACCGTGGCCTATTTCGGCGTCGATACCTTCACGACCGGCATCTACCGCGCCTGGTTCTCGCTCGGCGACCGCACCGCAGCGGCCCAGCTCGCGACGCTGCTGCTGGGCTTCGTCGTGCTGCTGCTGCTGATCGAGCGCCATTCGCGCGGTCGCGCCAGCTACCACAACACCACCGGCCGCAACCGGCCGCTGCCGGGCCAGCGGCTGCGCGGCGGCCGGGCCTGGCTGGCGGCGTTCTGGTGCCTGCTGCCGCTGCTGCTGGGCTTCCTGCTGCCAGCCGGCCTGCTGCTGCGCATGGCCTGGGCCCAGGGCCTCGGCGAGTTCGGCAGCCGCTTCTTCCACCTGGCCGGCAACAGCCTGACGCTGGCGCTGCTGACGGCCGCGCTGGCGGTCGCACTCGCGCTGCTGCTGGCCTATGCGGCACGCCTGTCGCGCAGCTGGCTGGCGCGCGGCCTGAACCGGCTGGTCGGGCTTGGCTACGCGGTGCCGGGCTCGGTGATCGCGGTCGGGGTGCTGATTCCGGTGACCCGGCTCGACCACTGGCTGGCGGCCGGCTGGCAGCAGCTGTTCGGCAGCAACCCCGGCCTGCTGCTGACCGGCGGCATCGCGGCCCTGGTCTATGCCTATCTGGTGCGCTTCCTGTCGGCGGCGCTGCAGACCGTCGAAGGCAGCCTCGGCAAGATCACTCCGAGCATGGACGACGCCGCGCGCAGCCTGGGCTCGGGCCAGTTCGCGGTGCTGCGCCGGGTCCATCTGCCGATCCTGCGCGGCAGCCTGTTCACCGCCGGCCTGCTGGTGTTCGTCGATGTCATGAAGGAGCTGCCGGCCACCCTGGTCATGCGGCCCTTCAACTTCGACACCCTGGCGACCCAGACCTACAACCTGGCCTCCGACGAGCGCCTGGCCGAGGCCTCCAGCGCCGCGCTGGCCATCGTCCTGGTCGGCCTGCTGCCGCTGATCCTGCTGTCGCGCCAGATCGCCCGCGGCCGCAAGGTCTAGCCCGCCAGCCCCCGATCCGCCTCGCCATTGCCCGCGTCCCGAACCGGGAGTCGGGCCGAATCTTGGCTTGCGAATGAGATTGATTCTTGTTTGATGTCATAATCGCGCCATCCAGCCAGCCACAGCGCGTCCCGGCGTTGCCAGCCAGCCAGCAATCTGTCCAACGATTCTGCAACATGACTCGCAACGTCCGCTCCGATCTGTCCCACGGTTTCCCGGCCTCCCAGGCGCCCCGCGCTGAAGTCCAGTCCCCCGCTGCCCCCGGTCTGCCGCTGCTGCCCCTGTTGCCGCTTGGCGCGCTGCTGCTGGCCGGCTCGATGAATGCCAGCGCGCAGACGGTTCCCGCCAGCGGCGAGGCCACGCTGTCGACCGTGACCGTCAAGGAGCAGGGCGAGCCGGTCGAGCTCAAGACCAAGAACAGCCTGCGTGCGACCTCGACCACGACCGCCAAGGGCAAGCAGGAACTGCGCGACATTCCGCAGACGGTCACGGTGATGACCGAGCGGCTGATGGATGACCGCAACCTCGATGATTTCCGCGAGCTGCTCAAGACCACCGCTGGCGTGACCTTCATGGCCGGCGAGACCGGCGAGGAGGACGTGCGCCTGCGCGGCTTCTCGCTCGGCCAGGCCGGCGACATCTACGTCGACGGCCTGCGCGATGCGCCGCTGATCGAGCGCGACACCTTCAACCAGGGCAGCGTCGAAGTCCTGAAGGGATCGGCCTCGATGCTGTTCGGCAAGGGCTCGACCGGCGGCGTGGTGAACCAGGTCAGCAAGCAGCCGTTCCTGATGGACCAGCACGAGGTCGATGTCACCGTCGGCAGCGGCAACGAACTGCGCGTGACCGGCGACTTCAACCTCAAGACCGGCGAGGACTCGGCGCTGCGCATCAACGCGATGACGCACGAGGCCGACAACCACGGCGCCAGCATCGACAAGAAGGGCATCGCTGCCGGCTATCGCTGGGGCATCGGCTCGCGTGACGAGTTTTCGGTCGGCCTGTATCACCTCGAAACCGACGGTCAGCCGCTCTACAACCACCCCTGGTTCACGGCCGACGGCAAGATCGAGCCGACCCTGTCGGCCAAGAACTACTACGGACTGGCCAGCGACTACCTCAAGACCGAAAGCCGCTACGCCACCCTCAGCCACCTGCATCGCTTCAGCCAGGACTCCGAGCTCAAGACCACCTTGCGCACGGGCCATTACGAGCGCGACCTGCTGGCCAGCGCAGTCCGCTTCGCGCCGGCGGCGCAGCAGCCGGACGGTCTGGCCGTGACGGCCGACACCCTCAGCGGCGACAGCGTGCTGGCGCGCAACGCCAAGGCCCGGGTCGGCTACAGCGACCTGACCCAGCTCCAGAGCGACTACAGCGACAAGTTCCAGGCCTTCGGCAAGCAGCACCGCCTGATCGCCGGTGTCGATCTCTCGTACGAGGACGCCGAGCGCAACAACAGCTACACCACCGGCCTCACGGCGGCACCGACGACCCAGGTCGGGACACCGAACGACGGCGCCACCCGTGCCGACACAAGACTGCCACCGGTACTCAACCGCTTCAAGGCCAGCAATATCGGTCTCTATGCCCAGGACACCGTCAGCATCACCGAAACCATCAAGCTGATCGGTGGCCTGCGTCTCGATCATTTCGAGGGTTCCTACCACGCGCCGACCAACGGCAGCACGCCTGCGACCAGCTTCCAGGTCAGCGACGACCTGATCAGCCCGCGCCTGGGCGCGCTGTACCAGCCGAGCGCGACCGAATCCTACTATGTGTCGTATGGCACCTCGTACAACACCTCGGGCGACAGCTACCAGTTCGCGCTCGGCGCCATGACGCCGGGCAGCAACAACGCCAAGATCGCCAACACCCCGCCCGAGAAGAGCCGCAACCTCGAGCTCGGCGGCAAGTTCGAGCTGTTCGACAACAAGGCCTCGCTCGGCGTCGCGCTGTTCCACTCCGAGAAGTACAACGAGCGCAACACCGACGAGCCGACCGCAGACTCCTTCCTGCTGTCGGGCCAGCGTCACGCCACCGGCATGGAGTTCAACCTGGCCGGCCGCCTGAGCCCGAACTGGGAGCTGTTCTACAATCACAGCTGGATTCCGCTGGCCAGGATCGACAGCGGCCGTCCTGCCGGCTCCACTGGCAATGCGCAGCAGGAAGGCGACCGTCCGGCCCTGACGCCCAAGCACAGCGCCAGCCTCTGGACCACCTACCGCGTCGCACCGCAATGGCGCCTGGGTGCCGGCCTGAACTACCGTGGCGAGCAGAACCCCGAGGGCAACCGCGCCGTCACGGCCAAGGCCTTCACCACGGTCGACGCGATGGCCGAGTACACCGTCGATGCCAACCAGACGCTCAAGCTCAACGTCACCAACCTGACCGATGAGCTGTATGCCGATGCGCTCTACCGTGGCTTCTATGTTCCCGGCGCCGCACGCCAGGTCCAGCTGAGCTACAAGGTCCTGTTCTGATCCGAACCTGTTGTTGAACTGCTCCGGCTTCGCGGCCGGGGCCTGCCCCCATGCTGCTGCACCTGAAGAACCTCCTGCGCGCCGAAGAACTGGCCCGCGCCCGTGCCCTGCTCGGCGACGATGCCCCCTGGACCGACGGCGCCAGCACGGCCGGCGACCAGGCCATCGCGCGCAAGCGCAACGCGCAGCTGGCGCAAGACAGCCCGCAGGCGGCCGAACTGCAGCAGCTGGTGCTCGGCGCGCTGCAGCGCGACCCGCTGTTCTTCTCGGCCGCGCTGCCGCGCAAGATTTTCAACCCGCTGTTCAATCGCTACAGTGGCGACATGAACCACTACGGCCCCCATGTCGACGGCGCGGTGCTGCATTCCAGGGCCAGCCAGGAATGGGTGCGCACCGACCTGTCCTGCACCCTGTTCCTGGCCGATCCCGAATCCTACGACGGCGGCGAGCTGCGGGTGCACGACAGCCATGGCAGCCTGGGCAGCCAGGGTGTCAAGCTGGCCGCCGGCGACGCGCTGCTTTACCCCGGTACCAGCGTGCACGAGGTCACGCCGGTCACGCGCGGCGCGCGCCTGGCGAGCTTCTTCTGGATCGAGAGCATGGTGCGCAGCGACGAGCAGCGCCGCACCCTGTTCGAGCTCGACATGAACCTGCTGCGCTTGCGCGAGCGCCACGGCGAAAGCGCCGAGACCCTGGCGCTGACCGGGGTCTATCACAACCTGCTGCGGCAATGGGCCAGCACCTGAGCCCGGCCTGACACCATGCCTTCCTTGCCGCGTCGCCAGAGCCTGCCGCCCGATCTGCTGACGCTGTCCGACCATGAGGCCCTGGCGCAAGTCCGGCTCGATCCGGCGGTCTGGGCCTATTTCAGCGGTGGCGCGGCCGACGAGATCACGCTGCGCGCCAATCGCCAGGCCTGGGACCGGCTGTCGCTGCGGCCCCGGGTGCTGCGGCCGCTGCAGCCGCTCGACCTTGGGCTCAGCCTGCTCGGTCGCCGTTGGCCGACCCCGCTGCTGGTCGCGCCGATGGCCTGCCAGCGCCTGGCCCATCCCGACGGGGAGCGCGCCACCGCGCTGGCCGCCGCCGCGCTCGGGGCCGGGCTGGTGCTGAGCGCGCAGACCAGCACGCCTCCCGAATCCGTGGCGCAGCTGGCGCTCGGCGATGCCGGACGCGGTCCGCTCTGGTTCCAGCTCTACGGACTGGGCGACCGCGGCCATTGGCTCGAGCTGGTGCAGCGCGTGCAGCAAGCGGGCTATGAGGCGCTGGTGCTGACGGTCGATGCTCCGGTCAACGGCGTGCGCGACCGTGAGCGGCGTGCCGGCTTCACCCTGCCGCCCGACTGGCTGGCGCTGCCCGGACCCGCGGCGCCGGCAGGCGGGCCGGGCGGCCTGCAGGCCTTGCTGAGCCAGGCCCTGTCCTGGGCTGATGTCGAATGGCTGCTGGCGCGCAGTCCGCTGCCGCTGCTGCTCAAGGGCATCACCCATCCGGACGACGCGCGCCAGGCCGTCAACCTGGGCGTGGCGGGCCTGATCTGCTCCAACCACGGTGGCCGCGTGCTCGATACCCTGCCGGCCACGGCCGCTTTGCTGCCCGCCATCGTGCAGGCAGTGCAGGGTGCCTGTCCGGTGCTGGTCGATGGCGGCATCCGGCGCGGCACCGACATCGTCAAGGCGCTGGCGCTGGGCGCGCAGGCGGTGCTGATCGGCCGGCCGGTCCTGTACGGCCTCAGCAATGCCGGCGCCACCGGGGTGGCCCATGTGCTGCGCCTGCTGCTCGACGAGTTCATGGCCGCGCTGGCCTTGTGCGGTATCGATCGGCTGACAGATCTCAAGCAAGACTCTTTATGGATTCGAAGCATTAATGAGATTGATTCTTGTTTATAATCTGATTTTCCCCTCCATGCGGTCCGACCTGTCCCCGCGCCACAGGGCGACACCCTATGACTATTTCCTCTACCGCTGCCCGCAGGCCTGATCGGGCCATTGCCCCGCCAGACCGCCGCCGGCATCACGCCTCGGTGCTGGCCGGGGTGCTGGCCGTGCATGTGCTCGGCCTCTGGGCCCTGCTGGCCGGCCTGTCCGATCCGCCCGAACTGCCGGTACCCGGCGAGGTCGTCACGACCGTGTTGCTGCTGCCCGAGCCGGCACCGGCTGCCCCTGCCGCGGCGCGACCACAGCCAGTCAAGCCCCAGCCCCCGGTCAAGCCGGCGCAGCGGCCGCCGACTCCCCCTGTTCCCTCCAGGCCGCAGCAGCCGCCCGCTGCGCTGCCGGCAGCCGTCCCGGCTCAGACCCCCAGTCCGCCAGCCCCGGCAGGCGCCAGCTCGCCGGCTGCGCCCGCGTCCCAGTCCGCCGCGGCGCCCGCCAGCGCTACAGCTGCCAGCGCGGCCGGCACGGCTGCCGTAGCCAGCCCGGCGCCGGCCCGGATCGAGTTGCCGAGCTCGAGTGCCGACTACCTCAACAACCCCAGGCCGGCCTATCCTGGCTTGAGCAAGCGGCTCGGCGAGGAGGGCAAGGTCGTGCTGCGCGTGCTGATCGAAGCCGACGGCAGCGCCTCGAAAGCCGAGATCCGCAGCTCGAGCGGCTACGACCGGCTCGACCAGGCCGCGCTGCAGACCGTGCTGCGCTGGCGCTACCTGCCCGGCAAGCGCGGCGGCGTGGCCGAGGCCATGTGGTTCAACGTCCCGATCAATTTTGTCTTGGAGTAAGTCTATGGAAACGCAATTCGGCCTCGCGCATGTCTGGAACCAGGGCGACTGGGTCACCCGCAGCGTCGCGCTGATCCTGTTCGGCATGTCGGTCGCCTCCTGGGTCGTCATCGTCGTCAAGGCGCTCGATCTCAGACGCCATCTGGCCCAGGCCCGCCGCAGCCATGACTTCTGGCACAGCCAGGATTTCGCCGCCGCCCTCGACAAGCTCGCCGGCAGCGACAACCCGTTCCGCCTGCTGGCCCAGGAAGGCCAGGATGCGACCCGGCACCTGCTGCATCTCGACGGCGAAGCGCCAGCGCAACTGCGCGACAGTCTCGATGTCAGCGAATGGGTCACGCGCGCGTTGCGCAACTCGATCGACGACTTCACCGCCCGCCTGCAGTCCGGCCTCAGCGTGCTGGCCTCGATCGGTTCGACCGCGCCCTTCGTCGGCCTGTTCGGCACGGTCTGGGGCATCTACCATGCGCTGCTCGGCATCGGGGCAGCCGGCCAGGCCAGCATAGACCAGGTCGCCGGCCCGATCGGCGAGGCCTTGATCATGACCGCGCTCGGCCTGGTAGTCGCGATTCCGGCCGTGCTGGGCTACAACGCGCTGGTGCGCGGCAACAAGGGCGTGCTGCACAAGCTCAACCGCTTTGCCCACGACCTGCACGCCTATTTCGTGACCGGCGCCCGCGTCACGGTGACCCGCAAGGACTGACCAGATGGCCTTCGGTAAATTCGACTCCGACAGCGAGAACGAGGTCCTCAGCGAGATCAACATGATTCCGCTGATCGACGTGATGCTGGTGCTGCTGATCGTCTTCATCATCACGGTGCCGGTGATCCGCCACGCGGTGCAGCTCGAGCTGCCCCAGGCCGCCAGCACGCCGAGCCAGGAACGCCCGGCCACCATCCGGCTCGCGATCGACGCCCAGGGCCAGTACCACTGGAACGAGGCCGCGATCAGCGACCAGGAACTGCAGACCCGCCTGACGGCGGCCGCCGCCCAGCAGCCCCAGCCCGAGCTGCACCTGAGCGGCGACAAGGCGGTGCGCTACGAGCGCGTGGCGCAGGCCATGGCCGCGGCCCAGCGCGCCGGCCTCGGCAAGATCGGCTTCCTGACCCGGCCATGAGCGTCACCGCCCGACCTTTTCCATCGTCCCCGCCGGCGCCAGCCGCTGCCTCGCCGGCCGGACCGCCGCTGCTCGCACAGACGCTGGCTGCGGATGAGGTCGCCAGCGATTCGGCCGGGATCCATTCGCTGGCCTCGGCATTGCTCGACAGTCAGCAGCTGCTGCAAGGCCGGCGCGAGCTGCAGATCCTGCATCAGGGCCAGATCTACCGCCTGCAGCAGACCCGCCAGGGCAAGCTGATCCTGACCAAATAGGTCGTCGCGCGCCCTATTTCTCCGAGCCGGTTGGCAGCGTCAGCCGCACCGACAGGCCGCCACCGGCGCGGTTCTCGGCGCTCGCGCGCCCGCCGTGCAAGCTCATGACCCGGCTCGTGATCGCGAGCCCGAGGCCATAGCCGGCATGCGCCTGGGCGCCCGCGCTGCGCATGAAGGGCGCGAAGATCGCCTCGAGCTCGGCCGCTGGCACGCCGGGCCCCTCGTCGTCGACCCGGATCTCGAGCCAGCCGGGCCGGATCTCGGGCTGGCTCGTGATCCGCACCGTGCCGCCATCGGGCGAATGCCGCAGCGCGTTGCGCACCACGTTTTCCAGCGCGCGGTGCAGCAGTTCGCGGTCGCCGTGCAGGATCGCGCCACGATCACCCTCGGTCAGGATGCGGCAGCCGCGCTGCTGGCCCTCGAACGCGGCGTCCTCGGCCACGTTGGCCACCAGTTCGGCCAGCTCGACCCGTTCGCGCTGGCGCGGCGCGATGCCGGCATCGAGCCGCGCCAGCGTCAGCAGCTCGCCGACCAGCTGGTCCATGCGGCCGCTTTCGCGCTCGATCCGCTCGATGAATTCGGCCGCGCGCTCGGGCTGCTGCGCCAGCAGGTCGGTCGCCGCCTGCAGCCGCGCCAGCGGCGAGCGCAGCTCGTGCGAGACATCGTGCAGCAGCCGCCGCTGGCCCTCGAGCAGCTGCTGCAGCTGGCCCGCCATCAGGTCGAAGGCCTGGCCCAGGTCGGCCAGTTCGTCGCGCCGGCCCGACAGCAATGGGCCGACCCGGACCTCGAGTCCGCCATCGGCGGCCTGCTCGAAGGCCCGTTGCAGGTAGCGGATCGGTCGCGCGAAATACCAGGCCAGCGCGGCCGCGAACACCAGGCTGACCAGTCCGCCTGCCAGCAGCGGCAGGTAGGGCGGACGCAGCAGCCAGGGCCTGGCGCCGGAGCGGGGCCGTTCGGCCATCGCTCCGGCTGGCGGTGAGCCGGATCGCAGCTCGGCCGGTCCGTGCCAGGAGGGGGAGGGCGCTGTCGGCGGCGCGCCGGGCGCCTGCCATTGGTGCGCCGGCCGATCGCCACGTTCGCCGCGCAGCATCCAGATTGCCGCCCCGACCCCGGCCGAACTCAGCAGCTGCGCGCTCCAGAAGGCGAAGAAGAACTTCCAGAACAGCCGGCCGGTGCTTTTTCCCGTCATGGCAGCACCAGCATATAGCCCTGGCGGATCACGGTCTCGATCGGCGAGCGGCCGTCGGGCAGCGTACCGAGCTTCTGCCGGATGCCGCTGATGTGGACATCGATGCTGCGGTCAAAGCGCGTCAGCGGTCGCCCGAGCGCTTCCTGCGACAGCGTCTCCTTGCTGACCGGCTGGCCGGCATGGCGCGCCAGCAGGTCGAGCAGGCTGAACTCGGTGCTGGTCAGCTCGAGCGGCTGGCCGCGCCAGGCGGCGCGGCGCTTGCCGGGCCAGAGCTGCAGCTGGCCGACCACCCGTTCCTGCGCGGTTTCGGCGCCAGCGCCCTTGCCGGCCTGCACCCGTTTCAGGATGGCGCGCAGCCGTGCCGCCAGTTCGCGCGGGGTGCAGGGCTTGGGCACATAGTCATCGGCGCCGAGCTCGAGCCCGACGATGCGGTCGGCATCGTCGCCGCGCGCGGTCAGCATCAGCACCGGCACCTGACTGCTGGCGCGGATGCGGCTCAGCGCCTGGATGCCGTTGAGCCCGGGCATCGTGACGTCGAGCACCACGATGTCGTAGCGGCCCGAAATCGCCGCGCTGGCGCCGGACTCGCCATCATGGGCGCAGTCGACCGCGAAGCCGTCGCGCGCGAGGTAGTCGCGCAGCAGGCCGGCCAGCTCGATGTCGTCGTCGACCAACAGGACCTGGGCATTCATGGCGGGAAGGGGGAGGACAGTGGCATGGCTGCCGATCTTAGGCCCGCCGGCCTGCCGCTGTCGCCCTCTTTACGCGGATTTACCCCGGCTTAACACCAGTTAACGCGCTGAGTCGCAACAATCAAGCGGTCTTTCACCCACGGAGTCCACGATGAACCAATTCACTAGCTTGCGCAACACCACCCTCGGCCTGCTGGCCGCCCTGAGCCTGACGGCAATGGCTGCTGCCCCGGCGGCGGGTGAGGGTTGCGAATATCGCGGCCGGCCTGGCGGCGCCATGCACGGCATGGACGGTGTCGAAGGCCATCACGGCGGCCGCATGGGCCATGGCCCCATGGGGGCTGGGGAAGGTCAGATGAGCGGCCATATGGGGGGCCGCATGGTCGCTCACATGGGCGGCCTGTCGCCCAGGATGATGCAGTCGCTCCAGCTCAGCGACGCCCAGCGCGCCCAGGTGACCGAGCTCACGCAGGCCCAGGCCAAGGCGATGCAGGAGCAGATGGGCGCGGGCCGTGCCCGCCACGAGCAGCTCGACCAGTTGTCGCGCGCGCCCAGCTTCG
>ERZ1034361.979-NODE-979-length-16508-cov-2.818636_pt1 | contig 16508 bp, 18 predicted proteins | sample MGYA00520617_ERZ1034361 | MGnify/ENA primary metagenome ERZ1034361 (study PRJEB33736, sample SAMEA104284507) | Azolla filiculoides | biome: Urban; feature: Water surface; material: Ditch water | place: Netherlands | collected 2015-10-28 | depth 0-0.1 m ... | reverse complement strand
GCAGCCTGGATGCCTACAAGGCCAGCTTTGCCAAGAAGAGTGACGTGATGGTGATGGATCCGTCGTCCGAATTCTTCAAGGTCTTGCGCAGCGGCGTCGGAACAGCCCCTGTAGCCAAGAAGTAGGTTTTGGACACCAGGATTCTGCTGGCGGCATTGGCCCTCGTTCTTGTGATCGAGGGCCTTTTGCCTTTCCTGTCCCCCGCGCACTGGCGACGCATGTTTGTGCAGTTGTTGCAGTTGCAGGACGGACAGATCCGCTTTTTCGGGCTCTTCAGTGTGCTGCTGGGTCTGCTGATCCTTTGGCTTTCCGCGTGAAACCGGTTGCAAGCCCGGTAAAATCGCAGTTTTAACAGCCTCCCCTCATCACATGTCCGCTTGGGTCCTCCCGGATCACATCGCCGATGTTTTGCCTTCCGAGGCCAGGCATATCGAAGAACTCCGCCGCTGTCTTCTTGACGCTGCATCCAGCTATGGTTACGAGCTGGTGATGCCCCCGTTGCTCGAGCATCTGGAATCCCTGCTGACCGGTACCGGTGAAGCGCTGGATCTCCAGACGTTCAAACTGGTGGACCAGCTGTCTGGCCGCATGCTGGGATTGCGCGCCGACACCACGCCTCAGGTGGCACGTATTGATGCACACCTGCTCAACCGCGCTGGCGTAACCCGTCTTTGTTACTGCGGCCCGGTGCTGCATACCAGGCCGGACCGCCCCTACGCGACGCGCGAGCCGCTCCAGTTCGGGGCGGAAATCTATGGCCACGCCGGGCTGGAAGCTGATCTTGAAATTTTGTTGCTTGCGCTGGACTGTCTCAAGGCAGCGCAGGTGCCCGAATTGAGTGTGGACCTCGCGGACGCAAGCATTGTGCGTACGCTGTTGTCCGGTGTGACGGTGGACGCCCCGGTGCTGGCCCAGGTGCATGCGGCGCTGGCGACCAAGGATTCCAGTGAATTGGCGTCAGTCACACGTAGTTTCCCTGCGGCCACGCGCGAGTGTCTGCTGGCGCTGGTGCAGCTTTACGGGGATGCCAATGTGCTCGACGAGGCCCAGATTGCGTTGCGGTCCGCACCCGGCATCGACCAGGTGCTGACGAACTTGCGCTGGCTCGCGCAACAGCTCGGCGACACACAAGTGACATTCGATCTGGCCGATCTTCGGGGCTACGCCTATTACAGTGGTGCCCGTTTTGCTGTTTATGCCAAGGGAGCGGGTGACGCCGTGGTACGTGGCGGCCGGTATGACGGCGTCGGCGCCGTGTTTGGACACAACCTGGACCGGGCTCGTCCGGCAGTGGGCTTCAGTCTGGACCTGAAAGCGCTGGTCGGAGCGGCAGGGCCTCGCCCGTTGAAAGCCGCGATACGTGCGCCTTGGGGTCAGGATGCGGGCTTGCGCGCAGCGATCACTGGCTTGCGTGGGCGTGGGGAAACCGTGGTCTGCGTCTTGCCGGGCCATGAGAGTGAAATAGATGAATTCCATTGCGACCGTGAGCTGATTGAGGCGGCCGGGCAATGGGTCGTGCAGGCCATTTGAGAACTTAAAAAATGAACATGACCAAAGGACGAAACGTCGTCGTCGTCGGTACCCAATGGGGCGATGAGGGCAAGGGCAAACTGGTGGACTGGTTGACCGAGAGCGCGCAAGGCGTTGTGCGCTTCCAGGGCGGCCACAATGCGGGCCACACGCTGGTGATCAATGGTGTCAAGACCGCACTGCACCTTATCCCCAGCGGGATCATGCGCCCTGGGGTGAAGTGCTACATCGGCAATGGTGTGGTGCTCTCTGCCGCCAAGCTGTTTGAGGAAATCGAAGGCCTCGAAAAGGCCGGTGTGGAAGTGCGTTCGCGCCTGCGGATCAGCGAAGCCTGCCCGCTGATCCTGCCGTTCCATGCGGCGCTGGACGTCGCGCGCGAGGCCGCGCGCGAGCAGGGCGGCACCGAGAAGATCGGCACCACCGGCCGCGGCATCGGCCCGGCCTACGAAGACAAAATTGCCCGCCGTGCGCTGCGCGTACAGGACCTGAAGTACCCCGAGCGCTTTGCAACACGCCTGCGTGAGTTGCTGGCCCTGCACAACCATGTGCTGACCACGTTCCTGGGCTCGGCCAACTTCACGTTTGGCGATGCCCTCAAGCCGTACATCCTGAACGGCGAAGTGCAGTTCGATGCGGTCTACGCCGAAGCCATGAAGCACGCCGAGCTGCTCAAGCCCATGATGGCCGATGTGTCGCGCGAACTCAACGAGGCCCACCTGCACGGCGCCAACCTGCTGTTTGAAGGTGCGCAAGGTACCTTGCTGGATGTGGATCACGGCACTTACCCGTACGTCACCTCAAGCAACTGCGTGGCCGGCAACGCCGCAGCTGGCTCCGGCGTGGGTCCGGGCATGCTGCACTACATCCTGGGCATCACCAAGGCCTACTGCACCCGTGTCGGCGGCGGCCCGTTCCCCACCGAGCTGGATTGGGAAAAAGAAGGTACGCCAGGCTGGCACATGAGCACCGTGGGCGCCGAGAAGGGCGTCACCACCGGCCGCAGCCGGCGTTGTGGCTGGTTTGATGCCGCCTTGCTCAAGCGCAGTGCCCAGGTCAATGGCTTGTCCGGCCTGTGCATCACCAAGCTCGACGTGCTCGACGGTCTGAAGGAACTCAAGCTGTGCACCGGCTATGAACTGGATGGCGAAGTCATCGACATCCTGCCAATGGGCGCAGACGAGATCGCCCGCTGCACCCCCATTTACGAGACCATCGACGGCTGGAGCGACAGCACTGTGGGGGTCACGCAGTACGACAAGCTGCCCGTCAATGCGCGCCTGTACCTGCAGCGCATCGCGCACGTGACGGGCGTGCCGATCCACATCGTATCGACCAGCCCTGACCGGGATCACACCATCATGATGCGGCATCCGTATCTGGCAGACTGAAGCCATTTTTTAATCAAAATGGCCTTAACCCATGATGGAAAGGTCATTGTTTGCTATTTATACAGGAGTGAATTAATATGTTGACTGAAGACGGCAAGCACCTGTACGTCAGCTACGACGAGTACCACAATCTCATCGAAAAGCTGGCGCTCAAGATCCACCAGTCGGGTTGGGAGTTCGACACCATCCTGTGCCTGGCGCGCGGTGGCATGCGTCCGGGCGACATCCTGTCGCGGATCTTCAACAAGCCCCTGGCCATCATGTCCACCAGTTCCTACCGCGCTGACGCCGGCACGGTGCAGGGGCACCTGGATATTGCGCGTTTCATCACGACGCCCAAAGGCGAGATCGCCGGCAAGGTGTTGCTGGTGGACGATCTGGCCGACTCTGGCCACACGCTCAAGGCCGTGGTGGACATGCTCAAGACCAACTATGCCCCCATTACCGAATTGCGCACGGCCGTGATCTGGACCAAGGGCGTGTCGGCCTTCGCACCCGACTACCAGGTTGAATTCCTGCCGACCAACCCCTGGATTCACCAGCCATTTGAAGGCTACGACAGCCTGACCCCGGACAAGCTGCTGGAGAAGTGGAAGCTCTGATTGCTTGGCTGGCGACGGCCATCCGGTAAAAGACGGGAGCGCAGGCTCCCGTTTTTCATGCAGGAGAAGAACCGGGCGGCTCAGTTGCGGGGGCGATAACATCCGGTGCATGCGCACACCTTCCAACGACCCGATCACCCAGCTGATTCACCATCCGTACCTGCCCCCTGCGGGTTTTGCCGCGCCACAGCCCGGCATTTTCAAGGCGTCCACCGTCATCTTTCCCAACGTTGCGGCCATGCGCAACCGGGAATGGAAGGACAAGTCTGGCTACACCTACGGCCTGCACGGCACCCCCACCACGTTCCTGCTTGAAGAGCGCCTCTGCGCGCTGGAGGGGGGCCTGCAATGCCTGCTGGCGCCCAGCGGGCTTGCGGCCATCGCCAGTGTGGCGCTGGCGCTGCTCAAGAGCGGTGACGAGGTCCTGATCCCCGACAACGCCTATGGTCCGAACAAGGCGCTGGCCGAGGGCGAACTCGCCGCCTGGGGCATCGGCCACCGGCTCTATGACCCCATGAATCCGGCCGACCTGGCCGCAAAGATCAGTGCACGCACGCGGCTGGTCTGGCTGGAGGCGCCGGGCTCGGTGACGATGGAGTTCCCCGATCTGATCGCTTTGGTGCGTGTGTGCCAGGCCCGGGGCGTCACCACCGCGCTGGACAACACGTGGGGCGCCGGCCTCGCGTTCCAGCCCTTTGAACTGCACAGGGAGGTGGCTGGAAGCCTTGGTGTCGATATTTCCGTGCAGGCCCTCACCAAATATCCCAGCGGGGGCGGTGATGTGCTCATGGGCAGTGTCATCACCCGTGACCCGGCGTTGCATCTGAAGCTCAAGCTGACGCACATGCGGCTGGGCCTGGGCGTGGGGGCCAACGATGTCGAGGCGGTACTGCGGTCGCTCCCCAGCATCGCCTTGCGTTACCGGGCCCACGATGTCGCCGCACGCGCGCTGGCCCGTTGGTGCGGTGCGCAGCCCCAGTTCAGCCAGATCCTGCATCCGGCGCTGCCGGGGTCGCCCGGGCACTCGCATTGGCAATCTCTGTGCGCCCCGCAGTCAGGCGGTGACGGCCCGGGGGAATGTGCTGGGGCTGCCGCCGGGCTGTTCAGTGTGGTCGTGGACCCTCGTTTCACCAGTGCGCAGGTCGATGCCTTTTGTGATGCCTTCCGCCTTTTCAAGCTCGGTTACAGCTGGGGCGGCCCCATGAGTCTGGTGGTGCCCTACGAACTGGCGGCCATGCGCCCGGCGTGGCCGTCACAGGTGGCGCGCGGCACTCTGGTGCGGTTTTCGGTCGGCCTGGAGGCGGTGGACGATCTTCGCCGGGACCTGGAGCAGGCCCTTCAGGCGGCGCTGCGATGACGGCAGATGTTTGATCCAGATCAGTGTTTTCCGCACTGGTCAACCGGAGCGTGCGTCGGTAGGCTTGGTCGCTACGTATTTCTGCGGCCCCGCAAGCTCCCATGACAGAACCTCTCCACGTACAAGACGCCACGTCCTCTGCTCCGGCTCCCTATATTCCCCCGCCGCCGGTGGGACCCCGCGCGCTGATGGTGCCGCTGGGATGGGGGGCGCCGTTTCGCTGGCTGGATCTGGGCTGGCATGATCTGCTGGCGCATCCCGGCATTGCGGCGTTTTATGGCGGCTGCTTCTGGTTGATGGCGCTCACGCTGGGCTTTGTGTTTCGTTCCAGGCCGGAATACACGATGTCGATTGCCTCCGGCTGCCTGCTGGTCGGACCTTTCCTTGCGATGGGTCTGTATGAAGTGAGCCGGCGGCGCGAACAGGGACTGGCGCCGGACCTCGGCAGCTCCATCACCTGCTGGGACGCACACTTGCGCAGCATGGGCATGCTGGTGCTGGTGCTGATCGTGCTGGAGTTGCTCTGGGGTCGGGCGTCCCTCGTGGTGTTCGCTGTTTTCTTCAATACCGGCATGCCGTCCACCACCGGTGTGCTCAACGCGGTGTTCAATCCGGAAAACTGGGAATTTGTGGCGGTCTACCTTGCGGTCGGCGGTGTGTTTGCGGCGCTGGTCTACGCCACGGCCGTGGTGTCGATCCCGATGATTCTGGACCGCGACACCGATGCCATCTCGGCGGCCATCACCAGCATCCGCGTGGTCTTCGAGAACACCGGCGTCATGCTGCTTTGGGGGCTGCTGCTGAGCGCCCTGGTGGTGCTGGCGTTGTGGCCCTGGGGGGTGGGGCTGGTGTTGATTGGTCCACTGCTGGGGCATGCGAGCTGGCACGCGTACCGTGGCGCCGTGGCCTGGCAGGAGGAGGCGGGTGAAGCCGCAGCACGCGCCTGAGCCGTTGTCAACAGGGTGCCGGGGAAGACAGGTTGCGCAAACTGTTAAAGTGACCCTCATATTTACCAGAAAGTGAAAGCAGACTTTGGCTACTCCCAACTACGGATACGAAAAGCGTCAGAAAGAACTGGCCAAGAAGCGCAAGAAAGAAGACAAGCTGAAGGCGAAGTCCGAGCGCAAGACCGACGACACCGGTGTGGACCAGGCGCCTGAGGACGGCGAAAGCCGCGTGGAGGCCGGTACCGAGCCCGGCAGTCCCGACACACCCACCCAGCCCTGAGCCCTGCCTTTTTCTCCTGCGGTGTGCCTGCCGCAGGGTAGGGAACCTGCCTGAAGCCGCGAGCCGGCACTGTCAGTTCGTGGGGTGGACCAGGCTGGCAGCCAATTCCCGCATCGCCGCCATCGAATGATCCCGCGCCACAAGTTCCGTGGCGTGTTCGAACTGGACAAAATTGCGCCGGGTGGAGGTCGCATAGCCCGGGTCGTAGTGGCTGAACAGCAATTCACGCACCACCGGCTCCACCTGGCCTGCCCGCACCAGCGCTTTCCAGCCCTCCACCACGACCTTGCCACGCAGCATGGTCAGGGCGTCCAGCCGGTCGCAGAAGTACTCGGCATCGGTCACAAAAAAAGCATAGTCCTCCAGCAGCAGCTTCACGCGCTCGTTGTCGGACAACTGCAGCAGCAGGCAGGGGCTGGCCCGCATGGCGGTGATCAGGCTCTCCGGCACGGCCAGGTTGCCGACCTTCTTGCTTTCAGCTTCAATAAAGACCGGCTGCGTCGCGTCAAATTTCCGCAGCGCATCCCAGACCAGGGTGTCAAAGCGCTTTTGCGTGGGCTGCGGCTGACCGGGCACCACGCCCAGCACCGAGCTGCGGTGGCTGGCCAGCGCCTCCAGGTCCAGCACCTGGGCTCCGGCTTCGCCCAGGGCCTGCAGCAACCGGGTCTTGCCTGAGCCCGTGGGGCCGCAGACCACGCGGAAATGCAGCCTGGCCACCTGCGCCGGAAGGTCAGCCAGCAGGGCTGCGCGAAAGGCCTTGTAGCCCCCTTCAATCAGATACACCTTGAAGCCGATCTGGCCCAGGATCAACGCCAGCGAGTTGCTGCGCTTGCCGCCGCGCCAGCAGTAAATCAGTGGCTGCCAGTTCTTCGGCTTGTCCATGACCTCGCGTTCGATGTGCCCGGCGATGTTGCGGGCGACCAGCGCGGCGCCAATTTTCTGCGCCTCGAACGGGCTGACCTGCTTGTACAGCGTGCCCACACGGATGCGTTCGGCGTTGTTCAGTGACGGCCAGCTCAGTGCGCCGGGCAGGTGGTCCTCGGCGTGTTCACCTTCGCTGCGGGCGTCAATGACGGCGCTGAAGTCGTCCAGCCGGGCGGCGGCCTCGGCCGCGCTGATGAGATGCAGGCTCATGGAATCAGTTTCTTGAGTTCGGGCCAGAGGTTGCCCAGGATGATCGGATGGGCTTCCTGTGTGGGATGGATACGGTCGGCCTGAAACAGGCGGGTTGGGTCCTTGCCATCGGCCACGCCCTTGAGCATGAAGGGCACCACGGCCGCCTTGTGGGCTTTGGCGACGTCGGTGAAGGTGCTGGCGAAGCGGCGGCCATAGTCCGCGCCGTAGTTGGGCGGCACCTGCATGCCCGCCAGCAACACGCGGGCGCCAGCCTTTTGCGCCGCCTGCGTCATCCAGGCCAGGTTGTCGGCGGTCAGCGCCAGCGGCAGGCCGCGCAAGGCATCGTTGCCGCCCAGCTCAATCACCACCACGGCCGGCCGGTGCAGCGCGAGCAGGGCCGCCAGACGCGAACGCCCGCCGGACGTCGTATCGCCGCTGATGCTGGCGTTGACCACCCGTGCCGCGACCTTGTCGCGCGCGAGCTTCTGCTCCAGCAGCGCCACCCAGCCCGTGCCGCGCGGCAGGCCGTATTCGGCGCTCAGCGAATCGCCCAGGACCAGGATGACTTTTTCAGCCGCAGGCTTCGCCCGGGGTGATGGGGCTGCGGCCACCGCCTTGTCCTGCGCGAACGATGCCCCCACATGCAAAGCAACCGCCGCAGTCACGATAAAGTGTCGTCGATTCAAAATACAAAGTCCTTCATGTCATCACCCGCGCCTTCCGCCATCATTTCCGTGGAGCATGTCTTCAAAGCCGTGACCGACTCCACCGGCACACTGGACATTTTGCGCGATATCGATTTCACGCTCGCACCCAGGGAAACGGCGGCCATCGTGGGCGCGTCGGGCTCGGGCAAGAGCACGCTGCTGTCCATCATCGCCGGGCTCGACACCCCCACCCGCGGCACCGTGCGGCTGGCGGGGCAGGACATTTTTGCCCTCAACGAGGACGACCGCGCCGCGCTCAGGGCGCAGAAGGTGGGTTTCGTGTTCCAGAGCTTCCAGCTGCTGGGCAATCTGACCGCGCTGGAAAACGTCATGCTGCCGCTGGAACTGGCGGGCCGCAAGGACGCGCGCAAGGCCGCCACCGAGATGCTGGCCCGCGTCGGGCTGGACCAGCGGCTGGGCCACTACCCCAAGGTGCTGTCCGGCGGTGAGCAGCAGCGCGTGGCGTTGGCCCGGGCCTTTGTGGTGCAGCCGGCCGTGTTGCTGGCCGACGAGCCCACTGGCAGCCTGGATTTCGCCACGGGGGAAAAAATCATGGAACTGATGTTCACCCTGAACCGCGAACTGGGCACGACCCTGGTGCTCGTCACGCACGACCGCGCCATCGCGGCGCGTTGCGAGCACCGCATCACCATCGAGGCCGGTCAGATCGCCAATACATGATCAAAATGGGCTGAACCCAGCGTCGATGGGGCATACTTTGCTATTGATTTGAAGGTTTTTTTAGCGTGACTTCCTGCGCGGCGCGGCTGGCTGGGCCGGCCTGGTGCTCTTGGAGGAGGCTGCAGGACGGGCGGACTTCGCTTGGCGCGGCGGTTTTGCGCTGCGGGTGGACACGGAGGCCCTGGCGGCAGGCGGCGCGTCTTTGGCGGGCTGGTCCCCGATCAGGCGCTTGACCGGGCACACGGAAAACACCGGACATCTGGCGCAGCCGACGGCGATGGCAATGGGGCAAATCTTCATGAAAACCTTTGAGGATGCAAGTGCGTGATGCGGCCAGTATGCACCCCGGCTGCGACGCCCCCTGAAGCCCGGGCGCTGATGGGAGTCTCCAGTCGATAATCGGGGGATGTCTTCTCCCAAAGTTCTTTTCGGCTTCCACGCCGTGGGCGTGCGCCTGAAAACGGCGCCGCGATCCATCATTGAAATCTATTACGAGACCACCCGGCGCGACGCGCGCATGCGCCAGTTCCTGGAGCGGGCCACCGAAGCCGGTGCGCGGTTGATCGAGGCCGACGGCATGCGCCTGGCCAAGCTCTGCGGCAGCCATGGCCACCAGGGCGTGGCTGCGCGGGTGGAACCCCTGCCGCAGATCACCTCGCTCGATGATCTGCTCGACACCATCACCGAGCCGCCGCTGCTGCTGGTGCTGGACGGCATCACCGACCCGCACAACCTGGGCGCCTGCCTGCGCGTGGCCGACGGCGCCGGCGCGCACGCCGTGATCGCCCCCAAGGACCACGCCGCCGGCATCAACGCCACCGTGGCCAAGGTGGCCAGCGGCGCCTCCGAGACCATGCCGTACTTCATGGTGACCAACCTGGCGCGCACACTGAACGAACTCAAGGAACGCAGCATCTGGATCACCGGCACCAGCGACGATGCGCCCAAAACCTTGTACCAGGTCGACCTGCGCGGCCCGACCGCGCTGGTGCTGGGCGCAGAAGGCGATGGCATGCGCCAGCTCACGCGCAAGACCTGCGACGAACTCATCAGCATCCCCATGAAGGGCGCGGTCGAAAGCCTGAACGTCTCGGTGGCCAGCGGCGTATGCCTGTACGAGGCGCTGCGCCAGCGTATCTGAACCATGCCAGGCTGACCGGGCCGGGCGACTGAAAACCAGGAGTTTGTTTTGAACTTGATCGCGCGCAAGAACCTTTTGACGCTGGGCGTCGCCCTGTTTCTCCTGTCAGCCTGCACCCAGGAGCAGCAGAACAAGCTCGGGCGTGAAATCCAGAACTGGACCGGCACCAACGGCGTGCTGGAGGTCTATGCCGGCGACAAACTGGTGCGCCGCTTCATCAAGGTGGACAAGATCAGCACCGCGCTGGGTACCGACGACAGGACGCCGCGTGCCTACCGCTACGGTTATGGCGTGCTTGACGAGAACTTCAATCTGCTGGTGGATCCGGGCGAGAAAAAGGTGTACTTCGAGATCAGCGACTACACCAACGCCGTGTTCTTCGAAAACCCGCGCTGAAACGCGCAGCCCAGGCTACACCAGCCCCAGCGCACCCAGCACCGCCCCGGCGCCAATCAGCCACAGCAGGTGGATTCTGGTGCGCCAGACCACCAGCGCCGCCGTGGCCGTCAGGGCCCATAGCGGCCAGTCGCGCAGCGGGTCGTTCTTGGCCGCAGTCAGCAGCCAGCCCGTGGCCACCAGCAGGGCAATCACGACGGGGGCCATGCCGGTCTTGAAGGCGCGCACCGCGCGCAGTTCCCGGTTGCGGTGGGCCCATTGGGTGGCGGTGTAGGTCAGGATGGACGAGGGCAGCATGATGCCCGTCATCGCCACGATCACTCCCAGCACCGCCAAACCCCAGGCCGACGGCCCGGCGCCCAGGCCGCCGCCGGCATTCAGGCCGACGTTCCAGCCCATCAGTGCCACGAAGAGCACGTTCGGACCCGGTGCGGCCTGCGCCAGGGCGATGCTGGAGGTGAACTGCGGATCACTCAGCCAGTGCACGTCTGACACCAGGTAGCGGTGCATGTCCGGCGCGGTGGTGATGGCGCCACCCACGCCCAGCAGCGAGAGCGCGGCAAAGTGGGTAAAAAAGCTGAACCAGTCGGCCTGGGTCATGACGATGCTCATGCGGCGCCCTTTGAGTTTTTTGCGTTGGCGGCACCCAGCCGGACCCAGGCCCAGACGCAGGCGGCGCCGCCAATGCCCAGCAACACCCACAACAACGGCCAGCGCAGCAGCGCAATCGCCCCGAAGGTCAACGCCACCAGCACCAGGCAGGCTGGCAGGCCCATGGCATTTTTGCCGAGCGCGGACATCAGCTTCAGGCCCGTGGCCGTGATCAGCCCGGCGGCCACTGCCCCCATGCCGCGCAGGGCGCCCTGCGCCATGGCGCTGTCCGCCACCCCGCTGTAGAGCACGGCCAGCAGCAGCACGATCACCAGCGGCACCGTCAGCATGCCCGCCAGCGCGGCCAGCGCGCCAGCCAGACCGAAGTAGCGCCCGCCAATCATCATCGACAGGTTCACCACGTTGGGGCCGGGCATGATCTGCGCGACCGCCCATTCCTCGACGAACTGCTCGCGCGTCATCCAGCGTTTTTTCTCCACCAGTTCCCGCTGCACCACGGCCAGCACGCCGCCAAATCCCTGCAGCGCCAGCCAGGTGAAGGACATGAACAGATCGGTTTTGGAGGCTGGCCGGCTCAGTGCGGGCGGCGGGGGCGTCGAGGCAGGGCATTCAGGAGGCATGGGGGAATTATCCCTGTCCCTGCGCAGGCCCGCATGTGGCTAACCACAGCGGGCTCCTGCCGGGATCCGCGGGATTACTCCTGAATACGTAGCGGGTGAAGACCTTTCTACGCTGGGTTGATGCCATTCTGGCTTGAGAATGAGGGCGTGTGCCTGCGATCCGGGCTGCGGCGGCCCGCAGGGAGCCGCGACAATCTGCACATGTCCTACACCCTGACCCTCACCACCTTTGAAGAAGCCTCCGACGCCGAGCGCCAGGCGGCCGAGCAGCGCTTTCGCGGTGCGCTGGACGCCGCGCTGGGCGACGCCAGTCTGGTCGCGCCGACCTACGCCGCCTTCCTGCACATCATTGCAAACCATGGCGACAGCCCCGACGTGACCGCGCTGACCGACTCCGAGCGCGAAATCGTCGAGCAATGGCAGGCCGCCGAAGCCGCCGCCATGACCGCCGCCTTCGGGCCGCACCGTTACCTGGAAGAACCTCGCTTCGAGATCGGTCTGCCATGAAGCCGTGCGCGCCCCGTGGCGGGCCGCGCACAGGCTGCCGGCACGTCACCCGCATGTCTGCGTTTGATTCCCTGTGCTGAAATAAGGAGTCTGATATGCCTCAACCCAGCGTCCTTCGGTCATTGTTTGCTCTTGTTTTTTATTTGACAGGGTGGCCTGCCATGGCGCAGCCCACGCCGGTCAGCTTCCCCGCGCCGCGCGCCGTCACGGTGGCGCAGGGCCTGGAACACCCCTGGGGCCTGGCCTTTTTGCCTGATGGTCGCGCACTGGTCACCGAGCGCCCGGGCCGCCTGCGCGTGATCGAGGCGGACGGCACGCTGGCACCGCCGGTCAGCGGCCTGCCGGCGGTGGCTGCCAACGGGCAGGGCGGCTTGCTGGACGTGGTGCTCGACAGCGGCTTTGCCGCCAACCGCACGCTGTACTTCTGCTTTGCCGAGCCGGCCGCTGACGGCAGTGGCGCCAACAGCACCGCCCTGGCCCGCGCCCGCCTGTCGGCCGACCGCACGCGGCTGGACGATGTGCGGGTGCTGTTCAGCCAGCGCCCCAAGGTCGCCAGCCGCCTGCATTTCGGCTGCCGCATCGTGGAGGGCATGCAAGACGGTCGCCCCGACGGCACGCTGTTTCTCACACTGGGTGAACGCTATGCGCGCGCGCAGGACGCGCAGACGCTGGACAACCACCACGGCAAGATCGTACGCATCGGCAAGGACGGCAGCGTGCCGAAGGACAACCCCTTTGTCGGCCGATCCGGCGCGCTGCCCGAGATCTGGAGCCTGGGCCACCGCAACCCCCAGGGCGCCACGCTGGGCCCGGACGGGCGCCTGTGGGTGCATGAGCACGGCCCGCAGGGCGGCGACGAACTCAACCGGCCCCAACCCGGCCGCAACTACGGCTGGCCCGTCATCACCCATGGCGAGCAGTACGGCGGCGGCCCCATCGGCGCGGGCATTGCCGCAAAAGAAGGCCTGGAGCCGCCGCTGCACCACTGGACGCCGTCCATCGCCCCCTCTGGCATGGCCTTTCTGACCAGCGACCGCTACGGCCCGGCATGGAGGGGCAACCTGTTCGTCGGCTCGCTCAAGTTCCAGTACCTCGACCGCATCACGCTGGCTGGCGGCAAAGTGGTGCGCGAGGAACGCTTGCTGACCGACGTCGGCGACCGCATCCGCGACGTGCGCCAGGGGCCGGACGGCTACCTGTATCTGCTGACGGACAGCGCGAAGGGGCGGCTGTTGCGGGTGATCCTGCCCTGACGACGGGCCGCCATAGTCCATCACGCGCCTTGCGCCGCCCCAAGGAAGCCCGTGACCGTCAAAGCAGCCACCGCCCGGATCAAGATCAACAAGCTGCTCGAAGCCGCCGGCTGGCGCTTCTTCGCCGAGGGAGGCCAGCCGGCCAACATCCGGCTGGAGCCCGGCGTCACGCTCAAGACCGCCGATCTGGACGCGCTGGGGCAGGACTTTGATCGCGTTGGTCGGCGCAACGATTGCCAAGACTGGACTGCTTAAGTTTGAATCCACGACAAATCAAAACATCGCTGGTGTCTATCTCAAATCTCTGGAGGTGCTGGAGCCGATCTACCTCTTTCATGCAGCACAGCAGCTTTATCCAGAGTTCGTGAAGCTGGGCGAGGGCAAGTTTCGGATGGCAAATTTTTCTTTTGTTCGAGAACAAAAAATCCTCCTCCCACCCCTCGCCACCCAGCAAGCCATCGTCGCCGAAATCGAGGCCGAGCAGGCGCTGGTCGCTGCCAACCGCGAACTGATCACCCGCTTCGAGGCCAAGATTCAGGCCACGCTGGCCCGCGTCTGCGGCGAGGCGCCGCCGGCAACGCAGGCCGTGGCGGCTTTGGAGGTGGGTGAGTCCGAAATCTCGCTCGCTTGACCGCTGGAAGGGCTGCCGGCGGCGTTCCCAAGGCGAATCTTGATAAAAAAGGCCTTTTCCCAGCATGGAACGGTCATTGTTAGCTACGGAAAAAATAGTTTGAAAAGGCGCTCGTCGGCTGGATTCGGGCGCTGTACAGTCCCGCCATGTCGTACCCAACTCCAGTTCCTGAAGTCACGCACATCTCAAAGCACGGCTTCTGGTTGCTGCTGGGCGATGAAGAGTTGCTGCTGCCGTTTGAGCCGTTCCCCTGGTTTCGCCAAGCGACCATCGACCAGATTTCGAATGTGCAATGGCCCACGCCGGATCATCTCTACTGGCCCGAGCTGGACGTTGATCTGTCGCTTGCCTCCATCCGGCATCCCGAGGCGTTCCCGCTGGTCTCGACAGCTGCGGGCGAAGTTCCCGTAGGTCGGGTTAGCGCAGCGTAACCCGACATCTGTTGCCGCATCCGCTGCCTGTCGGGTTACGCCCGCCGCGCTAAACCGACAGGCTGCGGATGCGCCGGGATAGGCAAGCTAGGTTCGATGGGTTGCTGTGCTGTCAGCGGCCGCAATCCTGGATATTTTGAGTAAAAACCGTACCATCCCAGCGTGGAATGGTCATTGTTTGCTATGTAATCAGGATTTTTTCTGGAGTGAGCAGCGACACTCCCGAGTCGCCCGCACGCTTCTCAGCGGGCATTCGACCAGCAGACCGAAGTCCGCGTTGGCCTCTGGCGCGAGGCGGCGCCAGCTGTCGCTGCGTCCGTGACCTTGGAGGCGCCTGCGGATGCCGAACGGGCAGGCACCTGCGCGCCGCAAGCGCCCGACGGGCGTTTTCAGCCTGATTCCGGCCTGCGCCGGGTTCCATCGTTCGGCTGCGGCGGTGCTTTATGCGCAGTGGCGTCCGGCGCGTGCGTCTTCACCAGCTTCTCCAGCCGGAAGCTGACCCAGAAGGTGCTGCCAACGCCGACGGCGCTGTGCACGCCCATTTCGCCGCCCATCATCTCCGCGAGGCGTTTGCTGATGGCCAGGCCCAGCCCGGTGCCGCCGTATTTGCGGGTGAGTGAGCCGTCGGCCTGCTCGAAGGCGGTGAACAGGCGGCCCTGGTCTTCGGACGAGATGCCAATGCCGGTGTCCTGAATCTCCGCACGCAGCAGCACATCACGGGTCTGTTCGCTGACCTGCTGCAGGCGCACGGTGATGGTGCCCTGGTCGGTGAACTTGATCGCGTTCTCGGTCAGGTGGAGAAAGATCTGGCCCAGTCGCACCGGGTCGCCGATGAAGGGCTGCTGGTGCAACGGCGCCGGCACGTCAATGGTCAGCAGCAAGTTTTTTCTGGCCGCTTGCTGGTTGACCAGATTCAGCAGGTTCTGGAGCACATCGTCCAGGCAGAACACGGATTTTTCGAGCTGCAGGGTGTTGGAGCCGATGCGGGAGATGTCCAGAATGTCATTGATGATCGCAAGCAGTTTGCGCGAGGACTGGATGACTTTGCCCAGCTGGTCTTTCTGTTTGGCATCCGTGGTGCGCCGCAGTACCAGATCGGTCAGTCCCATGATGGCGTTCAGGGGGGTGCGCAGTTCATGGCTCATGTTGGCCAGGAAGATGTCCTTGCTGTGGCTCGCGGCCTCGGCCTCGTGGGCGCGCTGGGCCAGGGAGCGGTTGAGCTCGGCAATGTGCGCCTCGTGGTATTTGCGGGCAGTGATGTCGCTGGAGATGCCGATGTAGTGCTGCAGGTTGCCAGCGGTGTCCCGGAAGGCGGTGATGGTGTTGAGTGAGGTGAAAAGCTTGCCGTCTTTGGCACGGTTGATGATTTCTCCGGTCCAAGAGCCGTGCGCCAGGATCTCCTGCCACATGGCGTCGTAGAAGCCTTTGCCGTGCAGGCCGGAGGATAGCAGCCGGGGGTTTTTGCCGATGACCTCCTCCGGGGGGTAGCCGCAGATGCGGGTGAATCCCGCATTGACCGAGATGATCCGTGCGGTCGCGTCGGTGATGATGATGCTGTCGGAACTGCTTTCGAATACGGTCGAATTCAGTCGCATCAGCCGCCCGGCTTCCGCGCGCTGCGCCACCAGCTGGAGCTGGCGGCGGTAAATGGCGTAGGCCAGCGCCACGATGGAAAGCAGCACGGGCACCAGCACGCTGAGCAGCGTGCGCAGTTCGGCATCCCAGCGCAGCAGTGCGTGTTCGCGGTCCAGCCGGGTCACCACGGCGATGGGGTAAAGCCGCGATGCGCGAAACGCAGTCAACTCGGTCCGGTCATGGCGCAGCGCCTCCAGCTGGCCCACTTCCTTCTCCCCTTGGCGCAGCGCCGTGGCGATCCGGGTGTCGATGGCGGCGGGCTGCTCCCTGGGGTCCGAAGACAGCAACAGGGTGCCGTCGTAACGCACCACATCGACATAGCCTTCGCTGGGCGAAAGCTTCTGTTCGAAGCTGTTGATGAAGTAGTCTGGATTGAGGGTGGCGAGCACGGTCACGGTGCCGGCTCCGGTGGGCAGTGTCCGTGTCAACGGCAGGAAGTTGATGCCTTTGGCCGGCACGGGCTCATAGGCCGAAGCGGGGCGACCCCGGGCGAAATCCCGGCCGGACCAGGGGACGCCGATGCGCAGAATCTCAGCGCCGGGCGGGGCGATGGGCAGGTAGCTCTCCGTGGACACCGTCAGCCCGATGTTGGCCGGGTTGGAGCTGGCGGTGATGATGCCGCGGGCGTCGATCAGCGAGAACGATCGCAAAATGGGGGTGTGGCGCAGTGTCCC
>ERZ1034361.976-NODE-976-length-16530-cov-2.848538_pt1 | contig 16530 bp, 14 predicted proteins | sample MGYA00520617_ERZ1034361 | MGnify/ENA primary metagenome ERZ1034361 (study PRJEB33736, sample SAMEA104284507) | Azolla filiculoides | biome: Urban; feature: Water surface; material: Ditch water | place: Netherlands | collected 2015-10-28 | depth 0-0.1 m ... | reverse complement strand
GCAGGCTGAACGCGCAATCGTTCCTCTCTCTGAAATCACGGTCACGTTGAAGGCGCGTGTCGAAGATTCAAACGAGATGGCCGAGTACGACGAGAAAGCAGATGTCGCGCTCAATGAAATTGACAACAAGATGAACCTTGCCCGGAGCCTGATCAAATGCCTCGCGTCCTAACTCGTCAAGATTTGGAGTCGCGCTCTGCGCGGCTTTCCGATGGCTCTCCAGTCAAGAAAATTGAACAGGTAAAACCTATCGTTGAAGAAACGCCATTGGTTGCTGCGCCGACAATTGACGCCAAGCCGATAGCTGATGTTGTTGATCGATTCGCAGACGCAATGAAACAGGCTGTTTCAACGCAACTCGCAGCAATTGAATCAATGAAGCCTAGCGAACCGGCGAAATCTCCAACCGAGTGGGAGTTTCGGGTAGTCCGAGACAGCAAGGGGCGAGTTGAGACAATTAACGCCAGAGCAATTTCATAATGAGTTTCGCCACACTAAACCGCATCGTTAGATCAGACATGGTAGCAGCGAGATTCATCCTGTCGATGGGCGCGATGCTGTGGGCTTTGTTCTTGTTCTGGCCCGGCCAGTTGTTCCCGACCGCTGTTCAGATTGCTGACGGTCAAGGCCGCACAACCTACGCGCTGATGGCTCAGATAGCACCTGAACTTGTATGGGCGCTGTGCTTCGCTACTCATGGCGCATTCCTTGCCGTATCTATTTTCTTTCGTGTCCCGCCTGCTGCTGCACTACTTGATGCCTTTAACGGCGCGGTCTTGTGGTCAGCGGCAACGACAGCTTGTTACTTGGCCCACTTTCACGGTTGGGCCACCTATCAACCGCCAGCGGCAATGGGTGCTGACGCAGCAATGGTCATCGCTTCGTGGTGGTGGTTTGTCCGAGTATGGGCAGACAAAAACTATGAGGCTCAAAACTAAATGAACCCGACCGAAGTGATCAAAGTAGCGGCTGACTCTGGCCTGTCTCCATCAGTGCAGATGATCATCATCATCGTTGGCATCCTGATGTTCCTCTCAGCGCCGGCCATGCTGTTCCTTCGTGACTGGAAGAAACGCGGCAAGGTCGATGAGATCGAAGGCAAGACAAGCGACATTCAGACTGGCCTATACGCACACCTCTACGAGCAGGTTTCAGTCTTGACCACGCGACTCGACAAAGTGCATGACGAGCATAACGAAATGGTCAAGGAGAACGCCGCTTTGAAGGCGAGAGTCGTTGCCCTTGAGTATTGCGAAGAGATGATCAAGCGCCTACAGGTCAAGCTGGATCAGAAGGACGACACGATCATTGCCCTGAATACGCAACTGAACGTGGCCTTTGGTGACATCCGCCTCCGCGACCAAAAGATTATCGAGCTTCAAGACCGGGTGACGGTACTGGAGATCAACCAAGCAAAGACTGGGAAGTAATGGTACTGGGCTACATCTTCATGGGTGTCGGCGCTCTGGTCTTCTCCGTGTGCGTTGGCTACCTGATTGCAATGGCAACTGAGATTGACAATGAAACTCACGATTGAAAACGGGCTGCTGTACATCGACAACAAACGATTCTGCTACGCGAAGGTGAATGATGGAAGCAAAGATGTTCGATCTGGCGCAAGAAAAGTCAGCACGCAGTACAGCCATACGCATGGAAAAGTATTGCCACTTGTCGCTGATCTCGGCTGGATTGCGGATGACGACCTCTGCCATGTCCGCATCGGCAGCGTACTGGGCAGCGATGGGCCGCTTAAGTGCGATCTGTCTATCGGCGGCTTGGTCGCCCGAATCGAAGCCGCCGAAGACTTTGGTTCGACTGTGACGATTGAGGTGAAGTGATGGGAGCCGACGGATCATGAGCGACAAACTTAGCCAATACTTCACTCTCGAAGAGCTAACGCAAAGCCAATACGCCACGCGCAAGGGTATCTCTAACATCCCGACCGGCGTCTATATGCAGAACCTTGTATATACCGCTTCCAAGATGGATGAAGTACGCAAGCTACTCGGCAAGCCGGTCATCGTCAGTTCTGGCTACCGCAGCACGGTGGTTAATCTGGCAATCGGTGGCTCGGCTACCAGTTCGCACACGGCTGGCCTTGCTGTTGATTTCACATGTCCAGAGTTTGGCACTGTGGAAGAAGTGTTCAACGCAATCTGTAAGTCACCGCTGCGCTACGACCAAATTATCGATGAGCAGAATTGGGTTCATTTGGGTTTCGGTGATCGCCTGCGCCACCAGCAACTGAAGGCGACGTTCGCTAACGGCAAGGTCACTTATGAGGATGTCAAGTAATGGCCCCGCTAATCCCCTTAGCCATCAGCCTAGCTGCTGAGTACGTGCCAGAGATCATTAAATACTTTGGTGGCAGCAAGTCGGCTGACGTAGCCGGCAAGGTGCTGGACATTGCCAAACAAGTAACCGGGCTGGAGCCTGACGATGCCGCAAAAGCGATTGCTCTCGACCCGAATCTCGCGCTCCAATTCAAGCAGGCAGTTTTATCAAATGAACTCGAAATCCGACGACTCGCACTGGCAGAGCAAACTTTGTTCGTCGGTGATGTTCAGGACGCCAGAAAGTACCGGGATGACAAAATCTTCTGGCTTGGCGTCACTGTGCTACTTACTTTCGCCACTAGCGTCGGGTTTGTCCTCTACGGCTGCTACCAAATTCTGCGCGGCGGGGTGTCAGTCGACCCCGTGCTGTTCGGTTCAGCCTGCGGTTTTGTCGGCACTCTCATCGGATACACCGCAGCGAACGCGCAGCAGGTAATTGGGTTTTTCTTCGGAAGCTCCAGCGGCTCCAAGGACAAGACCGACGCGCTGGCTGATTCGATCAAACATTTCAAGAAATAAGGAATCAAATAATGCAAGCTACGCAAGGAAGCCTAGTTATCGTCGGTGCCAACACACCCGACTGCAAAGTGTTCTGGAACGGTCAGGCCGTCCCAAATGCAGGAGTCACTGTCGATAACGATATTGACTCTCATCGGGTCGTTATCAAAGTAGCAGAAGACCCGATACTGGCTGAAATGCAGTCAGCGGGAATCATCGTTCGGAGGGTTGCGTAATGAGTGAATTCCTACTGATTGTCCCGTCTGGCTGGACGAGTCTCGATTGGTCATACCTCTCAAACAATGTCGCTGATCTGACAATGACCAGCGTTCTGAATTGCATTCAGAGCAACAACTACAGCCTGATTGAAGATGCGCTGAAGGGTTGTGGGGCAATTCCCGTTGAGTCCTCGTTGATTGAAGCCAAGCTGATTGACGATACCTATTTCCTTGTACGCCTTGGGTAATCCATGACCGCCTACACCCTAACCGCTAATGCGAATCTGAGGCAGGTCGGCACCGCTGGCGTGTGGGGTGTGGCTACTGCGCGAACAGGTGGCGATACCGTCAATACCGCAGGGTTCAAGCTCACGCTGGATCAAGACTCACGTTATGGCTTTAGCGGCACAACCAGTACGACATGGGGAAACCTGACAGTTGACGCTGCAAAAGGTGGCGAACTTTTGATTGATGGCCGGTATGTGCGGCTGATCCCGTTCACGGGAGGTTCAGGGACGATCGCCGCAGGCAGCTTGATTACTTGTGGCTCTGCTACGGGCTATGTGATTGGTATCTACTCGGCAATGACTGCCGCGCCGGTGCTGACTGGTGTGGCGACTGGGTGGATTAAGGTCACAGGCTGGAATGAGGTCGCCTTTCCAACTTCCGGCACTTACACCCAAGCAGGTTACACATTCACCATTTCAGGAGCGGATAAAGCTGGTTTTATCGAGATAAATGGCGACGACGCTTGTTCGATCTACGCAAACCGCCTCGGCACCGTCAATATTCTGGGGAATTGGTACTCGCTTGGCACTACGTCAGGCGCATCAAACCAGACGCTGCAAATCCCAAACAACGGAGCGGCTCGTTACGTTGCGGGTGTCTTCATCGAGAAAACCGCAGGACTGAAAGATTATGAGTTTTACCCGAATAACGGCACTAACACCGCCACGGGTACAGACGCCACACGCGGTAAGGTGGTCTGGATTGACGCGACCGGCTTGGTTCGCATTGGTAACTCAGGCGCGGCTACCAACGGATACACCCCGGCAGCAGGGCTTGAGGTGGTTGTCCCGAACATCTTTTTCGAGTGCAACACTACGGCGGCGCGTACCGCTAACGTCATTCCCAATGCGGCTATCGCCACTCGCTACGACTTCACCTGTACGGGCGGCGGCGTGGTAAATATCGACAAAGCCAATTTTGCTTGGTACGGATCCTTCGCACAGGCTTACGCGGTCAATATCAGTAATTCAGGGTTCATTGACGGCATTCTGTTGTCTGAGGTGGCGACGCCGATGACCTTCTCCAAGGTCGGCGTGGGTAACAAGCCAACGACGGCGTTGCTGATGTCGCCACTCACTATGAGCCTGTGCTTTGCCGGGGGCACCTTTACGGATTGCGTTTGGCAACGGGTCAGTATGGCCGCTACCGGGGCGCACACCGTCACCATAACTGACATTGCAGGATTCACGTTCGTCCGTAACAAGATCACGGCTAACGTTATTCGTGCGCACGCAACCACCTATTCGATCAACGCTGTTCGTGCCAACAACTGCACATGGACGAATCCGACGATTATTCAGGGTGCAGCGACGTTCACGACCAGTAAAGTCACATTCACCGACACGATCTACTGCGAAACAATATCAGCCACTACGGTTACGACGTATGCTGGATCGGTCTGGACGGTTGGCTCAAACTGTTTGAACTGCACCTTCTCTGGCTTGACGATGCCGGTGCTGAATAACCAGCCTTACACCGCGCTACTACAGATCAGTGCAGCAGGGTGTGATAACACCAAGTTACGCAACATAGGCACCCGTGCTGCACCGCTTTCCCTTGGCACCGTCAATGCCTGTGGTCTGATCTACACGTTTGCAGGTAGTGCAGCGGCAACCAACACCAAGGTGCAGCGGGTCTATTGCTCTGGTACTCGTACTGGAATCATGACCGGAGACAACTCGACCAAAGGCTTGATTCAGGAAAATGTATTTGGTGATTATGCTGATGCGGCTGACGTAGCAGCAGTGCTTGAGTTTCAGCGCAAGGGCACAGGCGGCACGTTGGCACTGACTGCACAAACTGCCGTCTATGGTACGCACTGGTTTGACTGCTTCACCTCGACTACAGCAGGGAGCATTGGTTTGCTGATGAATGAGGCAACCGCTAACACAGTGGCGCAAACAGCACTCGCCAATGGTGCAGGTTTCACCTCAGCAGGTGGCCTGTACATGCCTGTGATTGGGCAGACAGCGACGTTCGAGACACCAAACTACATCATCGGTCACACACAAATATCAGCCACTGCCGGAACGATGGCAGGTGGAACGGTTGGCAACTACCGCTTTGAGTATTCCATTGACAAAAACGATGGCGCTGGCTGGTCGGCGATGACGGCGACGGCTTACACGGCTGCAACGCTGGCAACAGCAATGAATGCGATTACAGGGATTGATGCCAGCAAGGGCTTTAAGCTGCGCCTGAAGATCAGTACGACGACAACCAATACCACAGCGATCACATCGTTTTACATGCCGACTGTCAGCACGACGACGGCGCAGGATTACCAGTATCCGTTGGATGTAAACACGGTGACGTTTACAGGCTTGCCAACAGGCTGTGATGCGGTTGTTTTGACCGCTGGAACCAGCGCAATCCTTGACCAAAAAGACGCGATAGCTGGCACGTCCTACGCCTACACCTTCTCCGGCGCTCAGACCGTTGATGTTGGTTTCATCAAGCCAGGATACGTGCCGTTCTACATCCGAAATCTGGCGTTGACCGCAACTGATTCCAGTTTGCCGGTTTCGCTGATCGTCGATAGAAATTACCAAGCATAAGGAGCCACCATGGCGAAAATAGCAAGTAAATCCGGGTTGGTTGAAAACACCAACATCATCATCGACCAGTCTGCACGAACGATTCAGCTTTTAGAGGCTGGCGGTTTGGTCTTCAAAGACGGCGTAGGCTGGCAGGCGTTCTACAGCTTCATCGTTGATGCTTGGGCAACTGCCGATAAGCAGGATCAGCCAATGCCACTTTATGCGCTGGATTCGCTCTCCGGGCAGTACGCCATCGGCACAGACGGTGCTACTTACAACACATGGACGTTTGCCGATGATGCAACCCGTAACGCACTGCGAGACGGCGGATGGACAGAGTACCTATCAAACGGCTCTGTTGCCGGGGTCTATGCTGGATTCGTGGGCCTGGGTGCGGTTAATTCAGGCGCACAACCTTATTACCACCTTGCTGCTACGGATGCCCCGACGAACTTCCCTTTCGCGGATCAGTTCAACGTGGGCGTCAAAGTCTTTGGCGATGCGACTCACGGTAATTTCGATAAACGCACGTACGCCAAGACCTACTGCCGCGAGTATGGCAAGAAATTCAAGTCCAGCGTTTTGGCCGATACCGGCGCAACCGCTACTGGTGCCAATAAGCAGAACTTCCTGATCTCGAACGAAGACGACCTGAAGATTCTTGGCTTGCTTGGTGCGGTACAGGCCACGGGCGATGCGGCCATGTCAGGTGCACCTTACTCGGGTATCACCGTCAGCTATTACACGGCAAACCAGACGCGCTCTATCGGCGGATCAAACTACAACTTCAAAATCATCATCGACGGCAACAACGCCACGCTTGAGCAGATTTACGCGAAGGTGCAATACCAGTTGCGTCAAGCCACGGATATTAACGCGTCAGGTACGGCAGGCGCAAAGGTCGGCAAAATTCAGTCTGACTTGCTGGCATTCGTTGGCGATACCCTTGTCACCTCGCAATCGGTATTCATCGACAACATTCAAACTGCCGACTCAAACCGCATCGAGTTTTACGATGACGGCAATACCAAGCGCACGAACCCCTACACCGCAGCCGGTACGATGACGTTCAACAGCGTATTGGTAGGCGCGGGATCGTCCTACCGCTTGATGTACAGCGCACCGGCTGGGGCAGGTAACGACTACGGTGAGGCAGGCGCGATTACCGTCAAGAATGCAGTGGGTACGCCGATTACTGGAGAGATTTCTAGCGGCAGTATTGGTTTCTCGTTTGACTACGACGGGGATTCTGAAGGCGGTACGGCAGGCACTGATAAGGCCGTCACGCTGATCGGTATCAAACCGGGCACCGGCAAATTCGCAGTGGCTACCGGCACGCTATCCCGCTCTAAGGGTATTAGCCTGTCTCTCGTAGCGGAATCCGACCGCGTATACTCAAACTCATAAGGGTAAATAATGGCTACCAACTCATTCGTACAAGTCCCTCCTGATTCAACAGGCAAGAAGCTGTTTGCACAGGAACACACAATCGCTGCGCAAGCGGTTCAGGTTCCGGGCCACCACCTTGTCTGTGGAGCTGACCCAGATCATATTCAGCTAGTTGATGCCCGTGGGCAGGCTTATACCCGCTTCGCTGAAGGCTCCCCGTCAATGGATGCCTTTGGCAACCTGCGCACAGGCGAGGCCAAGATTCTCGGCGCTTACGAGTATTCGATGAGCGACTATGCCGACCTCTTCACTGACGAGATTGGTACGGGGGGCAGTGTGACATGGACGGCGCCGGAGACGGCGCTATCGTGTTCAACAGCGGCTACGGCTTCTGCTGTACGGACAACCAATCGTTATCACTACTACCAGCCAGGGGTATCTAACCTGTCTATCCTGACGCTGGCGCATGGTGATTCCGGCAAGGCAAATAACATCCGCCGCTGGGGCTACTTTGACGCTCAGAATGGCTTGTTCTTTGAGCTTAACGGAACCACGATTTATGCTGTGATTCGTAACGGCGGTGCTGATACCAAAGTGGCGCAATCGGCATGGAACCAAGACTACCTAGACGGCACCGGAGTATCGAAGCAGGATATTGATTTAACCAAGGCCAATTTCTACTTCATTGACTTCGCGTGGCTGGGGGTTGGTGAGGTCCGCTTTGGCTTGCTCGGCCCGAATGGCGAGCGCAACATCTGCCACATTTTCCAAAACCCGAACAGCAACATCGGCGCTTACATGGAAACGGCATCGCTTCCGCTGCGCTGGGAGAATGTGAATACCGGCGCGACAGGCGGCACCTCTGACATGCGATTAATCTGTGCTGCGGTATATGCGCAGTCGCGTACTGATTACACCTTCTGGCGCTTCTGTGACATCAAGCGCATGACGGCCATCACCTTGACCGACGACACGCCGAAGCCGGTGCTCTCTATGCGGGTGAAGGCTGGGTCAAGGATTGGAATTTACCCTGAAGCAATCAATTCTTTCGTGGCTGGTGGTGCGGTTAAGTTGTCGATTGTGGATGACGCCACGCTTACCGGCGCGACGTGGGCAATCAACGGCGCTGGCGCTGCACAAGGAGATATTGCTGCGACCTCATTATCGGGAGGTAGCGAATTCTCATCGCGTTGGGTGGACGCAGGCGCACAGTGTTGGGACTTGTCTGGTATCTATGAGATGAACGACGAGGGGTATCACCGTTTGGCGGATGACTCTGATAGCTACCTTATGACACTAGTTGCCCAGAAGTTGTCAGGAGCATCGGTGACGGTGGCCGCTGAACTTGGCTACAAAGAACTGAGATAAGCATGGCTACACTTGCCTGGGGCGCGTGGGGTGATGAGTGGGCGTTAAACGAGAAGGTTTCGTTTAACGGCACAACCAAGCGGGTGACTGTTAACTCTGGCGTCACCTCCATCAATCTGCGGACTGACGTTTATTCAGCTTGGTGCCGATGGACTGTTCGGGAGGATAACCTACGATTTCCACAGGCCATGCGCTCGGCAGGCGGCGACATTATCCCAGGCGGCGAAACGGGCATCACCTTCTTTACGATCAACGACTGGAAGCTCTGCTATGACCCTAATGTGGTTGCAGTGACCGGCGTTCTGTACTCTGAAGACTACCAAACGGCGTTCTGGTCGCTTGATGGCACCCGTCCGATTTACCCGGCTACCGTGTCGTCGTTGGTGAACAGCTCGGTGAGCTATCAGAATGTGGTGTCAGGGGTGGCTTTGACCGCAGAGCAAACGGCAAACGCAGTCTGGGGGGCAACCACCCGCACACTGACGGCTCTCGGATTGACGCCGGAGCAAATCGCCGCTGCCATTCTCGCTGCTGCACAGATCACGCCAATTCATGCCGACATGCGCAAGAATAACGGTGCGTTGGTCATTGGTGATGGATCGGTAGCAAACCCTTGGAGGGGTGAGGGCGTCAGTGTTTAGTCGCAAGTCGTTCAGTCGGCTATCGTACTTCCCCCCGGTATGGTTCGTTGATGATGAAGACGGCCTTCTCCCGGAGGAAAAGAAGCCGGATGTTATCCAGGCTGGAGGCTCTTGTGGTGGCGCGGTTGATAAGCGCAAAGAACGACGACTCAAGCAAAAGCAGCTAGAACAGGAACTCGCCGACGAGGAAGAAATCATGCTGATCGTCAGCGCGTTTCTGAAGACTTGCGCGAAGAATTCAAAATATTCGACATGCACCATTGGTTGACGATCTGAAAATGTGCTTGTCGGATTTGGCAATCTGGCAACGCTATAGGATAATAGAGCCATCACCCCGGTATTTTGCAGGGCGGTGTAAGTCAACATCATGTTGGGTTTTGTTCTATTTCCCATTGTCCATGCCTAGACTTGCCTCGCCAAGGCCCGCCCTGCAAAGCATCGGGGTTTTTCTTTGGTAATCCGTCTCTCAGGGCGGATTAGCTAATGGCCGAAAATTCGGGCGCACCCAGAACAGAATGATGAACGCACGGAGTGACCCGCTCCCTCGAAAGAGATATACAAGGTATCTGGATAACAACCAGACATGCGCAACAGGAAGTGACCGCCAGTTCATCGGCTAGACGGCATCAAGGCTACCCATACCAAGATGCATGTGACTCACTCGCAGACGGAGTGGCCCTCCGAAGCCTAACAAGGCAGGCTCCTTGGTAAAGTGCCGTCCTGCTGTACGCCTAATTGATGGTGGAGCGCAGAGTACGGGTTAGGGTTTTTGTGCCTTTACAAAACACCCTCAGCCCCATTGGTTGTTTGATAGATACTTGCGAGGATACCTTTGAGGATTCCCCGCTATGTCGCTGTCAGCCTGCCTTGATAAAGCCGCTAATGAAATTCGCCGCCAGAAGATTGTTCTAACCAAGAACAAGAAGACTGAAGAGGCAAACGCTTACGAGGCTGAACAGACAGCCGCGCTGGAAGAGTTGAAAAGCCAGCTTGATCTTAACGCCTTGGATGGCGATACCAACAAGCAGAAGGCCATCGCAAAGCTGCAATCCATTGTCGAATCCTTGTCGCTGGATCGTGATGAGGTGGTGATTCAGATTGAGGCTAAGGGCGGGAAGGTTGCTGATCCGGTTGAGAGCATTGCGGTCAACGCTGAAAAAGACGGTGTTTTGCTGAATGCTGACAGCGCAATGAAGAATATTTTAGCCGCCAAAGCCAATGGGCGTGACGCAGTATATTCCGAGCTTGCAAACATTCGCGGCATGAGCAATTCTGTGTTTAATGGACTAGCAAAAAAACTTACTGGTTCATACATAAACAGCGATGGTGCAGAGTGGAGTCATGAGCAACTTTCTGACTACATTATGAGCGCCGACGCTGATTCCAAGAAAGAGCCGGAAACGCCTATCCGCGACGAGGATGGGAGTGCTATCGAAATCGAACGTCCGATAAATGACCGCCTAAATATGCGCCCGTCGATTAAGACTGACGATATGCTGACACCGGCTGGGGCTATCAAGGCGGATTCTTTCAAAGGGAAAGGCGCGATTTGGTTCCACCAAGGCGACCCAAGCCATATTCAGTTCGCCGCCAAGGTTACGTTTGAAGGGCGACCTCCCGAGCCAGATGATATTTCCAAATGGGATCGCCTGAAAAAAGCGCAGGAACTTGGGTACAGGTTGCATAACCGCAGAGCCGGTAGTTACGGCACAGTCTGGACGCTTGATAAGGACGGACGAACGCTTACAAAAGATGGTTTTATCTCTGTCAATGACCCTCTGTTTGATAAACCTGTCCGTGAAACATCCGGCCCAGGATATGACAATATGGTTTCCGGGCAAGCCGCCTACGCGACGAAACTAGCGCAGTGGTTTGCTACCTTGCCGGAGTCGACGCTGCGCAGCGCGTCTGCATTGGCGACGAAGATAAATATGACGCCAATCGGTGAGTGGGTCAGTATCCAACGCGACAGAATCGGAAATGCAGTCCGTATGGATTTTTATGACACCAGCGGAAGTCTTGACTTGCATATGTTCTCATCTGGCGAGTATCAGGATCAAGTGCGCCGAATCGTTACTTTTGCCGGCGAGGCCAAGAACAGAGGCGACCGCGAATGGTTCCAAGTGGCCAGTGCCGCCGGAGAGCGTGCAGACGCAGCGATTAAAGCTGACACAGATGTTCGCGATCTCTTGGTTGAATATGGGTTTGCGAAAGACGACCGTGCGGAGAACATTGATTCCGAAGCGGATCGCATTGTTACGATTGCAGATCACCAGTCATTCATTGATCGCTTGGTTGATGGCGATGTATCAATGGATGAGTTTAAAGGCCGCTTCGAGAGCGTTATCAAGAGCAAGGATGCGCTGACTGCCGAGCTTGGCAAGATGACCAAGGCGGCATTGCTTGAGACGCTTGGCGGCTATCAGGCGCAACGCTACAAGAACGAAAACAAAGAAGTGGTTGTAAATGCAATCTATCGCGGCATGATGGATGATTTCGTCCTTGGCGACAGCATCTCCTACGGTATGGGCGCGAAGTACGAGGATGTGATTCGTAACTATGTGAATGGCTACTCTCAGTCCGATTTGGATGCTTATGCTGAACGCGCTAAAGCGGCTCAGGATGCACGCAAGCAACGCGCCGAAGAGGTGGCTAACGCGATTCAAAGCCCTGAGTCGTACAGCGATTACAAGCTCTACATCCGTTCCAAGATGAACGACGGCATGACGCTGCAACAGGCGCGGATGACTTTGCCGGTTGAACAACGCGCCAAGTTTGACGATGAGATGGCAGAAGAAACCCGCTCGCAGCGCATTGGGCGTGAAGAGGTTGTAAAAACCAGCGTTCAGGCGACCAGTCAAACGACTGCTGGGGAACTGTTTGAAACCAAGCACACCAAGACCGGCGAGCCGTTGTTCGTAGTGAAGACGGCTGATCGTGTTGAGCGCGATGTGTATAACGAGTGGAACGCGACCGCCAAGAAGATGGGTGGGTATTACTCAAGCTACCGTGGAAATGGTGCTATTCCCGGCTTTACATTCAAGTCGAAGGATGTGGCTGAGGCGTTCATGGCCTATGTTGGCGGCGATACTGTTGCCGCTCAGGATGCCGTCAAAGCGGATCGTGATGCCTTTGCTGATGACCGTAGCCAATCCGCCGCCGAGCGCTTGATTGAGATGTCAGAGCGCCTTGAAGAGAAGGCGAATGCGAGTCTGAATCAGGAGCGCAAAGCCAATACGGCGCGTCGTGCGCAATTTGCTGCATCTGCTGAAGCCGCTGCAAGCAATGATATTTCCCTTGCCAAGACCATGCGCAACATCGCTGAGTCCATCAATGAAGGCGCCGCCAAGTTCCTTGACCGTGTGCGCCAGAAGACCCAGATTGAACTGCTGCGTACCTATGTGGGTAACGCGAAGTGGGAAGAGGTCAAAGCCAAGAATCCTAACGGTTGGCGTTCTGATGATTTACGCGAGAAGCCGACGACGATTGAAACGGCTGACTACGCCAAATTCCCCAGCTATACCGCATTCCTCTCTGATTTGGCACGCATGGGCCGTGAGCTAGTCCAGATCAGTGGCGGCAAGAAGCTGGGCCAGCGCCTGTTGAAGGTCGCTGACGACATCACCGCCGAGTACAAGAAATTTGCCAAGGAGAATCTGCGCAAGGTTTCCGTGTTCAAACTGAGTGACGGTTCAGATGCCGTGTTTTCTACGGAAGAGAAAGCAGAAGAAGCGATTGCTCGTTCTGGTCACAAAGGCAAAGCCACGGTAGTCAGCTTCAAGCGTGGGCAGCACATGGTTATCATGGGGCCAGAGATGGCACGTGAAAACGGCATTTGGGATGGTGATGACGACAAGCGACTTTCGCTTGATCCTGAATTTGCCGCCGAGATTGTTGGTTTCAACAAAGGACTAAACAAGCGCACTCAGGATATTCGGATGCCTTGGGTGTTCGATCAAGTCCATGCCGAGCGTGCAAGACTGAAGGCGATGGGGCTTGAAACGCCTGCCGAGCTTCGCGCTGCCCTGCGTGAATTCATTGCTCTGCAAGAGATGCCGGCTGAAGCTAACAGGATCAAGGAAATGGAACGCGCCATGATTGGGCGCAAGAATGACGGGCTGGACTTCTTCCCGACTTCTTCCGATGTGGTCAATCAGATGCTCGAAGCTGCGGATATTCAGCCCGGCATGTCGGTGCTTGAGCCTTCCGCTGGCATGGGGCATATCGCTGACAAGATTCGTGACTTCGGCGTTGATCCTGACGTTATCGAAATGTCTGGAGATCGTCGTGAATTGCTCGAAGCGAAGGGCTTCCGCCTGATCGGAAACGATTTCATTGATGTAACGCCGCGTGGCTTCACGTTTGGCGACGTGTTCAAGGATCAGGATGGCGTTACTGGCGTGATGCGTGGCTCAGGTGGCTTGGGTAGCAATCGGGTTAGCCTGCAACCGTTGGATGATTCAACCGCTATCTTTGTTGATCGTGACTCACTGACGCCCGTAGAGAAGCGTGCAAGTGGTTCTGGCTACGACCGTATTGTGATGAATCCACCGTTCAGCAATCGTCGTGACGCAGAGCATGTGCAGCACGCCTATACGCTGTTGAAGCCGGGTGGCCGTATCGTTGCCATCATGGGTGAAGGCGTGTTCTTTGGTCAGGATGCTAAAGCGGTTCAGTTCCGCGAATGGTTGGATTCTGTAGGTGGCACGTCTGAGAAGCTGGAAGATGGTTCGTTCCTTGACCCGTCGCTTCCGGTCAATACTGGCGTTAGCGCCAGGCTTGTGGTCATTGATAAGTCAGAGTCGGTCAATGACTCTCCGGCGTTCAAGCAAGACAACACCGACGCAGTGCCTGAAGCAGATCGCTTACCGATGGGTCAGATTGTTGATCAGGTGACGGAGCTTCTGAAGGAGTTTAAAGCCGATATTCCGGTCACTGTCATCGAGGCTGAGGGGGATGTTCTCCCGGCTGGCCCGGTAGGGGACAACAACATCGCTGCACCGGAAGGGTTCAGTAGTGGATTCACTTATCGCGGCAGAATCCACCTTGTCCGTGCCGGGATAGCCTCGCCAGAAGCCGTGGTCAACACGCTCTTTCATGAACTTCTCCATTACGGTATTCGCCGGTTTGTTCCTGAATCTCAGTATATCTCTGAAATGAAGAAGCTATACCGGGCTGATCCGTGGATTCAGGCACGCACGGAGGCGTGGCTTAACACGGTTGAGGGGCTTGAGTTCGCCAAGCGTAACGATGAGGCATTAGCCGCAGCGCGTGGCGTTGATGAGGCGCTTGCTCAGTTGGCCGAGAAGTTGCACAAAGAGCGCACCAGCCCCGGCGTGAAGATTGGTAGCAAGCTGGGCGAAGTGGTGAAGAACGTCATTCAATGGCTGGCTAACCTGTCGCAGAAGATTGGCTTTGGTACGATCAAGACGAAACTTGAAGCGCTGAAGGCGAACGATTACTCGCGTGATTACGTTGAGTCCATCTTCAAGCGTTTGCGTGAAGGCGATAAGCCGCCGTTTATGATGACGAGCAAGTGGGCTTACTCTGATCCGGCATTTATGACCGCCTGGCACGGATCACCGCACGATCACGACAAGTTTGATTCGAGCAAGATTGGCACTGGCGAGGGTGCGCAAGCATACGGGCATGGTTTATATTTTGCCGGGGCGCGTAGTGTTGCTGAGTGGTATCGCAAAATGCTTACTGGTTCAGCCCCAAGTGCTATGGGGCCGTCTATCCAGTTGCAAGAGTTTCTACAGGAAAAAGGATTATCTTTGGGCGCTTCGTATGCTGTTGCAAACAGGGCGAAACAAGGAATTACAAGCGCGATAGAGTTCTTTGAGAAAGAGATTGAAAACAAGTTTTCGCAATACACAGGCGATCAACTTGACACGATAATTTCGTCCCTGAAAGATTTTTCTAAGCGCGGAAAGCTCTACCAAGTAGAACTAGCCCCAAGCGAAAATGAATATTTGGATTGGGATCGTCCGCTTAGTGAGCAGAGTGAGTTGGTTATGGGCGCGCTTGATGCCTTCCTTAATAATGAAAAATCAAGGTTAAATGCGACGGATGAAACGCTTCCAAAGCGTTATCCGAACGGAAGGAATTTGTATAAACAATTGTCTGTGCAAAAAGGCTCCGACAAAGCCGCCTCCGACTACCTGCACTCCATCGGCATCCGTGGTATCAGGTATCTGGATGGCGCAAGCCGTCGCGTAGGCGAGGGCAACTCGAACTATGTAATTTTCAGCGATGACGACGTGTCCATCACTGCGAAGTACAGCAAAGGCAACGCATCCGGCACGCCTATCACCCAACAGCAAGCAACCTCACGCATGGCCTCAATCCTTGGTGGCGGCGTAGCCAATGCGCTGATTGATAGCGGGTGGATCACGTTTGATCAGCTTGGCAAAGGCAATCAAGGTGCAACGCTCAAAGATGGCCGCATCGTCCTGAATCTTGACGCGCTCACTGAGGACAACTTCGATGGGGTACTGCTCCATGAAGGCATCCATTCGATGTTGCGCGAACTGGTGGGCGAAAATACCTACAACCAGTTAATGCGTCAGCTTGAGATTAACCTGAAGGCCGCAAAGGGTAACGAGTGGGTCAAGCAGGCGCACCAACGCGCTGTTGCTGCCAAGACCAAAGCCGAGGATGTTACCGAAGAGATTGCTTCTTACGCCGTTGAATCCGTGATCAATGGCGAGAAGGCGCCAAACTTCATCAAGCGTTGGGTGGATTCGTTCCTGTCAGCTATCCGCACTGCGCTGATTCGTGGTGCTGCTGGTGATAAGCTGAAAGCGATGGCGATTGAGCGAATGAAGCCGGAAGACTTGGCGCGTCTTGCTGTGGCTGGCTTGAAGGCGAAGGCTGCGCAGATGGATAGTGCGTATGCTGGCCGCGAGGCGATGGCGTATTCCAAAGAATTCTCAGACTCAGTGGCCAAGATGTTTATTGACTACGCAACCAAAGCAGATGCGTTCATCTTTGGCAGAAAAGAAGGTATGAATTCGCGTAGCCTTGACGATATAGCAAAGTCATTTAGTTCTAGCGGACTAAATCTGTCTGCTATGCCAAGTAGCGATGGAAAGCTCATGCTTGCTGCAAAAGGCGATAGCGGCTCCATGCTTGGGTCGATGCTAATGACTCGCATCAATGGCAATGAATACAAAATCAACTCAACTACATCTAACCCGGTTGGAGTTAATAGCCGTCACGGTCAAGCGATGTACCAAGCATTTTTAGT
>ERZ1034361.974-NODE-974-length-16545-cov-3.547304_pt1 | contig 16545 bp, 15 predicted proteins | sample MGYA00520617_ERZ1034361 | MGnify/ENA primary metagenome ERZ1034361 (study PRJEB33736, sample SAMEA104284507) | Azolla filiculoides | biome: Urban; feature: Water surface; material: Ditch water | place: Netherlands | collected 2015-10-28 | depth 0-0.1 m ... | reverse complement strand
GTACCCTTTAAACCAATTAAATCACGTATTGCCCATAAAAGAGGGGTGTTTTCATCCGCTTCTAATTGGTATTCTTTATTGTTTATATTTAATTTAAATTTTTTCATATGGCTTGTGAATTTCTTGTTTTCATAATTCAAGGTAGTTTTTAGAGTTCAACTAAATTCAATATTAATTATTCAAATCATTTTGAAATGGTTGATTATAAAACCTTTTTCCAGTAGCTTTATATAAAGCATTTGCCAAAGCTGCTATTACAGGCGGGAAAGGTGGTTCTCCTAATCCAGTTGGATTAATATCGTTTTTTATAAAATGAACATCAATTTTCTTAGGTGCTTCATTGTGACGAATTATTCTATATTGGTCAAAGTTTTGTTGCTCCGGTTTACCATTTTTAACGGTTAAAGCACCAAATAGACTATTGCCAATTCCATCTACTACTGCTCCTTCTACCATATTTTTAGCCCCTTCTGGATTTACTACTATTCCGCAGTCTATAACTGTTGTTACTTTTTCAATTATGGGAGCTCCTTCTCCGAGACTAAGTTCCACAACATGTGCAACATACGATTGATGACAAAAATAGGCGGCAACTCCATATTTTTTATCAGTTAGTTTTAAATTTTCCCAGTCTGATTCCTCTTTCACCTTTTTTAAAACTCCAATATACCTATCTGCATCATAATCATTGTTTTTTCCAATTGATTTTTCTTTAGTACGTTGTAATAGTTCTATTCTGTAGTCTATTGGGTCTTTTCCAATTTTTTCTGATAGTTCATCTAAAAAGGACTGTTCAGCCGCTGCAATAAAATTAGAACCAGGAGCTCTAAATGCTGCAACATTAATATTTGAAGGAATTTCCCAACCTTCGGCCAGGTAATTGTCAAAAGCACCTGCCGGGAATCGATTTTCGTGAATAGCACTTTCAGGAATTCCACCACCTTTAATATGGATTGCTGTAACGGTATTGTTTTTGTCAATTGCAGCTTTGTATGAGACCATGTAAGAGGGTCTGTAAAGCCCAGCTGTCATTTCATCTTCTCTGGTGTAAATTAGTTTTATCGGCGCTTTCATTTTTTTTGAAATTAAGCCAGCTTCAATCATATAATGACCATAGAGTCTACGGCCAAAAGCACCTCCCATTCGGGCTAATTTTATTTCTATTTTTTCGGCAGCTACGTCTAAATTAGCTACTATATTTTGCTTGATGAATTCCGGAATCTGAATAGGTGCCACAAAAAATGCTTTTTCGTCAGTAATATGAGAAAAACAACTTATTGGTTCCATGGGGTTGTGAGCTAAGAACGGAGCTGTGTAAGTGCGTTCTAGTATTTGATGCGCTTGTTCGAATTCGAATTCAGGGTTTCCATCCCGTCTTAAAATTTTTCCTTGTTTTTTTTGCATTTCATGCATTTTTTTCAAATGCCCTTCTGTACTTTCTAATCCAGCTGGAGTCAATTCTTCTTTTTTACCTCCCCAAACCCCAACAATTTCTTTGGATTCCTTAATTGGTTCCCATACAACTTTCACCTTTTTTCGGGCATTCATCACTTCCCAAATTGTTTGTCCCGCGACAATAACCAGATGATTGAAATTTATTGTATCGAGAGCATTTTTTTCATAACCTTCTTTATACACTTTTATATCAAATATATCTTTTATCCCGGGCATTTTTAGAGCATCAGCAGCATTGAAAGATTTCAATTGCATCCCGAATGCTGGGGGATGAATAGCCATAGCTATTAACATGCCTTCTTCTTGGTAATCCAAAGTATACAATGGTTTTCCAGTAACAATTTTTTTTCCAACCACATTTTTTTGATGTGTACCAATTAATGAAAACTCTGTATTTTGTTTAATTGGAACTTTATCCGGTATAGGCAATATGGAAGCGGCGGCTGCTAAAGCTCCGTAGGATAGACTTCTGGAAGTGGCTGAATGATAAACGGCTCCTTTTGTAGTAGTCAATTCTTTTAAAGGAACATTCCATTGGTTGGCCGCTGCTTGCATTAGCATTTGTCTTGCAGTTGCACCTGCAGTCCTTAGTGGAATCCAAGCCATGTTAATAGCCATACTTCCTCCTGTGAATTGACTTTTAAATCTTGGAGTGTCGTAATTACCCTGTTCGACAATAACTGTCTCCCATTCAATATCAAGTTCTTCTGCAATTAGCATAGGAAGTGAAGTCATTACATTGGTACCAATTTCAGGATTAGGAGAGTATAATTTTATTTCGTTTAGAGCATTTATTTCTATAAATCCAGTAAGTTTAATCCAATCTTTGGTAGGATGTTCTTTTGATAATGCGATATTGGGCATTAAATTTGCCATCCAACTAAATCCAATTAGCATTCCGCCACCTGAAATCGATGTTACCTTTAGGAATGAACGTCTACTATATGTTTTTTTTTCTTCTTCCATTTTTTTGATAGGTATTGATTATAACTTGTTTTTAGCGGCAAATTGTATTGCTTTTTTAATTCTAGTATAAGTGCCACATCGGCAAATGTTTCCGCTCATAAAATTGTCAATATCTTCATCGGTAGGGTCAGGTGTCATTTTTAACAATGCGGCTGCAGTCATAATTTGACCTGTTTGGCAATACCCACATTGTGCTACATCAAGCTCTAACCATGCTTTTTGAACGATATGTTCTCCAGTTTCAGACAAGCCTTCAATAGTTGTAATTTCTTGGTTTTCAATAACCGAAATAGGCAACTGGCAAGATCTTACAGGCGTTCCGTCTAAATGTACGGTACAAGCACCGCAGGCACCTATTCCGCATCCATATTTTGTACCCTTTAAACCAATTAAATCACGTATTGCCCATAAAAGAGGGGTGTTTTCATCCGCTTCTAATTGGTATTCTTTGTTGTTTATATTAAGTTTAAATTTCTTCATATAGCCTTTATATTATTTATTTTTATTTAAAAAATCGGTTTTATAAGTTCTGCCAATGGGAATCTCTCTATCTTTTATTGCAACATGATTGGTATTCCAATGACTGATATGTTTTTTAGCCACAATAAATGATTTGTGTATTCTAAAGAAATCCTCTTTGGGCACGAGCTCTTCCATTTTTCCTAATCTTTCATAGACAATAAGTACTCCTTCAGTTGTAATAATTTTGATATAATCTTTCAATCCCTCAACATATAGGATGTTGTTTACATTAATTTGTTTGTTTTCTTTGCCTACTTTTAATGTGATGAATGACTCATTTGGCATTTCGCTATTTAGAACAGGACTGTTATTTGCTCTCGAATTAATATACCTGGATATCGATTTTAAAAAACGTTCCTGACTAATCGGTTTTAATAAATAATCAAAAACTTCTAATTCAAATCCATCTACAGCATAATCTCTAAAAGCAGTAGTCAAAATTATGGTTGGTTTTTTATTAAGCGATTTAATCAGCTCTATTCCACTCATTTTTGGCATTTGAACGTCTAAAAAAATTAAATCTACTTGATTTTGCTGCAAAAAAACAAAAGCCTCAATAGCATTGCTAAAGGATTGTACGACTACAAAATCAGGTAATTTAGACAGATGATTTGAAATTAGTGCCCTTGCTGGTACTTCATCATCTATGATTAGACACTTATACATGATTATTATATATTATTGTAAGTACTACTTTAAAAACCTCATCCTCTTTAAGAATATTAAGCAAATGTTTATCCGGATAATAAAGCTTTAATTGTTTCTTTAAATTGTCCAATCCCATGCCGCATTTTTCTAAATTAGAATTATTTTGAGTGGGTTCCTCAATACTGTTTGAAACGTCAATAGTCAACTCGTTATGCTCCTCATTGATCTCAATTTTAATTTTTATCCATGAATTTCTAATAGAATTTTCTACTCCATGTTTAATACTGTTTTCTATAACAGGTAGTAATAGAAGTGGTTGGATTAATAGTTTATCAGCTCCTTTAGGCAACTCTATTTCAACGTTAAGCTTATCACCCAATCGTATTTTTTGTAATTCAATAAAGTTATTCAAATATTCAAACTCCTCGTTCAAAGGCACCAATTCTTTTTTTGAATGATATAGATTATATTCGATAAAATTAGAAAGATGCAATATTTGATTTGCAGTTTCTGGGCTATTAATTAAAGCAGTTGAATATATATTATTCAGCATATTAAATAAAAAATGAGGGTGAACCTGGTATTTCAATAAGTCCAATTCTGATTTTACTTTTTCTTCATTTAAACTAATTAGGACTTGTTGTTGTTTGTTCCAATGTCCAATAAAATAAAACATACCATACATTCCCACCATTAAGTACAGACTGAAAAATTCCAGTAATAATTTCGGCGCTGAGAAGAAAGACTCATCTGTTTTCTCTGTTGGAAAGTAAATAGGATCAAAGTAGAAAAAACCGTAGGCCCTTTTGGCTAATACAAAAAACAAACCAGTACATACAATATAAATCCAAAAAATAGTTTTGTCTTTTGTCTTGAAAAATTTTTCAAAAAAGACATGGAAAGAAAACATTGCAGTTAAAAATGCTACTGGAATGTGAAATATGGAATACATAAAATATTTTTCGTATTCCTCTGTTAATGAGCCAACACCTATCCACTTATAGAGGAATAATAAACTCCAAAAAAGTAGGTTAAATACAATTATGCCTCTTTTACTATTCATTTGAAAAATTTTAAATAAAAGTAAATAATTTAAGTGTTCCATAATTTATTATACTCACAATTTAGACTAACTCCTAATTTTTTAGATGAACGTCAATTGGTAACGGTTGTTTGTCTAAAATAAAAGTCATTGGGCTAATAAAATGGATTGCTATTTATTCAACCTATAATTTTGAAGAAAAAATGATATGAAATTAAAATGCTTACCATTTGTTATTCTCATAATTGTAGTCTTTCAATACCGCGTTTCTGCACAGCAATCAAGTAATAGTATTTATGTAAAATATTCAACTGATAAGATTGTATTAGATGGCGTTTTGGACGAACCAGTTTGGGGAACAACGGACATAGCATCAAATTTTTGGCAATTTTTTCCAACAGATTCATTGAAATCAAACAATAAAACCGAAGTAAGGATGACGTATAATGAGTCGACTTTATATATTGGAATTAGAGCTGAGAGTAAGAAAGGTAATTTCATTGTCAACTCATTGAGAAGGGATTTTGGAGGAACAACTAATGACAACGTATCGTTAATTTTTGACACATTCAACGATGCGACAAATGCCTATATGTTTAGCGTAAATCCCTATGGAGTTCAAAGAGAATCATTGGTTTCGGGTGGCGGTGATGCGCTTAACCCAACATGGGATGTTAAATGGCAATCTGAAGGTAAGATTTACAGCAATTATTATATCTTAGAATTAGCTATCCCTTTTAGCTCACTTAAGTTTAAAGAGGGTAGCCAAACATGGCGTTTTCAAACCTACCGTTGGGACTTACAAACGGATGAACAGAGTGCATGGTCAAGAGTACCGCAAAATCAGTTGTTAATTAATCTCGCTTTTTTAGGAGAAATGCATTTCGAAAAACCACTTGGTAAAAATCGTCCGCCAGTGTATATCATTCCCTATTTGAATACCATGACTGCTAAAGACTTTAAAAATAGCACAACTAATTCCAGTCTTTCAATTGGTGGTGATGCAAAAATTGCAATTTCCAACGGACTCAATTTAGATGTTACCGTTAATCCGGATTTCTCGAATGTAGAAGTAGATAATATTGTAACAAACCTAACACGATTTGAGCTTTCATTACCTGAAAAGAGGCAATTTTTTATAGATAATAGTGATTTGTTCTCCAGTTTTGGGAGTACTTATAATGACGCCAAACCCTTTTTTTCTCGTAGAATTGGGATTATTAAAGATGCATCGGGAAATACAATAGAGAATAAAATTTTGGGAGGTGTTCGTTTGAGTGGAAAAATTGACCAAAATTGGAGGATAGGATTATTGAATTTACAAACAGCTGATGACCCTGCCAATGGAATAGGTTCTAATAACAATTCAATGTTTGTTTTGCAGCGCAAAATGTTTAGTCGTTCTAATGTAGGTCTATTCATGGTAAATCGTCAAACGTTTGGTGATTATGACTATGAACTAGCCCATGACAAATACAATCGAGTAATTGGGATGGATTACAATTTAGCTTCTGCAGATAATACCTGGACTGGGAAAGCATATCTGCATAAATCATTTCAACCGGGCGATTTAAGTGGTAATTTGTCCTCTCAGGCGGTGCTTGTATATAATACCAGAAACTACAATATTATTAGTGATTGGGTGTATGTAGATAAAGATTTTAAAGCTGATTTAGGGTTTATTCCAAGAAAAGATATTTTTAAATCGGGGACTGGATTTAGTAGAACGTTTTATGCAAAAAGTGGGATAGTGAATAAATTTACACCAAAAATCATGAATTTAATGTTTTTTAAGCCGCAAATGGATTTTAAGAAAACAGACCATGTTATTTGGCTAACCCAAGATATTGAATTTAGAAATCAGTCTAAATTGAGTCTAAATTATATGTGGAATAATGTGTTTTTAACACAAGCTTTTGACCCAACAAGAACTCCTGGAGGACAAGCCTTGCCGGCGAATGTTGATTATACTTTCAACCAATTAAATGCCTCATTTACCTCTAAAAACTCAAGTATGATTACTTTTCAAAGTGCTATTACTGTGGGGCAATTTTTTAATGGAAAAAGTTATTCCTTTAGTGGAACTGCTAACTTAAGAATTATGCCAAAAGCATTGATTAGCCTAGTAGCTAATTTTGATAGAATTGATTTACCAGCTCCTTATTCAAAAGCAGATATACTATTGATAAGCCCAAAATTTGACCTGACTTTTTCTAAATCATTATTTTGGTCAACTTTAATTCAGTATAGTAATCAAAAAAGTAATTTAGGTATTAATTCCCGTTTACAATGGCGATTTGCACCATTATCAGATCTTTACTTGGTGTATAATGATAATTACTATACTGGTGAATTTACACCTACATATAGATCCGTTAACTTAAAATTTACGTATTGGTTTAATCTATAAAACGGCAAATAAATTTAATATCTTTAAAGATTTAAAATAACTTTGAGATATCGGTTTACAGCTGCTATCTTTTTATGATTGAGCTCAAATTATTTCAATTTATAAATTAAATACAAGGAAATGAAAGAACTACAAGACATTATTAAAAAGTATGAAAATGCTAATGAGAAGAATTTAAAATCATCGCTAGTAACCGTGGTTCATTTGGACGGTTCTTCTTATAGAAGACCTGGTGCACGAATGTTGGTAAATGAAGATGGAAAAATAACAGGAGCCATTAGTGGTGGCTGTTTAGAAGGGGATGCCCAAAAAAAAGCATTATTTACCATTTCGGAACAAAAAAACGTGCTTTTTACCTACGACACTTCCAAAGAAGATGATTCTGAAATGGGTATTCACCTGGGCTGCGAAGGTTTGATTCAAGTCTTGTTTGAAAAAATTGACTCCCAAAAAGAAGATAATCCTATTGAATTGCTTCGCAAGGCATTATCAGTGAGGCAAAAAGCAGTATTGGTCACTTTATTTAATTTAGATAATAAAGAAAAAGAGCAATTGGGTACTTGCTTATTGCTTCAGGAAGACGGGACAATTTCAGGAAACATACCATTAAGTCAATTTGAAAATTCCATTTTGAGCGATTTGAAAGAAGTGATGGAGAATGAAGAATCTGTTTTTAAACAATATAAATCAAGTCAAGAATCTGTAACGGCATTTTTTGAGTTTATCCACCCACCAGTTTCTTTAGTGGTTTTGGGTGCAGGAAATGATGCTATTCCATTAATGAAATTTGCCGATGTTTTGGGTTGGGACTTCCGAATTGTTGACCGAAGAGACACTCATGCCAACAAAGAGCGTTTCCCTTTAGCTTCGCAAACTTTAGTTGCTAATCCAGATGTAGCGCTAAATTATTTGTCTTATGACAAGCGAACTTTTTTTGTTTTAGTTACCCATAGTTACAAATGTGATTATTATTTCTTAAAATCATTATGCGCTGCCGATGTACCTTATGTAGGGATTTTAGGTCCTAAAAAGAAATTAAATCGCATGCTAGGTGAATTAAAAGAAGGTGGAGTGCCTTTGAGTCAAGCCAAAATTTCGACTATATTTAGTCCAACCGGCTTAGATATTGGAGCGGAAACTCCAGAAGAAATTGCCTTAAGTATTATAGCTGAAATTCAAGCGGTTTTAAAAGGGAAAACAGGAGGGATGTTAACGCTTAAAGAGGAAGTTATTCATTCTAGAGATTCGTTAGAAATTCAAGTAGCGCTTATTGAAAATTAAGTATGGGTTATGTTATAAAACATTGTGGTATACTCATTTTAGCAGCGGGTTCTAGTAGTAGAATGGGTAAACCAAAACAATTATTAGCATTTGAAGGGACTACACTATTGGCGCATGTCGCAAAAATTGCTCGCAACTCAAAGTTGCATCCTGTGGTGGTAGTTTTAGGTGCCAATGAAGAACTGATAAAAAACAGTTTGGATGTGTCACAACTAATTGTTGTAACCAATGAAAACTGGCAAGAAGGTATGGCAAGTTCGATAGTAAAGGGTATTACTTTCATAAAAGAAAAATACCCCGAAGTAGATGGAATTATAATTGCTGTTGGCGATCAGCCACATATAAACGAAACTCAATTGCATCAATTGTTAGAGGCACAAAATAAAATGAGATTACCTATTGCAGCCTGTTCTTATGCGGGTGTTATAGGAACTCCCGCATTGTTCCATCAATCAGTATTTCCAGAATTAATGACGCTAAAAGGAGATATTGGAGCCAAAAAAATAATAGAAAAAAGAATCCAAGACGTAGTAACGATTAATTTTGACAAAGGAATTATCGATATTGATACCGAAAAAGAGTATCAGGACTTGTTAAAAAACCAAAAATGCTAAAAGACAATTTCAATAGAGTTCATGATTATTTGCGCATATCCTTAACCGATAAATGTGACCTTCGTTGTTTTTATTGTATGCCGGATGAAGAGTATCAATTTACACCAACGAGTAATTTAATGAGTTCGGATGAAATTGAATCTATAGTCAAAATTTTTGTGCAACAAGGCGTTAAGAAAATCAGACTAACTGGAGGTGAACCACTGGTTCGGAAAGATGCTGCTGAAATATTAGCACGCTTATCTCAATTTGACATTGAGTTAACCCTTACCACCAATGGAACGCAACTCCATAATTTTGTAGAAGTTATCAAGGAATCTGGAATTCAATCGTTGAATATTAGTCTAGATACTTTGCAAAAAGACCGATTCCAATTGATGACCAAACGAGATGTATTTGATAGAGTGAAATCGAATATCGATTTGATGTTAGCTCATTCTATTGCTGTAAAAATGAATGTTGTCTTGATAAAAGGAGTCAACGATGACGAAATTAACGATTTCATTCGTTTGACAGAAACCAAGCCCATTCATGTTCGTTTTATTGAATTCATGCCCTTTGATGGTAATAGATGGAATAGCAGCAAAGTAGTCAAACTGAGTGAAATTCTTGAAACAGTATCAAGTGAATTTGATATTATCCCGTTGGAACGAAGCCAACATGAAACAGCTAAAAAATTTAGAATTGCCGGACATCAAGGTACTTTTGCTGTTATTAGTACTATGAGTGCACCATTTTGTGGGGATTGCAATAGAATACGTTTAACGGCTGACGGAAAAATGAAAAATTGTCTTTTTTCTACTTCTGAAACGGACTTGTTAACCCCTTTCCGACAAGGAGAAGATATTCTAGATAAGATTTTGCACAATATAAGCATAAAGAAAGAAGCTTTAGGCGGACAGTTTACAACTGCCATTGAAAAAATAGAAGCATCCCAGTTGCAAAACAGAAGTATGATTAGTATTGGAGGATAATGGAACTAATTCCAACCTTATTAAATGAAGTAGAAAATGGAAACAATGATTTCGGTACAAAGGGCTTTTAACTTGATAGCTCAAGAAGTTTCGCCAATGGCAAGTGTGGAAATACCTATTGAATTAGCAAATGGCTTGGTAGTAGCTGAGACTATTTATTCTCCAGAAAACGTACCCGCTTTTTCACAATCGAGTATGGATGGTTATGCTTTTGCCTACGATGAAAATATTGTTAGTTACCAATTAGTGGGCGAAATGGCTGCTGGAAGCTCAACGACTTTTCATTTGAACCCAGGAGAAGCCGTGCGAATTTTTACAGGAGCAGCTGTACCATTCAATGCCGATACCGTTTTAATGCAAGAAAAAGCTTTAGCTAAAGATGGGAAACTAGAAATACTTGACGACCAATTGAAAAAAGGAAATAATGTTAGGCAAATTGGTTCTGAAATTGCCAAAGGAGAGAAAGCAGTAGAAAAAGGAACTGCTTTGAAACCTGCAGTAATTGGTTTTTTGGCTAGTATGGGGATTTCAAAAGTCAAAGTATATCCAAATCCCAAAGTAGCCGTTGTAGTTACGGGAAATGAACTGGTATCTCCAGGTGGAAATTTAGAATACGGTCAACTATTTGAATCCAATTCGTTTACGCTGACTGCTGCTTTGAAGCAAATGGGTATTCAAGATGTTACTGTTGTACAAGTTAAGGATGATTTAGATCAATTACATACCGTATTGTCGCAAATTATTGAAGCGCATGATTTGGTTTTAATTTCGGGAGGTGTTAGTGTTGGAGATTATGATTTTACCCTAAAAGCATTAGAATTATCCGAGGTAAAAACTATTTTTCATAAAGTAAAACAAAAACCTGGGAAACCGTTGTTGTTTGCTGTAAAATCAGATACGGTTATATTCGGACTTCCAGGCAATCCCGCTTCGGTATTGACTTGTTTTTATGAATATGTGCTTCCTGCCATTAGTAAAATGACACTTAGAAAACTAGCATTGCAATCTCAAAAAGCAATACTGCAAAACGATTATAGTAAGCCAGAGGGAATGACGCATTTTCTGAAAGCAAAATATCAAGATAATTTAGTTTCATTTGGAACAGGACAAGAGTCCTATAAACTTTCTTCTTTTGCAGAGGCAAATTGTTTGGCAATTTTCCCCGCAGAAGTTTCAAAAATAACCTCTGGAGAAACCATAGAGGTACATTTATTTGCTTAAGCCGATTTACATGACACCATTATTTTATTTTTTTATTTTATTGTTCATTGTTGCCTTTTTGTATTCGGCTGTGGGACATGGTGGTGCCAGTGGTTATTTAGCCTTAATGGCACTGTTTAGTTTTGACCCCAATTTTATGAAGCCAACGGCTCTAATTTTAAATTTATTTGTATCGTTGCTATCTTTCATTTTGTTTTACCGAGAAGGTTATTTCAAATGGAAAATTTTTTTTCCATTGGCATTGGCATCTATTCCTTTTGCTTACTTAGGAGGCACTATTGAATTAGACGGAGCTATTTATAAAAAAGTATTGGGAATCCTTTTACTCATTCCCATTCTTCGATTTTTTGTGTATCCTAACACTCATGATATAGAGTTGAAAAATCCTCATGTAGGGACCTCACTCTTTATTGGAGCTAGTATTGGTTTTCTTTCCGGATTAATTGGAATCGGTGGTGGAATTTTGCTTTCTCCATTGCTTTTACTCTTAAAATGGACGAATCAAAAACAAACAGCAGCTATTAGTGCGTTGTTCATTTTTGTTAATTCTGCTTCGGGTCTAGTAGGTCAATTGGCAAAAGGAGTTGCATTTGAAAATGATATGTTTACTTTTGTTGGAATAGCGGTTTTGGGAGGATTTATCGGAGCTTGGTTTGGCGCCAAAAAATGGAATCAAGCAGTTCTAAAATATGTTTTGGCTAGCGTATTGATTTTGGCTTCTATTAAATTATTATTGACTTAAAAAAATCATTTTATGGGAATAGAAGTATTGTTTTTTGGGCAATTAGCTGACATTACAAAATGTTCTACTTTAGATTTAGAGTATATCGGTACGACTGACAAACTTAAAGAAATTGTTTTTGGACGATTTCCAGAATTATCATCTGTTAAATTTGCAATGGCTTTGAATAATGAAATAGTAATTGAGAATACCGCTATAAAAGATCAGAGTAAAGTGGCATTCATGTCACCCTTTTCGGGAGGATAACTAGTATATGGAAGCATCAAAAGAACGATATCTAAGACAAATTAACCTGACTGGATTTGGACCAGCAGGACAACTAAAACTATCTAAAGCTAAAGTGTTAGTCATTGGAGTTGGTGGTTTAGGCTGTCCTATTTTGCAGTATTTGGTAGCCTCTGGCGTGGGTACTATTGGTATTGCCGACGATGATGTAGTTCAATTGTCCAATTTAAATCGACAAATTCTATTTGGACCACAAGATGTTGGTCAGTATAAAGTTGATGTTGCCAAAGAAAAACTGCTATTACTCAATGAGGCGGTTTCAATTCAAGCTTGGCGAAAGCGTTGGTCAACAACAGATTGTATCAACTATTTTAAAGAATACGATATCATTGTGGATGCTACCGATAATTTTGCCAGTCGATACTTAATTAATGATGGATGTGTTTTGTTGGATAAACCCTTAGTTTTTGGTGCTGTTTCGAAATATGAAGGGCAGTTAGCTGTCTTTAATTGGGGCTCCAAGGAGAAAACCGTCAATTACAGGGATTTATTTCCAGAACCCCCAATGGCAAATGAAGTCTTAAATTGTGCCGAGGCAGGAGTTTTAGGTATACTTCCAGGAATTATTGGTGTGATGCAAGCTACAGAAGTGATAAAATTAATTACAGGCATAGGACATCCATTGGTTAATAAACTTTTAACGTACAATGCCTTACAACAAGATTTTTTTACAATACAACTAAAGCACAACCCAAAGGCACAGCACTTTATACCTGCTACAATTGAAGTATTTAAAAACACAAACTACGAATGGTTGTGTAGCCTAAATTTGAAAGACGAAACAGAAATTGATTTTGAAAAATGGTTGGAAATAAAACATAGCTCGGTCTTAGTAGATGTGAGAGCATCATTTGAAGCTCCTCGTTTAGATGCTTATGATCCTATTGAAATTCCAATAGCTGAATTGAGTTTAAATTGGCATAAGCTATTAGAGAAACAGGTTGTTTTTGTTTGCCAATCAGGGAAAAGAAGTCTGTTAGCCGTTAAAATGATGCTGGAACAAAATCCAGAGGCGAGAGTATATTCTCTTAAAGGAGGAGTAAATGAGATGCTAAAAAAGAACTTAATTTAAAGTGTAATGGACAAAAATAAAATAAAAAATATCTTTGTAGACGGTCCTATTTCGGCAGAATTTATTGCCAATAGTATCGCTAAACACGCTACCAAAACTACAATCGGTGGGCATAATATATTTTTAGGGCAAGTTCGTGCCGATGTCATTGAAGAAAAAGATGTTGTAGCCATAGAATATACCAGCTATCAAGAAATGGCGTTGGAGAAAATGGCGGTAATTCGGGAAGAAATTTTTGCTAAATATCCGTTAACTTGTATGCACATCCATCATAGTTTAGGCACTATAAAAGCAGGAGAAATTTGTCTTTTTGTTTTTACTTCGGCTAAACATAGAAAAGAAGCAATTGATGCCTGTACCGAATGTGTAGAACGCATCAAATCAGAGTTACCCATATGGGGCAAAGAACTATTTGAAGATTCTTATCAATGGAAAGTCAATTCTTAAATTACAATCATGGTAAATATTACACATAAATCATCTACCTTAAGAAAAGCCGTTGCAGTAGGGGTTTTAAAAGTGTCCAAACAGGAAACTATAGACGCTGTAGTAGGACGAAAAGTACCTAAAGGAGATGTGTTTGAGTTCAGTCGTGCGGCGGGTTTATTTGCTTGTAAAAAGACCTATGAAGTAATCCCTGACTGCCATCCTTTGCCGGTAGAATATACTGCTATCACACATGAAGTAGACGGTTTGAGTATCATTGTTCGCGTCGAAGTACACACGATTTATAAAACAGGAGTCGAAGTCGAGGCGATGCACGGGGTGATGATAACAGCATTGACCATGTACGACATGCTTAAACCTATTGATGATGCTATCGAGATTATGTCCGTTAGACTTGAAGAAAAAAAAGGAGGCAAAAGCGATTTCAAATATGCTTATCCTGAGTCTATAAAAATAGCGGTTGTTACCTGTAGTGATAGCATCAGCAAAAATGAGAATAAAAGCGAAAAAATAATAGAAGAATTGCTTAAACAATACCATTTAACTGCCTCATTCAATAAATTGATTCCTGATGAGGTTGAAATAATTCAATCAACAGCTAAGCTATTAGTTGAAAAACAATTTCAACTCATTTTATTTACTGGTGGCACAGGACTTTCTCCTCGAGATGTTACTCCAGATGCTATTCAGCCTTTATTAGAAAAAGAGGTTCCTGGAATTATGGAAGTGGTTCGGGATTATGGGCAGCAGCGAACACCTTATGCCATGCTTAGCAGGGGTGTTGCAGGATTCATTGGAGAAACTCTAGTCATTACACTACCCGGTTCTCCAAAAGGTGTCGAAGAAAGTATGCAGGCCTTGTTTCCGCAAATTTTGCATATTTTCAAAGTTCGAGAAGGGGTTAGACATGACTGATACAGCTAAGTTGCACCAATGACTTTAATTATTATAAGATTATTTTTCTGTATCAAACATAAATTTTTCAAGAAACCAATCACTTGATTTAACTTTAAATCTATATCATCCACAAAAAAACTCCATTAGAAATAATGGAGTTTTTTATGCTTTATTGTTAAATAATCAAATCCTAAACTTTATTTTAAAAAAAAAAATCCTCAAAGATTGAGGATTTTTTCAGGTATTTAATTTGGTTTTTGGAATTTTTTATTGGTTTAGAATTTAAATTGCAAGAAAATTTCATTCGTATTTTTGGCGCTTGCCAAAGTTGGTCTGGTACTCATTTCATAAGCAAACCCAAAAATGAAGCGATTGTTAATGGTAATATTAGCCATTGCAGCATACGCTTTATCGGTTCTGTACATTCCTCCAATTTCAAGATTGTTTTCTATTTGTAACATGGTATTCAAATCTACAGACATAGGAGCACCATTGACGTAACGCACCATTACAGAAGGTTTCAATTTCAATGAAGAATTTAAATCAAAATCATAACCACTGCTTAAATAGGCATGTGGTCTATCTGTAGAAACAGTAGCATAACCATTTTCGGTTTTGGCTCTTTCTGTATTCAATAATCGAGGAAGAGAAAGAGAAACGAAGAATTTATCATTTTTCAAAACAGCTCCAACACCTATATTTGGATTAAAACTATGAATAGAGGTTAAAGCCGGATCTGCTTGCATATTGTAAGTTTCTAAACCAGCAGTATTGACATCATAGAAATTTCCGGCAGCTTTTAATCCAAGATATAAATCTAAAGTTTCATTCATCTTTACTTTATAAGAGAAATCAATTCCAACAAAAGTTTGTTTTTCGATGAAAGTCCTGTCATTTACTACTGACATACCAAACCCAAGATTGTTTCCTAAAGGTGTACCAAATGATACCGCTTGTGTTTTTGGTGCACTTTCAATTCCTGTCCATTGTGTGCGAATAGAACTAGTTCCAAGAGTTTCTTTATCCATACCTACATAGGCAGGATTGACCATATTCATATGGTATTTGTAAAAAGAGAAAGTGCTTTCTTGTTGGGCAAAAAGAGTACTACTCATTACAAATAGTAGAACAGTTAGTATATAATTATAATTACGTTTTTTCATTTTATCTTTTCTTAGTCAATTATTTTGTTATGTATATCCATCCTTGTAAGTCAATTGTACCTTTTCCTTCAATATCTATTTGATAATAGTAAGCTGAAGTTTCCGGTAATGATTGGTCTTTGTTTTTGTAATGTCCATCCCAATCATTTTGATAGTTTTTAGCAAAGAAAACTTCAGAACCCCAACGGTTAAATACACGAACAGTTAAATTTGGATATTGTTCAGCATTGTAAATCATCCAAGTATCGTTTATACCATCACCATTTGGAGTAATAGCTTGTGATACATTTAATGATAAATCACATACATCACCTTTACCATCATGATCTCTATCGGCTTGATCTGTATTTGGAGTTAACGGACAATTATCCAATGTGTCTAATATTCCATCGTTGTCATCATCATCATCACAAGTATCACCTATGCCATCATTGTCGTTATCAGATTGGTTTTGGTTTGCTTTGAATGGGCAGTTGTCAACTCCATTGCTAATTCCGTCATTATCACAATCTGCATTATCCCAAATTGAGCTTGGTGTTAAAGTTTGGCTGGCAGCTAGGTAGCTACACGTATTTTTTGGATTAGTACCATCTGTTTTTTCTTTTCCATCGATTACACCGTCACCATCCGTATCAGGGTTTTTAGGATTTGTACCATCTAACTTTTCTTGTTTGTTGTTTACGCCATCATTATCACAATCGGTAGTTTCCCAAGCAGAAGAAGGAACTTCAGTTTGACTTGCTGTAAGATAATCACAATTATCAGTAGCATCTGTACCATCAGTTTTCTCTTTATCATCAGTTACA
>ERZ1034361.973-NODE-973-length-16558-cov-7.158728_pt1 | contig 16558 bp, 14 predicted proteins | sample MGYA00520617_ERZ1034361 | MGnify/ENA primary metagenome ERZ1034361 (study PRJEB33736, sample SAMEA104284507) | Azolla filiculoides | biome: Urban; feature: Water surface; material: Ditch water | place: Netherlands | collected 2015-10-28 | depth 0-0.1 m ... | reverse complement strand
AACGTGTATTCACGAATTTCTGTCGCGGTTTGGCGAACTGTTTCCACCAGAGTGTTACTGGTGATGGCGCCGGTGGCGTCGCCGCCGGCGTGAAGAATTCTTGCGTGCGAGTGGGCGGCTTCTAAGCCCATGGCAAAGTCGGCACCCTTGCGATCGAATTCCACACCGAAGTTCACCAGGTCGTTGATGCGGCCTGGGCCTTCGGAGCACAAGACTTCAACCGCGGGTTCCCAACACATGCCGGCGCCCGCAAAGATTGTGTCGGCAACATGTTCTGCAACAGTGTCGTCGTTTGCCACCACGGCGGCAATGCCGCCTTGGGCATAGTGAGTGTTGCTTTCGGCAAGGTTGGCTTTGGTTACTAGAATGACCTCGTGGTTCCGGCTCGCCTCAACAGCGGCGACAAGTCCTGCGACGCCGCTGCCGATCACAACAATTTTTGACATGGGTTAGTTCGCTGGCTTGGCAGCCAACATCCTCTCCAGCGCAACACGTGCAGGTTCTGCCACGGATTCGTCCACGACGATCTGGTTTACAACTTCACCGGCGACGAGTCGCTCCAATACCCAGGCGAGGTATCCGGGGTGGATGCGATACATCGTGGAGCAGGGGCACACAATTGGATCGAGGCAGAAGATGGTGTGTTCAGGGTGTTGAGCTGCCAGGCGCTGGACCATATTGATCTCGGTGCCGATAGCAAAGGTGGTGGGCTCGGTCGCAGCTTCTACTGCCTTGCGGATGTAGTCGGTGGAACCGTATTCGTCGGAGGCATCCACGACAGCCATGGGGCTTTCGGGGTGAACAATCACGCGCACACCAGGGTGCTCCGCACGTGCCTTGTCGATCTGTTCCACGGTGAAGCGCTTGTGAACTGAGCAGAAGCCATTCCAGAGGATAACTTTGGCGTCGTTGAGGTCTTCTTCGGTATTTCCACCTAGAGGCTTGCGTCCCCACCACAGTGGCATTTGCTCAACTGGGATGCCCATTGCCTTGGCGGTGTTGCGACCTAGGTGCTGGTCGGGGAAGAACAGCACTCGTTGTCCACGTTCGAATGCCCATTCCAGCACGGTTGCAGCATTAGAGGATGTGCAGACGATGCCGCCGTGCTCCCCACAAAAGCCCTTGAGCGCGGCAGATGAGTTCATATAGGTCACGGGGATGACAGGAACGCGTCCTTGTTCGTCGGGTTCTGTGCCATAGAGCTCTTCGAGCTGCTCCCAGCACTGGGTGACGGAGTCAATATCTGCCATGTCTGCCATGGAGCAGCCTGCGGCGAGGTTAGGCAGGATGACCTTCTGGTTCTCGTTGGAGAGGATGTCAGCAGTCTCGGCCATGAAGTGAACGCCACAGAAAACAATGGCTTCAGCCTCAGGGCGACCCTTGGCCGCTACCGCGAGCTGGAACGAGTCGCCGAGGTAGTCGGCGTGCTGGACGATCTCATCGCGCTGGTAGAAGTGGCCCAAGATGACAACCTTGTCACCCAGGGTTTCTTTTGCTGCACGGATGCGAGCGTGGAGCTCATCGTTAGTCGCGGTCTTGTATTCCTCGGGGAGGCCACCCTGCACGGGTGAACCAGTCGGGATGACATCCCCCATCGAAGCACCTGGACCATAGCCAGGTGTGCCCTTATCGAACTCCCAGGGGCCCTTGGCTAGTGCCGGGGAGCAGGTGCTCTCATCACTTTTGCCAGCGGCAATGAGCTGGATGCGGTCGTTGACCGAGGCGGTCGTGTTCATTTGTTTTCTCCTCGGGTGGATGCCAGGGTTCGGGGTGCACTCAGGCGTGAGAGGGGACCGTGGTCCGTGAGATCAATGGAATTGTTATAGCGATACAGCTGGGGAGGCCTGTGAGGGGTTCCAGCCAAGCGTTCGCCGGTTGCCTCCACCGTGCCAGAAGCTTCGACCATGCGGCGGAAGTTGCCGGGGTCTACTGGCTTGCGCAAGACCACTTCATACACTTCGCGCAGTTGAGCCAGGGTGAATGTTTCACCAAGGAATCCGTGCGCAATGCGGGAATACTCAAGCTTGGTTCTCAGGCGCCAGAGGGCGTAGTCCACGATCAGGTTGTGGTCAAAGGCCAGTGCAGGCAAATCATCGGCAGTAAACCACTGCACATTCTCGCTTTGAATAGCACGGTCTGCCTCATCGCCAGCAACGAGTGCCCAATAAACAATCGAGACCACTCGGTCATCAGGGGAGCGATCGAGTTGACCAAACGCATAGAGCTGCTCGAGGTATCGAGGCTCCAGCGCAGTGGTTTCTAACAGGGTTCGTGATGCTGCCTCGGCAAGGTCTTCGTGAAGGTTAAGGGGACCACCTGGAAGTGCCCACTGTCCTTCATAGGGGGCACGGATTCGGCGAACGAGGGGGAGAACAAGCTCAGGTTCGCCGGTCGGCGAAGGGCGCAGCGCAAAAATCACCGTGGAGACGGCGAGCGCGACCTGGCTTTCAGTTGTTGACATTGCCCCTACTTTGTAAGAGTCAGATTGACTCTAAGTACATTTATCTTAGTGTCATCCTGACTCGAAGTGCAATGATGCTTTTCTACCTTCAACCTTGACTTGAACTAACTTTGAGAACCCGCCCGCTGAGGGAGAAAAGTATGCGGTTATCTCAGGCCTTCGGACGTAGACTGAGAGCACTAATTGAATATCGAGGTCTAGCGATCGATGCGGGAGAGTTCACTTTCGAGGTGAACACCGAAGGAGCAATCCTCCCCGACAATCTCTCAGGTACGCGTACCGCATCGGACGGACCACTCTGAAAAGAAGATGTTGAACAAAACATCTCGCCCACGGTGAAAGCTGCAACTGCAGTGAAGCTCTCAGGCACCAATGACAGAGGGGGAGTTCCTACTCGAAGGTTTCTTGACCGATCGGAGAACTCAATGTCTGACTCACCTCGATACTCACCCCTGCACGCGGTGCACGAAGCACTCGGAGCGAGCTTCACTGACTTCGCTGGCTTCATGATGCCTGTGCGATACGACAGCGACCTGGCAGAACACCACGCTGTCCGCACAGCTGCAGGTATCTTCGATATCTCGCACATGGCCGAGATTGCCGTCACTGGCCCCGACGCGGGTGCCTTCCTCGATTACGCCCTTGCCGGCAAGCTCTCAGCTATCAACATCGGTCAGGCTAAGTACTCTCTTCTTCTCAATGAAGCCGGCGGCATCATTGACGACCTCGTTGTCTACCGCCTCGGTGAGCAGCACTGGCTGGTCGTTGCTAACGCAGGTAACCGTTTCCCCGCCGTTGAAGCACTGAACCACCGCACCACCGGCTTTGATGTCAACGTCAAGGACGAAAGCGATGCCACTGCACTCATTGCTGTGCAGGGCCCCAACGCCCTAGAGATCCTCAAGCACACCGTGGGGCTCGAACTCGCTGCGGAAGCAGCAGTGCGTCCAGAACCCACCCTCGAAGCGCTGAAGTACTACTGGTCACTTCCTGCGACCTTCTTGGGAAACCCCATGCTGATTGGTCGCACCGGTTACACCGGTGAAGACGGCTTCGAGCTTTACGTCGATGTTCAGCACGCTGCAGTTCTCTGGAACTCTCTCATGGCTGCCGGCGAGACCCGCGGACTAGTTCCCACAGGCCTTGCGTGCCGCGACACTCTTCGTCTCGAGGCAGGAATGCCTCTCTATGGTCACGAATTGAACCTCACCACTGCACCTGTTCAGGCAGGACTGGGCAAGGTTGTTGCACTTTCAAAGGAAGGCGACTTCGTCGGACGCGCAGCGTCAGAGAAGGGTGTCTCCGCAGATGCTCCCGTACTTGTTGGACTCGTCGGTGAGGGCAAGCGTGCTGCTCGTGCTGACTACGAGGTCTACTCGGGTGAGAACAAGGTGGGTGTGGTCACCTCTGGTGCCCTCTCGCCCACACTTGAATACCCTGTTGCGATGGCTTTCGTTGACCCATCGGTCTCAGAGCTCGGCTCTATCGTGGATGTTGACATCCGCGGAACTCGTCTTCCCTATACCGTTACCGCTCTCCCCTTCTACAGCAGAAAGAAGAACTAACCATGGCTAACCCCACCAACCTCCAGTACACCGAAGAGCACGAGTGGCTGCTTGTCGATGGCGACAACGCAACCGTCGGTATCACTGCCTACGCAGCTGAGAAGCTCGGCGATGTTGTGTATGTTGAACTTCCCAAGGTAGGTGCCTCGATCACTGCAGGCACCGTCGTTGGCGAGATCGAGTCCACCAAGAGCGTTGGTGAGCTCTACGCTCCTGTGACCGGAACTGTCACCGAGGTCAACGATGCTGTTGTGTCCAGCCCCGAGCTCGTCAACGACGACCCTTTCGGCGCAGGTTGGCTCATCAAGGTGAGCTTCTCTGATGTTCCAGCACTGCTGGACGCAGCTGCCTACACCGCGCTCACGGGCGAATAGTTCACCACCACCTCTCGTCGCTGCTTAGGCAGCACCGCACCATCTTTATTGCACTGCCTGACTAGTCAAGGAAATAAGAATGTCGAACGCGTTCGTCAACCGCCACATCGGAACTGACTCAGCTGCTCAAGCCAAGATGCTTAAGCACTTGGGATATGACAGCATCGAGCACCTCATTGAGGCTGCGATTCCTGAGTCGATTCACGTCGACCAGTTCCGTGCTGCCGGCTCATCTCTGCTCCCTGAGCCTGCAACTGAGCGCGAGACGATTGCTGAACTGCGTGAGTTGGCGTCGAAGAACACTCTTCGTCGTTCTCTCATTGGTCAGGGTTACTACGACACCATTACCCCTGCAGTGATCAAGCGCAACGTGCTGGAGAACCCCAGCTGGTACACGGCATACACGCCCTACCAGCCTGAGATTTCTCAGGGCCGTCTGGAAGCAATCATTAACTTCCAGACCATGGTCACTGACCTCACTGGTCTCTCCACCGCTAACGGCTCAATGCTCGATGAGAGCACTTCTGCTGTGGAAGCAATGCTCTTGGCCCGTCGCTCCTCCAAGGTGGACTCCAACGTGTTTGTTGTCGACATCAACACCCTGGCTCAGACCAAGAGCCTGATTGCGGGCCGTGTTCAGGCAGTCGGTATCGAGGTTGTCGAACTCGACCTGGCTTCTGGCGTTGACGTTCCCGAAGCATTCGGTGTTCTCATTCAGTACCCCGGCGCCTCTGGCCGTATCTGGGACCCCAGTTCCGTCATTGAGAAGGCTAAGGCAGCTGGTGCGATCACGATCGTGGCTGCTGACCTGCTTGCCCTCACTCTGATCACTTCTCCTGCTGAGCTCGGTGCTGACGTTGCCGTCGGTTCTTCTCAGCGCTTCGGTGTTCCCATGGGCTTTGGCGGTCCACACGCGGGCTACCTCGCCGTCCGTGCTGGCCTCGAGCGCAGCATGCCTGGTCGTCTGGTCGGTGTTTCGCTCGACGCTAACGGTGAACCTGCCTACCGTCTGACGCTGCAGGCACGTGAGCAGCACATTCGCCGCGACAAGGCGACGTCGAACATCTGTACTGCACAGGTACTACTTGCCGTCATGGCTGGTATGTATGCGGTCTATCACGGCCCTGAGGGCCTCAAAGAAATCGCTACAGAGGTGCACGAACGTGCCACCGCCCTGGCAGCGATTCTGCGTGCTGGTGGCGTCACCGTCTCGCACGACAACTTCTTTGACACCATCCACGTCAGCGTTCCTGGCAAGGCAGCAGCAATTACTGCGACTGCCAAGGCAGGTGGCTACCTGCTCAACCAGGTTGATGCCGACAGCATCACCATCTCGGTTGACGAGACCACCACCCCGGGCGAGGTGGAAGCCGTCGCTGGCTTCTTCGGTGCAGACGCTGCCTACCAGGCAGTGGCATCTGCAGTGCCTGCCAAGCTGGTGCGCACCTCGGCCTACCTCGAGCACCCTGTGTTCAACACTCACCGCAGTGAAACAAGCATGATGCGCTACCTCAAGCGCCTGGCTGACTTTGACTACGCCCTAGACCGCGGCATGATCCCACTGGGCTCCTGCACCATGAAGCTCAACGCTGCTACCGAGATGGAAGCAGTAACTTGGCCAGAGTTTGGTGGCCTGCACCCCTTCGCGCCCAAGGAAGACGTCGGCGGTTACATCGAGCTGATCGCTCAGCTCGAGAAGTGGCTTGTTGACCTCACTGGTTACAACACTGTTTCTCTCCAGCCCAACGCAGGTAGCCAGGGCGAGCTAGCCGGTTTGATGGCTATTCGTGGCTACCACCTGGCTAACGGTGACACTCAGCGCACCGTGTGCTTGATTCCTTCCAGCGCTCACGGCACCAACGCAGCTTCTGCTGTTCTTGCCGGCATGAGCGTTGTCGTGATTGCGTGTGACGAGGTCGGAAACGTGGACCTCGATGACCTGCGAGCCAAGATTGCTGAGCACGGTGACACTCTTGCCGCTCTCATGATCACCTACCCCTCTACTCACGGTGTCTACGAGCACGCAGTGCCCGACATCACTGCTGCAGTTCACGCTGCGGGTGGTCAGGTTTACGTTGATGGCGCCAACCTCAACGCGATGACTGGTTTTGCACGCTTCGGTGACTTCGGTGGCGACGTCTCTCACCTGAACCTGCACAAGACTTTCTGCATCCCTCACGGTGGTGGCGGTCCCGGTGTGGGCCCCGTCGCCGCCAAGGCACACCTTGCTCCTTACCTGCCTGGTCACTTTGCTATCCAGAACCCTCACCACGTCTTGGTTGAAGGCGACACGGTGTCTACCGTCACTCACGACGGCGCTCAGATCTCAGCGGCTCCCTATGGTTCGCCCAGCATTCTTCCTATCTCGTGGGCCTATGTCCGCATGATGGGTGAGCAGGGTATTCGCGACGCAACAGCTTCTGCTGTTCTCGCAGCGAACTACATCTCCAAGCGTCTCGCTGAGTACTACCCCACTCTCTACACCGGAGACAACGGCCTCGTTGCACACGAGTGCATCCTGGACTTGCGTCCCCTCACTGACCTCACCGGTGTGAGCGTGGATGATGTGGCGAAGCGTCTGGTGGACTTCGGTTTCCACGCTCCCACCATGAGCTTCCCCGTTGCGGGCACGCTCATGATTGAGCCCACTGAGTCTGAAGACCTCGATGAGATTGAGCGTTTCATCAACGCCATGATCACCATCAAGGCTGAAGCAGACGCTGTGCTGGCTGGCGAGTGGCCTGCAGAGGACAACCCTCTGCACAACGCTCCTCACACTGCAGCATCCATCGCGGGGGAGTGGAACCACCCTTACTCGCGCGAGAAGGCCGTCTACCCCTTCGCTGAAGGCTTGGATGCTGCTACCCGCACCATGCGCGTGCGCAGCAAGTACTGGGCTCCGGTTCGTCGTATCGATAATGCCTACGGTGACCGTAATCTGGTGTGCTCCTGCCCACCGCCTGAAGCGTTCGAAAACTAGCATTGAGCCCCTCTTGAAGAGGGGCTCAATTCTTTGTGCGACACGATGAGTTTTTAACGATATATCGCTGTACCATGAAGTTGTACTGCCAATATGGTGACGCCAAGCCCCGCTGTGGGGGTGTGGACTATAGGCTTTCCGCCGCCATTAGATCTATCGACTAATGGAAAGGCACCACAATGAACAATCTGTCCGAGTTGTTGACTGATACTCAGTTCAACATCGTCTTCAACATGCTGTCACTTGGTGTGGCAAGCATGCTCTTCACCACGTTCTTCTTGGTTCTCGCCAGGGATCGTGTACTCCCGCGCTATCGCCTCGCAGTCCTCATTTCTGCAACCGTGACCGGCATCGCCGCCTATCACTACTTCAGAATGTTTGACTCCTTCAACCACGCATTCTCAAGCCTTGATGGCGCGATGAACAACGCTGCTGTCTACAACGTGGGTTACCGCTACGTTGACTGGCTGCTCACTGTTCCACTGCTACTTGTTGAGACCGTTGCCGTCCTGGCGCTGACTCGTCAGCTTCAGGGTTCGCTGCTCAAGCGTCTTGTTCCAGCAGCAGCACTGATGATCGTTCTGGGATACCCCGGCGATGCAAAGCTCGACCTCTGGGGCATCGCTCCTTCGGTCTGGGGTCTGCTCTCCACCATCCCATTCCTGTACATCATGTACATCCTGTTCGTTGAGTTGGGTAAGAGTCTGGTTCGCCAGTCTGAGCCCGTCCGTAAGAAGATCAAACTTCTTCGCATCTTGCTCATTGCGACCTGGGGCGTTTACCCCATCACCTTCATCCTTGCGATGAACAGTGATGGCTTCAACGCTGACCAGTTCGTAGCCCGCGAAGTTGGTTACACCATCGCCGACATCCTGGCGAAGTGTCTGTTCGGTCTGCTCATCTTCTCGATCGCTCGCATGAAGTCCGCTGAGGACGATGCAGAGTTCGCAAAGACTGAGTTCCGCGACTAAACATCTGATTACAGAAAAGGCAGGTCCCCTATCGGGGGCCTGCCTTTTCTCTTAGGCTGAGAACCATGACGAAGAATGCCCTCATCGTGGTTGATATGCAGCAAGGTTTTGACGATCCCCGAAATGGTCCCCGTAATAACCCTGCGTGTGAAGAGAACGTGAATGCACTGCTCGAATCATGGCGTTCCGCAGGTCAACCTGTCGTTCTTGTCCGTCACGATTCCAAGAAGCAAGGTTCTCCGCTTGCCCCTGGGCAATCAGGCAATGACCTCAAGACGGGCATCGAGGGTCCGCATGATCTCTTCATCACCAAGACCGTGAACTCGGCCTTTTATGGCACCCCTGATTTAGACGCTTGGCTGAAGAAGGAAGACATTAACGCCATCACGGTGTGTGGCATCATGACGAACTTCTGCTGCGAAACGACAGCTCGCATGGGCGGCAACTTGGGTTACGACGTCACCTTTGTTCTTGATGCCACAGCAACTTTCGATAAGAAAGACATGGACGGGAACATCATTCCTGCTGATCAGATTGCTCGCACTACTGCAGCAAATTTGCACGGAGAATTTGCTACGGTTCGATCAACCGCAGAGGTTCTGTCGAACTAGTTCAGAATGGCCTTGTCGACCACGTTCATGACGAGGTCGATCCAGGCTGCTGGGTCTACCTTGTCGGGGGCAATGTCGTCGACAACACGGCCCACGGTGTAGGCCTGAACGAAGACAGCGGCTGCTCGAGCATCCACGTTCTCTGACATCCAACCCTTGTTCTGAGCTTCGATGAACAAGTCGGTGAACGCATCGGTCAGACGCTGTTGTTCTGCGCCCAAAGCGGTGTGGAAGCGGGGGCTGCTGTACGTCAGGCCAGCTGCGCGAGCACGTTCGAGACGGAAACTCGCGCGCTCTTGAGCTTGATTGAAGGTATTGATCCCTCTGAGCGCAACCAGCAACTCCTCACGCGATTTCACCGTTCCCAGCAATTGAGCAAGTGCGTCAATGGTGGCATCTACGTTCACTCCAAAGCGAGCAATCAATGCTGCTTCGAGGAGATTTTCAAAGTCTTCGAAGTGGTGATACAGCGAACCCTTAGAAACACCAGAGGCCGTCAGTACCTGATCTGCGGTGATGTGTTCTGGATCCGAGCCATCTAACAGTTCCACCATGGTGGCGATGAGGCGATCGCGGGTGGGGTGTGAAGATTTGGGCATAGCCCAATTCTATTGCGATAAATACCCCGCGCTGATTGGACTTTAGGTATACGTTACTGGGCTGGAGCGGGCTCAACTGCAGAAGCAAAAAGCTTCTTTGCTTCATCGCTGAGTCCGTAGGAACTCACCACAATCTGGGGGACATTGATGCCTGTTGCCTGACCAGAAATCACGGAGGTCATCACCAGGTCGTCCTTGGTATGAAGCTCGATGGTGAAGTTATTTCCCTCGATTTTGAAGATGTTGTCACTGAGTTTGAATTCAGCGTCAGCAAAAGTTTCTGAGCTCAATAACTTCTGCAAGGCAATGATGGAAATGGACTTCTCATCATCGAAAGTAGGAGTTGTCTTGTCGGCCAAGTTGGAGGTGACGACCTGCTTGCCCTTGGGTGCACTGGGGTCATAGATCAGAACAAATTCTTTGTCTGCAACAGAGAGGGTTTCTGTGCCGCCTTCAGCGTCAAACTTCTTCACTGAGTTCTCTACGACAGCGGTCGCTGCATTTCTGGCAGCAATGCCAGAGAGGTTTTTGTTATCAGTGATACTGCAGGCAGAAAGCACTGCCGTGATCAGGAGGGCGACCAAGGTCGCACCAATAAAGCGCTTAGACATAGCTACAACCCTACCGAGAGATTCTTATGCGATTGCTGTGAATGACCTAGGTGCCTGGAAGGAATCCTGGAGCAAGTGCTTTGACGGCGGCATAGCCGGTGAAGGAAACAATGTCCAAGATCCAGTGCGCAATGACTAGTGGCATCGTGCGACCCCAACGCTGGTAGGCCAGCCCAAAGACAACGCCCATGACAAAGTTCCCCACGAAGGGGCCAAAGCCTTGATAGAGGTGATAACTCCCTCGCAAGGTTGCTGAGGTGAGGATGATCTGCCAGGTTTTCCAGCCGAACTCGCGCAGGCGGGTGAACAAATAGCCCACCACAATGAGTTCTTCCACAAGCGCTGCACGCAATGCCGCAAGGACAAGGACGGGCACGGTCCACCAGTAAGTATCCAGCGCGGTAGGAACAATCGTGACGGTAATCCCTAAGGCGTTGCCAACCAGATAGAGACCTAAACCAGGGATGCCAATGAGAGCAGCGAGCCCAAAACCGCGAAGCACGTCCTTGCCGGGTTCGGTGAAGTCAAAGCCCAGCTGGGTGAAGGCACTCTTGCCTGGCTTGGCCAATAGCCAAAGAACCAGAATGACGGGCACTAACCCGAAGAAGATCCCGAGTAATTGGTAAACCAAATCAAAAACGGGTTGCGAAGCCAAGGGTTGGTTGATCACAGCCTTTTGGGCGTTGAGGGCCTCGGGGGAAAGAAGCTTTCGCGTCAGCGACACAATCGAGTACACCGCTGACGAACCCAAAGAGAGCCCCAGCACAATGGCAATCTCAAGCCACGTGCGCGCACGCTGTTGTTTCTGGGTCCAGTTCTCCATAGTGAGTTGAATGAACTACGCCACGCGACGTCGTCGGAGAGCTAGGAAAGTTAGAACCACACCACTGGCGGTGAGTGCAATACCCAGGGGCAGTGCACTGGCTTGCGGGCTTCCGGTGTCAGCCAATCCGGGGATGGTTACGGTGACCGAGTCCTCGGGAGTTGTTGAATCCAAGAATGGCGTGGAGGAAGTGGCAATCACGTGGTTGGTAAAAGTGCCACCCACGTTGGGGATGCTTACTTGGTAGAACAAAGTTTGATTCGAACCCGAGGCCATATCTCCCAGCTGACAAGTCAGTGTTTGTCCGCTGACTGTGCAGCCTGAAGGTGTTTGAACCAAGCTTGTTCCCTGCGGAAGGGTGTCGGTAATGACGGTGTTCACGGCAACACTGGGGCCGGCATTAGTCACAGTGACCTGGTAGCCCAAAGGAGCACCAGCTTCAGGTGAGGTTGTCAGGTTTTTCAGAACCACGACATCTGCCACATTGTTCGCTGTGATACTTGCATTTGCCGTTTCACCATTGCTCAGGGTCGCTGTGTTTACTACCTGGGTTCCCGTTGCAACATTTGCATTCAACGTTCCACTGATGACGACAACGTAACTGTTTCCACCATTCATTCCTGAGGGGAATGTACACAGTGGGGTTGCTCCCAGTGTGCACGTGGGAGTGGGTTCACCGGTCAGGTTGTTGTTATCTGCGGCAGTGATGGTGACATTCGTTGCTGTGAAACCAGCAACTCCAGGATCAGCCAGCGTAACCGCGCTGTTGGTTGCCACGCTTCCCGCATTGTGAACTGTGACGAGCCAGCCTGCGATCGAACCACCAGAAGTTGCCGGAGGGGCAGCTATCTTGGTGATCTTCAACGCACCACTGTTGTCAGGGCGGATTGAAATGGGTGCCGTTGAAAAGTCATTGATGGGGTTGGGGTCGAAGCTCTCTGAGCTAATTCGGGCCGAGTTGAATACTTCGATTTGAGAAGAAGTAGTTGCTGCCGTCATGGTCATTGTGAAGGTCACCGTTTGGTTCACAGTGAGGTTGCCTGCGACACACGTGAGGACTGTGTTTCCGGAAGAAACGGCAGAGGTGCAACCCGTAGGCAGGCTTCCGGGGAGTGTGAGTGACGCGGGGATCACATCCGAGAGCACAACTTCGGTTGCGTTACTGGGGCCGAGGTTTTTTACCTCAAAGGTCATTTGGACTGTGCCGGCTGAGGTAACAGTTCCTGCGGCAAATTTTTTCGTCAATTGCACATCAGCTGCTGCTGCAACCGTTGTTGGGGCGTCATTAGTGCTGAACGTGTCAACCGTGATTCCGTTATCGGCAGCCACCGTTGCAGTGTTATGCAGGGTGCTGTTTGACGCAGCAGAACCCACTTTGACCTGGAAGGAAACGTAGGCCGTAGCCCCAGCTTCAATGACACCAGGGACACCGCTCACACCTACTGGTTGCATGGTTAGGGTTGAGCCGGAGAGTGTGCCAGTTGGAGTGGCAGAACCGGCAACGTATGTGGTGTTGGTGGGGATGGCATCAGTGATGGTCACATCTTCTGTAGCGGCACCACCTTGGTTAGTGACGGCGACGACATAGGTGAGGGTGTCTCCAACATTCGCTGGCCCCGCAGGGTACACAGACTTGGTTGCCGTCACACACGCGGGTGTTCCGAAGGAGATATCGTCCAGGAAGTTACCAATGCTCTTGTTTCCACCGTGAGTGGTGTCTGCAACAAAGGCGAATTGGGTGATGTATTGCCCTGCAGGCACGGTGTAGGTGCCAGTCCAGCGACCCCATGCAGTATTTCCGTCGCTGATTGTTCCAGAAACGTAGTTAACCGCTCCTGCTTGATTTCCAATCTCAACGTGCATCGTGTCCACGCCTTGGCGGCCGCGGTGGGACAAACTCCAGGTCAGTGTTTGGCCAGGGGTTGTTGCAATCTCTTGGTACAAAGTCGAAACCTGGGTGGCATTAATTTCAGCAAACTGTAAGCCGGCTGCTGCAGGAACGCCGTTGAAGCCGGATTTCCAGATCTCAATCAGTTGATCAGATGCAGTGGTGGTCCAACCAGGAACATCCCAGTCTTTGAGCTGCTGGTAGGTGTTGGTGGTCAACACTGGGGCTTCAAAGCTCTCATTCTCCAGCTGTGACGCTGGAGGGGGACAGTTGGTTGCTGCAGTCGCCGGAGTGCCCTGTGTTGTGTCTGCGATCAGTGTCAAACCACTTGCGATCAGGCAGGCAGCAACGAGCAAAAAGAGTAAACGGCGCATTTGCCCATTATTCCACCGGGAGATAGTCCTTCAACCAATAATCCACAGGGCCTGCGGTATGCTTGAAATGCTCGATTTACCCGGCATTGCACACCTGTGGTGCCGCTGGTTTTATTTTGTCGGGCAATCACTTCTAACCAACGATGACCATGTTCGGTCATCGAGAGGATTTTTCATGGCGCACGCCCTCCGCTCAGACCGTCGCAACGTCGCAATCGTTGCCCACGTTGACCACGGTAAGACCACGCTTGTTGACGCGATGCTCAAGCAGACCAACTCGTTCGACGCCCACTTTGCTGGCGAAGACCGCATGATGGACTCCAACGACCTCGAACGCGAAAAGGGCATCACCATCCTCGCGAAGAACACTTCTGTTTCTTACGAGGGCAAGCACGCCACTGACGGCCCCATCATCATCAACGTAATTGACACCCCTGGCCACGCAGACTTCGGTGGCGAGGTTGAGCGCGGTCTGTCCATGGTTGACGGCGTTGTTCTCCTCGTTGACGCATCTGAAGGTCCTCTGCCTCAGACCCGCTTCGTTCTGCGTAAGGCACTGGAAGCAAAGCTTCCCGTTATTCTTCTGGTCAACAAGACCGACCGTCCCGATGCTCGCATCGACGAGGTTGTCGGAGAAAGCCAGGACCTTCTTCTCGGCCTTGCTTCAGACATGGCAGATGACGTGCCTGACCTTGACTTGGACCTCGTGCTCGACGTTCCTGTTGTGTATGCATCTGGCCGCGCCGGCGCTGCCAGCCACAACAAGCCTGAGAACGGCTCGTTGCCTGACAACGACGACCTCGAGCCACTGTTTGAGGCAATCCTCAAGCACGTACCAGCTCCCTCGTACGATGATGCACACCCTCTACAGGCTCACGTAACCAACCTGGATGCATCGCCATTCTTGGGTCGTCTCGCTTTGCTTCGTATCTTCAACGGAAACATCAAGAAGGGCCAGCAGGTTGCCTGGGTCAAGAACGATGGAACTGTTTCAAACGTCAAGATCACCGAACTTCTCATCACCAAGGCTCTTGAGCGTTTCCCCACCGACACTGCAGGCCCCGGTGACATCGTCGCTATTGCCGGTATTGAAGACATCACCATTGGTGAAACCATTGCTGACCCCAACGATGTTCGCCCCTTGCCCACCATCACCGTGGACGACCCTGCGATCTCGATGACCATTGGTACCAACACCTCGCCCATCATCGGCAAGGTCAAGGGCCACAAGCTCACCGCTCGTATGGTCAAGGACCGTCTGGACCGCGAGCTCGTCGGTAACGTCTCCATCAAGCTGGTTGACATTGGTCGCCCCGACGCCTGGGAAATCCAGGGCCGTGGTGAACTTGCTCTGGCCATCCTGGTTGAGAACATGCGTCGCGAAGGCTTCGAGCTCACCGTGGGTAAGCCACAGGTTGTGACCAAGAAGGTTGATGGCAAGTTGCACGAGCCTTTCGAGCACTTGACCATTGACGCTCCTGAGGAATACCTCGGGGCTGTTACTCAGCTTCTGGCAGCCCGCAAGGGCCGTATGGAGTCCATGACTAACCACGGCACCGGCTGGGTTCGTATGGAATTCATCGTTCCTTCACGTGGTCTGATTGGTTTCCGCACCGAGTTCATGACCATCACTCGTGGTGCTGGTATCGCGAACGCTGTCTCTCACGGCTATGAAGCATGGGCTGGCTCCATCGTGACCCGTGTGAACGGTTCGATTGTTGCCGACCGCGCTGGTGTTGCCACTCCATTCGCCATGGTTGCCCTGCAGGAGCGTATGAGCTTCTTCGTTGAGCCAACTCAGGAAGTGTATGAAGGCATGGTTGTCGGCGAGAACTCACGCGCTGATGACATGGACGTCAACATCACTAAGGAGAAGCAGCTGACCAACATGCGTCAGTCCACTTCTGACAGCTTCGAGCGCATGACCCCGTCACGCAAGCTCACCCTGGAAGAGTGCCTCGAGTTTGCTCGTGAGGACGAGTGTGTTGAGGTTACCCCTGAGTTCGTGCGTATCCGCAAGGTGGAGCTGGACTCCAACGCTCGTGCACGCACGACCAGCCGCTTGAAGAAGCAGAACGAGTAATACTCGTTCTCGAAAAGAACTCGTACGAAAACCCTCGCCTTACTTGGCGGGGGTTTTCGCTTTCATCTGGCGAAGGAACAGTGTCAAGACGATGGCTGCAAAGCCGATCCAGCCTGCAACCTGTAACCAAGACATCTCGGGAGTGAAGCCGATAGTTCCGCGCAGGATGACGCCGTACCAGCTATCTGAGGGGATGACACCTGAGACGTTGAAAGCCTTGTCAGCATCGCCGGGGATGAGCCCTGCCTCTTGCCATTCGTGGATGCCATAGCTGAGGACACCTGCGGCCACGATGATCAGGAATGCGCCTGACCAGGTGAAGAACTTGGAGAGGTTCAAGCGAACCATTCCCTTGAAGATCAGCCAACCCAGAAGTGCTGCAATACCGAGACCGACGACAGCGCCAATGGTGGGTAAAACCTTCTCGCCTGTTGCGGTGGCAGCTGCCCAAATGAACAGAGCCGTTTCAATACCTTCGCGGCCTACAGCGAGGAATGCCACAAACATGAGCCCCCAGCCGTTGCCGGCGAGGTTCTTATCGATATCGGACTCGAGGTGACCCTTGAGGTTGCGGGCCGTCTTGGCCATCCAGAACACCATCCAGGTGACCAGGGCAACTGCCAGGAAGGATAAAGCACCTGCAAGAATTTCTTCGGGGGCGCCTTCAAGCTGAGCAACACCAGTGCCAAGCATGATGCCCACGATGGTGGAAATCAAGGCGGCGAGTCCCACGCCCAACCACATCTTGGGGAGCGCATCACGGCGATCAATCTTGATCAAGTACGCAGCGAGAATCCCGATAATCAGTGCAGCTTCGAGACCTTCGCGGAGACCGATGAGCAGGTTAGCAAGCATGAAGTGCACAATTCTTTCGTGGGGGATTGTTGGTTAGGGTTGCCTAACTTAGGTTTACCTTAGTAAGGATTACCTAACCTCGTCAATCTGCGGGGATTCGCTCAGTGGAAATAATCATACGGATACGAACGATATTTAGCTAGATACACTGAAGGAATGTCAGAAACTGCCCCACGTCGCCCCGCATCAACCCGCCTGCTCCTGAGCGCAGGAGGCTTTGCCTTGGGTTTGTTTGTGGGGTCTGTGACCACGGTGGCGCATCAAAGTGTTTCCACCATCGCCGGTATTGACGTGCCCTGGGGTTTGATTCTTGGACTGATCGTGGTGACCGGCTTTCTAGTGGGCCTGCGCATCGTTGTGCAA
>ERZ1034361.969-NODE-969-length-16606-cov-4.094682_pt1 | contig 16606 bp, 15 predicted proteins | sample MGYA00520617_ERZ1034361 | MGnify/ENA primary metagenome ERZ1034361 (study PRJEB33736, sample SAMEA104284507) | Azolla filiculoides | biome: Urban; feature: Water surface; material: Ditch water | place: Netherlands | collected 2015-10-28 | depth 0-0.1 m ... | reverse complement strand
TCGCTGTGTATGGGTAACCAGGCACAGATCCGCAAGGGTTCGACCGCTATGTCGACCTCGACCCGTAACTTCCCGAACCGTCTGGGTATCGACACCCGCGTGTATCTGGGTTCGGCCGAGCTGGCTTCCGTTTGTGCGCTGCTGGGTAAGATCCCGACCCCGGCCGAGTACATGGAACACCAGGGCGTGATCAGCAAGAACGCTGACTCGATCTACCGCTACATGAACTTTGATCAGATCAAAGAGTTCAAGGACGTGGCAGATACCGTCAACGTTTAAGTTGATCTAGCAATAAGAAAAACCCGCCGCTCGCAAGACCGGCGGGTTTTTTAATGGTCGTTCTGTGAAACGTCTCAGATTACAGTCTTGACTTTGACTTAATTCGGGTCTAAATTCAGTCAAATCGAATCGGGAGCGTGCCATGCAGACAGTCACCAATATCAAATCAATCTCCTATCTCAAAAGCCACGCGGCTCAAGTAGCCGAGGAATTGGCATTGAATGGGCAGCCGTTTGTTGTAACCCAGAACGGTGAGGCCAGCATGGTGATTCAAGGTATCAAAGAGTATCAGGAGAAAGAAGCGCTGATCGCCGCCCTGAAAATTGTTGCGATGGGTGAAAAGCATCGTCAGCAAGGTCAGGGTTTGTCGGTTGAAGAATCCAGAGCGCAGCTATTGGCCGCTCGTCAAAGCCGTAAATAATGTCGATCATTATTTTGCCTGATGCGCAGGCAGATCTGCTTGCGTTGCAGGATTACATGCTTGATCAGTGGAGCGAAGCGGATTGGATCAAAGCTGAAGACGAAATCTTTTCAAAGCTGGTTCAGGTTGATGGTGGTTTCTTGACGGGGCAAACGGTTTCAGAACTTGCGACTGTTGGCATACTTGATTACAGAAACGTTTATACGTCCCACCACAAACTGGTATATCGTCGAATCGGTACTGATACGTATGTTTATATCGTGGCTGGTCACCGCCAGGAATTCCCCACGCTACTGATGAAGCGTTTATTGCGCGCCTGACTTAAAAGGAAATCACCATGAAGAAAATGACCTCGATCGCAATCCTTGGCTTGCTGATTGCAGCAACCGGTGTCGCTTACGCTGAAACCCTCCGCGCCATTACAGTGGAACAAAATGCCAGTTATGCACTCGATACCGACAGCCTGGTGCAATCCAATGGCAAAACGGCTTTTAGCGTTCAGACGGTTTACACCAGCAAAATGAAAGCGCCGAATGGTGCGGAATACACCAAAGCCACCAACACCTTTCTGGCGGACTGCAAGGCCAAGACACAAGCACTAACGGGTGTGTCGCTTATGGATGGATCGGGCAAGGTGGTTTACAGCTACAACCCAACCGTTACCGAAGCGCCGATGATTGCCCCGGAAAGGAACTCGCTGGATGCCAAGATCATGCAGACGGCGTGTGCTATTAAATAACCATTGAATCGATCTATGACGCGTAAAAAAATTGCCATTGCCTGTCAGGGCGGTGGTAGCCAGACGGCCTTTACCGCTGGTGTTCTACAAGGTCTGTTTGCAGCTGGCGTGCAAAATACACACGACATTCTGGCATTGACCGGTACCTCAGGCGGTGCTTTGAATGCGGCACTGGCTTGGTATGGACTGTTGCAGAATGCAGCCGGTGATAAAACACCCGTTGATCAGCGCATCGCCGACTTCTGGAATGAGCTGAAGGCTTCCGAGCCGATGGAGCAGTTGGTCGATATGATCGCCACACAGATGTTGCGTGCTTCCGGTGCTGGTTATTTACCCAAGTTGGAAAGCAGTCCGTCGTCACAGTTTAGTCAGATGCTACAAACGGCGATGGGCTATCTCTTGCCCCGGACAAATTACACGGATTTCAAAGGATTGATCGAATCTCATATTGATTTTGAGGCAGCCGCCAAACTCAATACCCCTGATAGCACCACGCTGCTAATGGGTGCGGCTGATGTACTCAAGGGCAAGATGAAAATCTTCAACTCGCGTGAAGATGCCATCACCCCGGAAACCATTATGGCCTCTGCGGCAATTCCGAGCGTGTTTCCAGCCATGCAGATTGGAAATGATTATTATTGGGATGGTTTATTCTCTTCGAATCCACCGCTGAGCCCTTTGCTGCGGCCTCTCCACATGGGTAATAGCCGTTTCCCCGAAGAGATCTGGATTGTGATGATCGATCCTTTGGTCTATCACAAGGTGCCGACATCGCCGGATGAAATTCTGGAGCGCAGAACCCAGATGACCAGTAATATCTCGCTGGTGCAGGATATCGAAAAGATCGCCATGCAGTGGATCATGGTAAACAATGGTGGCGTGAAACCAGAGTATCTCGAGAGCATGGGCTTTTCCCATGCCCAGAAACTTCGCATTCGCTTTATCAAGATTTCAGAGGATATTCAGCGAACACTGGATTATTCGAGCAAACTTTCTCGCAGCCCGCAGCTGATCGACGGGCTGATTGCTGAAGGTAAAGCGCAGGCCGAGCAGTTTATGGCCACACTCGGCGAGCCCGGGTTAACACCACTGGAAGCGTTGCAACAGATATCAGCCTGATCTAGGGATCAAAGGTCGATACGTCGGCTAATGATCATCGAATCAGCGATCGGCATGCTCAGGAATTCAATGGGTTGTTGCGCGTTGCGGAACATCAACCGGTATAAATTCCGACGCCAGTGCATCATGCCGCGCTCTGGACTGATACCGACTACCCACTGCGTGATGAAAAAAGACGCTGGTTCCGGATATTTCGGGAGACTCTCTGGCCAGTGTGCTTTTAGTTCATCGGTAATGGAGATGCGCTCCATAAAGCCACAGTTCAGCTGGATCTGAGAAAAGCCTTTGTCACCTAGGGTGACGTTCACTCTGTCTTCTGGTGCTACATATGGGGTGAGGGCGTATTTAACGTAAAGTAGCGCCACCTGTTCATGAATCACGCCAAAGTGTTCCATGGTTGTACGTAGACCTCTAGGGGTGAGGTTCGGATCGTTCAGTAGATAAATCCCGGTGCCTTTGGTGCGTGGGGTTTTATCCGTAATCTGATTGGCTATAAATTCGGTAATCGGTACGGTGTCTTTACGAACGCGTTCGAAAAGCGTGATTCGGGCGCGGTGCCAGGTGGTCATGATAATAATCATGACCAAGCTGAGCGCAAGCGGTAACCAGCCACCATCGAGCAGCTTAAGCGTGTTCGATGCAAAGAACACAGAGTCAATTGCGATGAAGGTGCAGGCGCCTAGAATAGATTGCCAGGTCTTCCAGCGCCAGATATTAATAACGGCAACAATGGCTAGGAAGTCTGTGATGAGCATGGTGCCGGTAACGGCAATGCCGTAAGCGGAGCCGAGGGCGCTGGATGATTTGAAGATCAGAATGACGGCAACAACACAAACGGCGAGAAGTGCATTGACGCTGGGAACATAGATTTGTCCTAATGCATCTGCTGCTGTTTGCGTAATACGCATATGAGGTAGGAAGCCCAGCTGCCATGCCTGACGTGTCATCGAGAATGCGCCCGAGATTACAGCCTGAGAAGCAATCACAGTGGCGGCGGTGGCCAGAATAATTAGTGCCGGGTGTAGAACGGCGGGTGCCATCATGTAGAACAGATTGCTTAAAGTGTCTGGCTGGTTGAGTAGCAACGCACCTTGTCCGAAATAGTTAAGTACGAGTGAGGGTAGCACCAGACCCGTCCAGACAATACGAATTGGCAGCGGGCCAAAGTGTCCCATGTCGGCATACAGTGCTTCAGCACCGGTGAGACACAGCACGACGGCGCCCAACGCGAAAAATGCCAGAGGTCCGTGGGTTGCCAGAAATTCGATGGCATGGAGTGGATTTAATGCAGCTAGAACGCCAGGGTGTTGCAGGATGTTGAGGATGCCCAAGGTGCCAATCGCAACGAACCAGACTAACATGACCGGGCCGAAGAAGATGCCAATGGTGCCTGTTCCGCGGCGTTGCGACCAGAAGAGCGCTAACAGAATACCGAGCGCTGTTGGTATGACGATATCTTTGAGGCTGGGAGAAATCAGTTCCAAACCTTCTACTGCGGAAAGCACAGAAACGGCTGGCGTGATCACGCCGTCACCATAAAAGAAGGATGCTCCAACGAGACCGAGCACCAACAAGGTACGACGTTTTGGTGAATCTTCTGGCAAGTGGCCCATGGCCAATGCCATCAGCGCCATGATGCCGCCTTCGCCGTGGTTATCGGCACGCATCATGAAAAAGACGTACTTCAGTGACACCACCATCATCAGCGACCAGAAGAAGAGGGACAGTACGCCGTAGATATTGGCTTGACTCACTGGTACCGAATGGATCCCGTTCGAAAAGACCTGTTCGAAGGCGTAGAGCGGGCTGGTGCCGATGTCGCCGAAAACGATACCCAATGCGGCGAGGCTGAGTGCCTGCAGGGATTTTTTGGTGGTTGCTTCAGAACTGCTCATTGTTTGGCTTAGACGATTGTATAGCCTTGAATTATATCAATCGAAGCTATGCATACACTTTGGAGTGGACCATAAAAAAGCCCCGGAGCGTTGAACCTCCGGGGCTTTTTGTTACTGCTTAAGCAGACTACTTAGCCGCAGGTGCCTACAGCACCGCAGGCGGTACAGAAGTCACAACCATCCTTACGGATCATGGTGGTGTTACCGCACTCGCTGCACAGCTTGCCTTGAACCGGCTTTACGGCGCCTTCTTCGGTTGGGGCTTGAAGAATGCCCATCTGCTTCAGCGGGAAGCCGTTCTCGTCGAGAATGCCGAGCATGGCGTAGCGATGCAGGATCAGGTGCGCCAGGTAAGCAATGGTCGACGGGTAGGTCTGTTGCTTACGCGAACCCGGTACGAAAGCCAGCATGTCGCCCAGGGGTTCCGGGTAGTCCAGCAGCTTGCGTAGCTTCATGCCGATCCAGGCAGGGTCAATCACGCGCATGTCGGTCGACAGCAGCTTCGAGAGGCCGTCCAGGGCACGCGGGTAGTTACCCGACAGCCACATTGAGTATGGGCGGCTCACGCCATCGGGCAGGGTGATTTCCTTCAGGCCGAGTACGAAATCTTCACCGGTGTTCGGGTTGTAGATATCAACCGTCCACGACAGAGTGCCATCGGTACCGGTCTTCGGTTCTTTGGCGCTCATCAGTGCATCAAACACAGGCGTTGGCAGATCCTGCTTGAACCAACCCAGCTGCTCGACACGGAAGCGCACCAGTTGTGCGAAAGCAGAAACCGACGACGACATGAGCTGACGTTCACCATTGGGTGGGAAGGCCATGTCGAAAGACTCGCCGGCCGATGGGGTGTTCGACAGCGAGTCGAGCTTCAGCTTCAGCCAGGCCGGGTCGTTGGCACGCATGTCCATCGACAGGGTCTTGGCAACAGCGCCCAGGCCGCGCGGTTGATCCGGGCCGTTGACCCAGACTTCGAATGGCCAGTTTTTGGCTTCCTGTTCGACGTGCCCCACGAAGAGGGCAAACTTACCGAACGGACCATCGATCATGTAAGTCCATGCCAGATTGCCTTCCGGCAGATTCGGGCGGTTTGGCCAGCGCAGCGACGAGAGTACCGGTGCCGGCAGATCCTTGATGTGCAGACGGCGGTTGGCGTCGTTGGTTACAAAGTCCTGCGGTTGTTTTTTCTCTTCTTCCTGCTTTGGTGTGTCGACTGACAGCACTGAACCCAGAACGCTATTCGGACGGTAGGTGGCCAGACCCTTCAGGCCAGCCTTCCAGGCTTGCATGTACAGATCCTGGAATTCTTCGTACGGGTAGTCGGCGGGTACGTTCACTGTTTTCGAGATCGACGTGTCGATGTACGGCGCCACTGCTGCCACCATGTCTTTGTGTGCTTTCGCAGATAATTCCAGCGCGGTCACAAAGTAGTCTGGCAGGTTGTTCATATCACCGCCCAGGTGGCGGTATAGACGCCAGGCATGATCTTCAACGGCATATTCTTTGATCGTGCCATCGGCCATGCGCTTCTTGCGGGTGTAGGTCCACGAGAAGGCAGGTTCGATACCATTCGAAGCGTTGTCGGCAAAGGCCAGCGAGATGGTGCCGGTCGGTGCAATCGACAGCAGGTGCGAGTTACGCAGGCCATGCTTGCGAATCTCTGCTTTGACGTCATTCGACAGACGCGAGGCAAAGTTACCGCCCGAGAGATACAGCTCGGCGTTGAACAGCGGGAAGGCACCACGTTCTTTGGCCAGATCAACCGAAGTCAGATACGCGGTATCGCGCATGAATTCAGAAATCTTCGAGGCCATGGCCAGCGCTTCTTGGGAGTCGTAGCGCAGCTTCAGCATGTACAGGGCATCACCCAGACCGGTGAAACCGAGACCGACACGGCGCTTGTTCATGGCTTCCTGTTGCTGGTTGGTGAGTGGCCAGTGGGTGGCATCGAGCACGTTGTCCAGCATGCGGGTCGATACTTTAACGACTTCACCGAAGGCGGCGAAATCAAACTCGGCCTTTTCGCCAAACGGATCGATCACGAAATGGGTGAGGTCGATCGAACCCAGGCAGCAGCAACCATATGGCGGAAGCGGTTGTTCGGCACAGGGGTTGGTCGCTTCTATCAGTTCGCAGTAGTTGAGGTTGTTGTCCTTGTTCATGCGATCCAGGAACAGAATGCCCGGCTCAGCGTGATCGTAAGTGGACTGCATGACCTGATCCCACAGATCACGGGCACGTACCTTGCGGTAAACCCACATGCCGTCTTCGCGCTGGTAAGCGCCTTCGGCCAGGATGTCTTCATTAGGTTCAGCGATGTGAACCAGCTCAACGCTATCGTCAGCTTCAACGGCCTTCATGAACGGGTCTGTGACGCCGATCGAGATGTTGAAGTTGGTCAGGTCGCCTTTGTCTTTAGCGTGAATGAACAGTTCGATGTCCGGGTGATCGCAACGCATCACACCCATCTGGGCGCCACGTCGCGCACCAGCTGATTCGACGGTTTCGCACGAACGGTCGAATACACGCATGTACGACACCGGACCCGAAGCGCGGGAGTGGGTGCCTTTAACGCGGGCGCCTTGTGGGCGGATCGACGAGAAGTCGTAACCGACACCGCCACCGCGGCGCATGGTTTCAGCGGCCTCAGCCAGTGCCGTGTAAATGCCCGGACGGCCGTTAACCGTTTCAACCACCGAGTCACCGACGGGCTGCACGAAGCAGTTGATCAGCGTGGCCTGCAGGTCAGTACCGGCAGCGGAGTTAATACGGCCGGCTGGCACAAAGCCGTTTTCTTGCGCCCACAGGAATTTGCTTTCCCATTTGGCGCGGTTCTTTTCGTCTTCCACTTTGGCCAGGGCGCGGGCAACGCGGGCGCGCACTTCCTGGATGGATTGTTCTTTGCCCTTCGCGTATTTCTCGATCAGTACTTCCGTGCAGATTTCCTGGGGAGGTAGGTCTGCGCGTGCAGTAGCGGCTGTCTGTTGGGTTTTTGTCTCGGTAGTCATTATGGTGTCCGTAACGGTGTTGTATTCGGTTGCATCAGTAAAATTTGGTATGGGTGAAATTTACTACATCTAGTGTTCAACTTCAAACTTTTCTCTAGATATAGTGTTTTGTGCCAAAACGAGACGTATCAAGGGATTGCGCGTCATAGTGCTTTGAAGCCCTTGATTTATCTGAATGAAAATAATTTCCGAGGCTTAAACAACCTGATTGTGCGGTTTGTACTGGGCAAAGCCGATACCGGGTGCGCCAGCAATATGTTTGTTGCGTAGCAACATATGCAAAGCCTTGCTGGTACAGGGAAGGCGACACGAGCATGCTAGAATTTGTGCCAATTCGGGCGCAATTCAGCTGTGTTGCAGCCAGAAATTTCACAAAAATTTCAGAAAAATCAGACCCTATGTCCGGAAATACGATCGGTACCCTGTTTACAGTCACCTCGTTTGGAGAGTCTCACGGCCCAGCCATTGGTTGTGTGGTCGATGGGTGTCCTCCGGGCTTGAGCATTACCGAAGCCGATATCCAGGCAGAACTGGATCGCCGTAAGCCCGGCACGTCACGTCATGTGACGCAGCGTCGCGAACCAGATTCTGTAGAAATCCTGTCGGGAGTTTTCGAGGGTAAAACCACCGGCGCACCCATTGGTTTGCTGATTCGCAATACCGATCAGCGCAGTAAAGACTACGGCAATATCTCGGAGCAGTTCCGTCCGGGGCATGCGGATTACACCTACTGGCAAAAGTACGGCATTCGCGATTACCGTGGTGGCGGTCGTTCTTCGGCTCGTGAAACTGCCGTGCGTGTTGCTGCCGGGGCTGTTGCCCGCAAATGGCTGTTTGAACGTTACGGCATTACGATTCAGGGCTGGATGGATCAACTGGGTCCGATTGAGATTCCCTTTATTGCCGCTGATCAGATCGATCAGAACCCGTTCTTTGCGCCGAATAATGAGATTGTTCCCGAGCTCGAAGCGTATATGGATGCGCTACGTAAAGATGGCGATTCAGTCGGGGGCGGTATTGCCGTCGTCGCACGTGGTGTACCCGCCGGCTGGGGTGAGCCCGTCTATGACCGTTTTGATGCTGATCTGGCGCATGCACTCATGGGCATCAATGCCGTTAAAGGCGTAGAAATCGGTGCCGGCTTTGATTCGATTGTTCAGCGCGGTACTGAACATGGTGATGAAATCACGCCACAAGGTTTCTTGAGCAATAACGCCGGTGGCGTGCTGGGTGGTATTACAACGGGGCAGGATGTCGTGGCGCGTATCGCGATTAAACCAACCTCCAGCATCCGCACGCCGCGTCGTAGTATCAATGTCCGTAACGAAGAAGTGATGGTTGAAACTTTTGGTCGTCATGATCCTTGTGTGGCGATTCGTGCCACGCCGATTGCCGAATCCATGATGGCGATTGTGTTGATGGATCACGCCTTGCAGCATCGTGCCCAATGTGGTGATGTGGATTCGGGTTTACCGCAGGTGCCCGCTTCGGCACCGCGTGCCTGAGCCATTAAACGCTCACTAGGGTCTGCTTTCTGATGACTGGCGCGCCGCTCCCGTATTGGCGGCTGTCGCTCTATTACTTTTTCTATTTCGCATTTATCGGCGTTTTTTCGCCGTATTTCACACTCTATCTGCAGGGCTTGAGTCTCAGCGCGGCGGATATTGCCTTGCTGATGTCGCAGATGCAGTTGATGCGACTGCTGGCACCCACGTTCTGGGGCTGGCTGGCGGATAAGCGGGGGCGTCGGGTCGATATCATCCGGTTGTCAGCGCTCTGTGCCTGTGTTGGCTTTACCGGCTTCTTCCTGACGGATGATTTTATTCATCTGTTCATCCCCATGACACTGATGGCCTTCTTCTGGAGTGCTTCGCTGCCACTGGTGGAAAGCCTGACCTTTGTACACCTCAAAGACCAGCCGCAGCGCTATAGCCAGATCCGCGTCTGGGGTTCGGTGGGGTTTATTGTGGCCGTGCTGCTGGGTGGCGCGTTGCTCGATCATCTGCCGATTAGTGATGTGCCCGCGATGGTGTTTGTGGTGCTGATCGGCATTCTGGTCATGGCATTTAAAGTACCGGAGGGGTTGCATCTTCCCCGAACGGGCGCAGCCGAAGCGGCTGATGAGGCAATTGCATCGCTAGGATCGGTGATACGGGAGCGTCGGGTCTGGATGCTATTGCTCGCCTGTTTTCTGATGTCATCGGCGCATGGCGTGTATTACGTGTTTTATTCCATCCACCTGGATGCGCTGGGATACAGCAAGGGCATGATCGGTTTGCTCTGGTCTCTCGGGGTGCTCGTCGAGATTGGGCTGTTTATGGTGATGGCGCCCTTGATGAAGCGCTATAGCTTGCGGCTCTTGTTGCTGGTTACCTATGCCGTCGCGGTAGTGCGTTTTCTGATGATCGGTTGGGGCGGTGAATCGCTCGTTCTGTTGCTGATTGCCCAGACGATGCACGGCGTGACCTTCGGGGTGCATCATGCGGCATCGATTGCAGCAGTGAATGACTGGTTTCCAAAGCATATTCACGCCAGGGGGCAGGCGCTGTATTCCAGCCTGTCTTTCGGGGGTGGCGGTTTGTTTGGTGGCCTCGTCAGCGGCCTAGTCTGGGATCCGCTGGGCGCTGGTTGGGCGTTCACCTTGGGTGCGGTTTTTGCATTGGCCGGCTGGTTTTGTATCGCAAAGGGGATGTCTGTAGCGGCTGAAACCCCAAACAGCGCGCCCCTTGTGCGATAATTTCCGGCTCTGGGCCGTGCTTGGCACGGCATTGCATCTACGGAATTCGCCATGGCAAAAACACTTTACGATAAATTGTGGGAAAACCACGTTGTCCGTCAGGAAGATGACGGCACAGCGCTGATCTATATCGACCGTCATCTGGTGCATGAAGTCACCAGCCCGCAGGCATTTGAAGGCCTGCGTATGGCTAACCGCAAAGCCTGGCGCATTGAATCCGTGGTCGCTACGGCGGACCACAATACCCCGACCGATGGCTGGGAAAAGGCCGAAGGTACGGCCTGTATTGATGACGAAATCTCGCGCCTGCAGGTGGATACGCTGGATGCCAATATCCGCGCCAATGGTGCATTGGCTTATTTTCCGTTTAAAGATGTACGTCAGGGCATCGTGCACGTGGTCGGTCCGGAGCAGGGTGCAACCCTACCGGGCATGACGGTGGTTTGCGGTGACTCACATACCTCGACGCATGGTGCCTTCGCTGCGCTGGCCTTTGGTATCGGCACCTCGGAAGTGGAACACGTGCTGGCGACTCAGACCCTGGTTTCCAAAAAGTCCAAGTCCATGCTGATTCGCGTTGAAGGTCCGGTTGGCAAGGGCGTTGGCGCTAAAGATATTGTGCTGGCGATCATCGGCAAAATTGGCACCGCTGGTGGTACAGGCTATGCGATTGAGTTTGCTGGTAGCGCCATCCGTGGTCTGTCGATGGAAGGTCGTATGACCGTCTGTAATATGGCCATTGAAGCCGGTGCACGCGCCGGTATGGTGGCTGCAGACGATACAACCATCAATTACGTGCAGGGCCGTAACTTCGCGCCGAAGGGCAGCGATTGGGACAAGGCAGTTGCTTATTGGCGCACGCTGCATACCGACGAGGGTGCCAAGTTCGACAAGGTTGTTGAACTCGACGCCCGTGCAATTCAACCTCAGGTTACCTGGGGTACATCACCGGAGATGGTGATCGGTATCAATGAAATGATTCCTGATCCCGCGAAGGAACAGGATCCGGTGAAGCGTGAGGGTATGGAACGCGCGCTGAGCTACATGGGCCTGAACCCGAATACGCCGATTGCTGGTATTGCTGTAGATAAGGTCTTTATCGGTTCGTGTACCAATTCGCGCATTGAAGATCTGCGTCAGGCGGCTGCCATTGTGCGTGGCCGTTCAGTTGCTGCGACTATCAAATTGGCACTGGTGGTACCGGGCTCTGGTCTGGTTAAGCGTCAAGCCGAAGAAGAAGGTCTGGACAAAATCTTCAAGGCCGCCGGTTTCGAGTGGCGCGAGCCGGGTTGCTCGATGTGTCTGGGCATGAACGCTGACCGCCTGTCACCGGGTGAACGTTGCGCTTCGACCTCGAACCGTAACTTTGAAGGCCGTCAGGGGCCAATGGGTCGTACCCATCTGGTCAGCCCGATTATGGCTGCCGCGGCTGCTATTGCTGGCCGCTTTGTTGATGTGCGGGAGGTGCTGTAATGGATAAGTTTGTTGTGCTGGATGGCCTGGTAGCACCGCTGGATCGTGCCAACGTCGATACCGATGCCATTATCCCTAAGCAGTTTCTTAAGTCGATCAACCGTTCGGGCTTTGGTCCGTTTGCGTTTGATGAATGGCGCTACATGGATGTGGGTCAGCCGGGTCAGGATTGCACCAATCGCCCACTGAATCCGCAGTTCTCGCTGAATCAGCCGCAGTTTAAAGGCGCGTCGGTATTGCTGACCCGTCAGAACTTCGGTTGCGGCAGTTCGCGTGAACACGCCCCATGGGCGCTACTCGACTATGGCTTCCGCGCCATCATTGCCGAATCCTTTGCTGACATTTTCTTCAACAACTGTTTCAAGAACGGCATTCTGCCGATCGTGTTGCCAACGCAAGTGGTAGACCGTCTCTTTGCTGAAACGCTCGCCACACCGGGTTACCGCCTGGTGGTCGATCTGCCGAATCAGGTGGTGCGTACGCCGTCTGGGGATGCGATTCCTTTTGACGTGGATGCTTTCCGCAAGGAATGTCTGATTAATGGTTGGGATGATATTGGCCTAACCCTGCGTCATGCTGATGCGATTCATGCCTATGAAGATCGTCGCCGTAACGAACAGCCCTGGTTGTTTGCACAATAATTCTCTGGAGTATTTCTGATGTCTCGCAAGATTCTCGTACTGCCGGGTGACGGCATTGGCCCCGAAATCACTGCCGAAGCGGTGCGTGTGCTTGAAGCACTGAATAAGAATGGCCTTGGTCTGGAAATCAGCACCGGTCTGCTTGGCGGCTGTGCCGTTGACGCCACCGGCGAACCGTATCCGGCTGAAACCCGCGCCAAGGCTGAAGCGGCTGATGCCGTGCTGCTCGGTGCAGTAGGTGGCCCGCAGTGGGATACGCTGCCACGTGAACAGCGCCCGGAGCGTGGTCTGCTCGGCATTCGCAAGCACCTGAATCTGTTTGCCAACCTGCGTCCGGCCATTCTGTATCCGGAATTAGCCAACGCATCGTCGTTGAAGCCGGAAGTGGTTTCAGGTCTGGATATTCTGATCGTGCGTGAACTCACCGGTGACATCTATTTCGGTCAGCCACGTGGCGTTGAAGAGCGCGACACGGAATGGGGCCGTCAAAAGGTTGGCTTTAACACCATGGTCTATGCCGAGAGCGAAATCCGTCGTATTGCCCATGTGGCTTTCCAAGCCGCTCAGAAGCGCGGTAAGAAGCTGTGCTCGGTCGACAAGATGAATGTGCTGGAATGCACCCAGTTCTGGCGCGATATCTTCGAAGAGATCGCCAGCGAATATCCGGACGTTAAACTCTCGCACATGCTGGTGGATAACGCCGCCATGCAGCTGGTGCGTGCGCCGAAGCAGTTTGACGTCATGGTCACCGGCAATATGTTTGGTGACATTCTGTCGGATGAAGCGTCGATGCTCACGGGTTCGATCGGTATGCTGCCATCGGCCTCGCTGGATGAAAACAACAAAGGTCTGTACGAACCATCCCACGGCTCCGCCCCGGATATTGCCGGTAAGGGCGTGGCCAACCCGCTGGCAACGATTCTGTCCGCCGCTATGCTCCTGCGCTACACTTTCGGTTTAGAAGCCGAAGCGGTGCGTATCGAGAATGCGGTACGCACGGTATTGGCTCAGGGTTATCGTACGGCCGACATTTACGAAGAGGGTACCCGCAAGGTGGGTACTCGCGAGATGGGCGATGCCGTACTGGCCGCGCTTTAATTGAAGTTATATTAATAAATAAGCAGTTCACACGGAGATAAGAGTCATGGCAAAGCCTGTCGTTGGTCTGGTCGGTTGGCGCGGTATGGTGGGTTCGGTCCTCATGCAGCGCATGCAGGAAGAAAAAGACTTTGCTCACATTGAGCCGGTGTATTTCTCCACATCGAATGCGGGCGGCGATGCGCCGGCTTTCGGTGGTGTGAGCTCGGGCGAAAAACTACAAGACGCCAGCAACATCGACGCGCTCAAGAAGATGGACATCATCCTGACCTGTCAGGGTGGCGATTACACCAAAGAGGTGTATGCGAAGCTGCGCGCCACCGGTTGGAATGGTCACTGGATTGATGCCGCCTCGGCATTGCGTATGGCCGATGATGCCGTGATCGTGCTCGACCCGGTGAATCGTGACGTGATCGATGCCTCGTTGGGCAAGGGCGGTAAAAACTGGATCGGCGGTAACTGTACCGTGTCGCTGATGTTGATGGGTCTGGGTGGTCTGTTCGAACACAAGCTGATCGACTGGGTATCGTCGATGACCTACCAGGCGGCTTCAGGTGCCGGTGCACAGAATATGCGTGAGTTGATTGCGCAAATGGGCACCATCCACGCGTCGGTGGCTGATCTGCTGGATGATCCGAAGTCGGCGATTCTGGAAATTGACCGCAAGGTTGCCGAGACCATCCGTTCTGATGCGTTCCCGAAGAAGAACTTCCGCAACACACCGTTGGCTGGTTCGCTGATCCCATGGATCGACGTACCGGTTGAGCATGGTCAATCGAAGGAAGAGTGGAAGGGCGGTGCCGAGTGCAACAAGATCCTCGGCAATCCGGCATTCCGTTCGGCTGGTTCGATTCCGATCGATGGTTTGTGTGTACGTATTGGTGCCATGCGCTGCCACTCGCAGGCGCTGACTATCAAGCTGAAGAAGGACGTGCCGCTGGATGAGGTGAGCGACATTCTGGCTAAGGCCAACGATTGGGTGAAGGTTGTGCCGAATGAGCGCGAGCTTAGCGAACGTGATCTAACACCCGCTGCCGTGACTGGCACGCTGACTGTGCCGGTAGGCCGTCTGCATAAGATGGCGATGGGTCCGGATTATCTGGCCGCGTTCACCTGTGGTGATCAGTTGCTATGGGGTGCAGCAGAGCCATTGCGTCGTATGCTGCGCATTCTGGTCGAAGCTTAATTAGTTAAGTAGACGCCCCGTCTGGCTTGTGGCCGGGCGGGGCGTTGTCGTTAAGGCGAGTAATTAGATGAATATTCCTGATTGGGTCTGGGTAGTCGGTTGCCTGACACTGTTGTTGCTGGGTTTACAGCTCGGCGTCAGTCTTGGACGTGCCGGTGAAAAGGCACGGCAGGGCGAGTCCGGCAAGTCGGATCATGATGATCGGCCACGCGTTACACCTCAGCCTAAAGTAAGCTGGGGCTCGATAAACTTGGATTTGTCATCCCCGGCTAAAGATAAAACATCGGGTGTTGACCGCTCAATATGATGAGTGGCTCGGTTGCCTCTGCTATGCGTATCTCTCCAGCGATCAAGTTGATCGCTGTCTTCGCAGTCGCCATCGCCTTACAGTCTGTTTTGGGTTTGCCCTTAGCGGCAGCATTGTGCCTTTGGGCTTTAACGCGCCATCGCGTCCGGTTTTTCAAGTTGCTACGCCGGATACGCTTGTTGATTCTCGTGCTTTTTGTGGTCACGTTGCTGATGACGCCGGGTACCGCGCTTTGGCCCGAGTGGGGCTTGTATCCCACGGAGGAAGGTGCGCTGCTTGCGGTGACACAGTTATTACGGCTTATTGGCATGTTGGCAGCGGTGGCCTTGTTGCTGGATACCACCGACGATCGTAGTCTCGCTGCCGGGTCACTTGCATTGTTGCAACCCCTAGCGGGTAAACGTCAGTGGCCGGAACGTGCCGTGGCGCGCTTGTTGCTGGTGTTTCATTACCTGGAATCGGCGCCCAAGCCACGCAACCTGCTTGATGTATTAGCGTTAGCTGGAGTCGACCCTGCTGCATCGCCTGAGGTAGATGCGCCGGATGTGCTGGAATTGGAAGTTCAGCCATTGTCTGTCCGTGATTTGACGCTGGCTGGTTTAATGCTGAGCGCTGCTTGCCTATGCGTTGCCTGGGGGAGTGTTGCATGACACAGCAGCGCTGGGCTTTAGGTGTTGAATATGATGGCGCCGCGTTTCATGGATGGCAAACGCAAGCGCCGACGACGCAAGTTGTTAATGGGCTGCCTATAGGATCAACCCTGCCCACCATTCAGGGCGCGCTGCAATCGGCCATGTCACAGATTGCCGATGCGCCGGTGCAGATTGTTTGTGCAGGTCGTACCGATGCGGGCGTGCACGCCACAGGACAAGTGATTCATTTCGATGCGCCCGTCGAGCGGCCAGATTCAGCCTGGATAAGAGGCGTCAATGCGCTATTGCCAGACAGTTGCGCTGTGCGCTGGGCGCAACCAGTTGCCCAAGATTTTCATGCGCGGTTTAGTGCAACAGGGCGGCGCTACCGGTACATTCTGCTCAATCGTCCTGAGCGTCCGGCAATCTTTGCCGGGAGGGCGGGGTGGTTTCATCGACCACTGGATGCGGCGTCGATGGCTGTTGCTGCACAATCGATTCTTGGGACGCATGATTTCAGTGCGTTTCGAGCGGCTGAATGTCAGGCCAATAGCCCTGTCCGTACGCTAACGGATGCCCGCGTGGGTCGCCAGGGTGATTGGCTGGTCTTTGACTTTGCCGCCAACGCTTTTTTGCAGCATATGATTCGTAATCTGGTGGGTGCACTGGTCTATGTCGGTAAAGGCGCTGAGCCTGTGACCCTGATGGCAACGCTGCTGGCTCAAAAAGACCGCAAGTTGTCACCACCGACTTTTATGCCAGATGGTCTATATCTCACCGCAGTCGATTATGATGCGGTGTGGGGGTTGCCGTCAGCCGGACTGACGGGTGACCCGCTCCAGGTTTTTAATTTCTGATGATCGTTCTCTAATGACACTGCACGCCCAAGCTCGCATTAAAGTCTGTGGTCTGACCCGCGTTGAAGATGTGCAAGCGGCGGTAGCGGCGGGTGTTGATGCGATTGGTCTGGTTTTTTATGCTGACAGCCCGCGTCACGTCACCATCGAGCACGCCAAAACCCTTGCCAAGGTGATACCACCTTTCGTGACCATTGTTGGTTTGTTTGTAAAT
>ERZ1034361.968-NODE-968-length-16612-cov-4.803689_pt1 | contig 16612 bp, 14 predicted proteins | sample MGYA00520617_ERZ1034361 | MGnify/ENA primary metagenome ERZ1034361 (study PRJEB33736, sample SAMEA104284507) | Azolla filiculoides | biome: Urban; feature: Water surface; material: Ditch water | place: Netherlands | collected 2015-10-28 | depth 0-0.1 m ... | reverse complement strand
TTGATAGGTACTTTGACAAAGGATGCTACGTCAGTTTCAAACTTAAGAAAGTCATCAGCCAAGAGTTGATTAGCCTTTTCCTCTGTTATCTTCTGACCTAGCTTAACACCTTCTGTATGTCCATAACCAATGGTAGGAACACCAGCAGGGCATAGGTAAGACTCTAGCCTTAGCCCCTCAAACTTCTTGATGAGTTCTATTCCTGTCATTGGTTCTGTTGAGCTAACCAAGCCATAGCTCTTGCCCTAGAATCTTCTTGGATGTTAGCGTTTGGCCCTTCACGATAGGCAGGTTCAGACAGGGCTTGTGTTAGTCTGTCCATACCAGCAGTGTCGTAAGAAGGTGCTTGCCTACGTTGAGCTTGTGGTTGTGATGTACGCTGTTTAAACTCTTGTACCAAGGATGTTAAGTCCGGTGCAGCTTCTTGGTAAGGCATAGGTTCAGGCATCTGTTGGGGCTGTAGTTGAGGCTGTGAGCCAATACCATAGATATCCTGTACAGGTTTAGAACCGATAGACCAAGTACCCATGTCAGGCATACTAGGCATAGTAACACCAGCATACGGCGATTGCTTACCCTGTTGAATACTCCAATCTTTGAAGTACTCGCGTAAAGAATCTAAACCACTGGATCTAGCTGGCCCTTCATACTTTTGTGGTTGTGTTACACGATCACTACCATACCCTTGACGATTACGAAACTTAAGTTTATCAATAAGTTCTAGTAGTCTAGGTAAAGCATTATCTTGCACTTGATATTGTGGCATCAGTTATCTCCGTATAGTTTGTCTAACATCTGTGTAGTCTGGTGATCTCTTGCTTTACGCATTTGCTCATAAGACATTGTACCCTTCTCACTCATGATACCGCGCAAGGCAGCAGGAGTATTCTCCAACTTGGCTTGACTAATGATAGCTTTGATAGCAGCACTTGGGCTTGGTTCATACTTCATGTAGATCTTCATGGCAGCTTCGTCATTGCCATCATTGTATAGTTGTGCTGCTCTAGCCAAGGCTTGTGTCCTAGACTTGTCAGCATTTCTATCGTTGATAGCAGCTTGTGATACCATAGCTTCTTTAGCAGATCTAACACCAAACCAAGGAGCTACCTTCTCGGCAATACCACGTTCAACACCTGCACCACCACGATTACCCATACGAGTGTATTCTTCACCGTTGTTACGGATAGCATCAACAGCACCACTAGTCCAACCTTTAGGTACAGTGTTCTTAATAGCCTTGTCCAACTCAGCCGTAGTGTGATTACCACCAAGAGCCTCACTAGCAAGAGTACCAAGAGAACCTACAGCAGTAGCACCCCAAGCAATTGTTGGGAAGAAGATAGACATACCACTCTGTTGTACATCAGTAATCTTCTTAAGCAGTGATGTGTAACGCATTGAGGCATCTAAGTCCATACCAGTAGCTTCAGTCAGGATACCGTGTGATACCCATAGTGGAGAGTTCTTTAGGATATGGTCACTTGCTGAAGGCCATGTCTTATCGTCCCACCAGCCCATGCTGATACCCGCCATACGCAGTAACTCATACTCTGCTATCACTGGCATTGAGATAGCCCCACCTAGCATCATTGTGACAGCCGCAGTCATAATCAAAGGTGCAGATGCTCTGAACCCCGGTTCTAAACTACGAGTATCAAATGACTTCTTCCAACCTTGTACAAACTCTTTGGCATCTACAATCATGTTACCAGCTTGACCATGTGCAAAGGTTGTCAGTGGTGCAGCTTGCTCACCAAAGATACCCATCTCACGGTAGATAGCAGGAAGATTCTTTTGACCATAAGCGTACATGTTCTCTGTTGTATCACGTGCTGCTTTCTGATACAACGCCTCACCACGTAGCCCTGCTTTCTTATGCAAGTTGTAGAAGAAAGTAAATGAAGCAAACCGAGAGAATGAGTCACCAGCAGCCGAAGGAGTCTTACCTGTAGCCATATCGACAACCTTGTTTAATGTTGAGTTAGGATCTTTACCAATCTTAATATCATTATACTCATTAACAAGTTGTGGATGTAGTACATTACCCTCATGCCCTGCATAGTAGATAGCCTTAAGGAAGTCAGGATCAGCACTGTGTTTACCCTTAGCCATCATACTAATACTTGACCCAAATGCACCCAATACATCTGTAACACTAGCACCTTCCTTGAATGCGGAGCGACTAGACATCAGGGCTTGTAGTGGCTGTGCAATCCAGATAGCAGGTTTCATAGTGATATTTGCTGTATAGAATGCAGTACCAAAGATACCAGTAAAGCGATCTAGTGCATGTTTATCCCTATGCTTGTACCCAAAGATACTACCAGATATATCATCAATCATTTCTCTGGTTGCAGTAGATAGATCACGTACTGCTTTACGTACAGTAGAGTTTTCTGGTAATACATCACCAGTCTTAGTACGTACAAAGAAACCAATCAAGTCTTCATCTGTCTTAGGTATTGTGTTATCCATCTGGTACTTAACCCACTCAGACTGAACACGACGCTGCATGATGTTGTTAGTGTATTTCTGGTATCCACGTGGTATAGCATCACGCAAGAGTTGAGCTTTGCGTGAAACTGACATGAAGCCTTGATCTCCTATAAATCCGGGAAGCATCATGTTCTTCATCATGTGAGTACCAACAGCAGAGTTCTGTTCCTCAAAGTCTTTTAGCTTCTGTGCTATGTACTCATCTAGCTTACCAGCAGGTGCTTCATCAAGCGCCTTCTCCATAAACTCTTTGATGTTCTGTGTACGATCTTCATTACGCGAATTTCGCTGTTCAACAGAGAACCGTGGATCTAGCTTTTGATACTTCTCTTTGTAATGATTAGCTTCACCAGCAGACAAGAAAGTTTCTAGCTTAATAGTTACACCATTAAGTTTAACCTCTACAACATGATCCCCTAAGCGATCAATCGTAATGTGTCCCGGTTGCTTGTTCATCTTCTGGTTAAGACCTTGTGAGCCTTGCATACGAACAGCAGATTCCCAGATACGATTCTCAGCCAAGACTACAGACAAAGCAAAGTTATACTCTTCCTTAGTCCATTGTGATTTATACTTATCCAGTGTTACCTTATGTTCAACACCATTACGCATACCATCAATTAGTTGCTCATGTACCTTAACTAACTGCACATCACTTAGGTTACGCATAGCAGGTACAACAGCATTAGGTTTATCTTTAGCAGATAGATTAAATGCCCAACCAATCTTGTTACCAACATAAGTCTGTACAGAATCACGACCAGTAAGAACATCACGTAACAAGGACTCACGCATATGGTCAGCCTTCTGTACAAAGTCAGACATATAGGTAAAGTGTTTGTTACCTCGCATCAACTGTGGTAGCTGTGCTGTGAATACATGTGAGAAGATATTAACAGAGCCGTTCTTAACACCAGCAGCTACGCTATCAGGGCTGTGCCACTTGACTGCATCAACACCCTTGCCGCCCACGGCTGCGCCGTCACTGGCGGCGATCAGGGCTTCGCCGTGATAGATGACTTCATCCAAAGCTGTGCGTTCATTCCCGGTCAAACCAAGCATGTCCTTGACGGCATTTGCTAGGCGTACCATAGCACTCGTTCCTGTCAGCTTCACGTTACGTAGAGCAGCTTGAGCGTTCAGGTCGGTCATACCGTAGGCAACCATCTCTCTAGGATTAGCAAGCATAGCATCATACTTGTCTTTACCTAGATGACGTAACATCGTAGCATTGTACTCTTTATTATTCTTTAACTTATTATACAGATTAGTCAAAGCCATAGCAGAAGTGTATTGTTCCTGTGGTAATCGCTTGCCTTCAGCAAAGAGTGTTAGTGCTTTATTAACTGCCTTATGTACAACTTCATGTAGAACAGTGTAAGGTGATACTGAGTCTTGATTACGGAATGTTACCTGACCAGTTTCATTATTAAAACCACCTTCGTACTTAAAGTTAGCATCAAGTTCTACATTACCACGGATTAGTGGATTGTTGAGTAGCTTGTTAGCCAGATGACCTAAGTACTTATTATTACCATAAGTGTAGTCCTTAGCAGTTTTCGCTATATACTCTAGACCACCACGGATACCATTAGTATTCATTGACTCAGTAAGTTCAGCAGCTTTAGACCAGACAGGTTGCTTAAGATCAAATGCCTGTACGGGATCAACGACCTTAGCTCTAATAACAGATTGTAGATAATCACGTTCTTCTTTTAGCATCATAACAAACTCTTTGTCTTCAATAGACTTAAATTTCTCTATCAATGCTAGACGACGATTCAGTGCTTTTGTTAGTTGTGGTAGTGGGCTATCGACAGTTAGACTTTTTGTATCATAATTAATTTTATACCTATCTGCAACTACATTTTGTGTTAATGTGTCGTTGTTCTCTACCCAACCCTTAGTACCATCATCAAATGCCTTCATCAAAGCATCAAGTTGTGGATCTTCGCCAGCTTTAGGTAAATTGCTGGGAGGCTCTACAATCGATTTGTTTTCCTCTGGTGCTACTCTGGTATCAACCGGAGTCTGTTCATCGATTCTAGGTGGCTCTACGACAGTCCTAGCGGTACTTTGCGTGGGTTCTACAGGTGTATTCTCGACAGGTTCAGTTACCTTCTTTCTACCTAATTCAATCTCAAGAGTCTCAACCAGCTTATTTAGATGATTTACTTCATTAAGTTTATCGAGGTAGAATTGTGAGGACTTATCTTTAACACCATCAAGTACCTTTTGTGCTTCTCTAAGCAAAGTGCTGTAAGAAGTTAGAGAAGTCTCAATCATCTGGGTAGGATCAGGAGCATTCTCTTTATCAGCCATACCAGAAATCTTATCTGCCTTTACATTAGGCATTTCTCTAGTACCTGTACCAGTATTAGGCATAATGGCATTAACACCGCCACCCATAATAGTACCCATAGCACCAGACAATAGTAACTTCTCTGGGGTTGTTTCGTAGTTCTTTGCTGCGTCAGTACCAGACATTAAAGCACGACCAGTAGCGTCTGTAGCAACAGTACTAGCAATGTTACCACCAGCGCCCCAACCAGCACCTGCAAGGATACCCTTGCCTTGCGGGAAAGCCATAGAAGCATAGTCAGTACCACCCTCAAGCATGGCCTGACCAATAGCAGCTTCAGTAGAAGCACCTTCACGCACATTGCGACCTGCACCTGACAGCGCATTAATAGCAGAAGGAACCATCAAAGCCCCTTTAACACCAGCAGCAATACCACCACCAGCTAACAAAGGAGCCATGCCAGCTAGACCAGAAGTTAATTTACCACCAAACCCCTGATCCAATCCAGCCATAGATGCTTCTAATTCTTGGTTACGCTTGACCATATCAGCATAGATAGCTTCTTGGTCTTTCTCTTGACCAGCAAATCCTGCTGCTGCACCAGCAAATAGATCTAGTACATCTTTAGCAGAATGACCTGCTTGTTTAAGACCAATACCAATATCTTCTAGTGTATCTGTCTTTCGCTTTGGTTCAGACGAAAAAAGACCCAATGGGTCATTGGTTGATGTTTCATCAAATAAACCTAATGGGTCTTTGTCATTCATTACAAATCTTCTCCAAATTTAGTTTTGTACGCCGACTTTAGCCTATCGTCAGGGATACCCGGATACATAGTGCGTAGCTTATCTAAAGTCATTTTAGCAGGAGGTGTGTTACTCTGAGCCTGTTCTGGAACAGAAGGAACACCTGTCATAGACATATAGTGTTGTTGAACACGTTTGGCTTCTGCTAATTGCTGCTTCATAGAGTTTATAGATTGTCTATAAGCAGCAGTACGTTGGGCTTCTGGTACTTTTAAGAAGTTCTGGTTAAACTCCATCTCACCTTCTTTTGACTGTAACTTTGTCAATTGAGCATTAAGTACATTAACTTCTTGTGTAGCCTGACCTGCGAGTTTCACAGCAGCTTGTGTGGTAGCATTAGCACCAGTATGTTCCCTAGACTGAGCCATGATCTTTGCAGCATCAATAGCCTTATCGTAATCCCACTGACCTTTAACATTCTCAAGCGCAGTCTTACCAGCAAGTTCTGGTGTATTACCAAGACGAGCTACTAGAGCAGCACGCTCTTTCTCCCATAAAGGTAACTGATTAGGTGCAGCAACATTACCATAAGGATCAGCACCACCAGCTAGTACCTTGTCAATATCAGCAATCTGTTTAGCAATATCCAACTGAGCAGTCTTAGCACCCTGTTCAAGAGGTAACTGTTGCTCAATAAACGGTTGCAACATCTTACCTACTTTGTTTTTACGTATTGTCTCATCGTAACCAGCTTGCTTGGAGTCAACAAAAGACTGTAACATTGTAGGAGTACGTTGGAGATCTGCTTGCTCTGCTGCTAATCGCTTACCGGCCATATCAAAGCCTAGACCTTGATTAGTCAATTCCTTATTCTGCATATCTAAAGGAATCTCTTGCTGCGCTCGTTGGTTAGCCAAGAACTGTTTTAGAATCTCTTCTTCAGATAATTGATCTGCATTAGCCGCATTAAATCCCTGATACAAAGCACCAAGACCAAACTCAGGCTTATAACCAGTTTCAATAGCTTGGTATCCCATGATTATTGTCCTGCTTTAAATTTAGCTAGAGCATCTACGATAGCTTGCATCTGAGCAGAGGTCTGGTTAGAACCAGAGTTATAACCAAGAGCAGACATTAGTGGGGAAGCATAGCCATTAATAGCAGCATTGTTACCTTGCATCAGTTCAGACAGTCCTGTAGAATTAGGACTAATGTTAGCACCAGCCGGGGTGTATAGACTATCCATATACTTCTGTGCTACCTGAGCTTGAGCAGCCATAAGAGCAGGATTGCTAGTAGCTTGGTTAGAACGGCGACCGGCGGCTGCATCCTTGATAGCCTGTGCCTGTTGCATCTGTTGTACTTGGTTACGCACAATAGGAGCAGAGTAAGGATCTTGCATTGTCCTAGACAGTTCCTGTTGGTATTGACCACGTTGAGAACCAAAGGGGTCCATGCGTGCTTGCTGTTGATTGACAATATTCTGAATAGAAGATGCTTTCTTCTTGTTCTGCATACCCTCTAGGATAGCACCTAGACCAGTTAGCATACCCTTACTGCCAGCACCACCATTAAACAAATTAGCTAGTACCTGTGAAGTACCACCCATAGCACCTTGACCCATATCATATGCTTGTTGGGCTGGAGAGTTAAAAGTAGAACCTAATTGCTGATCAATATTTCCCCAATTTGTACCACTCTGCTGCCATCCATCCATTGGGGAGTTTGATATATTAGATTGCCATGGCATATCAGGTTGACTTGAAACTTGGTAATTTGAACCATAGTTATCATACTGACCCATTGATGTTGGTGTAGATGAATCGCCAATATCATACTGTTGATTTGGTGTATTCCACTGTTGCTCATCTGGCCCATTAGAACCAAATAAATCACTTGCACCCCATTCTTCATCCATAACTTAAACCTCGTACTTTCCTGAAATTATAATCGTATTACCTGTTGCTGTCCAAGCAGAAGGATAACACCTGTCGTTTGTTGAATCTAAGTAACCGCTGCCTACTGATAGGCGTGTAGTAGCGTTAGAAACGGCTACAGTGTCATCTTGTGTTGCAGCTATAGGTAGGGTACAGTAAGTCGTTCCTGCTGTACTAGCGGTCGTTGCAGTACCCGTACAAACGATTTTAATTGTGTAGGAGACTGTACGACCAATACGAGAATACCTACCAGAGTATGTAGCACCACCTGTACCATCAACAACAGTTAAACTAGTAAAGGTTGGAGTCCAAGTGCCTTGAGTAGAACCACCTACCGCTGCTTGTTCCGCTGCGGATAAGTGGTACTTTTCTCCTGCTGCACCACCCTGAAGATCTTGTAGATTAGCATGATCTCGCAGAGCTATATCAGTGATATTAGAACCTGCAAAGTTAATGATGTACCAAGGAACAGAGCCAGAAGTAGAGACATAGTTACGTAGTTGTCTGTACCACTCAAGCCAAGTAAATGACCCCGGCTTGTCGTTAGTCGGGGGTGGAGGTAAGCCAGCCATTAAGAAGTCCCTTCAGTATAAACACACTCTAGAGATTCAAGACGTAGGGGATAGTTACCATTATGTTTAATCTTGAATGCTCTACGACGAAATGAACCTAGACGATGGAAGGCAGGAAAGTCATCAGTAAGTGTGATGGTTTTCTCACCAGACCATGTTTGATAATCATCATCAGTCCATTGTAGAGTAATCTCATTACCAGTTTCATACCTATCACCTACTATTTTAACAGAAGAAAGGAATTTACGATAGTAAGTATCCATGTCATATTTGTTAGTGACGAGTTGTAATCCAATTGAAACACCGTCATCTTGATAAACATCTGGATTTAGTTTGTAGATTTTACCACCAGCATAAGATAAAAGGTATGACATACCAGAGGCATTATCAGCCATCTTGTCACATTTAAATGTTGTCTCTACATCAGCAACATTAGAAGACCACTCATGCCAGAGTTTTTCATCTGAATCATATACCAAAGTACGACCTTGAGACTTCAAGTTAATCACATAAAACAAGTGACCCTTAGTTCTTAGACCAAAACCCTTAACTTCATCCATGTCAGATTCAGCATCTAGGATACGTTCAATATACTCGTCTGATACTTTCTTAGGTTGAAAACCGTCAATAAGCCATGCTGCTCTACCACCACTATCAGATTGTGAGAGATAGAAGATGAACTTCTCATTACCAATAACAGAATAAGGCGCACAAGTACCCATCTGGATAGTTGTAGAGTCATTACGGCTTAACGGAGAACCACTAGAGTTAGCAGCGTCGTAGAAGAATTCAATTGAATTACCACCTAAAACACATACTTGGTTATTCTGTCTAGAGATAGCTTTGACAGGATCAGGGAACATTTCAGCAGACAGAAAGTTATTTGACGACCAACGTGACGGTTGATCTAAATCACAAGTATAAACATCACTACCCTTTGCCAACACAATATAACCATCAATGAAAGTAGCCGATGGAATATGCGGTGAGGGGAACGAGTTTAATGTTGTAGTACCACTTGCCCCAGATCCACCACCAGAAGGGAATGATATAGCAGGAGCAGATGAGTAACCTGTGCCATATGTAGTCATAGTGATATAAGCAACGGTAGTTCCTGTTACAGTATATGTTCCAGCAGCACCACTACCTCCACCTCCTGTAAAGCCTAGAGCATACGTTCCGGGAGTGTATCCAGAGCCAACAGCATCCAATGTTACATTATAGATTGATGTTGAGGTAATCTGAGTAACAGTACCAGAAGTATTAACAGTCCAACCATCCGTACCGTCACATATAAAGATGTAATCACCTAGAGTCGCAGAATTTGCGGCAACAATACTAACAGGGCCAGTAGATGTACCAAGAGTTGCTTTATTCGAAGGTGTTACACCATCTTCCCATAGAGTGTTGCCTACCACAACATAAAACTTATTGTTAAAGTAAGTAAAACCCCTACCTTCACCAGAACCTATTGTCTTATATAGATCTAGACCGGGGCGTTTGTTTAGGAATATCTTTGTATTCTCTAACTGCTCTACCTTACGAGTTTCAGGAAAGATGTTAACAAATCTTTGATCTTTGGTTGCACTAGATCCGCGATTGGAATATGCACCAAGCAAAGGTAAACGGGCTACCTTTGGCTTACCTACCTGTTGTGCTTGTGCCATATTATTTCTTCTTCATAAATAGTTTTGCTAGTTTAACTGTGTCAGAAGCTGTTCCACGGGCTTGCTGCTTCTGTTGTGGTGTGGCATTAGTGGGTGTAAACATTCCAGCCAAACCGCCAGCAGCACCAGAGGACAGCGCAGATTCAAACATTGCCTTTGGTTGTGCCATACTGGAGACAGCGCCTTTAGCAGCACCAGACAAGAACCCGGACAGTGCTGGGTTTAATCCGTCCGTTGCTGAACCAACAGCAGAGCCTGCCGCGCCACCCAAAGCACCAGTTGCAGCAGCTTTAAACATATCAGCCAGATCGCCACCACTAGAGAAGGAATTGATTGCACTACCAGCAGCACTATTAGCAGAAGCATTTGCCAACGTACCTAAGCCAGTGTCAAAACCGCCAGACATTCCAAGATAAGAGCCAATAGCATTTCCAACAGCACCTCGACCATCACCCATACTAGCAGAATCAACGGCACTCAAGGCACTACCCCAACCGGGGAAGAAGCCATTAATAATCATAGGTGCGATCTTCTGGAAGTATGGTGCTTGTTGATCCCTCTCAGCAGAACCAGTAGTCCATTCCTGAACCTTGTTGTGCATTGGATCTATCTTATCTAGAATAGGATCTATGATATTAAAGATACCACCAAGGAAACCTTGTTTAGATGTTTGTGAGCTACTACCAGCATTTCTGTTAAAGTAATCTTGGTTATACCAACCGGGGTTCTGTGCAGCTTTGTCTGGAGTAATTGTATATCTACCATCACCCCCACTAATAGCATTGCTCTGTAACCAGTTAGGGTTTACAGACTGCCTCCCCATTCCAAGATTACCAACGTCCCATGTTTGAGTAGTAGTTGTCTTCTTATTAAAAAGACCTCCACTCTTACTTGTAGAAATATCTTGACGATTCCATTGGTCTGTAATGGGATCTACACCTGTTGCACTATTGTAACCAAGAAGTTTACCATCATAAATAAGTGGCTTAGATCCATATAGAGTATTTAACCCTGAGATTAGATCAGCTTGTTTATTACCACCAATTGCATGTGGTGTGGAGTAATCACCGTTAATTCCACCATAGTTTAATACTTGCCCAAGAGCTTCCCAATCACGGGTAGCATTGCCTGTAGCATAACCACCATGACCATAATCTTTTAAGGTATCTGCTAGAGATTTGTAACCAGTACCAAGATTAGCACCGTTACTCATAATAGAATACTTACCTTGACCAAGATCTAAGTCATCGGTGTCTTGTAAACCCCAAGAAGCCTTACTCACATCATAAGGACTATAGTAAAAATCTTGTCCGCCTAGATTAGTTTTAGTTCCACCAATTGCGCTGAGTAGAGACTCATCAGTTCCAGCAAGTAGTTCTTTACGCCCAGCTCCCCAAAACTCTTGTGGTTGTTGTGCCTGTTGAATCTGTGGCTGGTTGTTCATGGCAAATGCACCGGGGTCTTGTGTCCCCTGACGCATCATTTCATTCTTTACTCGCTGACTACCAACCTTTTGACGATTGATAGCATCAGCTATTTGTGCTTGGTCTAAGACATTAGTTACCATGATCTGCGATCAACCTGAAAGTAGAGACTCCCTTCTTCCAGTCCGAAGTTAAGGGCATCTTGTTTAATAATAGTCATCTCTTGCCAAAGAAGTTTACGATCAGTCATGGCTACACCATACTCAGGAGCAAGGCGACAAGCAAGGCCATACATAACAGCATCGTACCATTCTTGTGGAAAGTCTGGTGTATCAGTACTTGCATCAAAGTCCTCAAAAGGACGTTGATAGTAAATAGTGATTACATTAGCAGCTTGCTCTACAGTACTAGGTACAGGGAATACATACAGATCACCATAATCACGTTGTGGGTCATAGAAGTACTGGATAGGATTACCTGTACTTGTTTTGTTACCCAACAAATTGTATTCTTGTCGGGTAAGTCCTCGCATGGGTACATCCACCTTAGAGCTGTTATTATGGTTGTATGCTTGCGTTATCTTGAGGGGCTTAGGGGTAGGTATAGCCTGACCCAAACCAATGCGATAGGAGGCCACTGTAGCAGCCAGAGGGACATTATAAGACTTGATTGCCCATAGTGGCATACCATCAGCTTGCCATGCTTTAATCAAACTATTAAGAGCAAAGGCTCCCTCAGTGATTTGTGTTGCTGAAGGAGTCTCACCTTGGGCAAGAACACCGATTAAACGCAGTGCTCGTTTGATAATGTCATCTCTTGTCACAGAGAAATCGGTGCTTCCTGAAGTCATACTAATGTCCTTTAATGATTGTGTATAGTGCTACACAAGCTACAGCAATACCAGAAATCCACTTGACGGTACTGACTAGCCATGAGGTAGCTTCCCAAGCCGAAACTAGGCCTGATACATTAACAGTCAAAGTGTCAATCTTTTTCTCAAGACCCTTAATATTGGTTTCAATCTCAAGCAAGCGTTTTTCCTCGTATAGCTGATGTTCTATCAGATTTGTATCTGGTTGTCTGCGATTATCCATATAGTCTTTCTATGTTCGTAACGAAGCAAGGGCTTCTTGTGGTGCAGATGGAAACCAAGAAATGTGGCTACCACAATCAATGCCAACAGCTATACCATTCCAGTAGATTAGGTTTTCCATGTCAACCTTCTTTGGCAGAATTATCTTCATTACGTTTAATCTCTTCGTTAATGTGCGAGATCAAAGGTGCTGCCTCTTTAAAAGGAAGTTCGATAATTGCCTTATTAAGAACAGCAAGCTGCTCTTGGCTAAAAACGATATTGACAATTAGTTGCCCCATAATGGACTCCAATACTGCGTTCCGTTAATTGTTACACTAGCCCACGTTGCCGGAGCACCAGCAGTAGAACCTGGTTTATTAGCACCCATTGTTGGTGTTTGAGAACCTGACGACCAAGTTCCAGCAATTACATAACGATTCTCATTTAATGCAATTGAGCCATCCGCGTTAAGGCGCAGCTTGTTGACTCCGCCGACCAAGTACTTTAGGCCAGCCCCATCGTAGCTGAGTTGGTTTAAAGCACTGGAGTCGAACGCGATGACTTGCCCTTGCGCCATCTTATAAGCAGCTTGTACTATCGTTGATGCAGATGTATCAAAACCAACGGCAGCGGTGGTATTCACGCTAAAAGCTGTTTTAACAGAGGATGTTGAGTCGCCACCATCCTGCACGCGAACCCCGTATGCAACTACATTTCCAGCGCCACCGGCATTCTGCTTATTGATAACCACATCAATGCCGACTCGGTTGTTTGCGTTGTCCGTTCCGTTTGCCCGACAATCAACCTCAATGCCTACCAATCCAGATGTTGGGTTTGCTGTTTCTGTGGGATCAAGTGCCTCGGCGACCATGCCCCATACAGGGCCAGACCCTCGTTTTATTCCCTGACCATAAACCCCAACATTCTGCCCACCAGTTGCCGAACTATCAACAAGACCCAACAACGCCCACTCATAGTTAGTTGCACCTGCACCAACATACGTTATCGCCTTAAAAGCACTAGAAACAAACCCCGGAGAACCACCAGTATGACTAGCATTGCGTCTGATAACCTTAGTGGCGAAATCAGATCCAGTAGTCTTAACTTGTAGTGACTGCTCTATGCTGCCGGTTGTTGCCCCTAACGATGCGCCACCAGCACCAGTTAATGATGCGCCACCCAAAAGATGGAAAATAACATTGGATGTATAAGTAGGCGTTGTGTTAATAAGGTAGGTTCCGGAAGGGACTTCTACAGTTTGGCTTGCATTTCCAGCCAACTGAAACGCCGAACTGTCATCTGCAACCCCATCGCCAACTGCGCCAAAATCCTTTACAGAAACAATCTCAGAGATTTTGGATTGTAGAGTATTCATATACTCTGCGTTGATAACTGTGCTACCATCTACGTAGTTTTTTTGTACAGAATTCCATGTACTCATATAATCATCCCTGAAATTAGTTTACCAGAAACTGCACATCCGACCACGGCATATCCAGTTAAAGCTGTTGATCCAACAATAGTGCAGTACTCGCTTGGCTCAGCAATATAGTCAGCCCTCGCGCAATCTGCTACACCCATATCTGCTCTACCTTGTGAAGTATAAGGAGTACAAGCAAATGCAAACACATTTGGTGGTATTGGTCTAGAGAATGGAATAGTTATCTTGTCTTGTCTAGCTCTAACGAAGTCTTGACTGTGGCGAACTTCATAATCATCAGAACAGACAATCAAACCATCCCATCTATGTTTAGCTTCATGTGCCTTAATCTTTTTAGAACACACATCGCACGTTAAGTTAAATTCACCTGAGATGAAATGGTTCTTAGACATTAGCCGATCTCTTTCCAGTTAATAGCAGCAGCAATAGTAGCACCCACAGTAGCAGTACCAGTGAGAGGACCAGCAGCTAAACAAATAACACTTGGACCCGTTATAGCAACAGTACCAGCAGCATTGTAACCAGCCACATTTGCATTGTCATTCATTGTCTTAAGATCAAATGTATATGTACCAACTACATTGGGAATAATTGTATTCCAGATTGCAGTGCCAGTAACAGCGGTAGCAGCAGTAGCTATAGTATCAATAGTAACAAGAGAACCCGCAGGAGTGGTTGCAAAGGTAGCACCTGTGTTTGGTGTAGGAAGCATAAGCAAAGCAACTTGCAAACTCGTAGCTCCAGTACTAACAACAGCAACCGTAATAGTTACTGATGTAGGAATAAATCTAGTTCGCTTAGTCATGTCATTTGTACTAGCAGCACGTAGACTTAACACTGGATATAGAGCAGCAGCAGTTCCACCTAACTTGCCAGTAGCACCACTGTTACCACCATAGTATTTCCAACCACGGAAGTCAGCTACATCACCTTCTTGTATTACACAAGTATTAATGAGTGTTAGCTTACCTGCTTGAGCAGTTACCCCAGTATTATACATCTCACAGCGTACAGGAAGAGTACCTGTTCTAGACCAAGCAACCGACAAAGCATTTACTGAACTAATCTGATGCGCCCAGATAATCCCAGCAGGACCAGTCTCAAAGCCAAAGCGAATAGTTCCAACACCTAGCCACTGATATTCAATTACAAGATGCTGAGTAAGGGCGAAGTTAAGATTAACACCAGAAGCACCCGTGCCATCCATCTTGTCCATGTTCCAGCTAGATCTCAGAATACGTTCTTCACCTCCTGTACCAGCAGTAGTCATGTAACGGCGTACAAAGCTGATAGCAGCACCATCGGCTTCAAGATACACACCATCACCGGCAGTACTAGGATAAGTACCTTGATCTGTAAACATACCAACACGCTGCCGCACATTGGTAATCAACTCATTCATATTGAATGTGATACGGAACAGAGTACTAATACCGGGAGTATATCGAATATGGTTATAAGACTGAATCCAGTAACCAGAACCAGCGGTAGTTAGACTATTAAGATCCTGACCATATAGGTTAGTAGTCAGGTTGATAGTACCAGAGGCCGTAGCTGCCGCTTCCCAGATAGTAGTTGCAGCACTAAGTAGTTGTGCACCAAAGCCCCACTCAAAAGCAATGCGAGGTTCGCTTACTCGCAACCTCTCAAAGCTATCAAGAGTGAAATCTTCGTGGTCATATGTAGTAGTTAATGTATTCTTAACTGCCACATACAGCGCCTTCAGTATGGGATCTACTGTTGCTAGATCAGCACTTGCGCCTGATTGAATTTGTGCCATGATTATCCTATAGTATAATTAAAAAGGCGAGTGCCTGTTACCGGCCCCGGAATAGCTTGAATATAGGCAGTGGCAGTACCTGTACCACACTTAACTGCACAGACAAAGCCATCCATTTCAAGTTCATCATCTGTTGCATGTGGAGTCATAATGATCTTGCTAGTTGCTGTGATACTTGCATCAGTAAATGATATTGCTTTACTATACACAGGAACAGTGCCAAAGTCTAAGGAGATCTGACTTGTTGTTGCACCACTACCACCAGAAGCATTGAAAGTAATATCTGGATAAGTGCCACTTAATGTGACATTAGTACCAGCAATTGGATTAAACTGAGCAGGTACTGCACTAGCGTCAGCCTTAAGATCTAAAGCATCTTGCAAGTCTGTCTGAGCACTCAGTGTTCCAGTGATACTTCCCCAAGCACTAGCTCCAGCAGGAGTACTAGCCCCAAGAGGCTTGAGAATAAGCAACTCACCAGCAAGAACATCAAGATACTTAACCAGATTACCAGAACTTGCTGCATACTTATCTAACTGAATACTACGACCAGTGTAAGTATAAACACCTGTTTGAGCAGTCAGTGATCTGTGCTTCAGGATAGTTGCTACTGATCCACTGAGACTGTAAGATCCCGGCAAAGCAGTAAGAGTATATACAGGAGTCAGCGTAGTCCGGGTAATAGTAACCTGCTGCCCATTGATACTATAAGTACCCGTGGTTGCTATTAGGTTTCTATTTCTAGAGATCGTTGCATTGCTACCTGTAATACTATAAGCGCCAGTACTTGCTGTGAGGTTCCTATGTCTAAGTATTGTTGCTGCTGTGCCTGAATAACTATATGCCCCCGGCTGTGCTGTCAGTGTATAAACTGCTGCACTGGCATTATAAGTTATTGTAGCATTATTGCCTGAGTAATTATATGTACCAGTTTGTGCAGTGAGAGTTCTATGTTTAAGTAATGTAGCAGATTGTCCGGTTAGAGAATAAGTTCCGGGTTGTGCTGTTAGTGTATAAGTAGTTGCGCCTGATGCAACGATTGGGATAAAGATACGCTGCGGGAGAGTCTTGAATATCTGCCAAGGGTTAGCGGATAGGGATTTAACCTCTGTCTCAGTAAGGGCGCGACTAAAGAATCCTGCGCACGCCATCTTTCCTTTAAATCCAAACCC
>ERZ1034361.967-NODE-967-length-16617-cov-8.141475_pt1 | contig 16617 bp, 18 predicted proteins | sample MGYA00520617_ERZ1034361 | MGnify/ENA primary metagenome ERZ1034361 (study PRJEB33736, sample SAMEA104284507) | Azolla filiculoides | biome: Urban; feature: Water surface; material: Ditch water | place: Netherlands | collected 2015-10-28 | depth 0-0.1 m ... | reverse complement strand
GCACCGCGCGACCCGATTCTCGGCCTGACCGAAGCCTTTAACGCAGATACCCGCGCCAACAAGGTGAACCTGGGTGTAGGCGTGTACTACGATGATGAGGGCAAATTGCCCCTACTCAAGGCCGTTCGTGCTGCTGAAGAAGCCCGCATGAAAAATCCGCCGGCACGCGGCTATCAGCCAATCGAAGGCTCTGTTGCCTACGACCAGGCTGTACAAGCCCTGCTCTTCGGCCATGACACCCAGCTGCTACGCGACAAGCGCGTTGTTACTGCACAAGCCATTGGTGGTACAGGTGCCCTTAAAATCGGTGCTGATTACCTAAAGCGCTTGGTTCCCAACGCTACCGTTTACATCAGTGATCCCTCCTGGGAAAACCATCGCGCGCTCTTCGAAGCCGCCGATTTCCCAGTCAAGACCTATAGCTACTACGATGCATCTACTCGTGGTGTGAACTTCGCCGGCATGCTGGCCGATCTGAACGCCATGCCCAAGGACTCCATCGTTCTACTGCATGCCTGCTGCCACAATCCTACTGGCGCTGACCTCAGCAACGAGCAGTGGGATCAGGTTATCGACGCGATTCGTGCCAAGGGTTTGATTCCTTTCCTCGACATGGCCTACCAGGGCTTCGCCGAAGGTATTCAGCCTGATGCCATCGTGCTTGATAAGTTTGCGCACTCGGGTCTGCAGTTCCTGGTGTCTTCGTCATTCTCGAAGTCGTTTTCGCTTTACGGCGAACGCGTTGGCGCATTGTCGATCGTTACCGAATCGTCGGACGAAGCTGCTCGCGTTATGTCGCAACTGAAGCGCGTTATTCGCACCAACTATTCCAACCCACCGACGCACGGTGCTGCAGTCGTGGCTGCCGTGCTAACCAGCCCGGAACTCCGTGTGATGTGGGAGCATGAACTGGCAGAAATGCGTGAACGCATCCGTGCCATGCGGATTGCACTTGTTGAAAAACTCAAGTCCAAGGGTGTCAAGCAGGATTTCAGCTTTGTCATCCAGCAACGTGGCATGTTCTCCTACACCGGCCTCACCGCCGATCAGGTCGACGTACTGCGTGATAAATACGGCATTTACGCTGTCTCTACGGGCCGTATCTGTCTGGCGGCGCTGAACAACAAGAACATCGATGCTGTGGCTGACGCCATAGCTGCTGTTGTTGCCTGATCAGTTGCATCCCAACAAAAAAGCGCCTTCGGGCGCTTTTTTGTTGTCCATCATTTGAGTTAATGCCGTTGATATGGCTGCGAATGGCGACGGTGTTTCTGCCAGTTATTCAGGTATTTCTCGGCAACCGAACCTGATTCGATAATCACTAGATTCTCGGCATTACTCTTCTCCGCAGCCTTGGTGAAGTTATAGCTACCGGTAATAACCACCTGCCCGTCAATAATCATGATCTTGTTATGGGCGATGGCATGGCGGTCATCAATCAAGGTGTTTATACCGGCATTAGCCGTAAAGTCAGCCGCAGAATACTTCTGGGTACGATGACTTTTATCCAGCAGAATCACGACATTGACACCTCGGTTGCGCGCATCTGCCAGCGCCGAGGCAATCGCCGGATTGGTAAAGGAATATGCCTGGACCAATATAGAGTCTTTCGCACCTAGCAGTTGTTCGACAATCGCCGACTCGGCCGAGTCCCCGGGTGTGAAATACACACGAATATGGGTCTGAGGCACCAGAGATACGGCAGCCGGTTGCGTTACTGCATTCTGGGCCAGAGCCCCTTGCACAAAGGCTAGTACTAATAAACCCGGCAAAAAACAGCGCTGTCCTACGCGCACCCAACTCATTGCGTAACAGCACCTGTATCGTCTGTGGCTTCCTGTTCCTTTAAAACATCAGAACGTCCGAAGCCAATCTTTAGCTGCGCTTTCATGATCTTGTCGGCAATATCTGTGTTCTGGGCCTTCAACGCCCAGTCAACTGCACTTTCACCACCCTTGGTCCAGGTAGGATCTGCACCCGCTGCGAGCAAACGATCAACCATTTCTTCCTGGCCTTCCTGTGCCGCAAACATCAGCGCTGATACTTGAGTCGGATTATTCCCGTTCGGGTCGGCCCCTTTGTCCATCAGATAATTGAAAATCTCCAGGTGCTTACCGACAACGGCATAGCTCAAGGGTTGCCAGCCCTGTGGACGGGTTGCAGGAACACCCCGGGCAATCAGACTCTTTACAATCGGTAAGCTGCCTTTGATCGCAGCGTAATTCAGCGCATCGTCACCCGATCGGTTTTTCATTTTAGGATCTGCGCCACCTTTGAGTAGTGCATCAACCGCTGATTCAGAGGTGTTGGCCGCAGCATGAATCAGCAGGCTATTACCCTGCCTATCTTTGTAATTCGGATCAAAACCGGCTTTCAAGCCTTCCTGTATGGTTGCCGCGTCATCTTTTTTGGCAGCCATCACCATGTCATCGGCACTGGGTGCCGCTAATGCGAAGGCACTTGAAGCCATCCATAACAGTGCAAACAATGCCTTTTTCATAGTCCAACCCTTGGTCCCAGTACCGAGGCAGCTGCCGGGAATAGTTTGAGAAAGTTGCGGCTACTGGCTTCTGCAACCGCCGCATAGGATACCTGCCGCAAGTCAGCAATCGCTTCCGCGACGTGGCGCACATAAGCCGGCTCATTAGGCTTGCCGCGATAAGGCACCGGCGCCAGATACGGTGAATCGGTTTCAATCAGCAATCGTTCAAGCGGAATAGCACGGGCCACCTCATGCACCTGCGCTGCATTTTTAAAGCTCACAATGCCTGATATTGAAATATAAAACCCGAGATCGATGGCCTGTTCGGCAACAGCCAGGCTTTCTGTAAAGCAGTGCAAAATGCCACCTACAGCCCCGGCGCCCTCTTCCTTGAGAATTGCCAATGTGTCATCTGCGGCTTCCCGCGTATGAATCACTAGCGGTTTATTGAGCTGTTTCGCTGCACGAATATGTACACGAAATCGCTCACGCTGCCATTCGGGTCGGTCTTTATGCCAGTGATAATCCAGGCCGGTTTCACCAATTGCCAGAACTTTCGGATGCTGCGCCAGTGCACAGAGTGTTTCTACATCTGGCTCCTGGTGGTCCGCATATTCGGGGTGAACGCCAACCGAGGCAAAGATTTGTTCATGGGCAGCCGCAATTGCTAGAACCTGTGGCGCCTCTTCCAGGGTGACACCAATGGTCATACAGCCAGCCACATCATTGGCTGCCATAGCTGCCAGCACCTCAGGCAGACGATTGGAAAGCCCATCAAAATCGAGATGGCAGTGAGAATCGATCAATCGAATCATCGTGGTCGTTAAGCCTGTAGTTCGTAAAGCGCCATCGTGCGCGAAAAAATTGATTCCAGGAACAATTTAATGTTCAGTGGATGACTGCTGAGTCTGCGTGACTCCAACAGAAAGTCGGGGAAGGATTGCAATACATCATCATTAAGCTGGCCGGCCAGACGTTGTAATGCGATTAACTGTTCTGGAAAAACCAGTGGTGAGGAGCCAAGTCGTACCAGTTGTAAATCAAGTGTCCAGCGTTGTAGCCAGTCAATCAGAAGTGCCAAACGCAAGCCTGATTGATCTCCTTTGATCAAGGCTTCACAACTTTTGGCCAATGCCAGTGGATCCATACGATCCCCCAATGGCAACTGGGCCAGCAAGGCCTCCAGAATAGCGACTTCGGCCGTCGCTTCATCAGTCGCCTCCGGATGTTTCTCAGCTGCCTGAGCCAGATTCACCGCAAAGCGCAATGCGCCCGCGCAACGGTTAAGCCACAAATCGCCCTGTCGTAGCACAGGTTTAATGGTTGCGATCTGCTGGGCGGCCGTTGCTGGTGACGGCACCGCCATAGGAACGGCGCGTGTACGACTGCGAACAGTTGGCAGCAAACGTTCCGCCGCATGGCTCACCAGCAGAAAATGAACGCCAGCGGGAGGTTCTTCCAGGGATTTAAGCAACGCATTAGCTGTTGCTTCATTCATGGCCTCAGCCGGTTCAATCAGGATGACTCGCCGACCACGGTGACTACCGACCTGAATAAAGGACTCAAGTGCACGCACCTGGTCAATTCGAATCTGTTCGCTTTTTTTCTTATCCGCCTTGGCAGAAGAAGGTTTAGCATCCTCTGCTTCGGGCTGTTCTTCCGAATAGGCCTCAGGACGCAGCCGACGAAAATCGGGGTGATTACCCGATGCATGCCAGGTACAGGCAGTACAGGAACCACAGGCTTGGCCGTCGGCTATGGGTTGATCACACAACAGACTGGCTGCTACCGCTTCGGCGAACGCAAGCTTACCGATTCCGGCAGAACCCGTCAGCAACAATGCATGCGCCAAACGGTCGGTGGCCTTTGCCGACTGTATCTGAGCCCAGGCTGCGCGGTGCAGTTCAATCCAGTTAATCATTTCAACCCAGCAAATCCGATAGTGCGATCAGAATCTGCGCACGCACATCATCCATAGGCACATCGGAAGCAACCAGACGAATCCGTTCCGGATACTGTGTAGCCCGCTGATGATAGGCATCTCGCACCCGTTGGTGAAAATCACTCGCCTCTCGTTCAAAACGATCCAGAATCCGCGTGTCATGGAGTCGGGCCTGCGCTGTGGCAACCGACACATCGAACAAAAGCGTGCGATCTGGTTGCAAGCCTTCCTGAACCCAGGATTCCAATGCAGAAAATTTTTGCTCGGGTACACCACGTCCACCTACCTGATAGGCGTAGGTCGCGTCAGAAAAGCGGTCAGAAATCACCCAGGCACCCATTTCCAGCGCTGGCCGGATAACTGAGGAGAGATGTTCGGCACGCGCCGCAAACATCAGCATCATTTCAGTTTCGGGAGACATCGGTTCGTTGAGCAACAGTGTGCGCAAAGACTCGCCGAGAGGTGTACCACCCGGTTCGCGGGTTACAACCACGGCATGCCCAGCTGCTGTTAGATACTCACGCAGCCATTCAATGTGAGAACTCTTACCGGCACCATCAATGCCTTCTACCGTAATAAAACGGCCACTATTCACAGCAGTCATGATTATGGTTTGCCTCGTTGATACTGATTAACGGCCTGGTTATGCGCTTCCAGTGTGGCAGAGAACTGACTAGAGCCATCGCCCTTGGCCACAAAATAAAGCGCATCTGTTTTAGCCGGATGTGCCGCAGCCTGGAGTGCAGCTAAACCAGGCATGCAGATTGGCGTGGGTGGTAAGCCCGCACGGGTATAAGTATTGTGCGGTGTATCACGTTGCAGATCCCCTTTGCGTAGGTTGCCATCAAATCGCTCGCCTAGCCCGTAAATCACGGTCGGATCTGTCTGCAAACGCATCCCTTTACGCAGCCGGTTAATGAAGACACCTGCAATCTGCGTACGATCTGCTGCTGTTCCCGTTTCCTTTTCCACGATCGAGGCCAGAATGAGAAGTTCGTAGGGCGACTTCAAAGGCAGGTTGGCATCCCGCGACTGCCAGACTGTATTTAACTGTTTCTGCATGGCCGATAGCGCACGCTGTAAAACTTCCAGGTCTTCTGAACGTTTATCAAAGCGATAGGTATCCGGAAAGAACCAGCCTTCGGCAGACTGACCGGACATACCCAGTCTGGCCATGATGGTGGCCTCGTTCATATCACGGGTAGTGTGGACCAGTTCGGTTTGAGCATTCAATTTGGCACGGATTTCGCGGAATATCGAGCCTTCCACAAAAAGCACCTCAGCCTGGCTGGTATCGCCGCTGGCTAATTTGCGCAGCAAGGCCCACAAGGCTATACCCTGATCAAACTCGTAACTACCTGCCTTGATAGAGGAAGATAGACCAGAAACACGCCCTACACCGCTAATAACCCAAGCAGGGACGCCTACGCCACCCTCATTAAGGGATTGGGCGGCAGTACGCAACGAGGCCCCCTGCGGGACTCGGACCAGCAATTTCGGCTCCGACAACGGCACCGGCCAGAACACCACCAGCAGCACGGCAAGGACCAGCCCCAACACGGTCACCAACAAGAATTTGGCCAAACTTTTCATAGCCCATTATGATACCAACCTTAACCCGCTTTAACCGGGCACAGACCCAGGATCCAGAACGATGACTACCCCACTATTAATCGCCCTTCCCCACCTTGCCATCCTTGATGTCACCGGGGAAGATGCTGAGGCCTTTCTGCACGCCCAGGTGCCTAGCGATATTCGCTTACTTAGCGCCGAAAGCGCCCAAATTTCCGGTTGGTGTACCGCCAAGGGACGCCTGCTAACGACCTTTGTTATCTGGCCCATAGAAAACGGCTACCGCCTGGTATTGGCCAACGATGTCCGTGATGCCATCGCCAAACGCCTCAAAATGTATGTCATGCGCCTAAAAGTTCAAGTAACACCGGCCGCTGAAGTGGTTTATGGCCTCTTAAATCCCCCGGCACAACTGGACAACCTGACGCTCCCCACTGCCGATTGGCAGGTAACGCGCCAGAACGATCTGACCGGCGTGCGACTGGACGCCACACGCGTCCTGCTCACCGGTCCGCAAAGCACATTCCAGACCGTCGCATCAACCATAAACAAGGGTTCTTCGGAAGCATGGCTGCTGAGTGACATCGCCCAGGGATTTCCGTTGGTGACACAGGCAACCAGTGAGCATTTCGTGCCGCAAATGGTCAACCTGGATAAACTGGGTGGTGTCAGCTTCAAAAAAGGCTGCTATCCGGGTCAGGAGATCGTGGCGCGCACCCATTATCTGGGCAAGATCAAGCGCCATCTATACCGTGTTTCCTCCGCGCAGCCCTTGATTGCTGGCACAGAAGTTCGTTCAGCCATGCTCAACGGCCAAGCGTGCGGCAGTCTGGTTACGGTGGCTCCAGAGCCTGATGGCATCTGGCTTGCTCTGGCAGTACTGCAACAGGACGCTACCGAAGGTGCACTCTATATTCAAACCGAAGCCGGCGAACAGACACTTACACTGATTGATCTGGTCTTGCCTGAAGCCGCCTAAGAAAAACTTAGCTTTCGGAAATGATTACCGGCGTGCCTACGGGCACCCGGTTAAATAGATCGACCATGTCGGCATTACGCATACGAATGCAGCCATGCGACCCAGGCACACCCAATACGGCGCTGTCGGGTGTGCCGTGGATATACACATAACGACGCATCGTATCGACCTGCCCACCGCGGTTTTTACCCGGTTCCTCACCGCATAACCATAGGATTCGGGTCAGGATCCAATCCCGATCCGGTTGGGCGGCCATCAATTCAGGCGTGCAAATTTCTCCCGTAGGGCGACGACCGCGTAAAACGGCGCCTAACGGTAGGCCGTCACCAATCCGGGCACGAATTCGATGCCGCCCGCGCGGGGTCTGATAACTGCCCATCTGCTCGCCTACGCCTTTAGCAGCCGACGAAACCGGGTACTGATGCAATAACTGCCCCGCATCATCCAGCAGCTGGAGTGTTTGCCCAGCAACCGAAATCTCAATCCGCATCATTCACCTCATTCATAGCCATGTCTGCACGCGCTTCTTTGGCCTGCCGTGCTTCTTCACGCCGGCGCCTGAAAAATGAGGAAACCACATCGGCACATTCATCGGCCAGCAAACCACCTTCGACTTCGGCATGATGGTTCAAACGATCTTCGGCAAAGAGATCCACAACACTGCCACAGGCACCTGTTTTAGGTTCGGCAGTCCCATACACAACACGCGCGATACGCGCATGCTGTATCGCACCAGCACACATGGCACAGGGCTCAACCGTTACATACAAGGTACTGCCCGGCAAACGGTAATTACCCACATGGGTAGACGCATCACGTAAGGCCATCACTTCGGCATGGGCTGTTGGATCATGGCGAGTGATTGGCTGATTGAAACCACGCCCAATGATCTTGCCATCGAGCACCACTAACGCACCTACCGGCACTTCGCCCTGTGTTGCGCCATGTCGCGCCAGTTCAATGGCTTGTTGCATGAAGTCAATATCACCCAAAGCCATTACGCATCATCCTCATCATCCATATGCATCTGATGCAGAAAACGGTGAATCACCGGGGTAAACATAATGGCGGTTGCTGCGATCAGAACCAGCCCGCAAAAAATGGCATACAACCCTGCAAACAACTTACCCTCAATGCTAACGGGTGCTGCCAGCACCCCCATGCCCGACAGAATCATTGCGGCATTCACAAAAGAATCGATCCAGCTCAATCCCTCGAATACGTGGTATCCCGCCATGCCGCCAAAGAGTGCGGCAGCAACAATCAGTGATCCGATCACAATGGAGCGAACCAATCGACCGGCAAACACCTGGCGGGTTGCCAGGGGTTCACTCAGTCGTTCGAAAGCAATGATTTCAGGAATACGCATACCTGCATCCAAGTGTGGATTTGATTAGCTTCGTATAATAACGGCTTATCACCCAGGCATTAACCCCATGACGCTCGATCTGGCCGGACAGGCCATCCTTTTTGGCACGGCCGTTGTCGCCAATTTCTTTTCAGCCTTGTCGGGCGGCGGCGTGGGCTTAATCCAGTTTCCGATCCTGATTTTTCTTGGCCTGAGCTTCGGTACGGCACTCGCCACCCACAAAGTCGCCAGCGTTTTCCTTGGCGTTGGTGCCATATTGCGCCACATGAAAGAAAGCCACCTGGAACGGCGTGCATGCCTGATCATTCTTGGCGCAGGCATTCCGGGGGTAATCCTGGGTGCGTCACTGATTCTTAAAGCCCCTGAAAAAGAGGCATTAATGACCCTAGGTGTATTAACCATCAGCCTGGGGCTTTATTCCATTTTCAAACCGAAACTGGGTATCGACTACACACCTAAAAACTGGTCGGGCACCGGCCTCTGGCAAGGCATAGCCGGTCTCTTTATTGTCGGTTTTCTCAACGGATCCATCACCTCCGGCAGCGGTCTATTCCTCACCATCTGGCTTATTCGCCACTTCGGGATGGATTACAAACGCGCCATAGCCTATACGCTGGTGCTTTGTGGTTTTGCCTGGAACGGTACGGGCGCGCTGGTTCTCGGTCTGGCGGGTGACATTGCCTGGGACTGGCTACCGGCCCTCATTATTGGTTCGGTAATCGGTGGATATCTCGGCAGCCATATGGCCATACGTCAGGGCAACGCCCTGGTTAAACGCGCTTTTGAAGCCACAACCATCCTAATCGGCCTGAAGCTGTTATTCCTTTAACCGTTAAAACGGCAAGGCCTATAATCGAACAGATATCAGCAAGTTATTTAGAGGCGCACCATGAATCTGGAAAAAGTTGTTTTTGGTTTTTTTATCTTACTGGCCGCAACACTCAACTTCGGGTTTTTCATTGGTGACATTGCACGACCAGAGCTTCACCATGTTTATGAGCTCTTCGCGGCGATAGTCGTCAACCTGATTGCCACGACACTCAAATTCGGTGATCGCACCCAGATTGGCGCCATTCATCTCGCCACCAGCCTGGTTGCTGATCTACAGCTAATAGCAGCAGCCATTACGTGGGGTGTCGCTGTCCATGTTCTCCAAGTCGGCATGACCCCGGAAATCACCGCCAGCGTGGTCTCGCTTTCGGGCGGCGCACTCTTCGCCAACGTTGTCTCTGTCATTCTGCTCATAGCAGAAACCCTGATGATGCGCCGTTAATGACCCGCCTGTTGGTATAACGGATAGTGACCGATGAGCATCGTTAACGACAGCGTGCTTTTCCTCGTGCTGCGCCGCATGCGCACGCCACTGATCGTGATGATTCTGATTTATGCCATCTCGATCTTCGGACTTGTGCTTATCCCGGGCATCGATGCTGGCGGTATATCGACAGCGCCGATGTCCTTTTTTGATGCGTTTTATTTCATCAGTTATACAGCCACCACAATTGGCTTTGGTGAAATCCCCAATGCCTTTTCCTATGGTCAGCGCTTCTGGGTAACGGTCTGCATTTACCTTACGGTAATCGGCTGGACTTATTCCATTCTCAGTATTCTAGGTTTGCTCAAGGATGATGCCCTACAACGCGCGCTAGCTCGTGGCCGCTTTCAGCGGAAGGTCAAAAATCTCTCCGAACCCTTCTGCATCATTTGCGGGCTAGGTGAAACGGGTGCACTTATCGCCCAAACACTCGACCAGGTACAAATGCGATTTGTGGTTCTGGATACCCGGGCAGAACCTTTGCAAGAACTCGAACTGGGCGATTATCAGGCAGATGTACCGGCTTTAAATGCCGATGCTCAATTGCCCAGCACCTTGCTGCTTGCCGGACTGAGGCGCCCGCAGTGCAAAGCCGTTCTAGCAGTCACCAATAGTGATGAGGCTAATCTCGCTATCGCAATGACTGTCCGTCTGTTGAATCCGGGCATACCGATTATTGCCCGCGCCGAGCACGCCGCTACCGCTGCCAACATGAATTCATTTGGCACCAATTTTGTGGTTGACCCCTATGCGCTCTATGCACGCCGTCTCGGCTTGGCCATGCGTAGCCCGCCGAGCTACCAGCTAGTGGAATGCCTGACCCGTGTACCCGGCAGCGCTATTCCGGAGCTACATCAACCACCTATCGGCAAATGGATCATCTGTGGTTACGGCCACTTCGGGCGCGCTATCGTCCAGCATCTGGATAGCATGGGGCTGCACGACAATATCCGGATTATTGATCCGAGATCCACCAGCCCCGATGACCACCTGAGCATCATCAGTTCCGGCACCGATGCCAATCCTCTGATCGATGCTGGCATCAAAGAGGCCGTAGGACTCGTTGCCGCTTCCGACAACGACATCAATAACCTATCCATAGCCATCACTGCACGTGAACTTAACCCTGACCTATTCATTGTCATGCGTCAGAGCACCTCGGGCAATTCAATGCTGTTTGAAGCGTTTGATGCCAACCTCACCATGGTTACTACACACACGGTGGCGCATGCATGCCTGAGTTTCCTCACGACACCCATGCTCTCGCGTTTTATCCGGGAAATCGAAAAGCAGTCCTCGGACTGGGCTGAATCAGCTCTGGCCGCACTCCTACCTATTTGCGCTGGCCGCGTCCCCTTCGTCTGGACCACCCGGATCAACCACATTAAAACACCGGCTTTAACGCAGGTGTTACAGCACACTGATCTATCCATCCCGCTTTCGGCATTGATGACCTCTAATCGTAACCGTACCCAGCCGCTCAAAGCGCTCCCGCTCATGATGGAACGCGCGGGCAAGATCATTCTGCGACCGGATGCAGATTTTCCGCTCCATGCGGGCGACAAAATCATCTGGGCAGGCTCACGTGAAGCCTGGAATGAACAGAAGCTAACAACAAACTACAGCAACGCGCTGAACTATGTGCTTTCCGGTAAATCGGGCGCCGATAGTTGGCTCGGCAAGTTATTTAACACATGAAGCAACTGACGACGATTATTGCGATTGCGGCAACACTAATGAGTGGCTGCGCTTCATACAGTGGTGCCGGGCTCAAACCGGGCATTGCCACCGTAAGTGATGTCGAAGACACTATGGGCACTCCTGCGCTTAGCTGGAAGAACAGCCAGGGACAGATTGTGCAATTGTCTTATCCACGGGGTCCTGCTGGCTGGGTCAGCTTCATGGCCTACTTTGATGACACGGCCCACCTGACCCGAATAACCCAGGTGCTAGACCTCAAGCATTTCACAGAAATCAAAGTGGGTGACACGCAGGAACAGGTGCTCAGAATTCTTGGCCCCTACCGCGATACCTACCGGTTTCCGCAGAAGAACTCGCTGGACTGGAACTGGGGCTGGTGTGATTCAAGCCTGCTGCGTATGGCTTTTACCGTCAGCTTTGACCAGGATACCCTGCTGGTTAAAACCACCGAGATATGGCCCGACCCTTTCTACCAGCGTGGCGGCATGTACTCAACGTATTGCGAACCCTGGACAGGGGATGGCTCCTTCGAGAATCCCTAGTTAGTCTTTGAAGGCTTTAGGATGTGGGGCATTAAGTGATGGCGTTAACAATTGGCCCCGTAATGATCCATGCGCTGATCTGGTCAACACCACAAACCATGCGCTTATGAGAATGACAAACAAAAATACCGCCGTCCACTGAAACATCGGCAACCCTGTGAGCACAGCCAGCAGACTTGTACCAGTCACACAGGTTCCAATAGGAAAGGTAAACGACCACCAGGTTAAGGCAAAACCCATCTGCTTGTGTCTAGCGCGAATCGTGAGCAATAGCGCAATTGGTAGCCATAACCAGATAAAGCCCCACATGGGCACACCATAGGCAAGCGCAAAGGTTTTGAAACCTGTAGCGAATGGCTCATCAATAGCAGTAATAGCTGCTCTGCCTAGGGCACAGGCCGCCGTAATCGATTGCCCCACTGGCCCCAAAACAATCCACAACGTAGGCACCCGTGTTGAACCGGACGACCCGAAATGGGCTAATCGACTCCAGATCATCGTAATGATGATCAACGACGCTACCAAGCTCATGCCAAACATGGCGTAACAAATCAACAACAAGCTTTCGCGAAATGGGCCTGCTTCCATGTAGGGCACGAGAAGCGCGCCGCCGGTTGCTGAAACCATGGGTGGCACGACGGGCATGAGCCAACCACCAAAGGCAGCATCGCTGCTGACACTGAGTTGAGTGAAAAGTCGATAGGGCACTGCCACTGCTGTGATAAATCCTAAGATCGATCCAATAAGCCAAAGCACTGAGTCAATAGCAATGGCCGTTGATTGCCCGACATAATGCGAACCAATGAGGAGCGTTGCTGTGCCGACGGTCATGAGGGCCATCGGCGGCGCGCCAAAAAACTGGATTAAAATCGGATCGCTGGCAATTGCAGTAAATGTGCCGGGTTGTCGGATCCAATGGATCGGGATGACTACCAGCATCACAGTTAATAGAATCACGGCTAGCATCCAGGCTGCCGATGAAATATAAAACAATCCTGGAAACTGAACAGGTAATGTAGCCCCTGCAATGGCAACAATGCCTGTACCCATCACAGAAGCAAACCAATTGGGTCCGAGCACAACGCGTCCATTTATCGGTGATGATAGCGCCGCCGACAAACGACTAAAGAGATTAAAGGATTGAAATTCGTCTTGCACAGCATCGCTCTTGATATGCGATTCATTTGAGTGCTTGTTCATAGATCTTTTCATTCCAGGTGAGTGCCGCACCAAAGGAAAAGGCTACCCGTAGGTAGCCTTTTCCTTTGGTGTTCTTGGTGGGCGGTACTGGGATCGAACCAGTGACCTCTTCCGTGTGAATGAAGACCCGGCTACACAAGCACCTCACCATTACTGCAGGTGACTAGAACTCTAACGCAAATAGACGCAAATATCTACTAGAATTCTGAGGGTTAGCCATCCACCCAGAAACGGCCAAGGCAGTGCGCTCCCTCTCAAAATCGAAAATTATTGGGTTCAGACAATGCCCCAAGAGACTGTGGTTGGAAATCCATCACCCAGAGCTCGCTGAATACGATGACGCCGCTAAGAAGGCCTTCGCTATCGGCCACCAGGTCGGTGCCTTAGCTCAAACGATTTTTGATCCTGCGGGGACAGGCACCCTCCTCGATGCCCAGACCCAAGGTTATGAGGTGGTGTTCAAGAAGACCCAAGAACTGATTAACGCATCTGAGCCCAAACGAATCTTCGAAGCGGGATTTAACGCATGCGGCGCCCTCGCCTTCGCTGACATCATGGAACCTACCGACCAAACCGGTAAAAGTTGGCACATGATCGAAGTAAAGTCGGCTGCTAGCGTCAAGGACTATTACTTAGACGATACGGCGATTCAAAGTTACGTCGCAATCAAGTCAGGTGTGCCCCTAGACGGCGTTTCTGTAGCCCATATCGATAGCAAATGGGTTTACCCAGGTGAAGGGCAGTACCAAGGACTATTAAAGCGTGTAGACGTCTCTGAGGCGGCTTTCTCCCGACACCCTGAGGTAGAACGCTGGATTGAGGAAGCTCAAGCCGTAGCCAAGCTACCCACCGAGCCCAATATCGAGCCAGGCAAGCAATGTACCTCACCCAATCCCTGCGGTTTCATCAGTTACTGCCAGCGTGGCATGGAGACGGTCGAATGCCCAGTTACTTGGCTACCGCACATCCGCCAGAACAAGATTGAAGTTCTAGAGGCCCTAGGCGTATACGATCTGCGCGATGTGCCGGACAAGTACCTGACCGACACCCAGAAGCTTGTCCGTGACTGCACCATTGAGCAAAAGCGGTTCTTCGAGATAGACGCCACCCAAAAGTTCCTGGCCAAGTACCCTTTCCCGGCACTTTTTCTGGATTTTGAGACAAGCAATCTAGCAATTCCTGTCTGGGCTGGCTGTCGCCCTTTCGAACAGGTACCGTTTCAGTACAGCCTTCATATCTTGGATGACCAAGGAAACCTGACGCATAAGGAATTTATCGACCTGAGCGGAAACAACCCCGTTCGTCCTTTTGCCGAGCAACTGGTCAGCGACTGCGGTACAACCGGCCCTATATTCGTTTACAACGCAGGTTTTGAGTCGAGCGTCATTAAACGTCTCGCGGATAGGTTCGACGATCTGAGTGATTCCCTACTCGCCATTAATAACCGTTTAGTTGATCTTCAGCCACTCGCCAAGGCCCATCACTACCACCCAGACCAAAAAGGCAGTTGGAGCATCAAGGCGCTGCTAACCACACTCGATAGATCTCTAAACTATGCAGATCTTGAAGGAGTGCAGCATGGTCAGATGGCCATGGAGGCCTATAGTGAGGCGATTAACCCATCCACCAGTGCCGAGCGTAAGGCAGCAATCCAGCAACAACTTTTAGACTACTGCGAACTCGACACACTGGCGATGGTCAGGATATGGGAAGTCTTTATTGGCGTTCGTTCACCAGACTTGGGTAACACTTAATCGTAAAAACCCGTAGACCCAATCAGAAATGATTTGGTTCAGGTCTTGATAGCAGCATTAAGCCCAACAAGGCTATTGGAAAATCGTGGGGATTAATCATCACAACCCTCCTCATCATCGTCGTCTTCGTATTCGTTGCTAGAAGACCAAGTTTCCTCTCGCCACGACTCCGCTTCTACATCAGACACTTGACCCGTTCCAAGGAGACATATCCAACCTTCTTCTTTATAAGGTTTATGAACAGCACCCCAGTTGGCCTGGATGATTTCCTTAGCAAGACCCACTCTGTCTTGGTCAAAGAATTGCCAACCAATAGCAACATCCTCGAGACCATAGCAGTCTGACGAATCTTGAGATGCTGTCACCACATATCTCTCAAACACAGGGAGCCAGACTAAGTAATAAGCTTCTGGCCAGCTGAACCCCGGGCCACTATCTGCCCAGTTAATGGTGAATAGGTGTTGTGGGTAAAAGTTGACCATGTCCACCTCATTACGTGTGTAGTTACGGGCAACCACGAACTCTCCCTTGCTGTTGACCCCAGCCCAGGCGGGCAATTCGTCCTGAATTCTAAGCAGACATAATCTGGCAACAGCGTTGGCAATATCGTATTCGGATGAATACTCGCCATGCTTTACGAAGATTCCCTTGTGCACGGGCTCATAGATATCCAAGTCTTTCAAATGATCCGGGCGTTTGATACCAAAATAGTCAGATAGAAATGCGCGTTCGGTATCTGTATAGCAATCATTGAGTTCTGCAAAGAAATCGCTCAAACAGAACGAACCAGGGGTGCTTGATAGTGACATGCTGCTTCTCCCGCCCCGGATTGAAGGAAGCGCAGCAGACCCACGGGGCACGAGCAGCGACGCTTTAGCAGCATTTATGGATCGCCCTGCAAGTTGTCTTAAATCGGCGATGAACAACAAAAAACCCGTCCAGCTTGCGCTAAAGACGGGTTGCTCCGAATTTAGCGAGTATTTATAAAGCGCCCTGCAAGCGGGTCAAATCGGCGCATCCTCAATTTAACAAGCCTTTACATAAATTGCAACCCACCCTCACCGGATATCAATCAACATATGTGCTTGACTGCGCCTATCTTGACTAGGTCTTCGTCAATGCGCTTTTGAATCCTTTCATACGCATCAAACTCCTCCTGTGTCATAACGTTAACGCCTTGCTCATCCCTTATCGGTAACATCCATGCATCAGGGTGTTCAATTCCGTTAGCCAGAAGAAGGGGTTCCATGGTTACCGTGCCGTCTTTATTAGAAACGGCCCATGGATTGTTATCGATAGGCTCGATTAGCCAACAATTCTGCTTTAACTCGCGGTTGTACTGTAGCGTTGGATAAACCTTTACCAACCGTCCCACGTTAAACACACAAGATGGTTCATCGTAAAGAATGACAGCAGTGTCGCCGGGTTTGCATCGTGTTTTCATGATGTACCCCCGGCGCCTAGTTTTATCAGATTAATGAAGATGACTGTTACTTTAAACATAAACCCTCCTGAATGGGAGGGTCGACGAATGCCCGATTTGTTGCTCCTGGCAGGAGCCACATCCGCTTAAGCGATCCACCTTACCCGGGTAGGCAGGTTGGCATGGGCGTCGACCCAAATCTTAATGTGTCCTAAATGCTAATACTGACTACTTTAAAACGCTGTTCAGTTGTAGGGGAATTTCTCTCCTCAGGAACAGACTACCCGGCAGAATTTTCCGGTCTCATCACAAATCACATTACAAATCTGAACAGACCC
>ERZ1034361.966-NODE-966-length-16645-cov-5.490464_pt1 | contig 16645 bp, 15 predicted proteins | sample MGYA00520617_ERZ1034361 | MGnify/ENA primary metagenome ERZ1034361 (study PRJEB33736, sample SAMEA104284507) | Azolla filiculoides | biome: Urban; feature: Water surface; material: Ditch water | place: Netherlands | collected 2015-10-28 | depth 0-0.1 m ... | reverse complement strand
GATCTGCGCCAACCAGAACGGGATTGGCGTGCGGCGCACCCATCACTACTGGCCTGGTATAGCCGTGTCGCAGAACGTCCTAGCGCAAAGATTTCGCTAGCCGAACAATAAGGGAAATTGCTTACTCGGCGAGGGACTGCAGCTCAGCAGTACCCACCGGCCGGCCACCCATACGGGCGGATTCGATAATCCCGCCACCCAGACAAACACGGCTCTCATACATCACCAGCGATTGTCCCGGCGTGACCGCCCACTGCGGGGCGGCAAAACGGATCACGGCACGTCGATCATCGATCTGTTCGATTTCACAGGCGGCATCGGGTGAGCGGTAACGTGTTTTGGCGGTGTAGACCCAGTGCTTGTGGGGCGGCTCGCCAGAAATCCAGTTCATATCGGTGATGGTAACTTCATCCACCAGCAATGCCGGATGATCATGACCTGACACGACATAGAGCACATTTGTGGCCATGTCTTTACGCGCCACATACCAGGCATCGTGCTCACCCGGGGTTTTATCCTGACCTTGGTCATTGCCTTTGATACCGCCGATATGCAGGCCCTTACGTTGCCCCAGGGTATGGAAGGCCAGGCCTTGATGCGTACCCAATAATTTGCCTGAGTCCAGATCGCGAATTTCACCGGGATTCTGCGGCACATAGCGCTGCAGGAAATCATTGAACGGACGTTCGCCAATAAAGCAAATACCGGTGGAGTCTTTCTTCTTGGCCACCGGCAAGCCGGCGGCTTCAGCCTTGGCACGCACCTCCGGCTTAAGCCAGTTAGCTAATGGAAACATCGCCGGCTTGAGTTGGGTCTGGGTCAGACGGTAGAGGAAGTAACTCTGATCCTTGTTACCGTCTTCGGCCTTAAGCAACTGACGCTTGCCGTCAAAATCCTGCAAACCGGCATAGTGCCCGGTGGCGATAGCATCCGCACCCAAGCTAATAGCATGATCGAGAAAGGCGGCAAACTTGATTTCGGCGTTGCAGAGCACATCAGGGTTTGGCGTCCGACCTGCGTTGTATTCCTGCAGAAAAGTCGCAAAGACACGATCACGATATTCCTTGGCGAAGTTCACCACTTCAACATCAATGCCCAGAATATCGGTAACGCTCATCACGTCAATAAGGTCCTGCCGGGTGCTGCAATACTCATCCGTATCGTCGTCTTCCCAGTTCTTCATGAATAGGCCGATCACGCGATAACCCTGCTCTTTGAGCAGGAGCGCAGCAACGGAAGAATCAACGCCGCCGGACAATCCAACGACGACAGTTTTAACAGATGAAGACGACATCAGGGAATTCCTCAACGACCCGCTAATGGCGCAGCGGAGGTTGTATGGTGTTGCGTTTCTAATGAATAAAATCGATAAGCGCCCCATTCTCTCACGGGCAGCACCGTCGGCAACTCCCCGTGCGCCTCCAGCCAGGGGTCCACTGTAAAAATCTGGCTGTCATCCTCAGACTTCGTGTCGATTTCCACGAGTGTTGCGCTGTAATGGGAGTCTAAGAATCTTGTTCGGTGAGCGTAAGGGCCCACCTGATGCCAACGCAAACTCTTTTTAAACTGGAGGAGAGACAGCATATTGGCGGTAGTGGTTGAATGATCAATACAATCCATTCGACCGATGATGGTTTCATCTTCGTCGTTACCGGGTTCATCTGCTGCAATAGGCGTTTGTTCAGCCGCCTTTACATAGAGCTTACGAACAACCTCGGCTACAGCAGCACGTTCTTCTACGGCTGTTTTAGCCTGGCGCAGGGGGGCCAGCGTTTGTTTAAGCCAGGCATCCGGATAACGCACCGCAGCCTGTTTCTGACAACCCCAGTTATAACAAATCGCTACATAGCTTTCGGCAGACACGCTGGCACATGCAAAACAGAGGCCCAGAAATATCCAGCAACGAAAAAATTGATGCATTAAGCGTAATGAGTGATAGCGGCCAGAGGCATACGGCGGCCTGCAAGCCAGTCTTCTACACATTGCAACACCAGCGGACTGCGATGTCGCTCTTGCGTTGCCTTCAGTTCATCCAGCGTGACCCAATGTGCAGCAACAATCCCGTCATCAAGTTTGCGGCCGATTTCAACCTGATCCAGACGGCAATCGAAAGCAAAGCGAAGGTAGGTGATATCACCTGCCGGTACCGTCCATTGATAGACCCCCACCAATGACTGGGGGGTCACATGACAACCGGTTTCTTCCAGTGCCTCGCGCGCACAGGCAGCGACTAGCGATTCTCCTTCGTCCATGTGCCCAGCCGGCTGATTAAAACGCAGCCCATCCGTGGTTTCTTCTTCTACCACCAGAAACCGACCATCACGCTCAACCAGAGCCGCAACCGTGACACTGGGTTTCCAGCGTACTTTTTGTGTATTCATATTGCACATTTTACCGAAAGCGCAGACACATGGACTAAAGCACGCTAAATGCGCCAGACGACCTGATTTTGAGCGAGAAATCGGCTAAAATCGCACGATCTGGCCGATCCACCCCGGCCCATTCATGACGTTTGTTCAAAGGATTCACATCATGTCGATGTCTGACCGCGACGGTTTTATCTGGCTAGACGGCAAGCTCGTGCCCTGGCGCGATGCCAACACCCACGTGCTGACCCATTCTCTGCATTACGGCATGAGTGTCTTTGAGGGCGTACGGGCTTACGATACGGGTCGCGGCACATCGATCTTCCGCTTGCAAGACCATACCCGTCGTCTGTTCAATTCTGCGCATATCTTCCAGATGGAAGTTCCCTACGATGAAGAGACGATTAATGAGGCCCACAGAGAAGTGGTTCGTTGTAATAAGCTAGAAAGCGCTTATATCCGCCCGCTGGTGTACTACGGTTCAGAAAAAATGGGGGTATCCCCTAAGGGTGCCAAAGTGCACGTTGCAATCGGTGCCTGGTCATGGGGTGCTTACCTGGGCGAAGAAGGCCTGAAAAAGGGCATTCGCGTTAAAACCTCGTCGTACACCCGTCACCATGTCAACGTATCCATGGTTCGTGCTAAGGCCAGCGGCCACTACGTCAATTCGATTTTAGCTAACAACGAAGCCACTGCTGATGGCTACGACGAGGCCCTGCTGCTCGATACCGAAGGTTATGTCTCTGAAGGCGCCGGCGAAAACCTATTTATCGTTAAGAACGGTAAGGTTTACACCCCTGAACTATCGTCCTGCCTTGAAGGTATTACCCGCGACAGCGTCGTTACACTGGCCCGCGAGCTGGGCATCTCGGTTGAAGAGAAGCGCATTACCCGTGATGAAGTGTACTGTGCTGATGAAGCATTCTTCACCGGCACAGCCGCTGAAGTGACACCGATTCGCGAACTGGACAACCGTAAGATCGGCATCGGTAGCCGTGGTCCGGTGACCGAACGCATTCAGTCTGCCTACTTTGATGCAGTCAATGGCCGCAGCCCGAAGCATGAAAACTGGCTGAGCTTTATCTGATTCACTTCTTTTCCGAGGCAATTCTGATGAACGCACCCCTTGAAAACACACTGTCGGCCAAAGCCCTGACGGTTACCGCCGATGACCTCCCCCTGCACTGCCCGCCACAAGGCGTGCAACTGTGGTCGGGTCACCCACGTGTTTACCTTGATGTACTTAAGACCGGCGAAGTGAAGTGTCCCTATTGCGGCACGCACTACACATTCGCTGGCGAAGCCCCCCACGGCCACTGATTGCGCAAGCAAAGCAGAGAGACTGTGAGTCTATGAAGGCTGTCTCTCTGCTGGTTGCTCCGGCCTGGGTCGGTGATGCGGTGATGAGCGAGCCACTCATCCGACAAATTGCCGCGCACGACCAAGCACCCGTAGATGTCCTGGCCCCGCCGTGGGTTGCGCCGCTCTATGAGCGCATGCCGAATGTGGGTAAAGTCATTCACGCCCCTTTTGCTCATGGTCGCTTTGATCTCAAAGCACGCTGGCGTTTAGGCCAATCGTTGCGGACACATGGCTATCAGAATGCCTACATTCTGCCGAATTCCTTAAAGTCAGCCTTGCCGACATTTTTTGCCGGCATTCCTAACCGCATTGGCTTTACCGGTGAATCCCGTTATGGCCTAGTCAATCGCCGTCAGAAACTCGATAAGCAACAGCTTCCTCGCATGGTGGATCGGTTTCTGGCACTCGCCCCTGTATCAGCCAGCAACGTTAATAACGATCTACCGGTGCTTTCGGCAAGCCCCGGTGCTTTGAGTCAACTCCAATCATCGCTTGGTCTGACAACATCCGGACGTTTGGCCATTCTGTGCCCGGGTGCTGAGTACGGCCCCGCCAAACGCTGGCCCGTTGAGCACTTTGCCACACTTGCCCGTCAGCTCCAGCAAGCAGGCTATACCGTGTGGACAATTGGCTCTGCCAAAGACCAAGAGTTCGGTACAAGCATTGAAACTTTAAGTGGCGGTGTCGCTACTAATCTTTGTGGCCGGACGAAGCTGGCCGATGCCATCGACCTGATGAGCACTGCCGATATCGTCGTGAGCAATGACTCAGGCCTGATGCATGTTGCTGCAGCCCTCGATCGACCACTTATTGCACTGTTTGGCTCTTCATCGCCGTTATTCACGCCGCCCTTGAGCAAACAGGTGGCCATTCTGCAGCATGCCGTACCCTGCAGCCCCTGTTTCGCCCGTACTTGCCGTTACGGCCACCTGGATTGCCTGACCAAGCTGTTGCCTGAAGCGGTCATGGCCGCCATCCGTACGCTCAACCCGGAAAGCCACACTGCATGAGCCTGCCACTCCCAACTGCGCCCGTTCCCAATTTCGCGACCCCTGATGAAGCCGAACAAGGCTTTTATGAAAGCATTACCCAGGCAAATCTTGATGCACTGATGACCGTCTGGGCAGACGAAGATGAAATTGTCTGTATAGACCCTGATGGGCGACGCGCAGCCGGCCATGCCGCGATTCGCCAAGGCTGGCAAGCAATTTTTAGCGGCTGCCATCACCTTGAAATTGAAGTGATGAATGTCATGCGCTGGCAGAGTGGCCTAGTTGCCATTCATCTGGTTCAGGAAAGCGTTACCCTCTTCAATGTACCAGAGGAACTCACCGACCCGGAACACCCGAACGCTCTCGTCAAACGTAACGGCATCACCACCGCATTGAATGTCTATGTGCGCGGGGGTAATGGATGGCGGCTGGTCTGCCATCAGGCAACGGCACAACTGGCTTCAATAGAAGAACAGCTTGCGGCTGCAGCAACGCATACTTTGCACTAATAAGGCCAGCATGCTGCCATTGGCCCCCTACCGCGCACCTTTCTATCTGTTTAATGGCCACCTGCAAACCTTGTGGCCCGTTTGGCAAAACCTACGCAAACCAGACATCTCCTGGCCAAGAGAACGCTGGGACACGCCCGATGGTGATTTTATTGATGTGGACTGCATCAACCAGGGTGCAGCAAACAACCCCACGGTCATTTTCTTTCATGGGCTAGAAGGTAGTTCGCAATCGCATTACGCTCGAGGCCTGGCTGCTGTCTTGCAACAGGTCGGCTGGACTGGCTTTGTCCCCCACTTTCGCGGCTGCAGCGGTACGCTGAATCGATTACCACGCGCCTATCACTCCGGCGATTCGACTGAAATCGATTGGATCCTCAAACGCTTCAAGCAACGCGAGCTACAAAGCACACTATTTGCAGCGGGCGTCTCTCTGGGTGGCAATGCGCTGATGAAATGGTTAGGCGAACAAGCTATGTCGGCAGGCGAGGTGATTCAAGGCGCCGCAGCCGTTAGTCCGCCGATGGATGTAGGTGCGTGCGGTGACTGGTTAGACCAGGGGATTAATCGCAGCATTTATACCCAGCACTTTCTGCGCACCATGAAGTTACAGAGTGAAGCACGTCTGAAGCTGTTCCCCGGTTTATTTGATACAAACCGCATGCGAGCCGCCACCACATTGCGTGAATTCGATGACACCGTGACAGCCCCGTTACACGGTTTTAAGGACGTGAACGATTACTGGACCCGCGCCTCTGCACTACCGGTGCTGGGCGGCATCCATGTGCCAACGTTACTGTTAATGCCGCGTAATGATCCATTTTTGCCTGATGCTTGCTACCCACAACAATGCCCCGAAGCCGTGACCCTGGAAACCCCAGCAGCTGGTGGACATGTAGGCTTTAGCGGCGGCAAAGGCCTGAATAAAGATCTGTGGTTACCCTCCCGTATAATTAGTTTTTTTGCACAATCCATCGGCCTAAACATCTAAACGCCGATTCATCACTACGAGCCTGACCGACCATGTCTGCTACCCGTTTCGCAATTCCAGCCCTACCCGCATCGATCTTCAAAGCCTACGATATTCGCGGCATTGTTGATGAGACGCTGACGCCAGAAGTGGTTCGAGCAGTTGGCCTCGGCCTCGGCACGCTGGCTCGTGAACGCGGCGTCAAAGCGATTGCTGTTGGTCGGGATGGCCGGCTATCTGGCCCGTCGTTATCGAGAGCGCTGCAGGAAGGCATTGTTGCAACAGGTATCGATGCGATCGATGTCGGCTGCGTGCCTACGCCTGTCACCTACTTTGCCGGCTTCGAGCTGGAAACCTATTCATGCGTATCCGTAACGGGTAGCCACAACCCACCGGATTACAACGGCCTCAAAATGGTTGTCGCTGGCGAAACCTTATCGGGTGATGCCATTCAGGCACTCAAGCAGCGTATTGAAGCCGGTGATGTGCACTGGGCGGATCAACCCGGCCAGATGCGAGTCGCCGATGTGAAGTCTGCTTACCTGGATCGTATTGTGGGTGACGTAAAGCTGGCCCGCCCGATGACGATTGCCGTTGATTGCGGTAACGGCGTTGCCGGTGAACTGGCACCCGAGCTGTTTAAGCGCATGGGCTGCAATGTCATTCCGCTATTTTGCGAGATCGATGGCACCTTTCCGAACCATCATCCGGACCCATCGAAACCTGAAAACCTGAAAGACCTGGTTGCTGAACTCACCAAGACCGATGCCGAAATTGGGCTGGCGTTTGATGGTGATGGCGATCGTCTAGGCGTTGTCACTAAAGACGGGCAAATCATCTTCCCGGATCGCCAGATGATGCTCTTTGCACAGGATGTGCTGAGTCGTTGCCCTGGCGCCGACATCATTTTTGATGTGAAGTGTTCCCGCCTGCTGGGCGATGCGATTCGCGCCGCCGGTGGCAAGCCGCTGATGTGGAAAACCGGCCATGCGCTGATTAAAGCCAAGCTCAAAGAAACTGGCGCCCCTCTCGCTGGCGAAATGAGCGGCCACGTATTCTTTAAAGAACGCTGGTTTGGTTTTGATGATGGCCTATATACCGGTGCACGCTTACTCGAGATTCTGTCGCGTTCGCCAGATGCCAACCCGGTACTGACTTCATTACCGAACAGCCAGAGCACACCGGAACTGAATATCAGCATGAAAGAAGGCGAACCGCACGCCCTAATGGCTGAGCTGGCCGTTGCGCCGGATTTCCCCGGCGCCCGTGACGTGATTACGATTGATGGCTTGCGTGTCGAATATGCCGATGGCTTTGGCCTTGCCCGCCCGTCGAATACCACCCCGGTGGTTGTGCTACGTTTTGAAGCGGATACGCCAGAAGCGCTTGCCCGCATCCAGACAGAATTCCGTCGCGTACTTAACAAAGCGCGACCGGGTCTGGCGCTACCGTTCTAATGCCAATGTGTCTGGGGCTGGGGTACTCATAGCCCCGGTTCAACTACTTACCGCTTAAACTCCGGCGGTTGTAGTCTTTGTCGCCCGGCATGATGCAGCGGCCAACACCGAACAAACCACCTTGCGATCCTGCGGGGCACCCCTTGTTCTCAGGGAACTTCTCCGCCACTTTCTTGGCTTCAGCAGCCTTCACGGTATTGACGTATTCCCAACGGCCATTCGGAAATAGCAGTACATCTTCACCATTGGCTGTTTTACCGGCAATCGGGGTGCGCTCTGGCGTATCGGCTATGTCAGCCGATGCCAGCGGTGTCACCGTCAGTAGTAGCGCGGCAACACCGACTTGGATTAATTTAATCACCGTTCAGCAACCCAGGCGTTAACTGAAGTCAGCGCATTCGCTAGATTAGCTGGTTGGGTACCACCTGCCTGTGCCATATCCGGACGGCCACCGCCCTTACCACCCACTTGACCGGCAACGAAGTTAACGAGTTCACCGGCCTTGAAACGGTTCGTCAGATCAGCGGTAACACCCGCGATCACAGAAACTTTTTCACCTTCAGAAACACCCAGCACGATGACTGCGGACTTCAGCTGATCTTTCAGTTGATCTAGCGTTTCACGCAATGCAGAACCGCTAACACCTTCTAGCTTAACCGCAAGAACAGAAACGCCATTAACGGTTTGTGCCTGGCTTGCCAGATCACCACCTTGGGCGGCGGCCAGCTTAGATTGCAAACGGGCTACTTCTTTTTCCTGAACCTTAACGCCTTCAAGTACAGCCGCAATGCGCGTCGGAGCTTCAGCTGGCTTGCATTTGACCAAGCCAGCAATTTCATTCAGCGCCTGACGACGGAACTGCACGGCTGACAAAGCGTAATCACCCGTCAGTGCTTCAATACGACGCACACCAGCTGCTACGCCCGATTCGGCGATAATTGTAAATAGGCCGATATCGCCCGTACGGGTGACGTGTGTACCCCCACATAATTCACGTGAAGTACCAATATCCAGCACGCGCACGCTATCGCCATATTTTTCGCCAAAGAGCATCATGGCACCAAGACGCTGCGCATCTTCGATCGCCATTTCACGTGCCTCACTCGGCAGGTTGCGCATAATCTCGCGATTAACGATGTCTTCCACGGCACAAATCTGTTCGGCCGTCATCGGCGCGTTATGCGCAAAGTCAAAACGGGTCTTTTCGGCGTCAACCAGGGAGCCCTTTTGCTGAACATGTTCGCCCAGCACTTCGCGTAAGGCTTTGTGCATCAGGTGGGTGGCCGAGTGGTTGCGCATGGTGCGCTCTCGATCAATCACATTGACGGCGGCCTGAACGGTGTTGCCAACCGTCAGGGAGCCTTCCCGCAGCGTGCCATGATGCCCAAAGACCTGCGGCTGGATCTTCTGGGTATCTTCCACCAGAAACTCGCCGTGCACGGACTTCAACACACCACTGTCGCCCACCTGTCCACCGGATTCGGCATAGAACGGCGTTTGATCCAGCACAACGACACCGGCCTCTCCGGCCTTCAGTTCGTTGACAGCAATGCCATCACGGTAGAGCGCCACCACATTCGCTTCAACCGCCATGCGGTCATAGCCTTCAAAACGAGTTTGCGGGCCTTCATAAACCAATGCCGCAGCCATGTGGAACTTACCTGCAGCACGCGCCTGATCACGCTGACGTGTCATAGCAGCATCAAAACCGGCTTCATCAACATTCAGTTCACGCTCACGACAAACATCTGCCGTTAGATCCAATGGAAAGCCATAGGTATCGTGCAGTTTGAAAGCGATATCGCCATCCAGCACGCCGCCCGCTGGTAACGTTGCCAATGCACCATCGAGAATTTCCATGCCGTGGGCAATCGTCTCGAAGAAGCGCTCTTCTTCCAGACGGAGAATATCGGTAACGCGTTGCTCGGCACGCGCCAGTTCCGGATAGGCTTCACCCATCTCTGCAACCAAGGCTGAGACAAGCGTATTAAAAAATGGCGTACGTGCACCAAGCTTATAACCATGACGAATCGCACGACGCACGATACGACGCAGCACATAGCCACGACCCTCGTTACCCGGAATCACGCCATCTACAATCAGGAATGCACAAGCACGAATATGATCAGCAATAACTTTCAGAGAGGCCGCATCAATCGTTGCTTCACCACCCGCCACATGCACAGCCTTCTGGGCAGCCGCAATCAGGCTCTGGAAAAGATCGATTTCGTAGTTACTGTGGACATGCTGGAGGACTGCAGCAATCCGCTCAAGACCCATACCGGTATCAACGCAGGGGCGTGGCAGCGGATGCAAGACACCTGCTTCATCACGGTTGAACTGCATGAACACCAGGTTCCAGATCTCGATGTAACGATCGCCATCTTCTTCGGCAGATCCCGGTGGGCCACCCCAGATGTCTGCACCATGGTCATAAAATATTTCGGTACAGGGACCACAAGGCCCCGTATCTGCCATCTGCCAGAAATTGTCCGAGGCGTAGCGGGCACCCTTGTTGTCGCCGATACGGATGATGCGTTCTTTCGGCACACCGACTTCATTAGCCCAGATGTCGTAGGCTTCATCATCTTCATGGTAGACCGTGACCCAGAGCTTTTCTTTGGGTAGGCCGTAAACGCCGGTCAGCAGTTCCCAGGCAAAGTTGATCGCATCACGTTTGAAGTAATCACCAAAGCTGAAGTTGCCGAGCATTTCAAAGAAGGTATGGTGACGTGCGGTATAGCCCACGTTTTCCAGATCGTTGTGTTTGCCGCCGGCACGCACACTGCGCTGCGACGAAGTCGCACGGGTGTACGGACGCTTGTCCTGGCCTAAAAACACATCTTTGAACTGGACCATCCCCGAATTGGTGAAAAGCAGGGTCGGGTCGTTTCCCGGCACCAGCGAACTGGAAGGCACAATGGTATGGCCTTTGGATTCGTAGAAACGGAGAAACTTTTCCCGGATTTCGTTGCTTTTCATAACGGGGTGGTCCTAGTGCAATTGCTGTAGTTGATCAGGTTCGATTACTTACGACGTGCTTTGCCTGTTTTGGCCACGGTAGGCAGTGGCTTGTAAACGGCCTGGCCGCGAGTAACAGCGGCATCAAGCGCAGATTTTGCCGACTTCTTACCCATGAACACTGCTTCCATTTCTTCATCAACAATCTGGCGCAGCTGTGGGTTCAGAGAAATCCAGCCTACGGTGGCACTCGAGTCTGCCGGCTTCATCACATTTGCCAGACCCAGATCCTGCGCTTGCAGGTCATCACGCAGTAGCTTACTTTGTGCACCGGCTTGGGCTGCAGGTGTCAACGGCAAGAAACCACCCTGACGAGCAATCGTCAATTGGGTTTGCGGGGTCAGTGTGTATTCCAGGAACTTGGCAGCAGCCTTGTAGTCATCCTTCGAATGACCTTGCCCAACCCAGATAGCCGCACCTGCCGCCAGCGTATTGAACGGTGCGCCTGCATTGTCATCAATTACCGGTAGCGAACCCACACCAAAATCAAATTTCTTACTGGCCTGTAGTTCGGCGATCAGTTCACTATTGGTAGTAATCATGGCGCACTCGCCATTTACAAAGTGTGCATCTGCTTCGTTATTGCGGCCAAAGCTCGTGAAGTATTCGGTTTTGTACCAGGAGGTCAGACGTGCCAAATGGCGGACTTGAATCAGCGTGTTGAAGGCCAGTTTGCCGTCAGGGGTCACTGTTTGCGCACCCGCCCAGGCTGACACGTTATCGATGTGCACCCAAACCGGCCAGGATGTTGTGTATTCACAGTTGGTCGCACGCGCTGCGTCGATCTTGCCAGAAAGGTCCTGCATTTCTTCCCAGGTCTTCGGTCCCTTATTCGGATCCAGGCCTGCGGCCTTGAAGATATCCTTATTCCAGAACAGAACCGGTGTCGTAAACGCCACTGGCAGTGCCTGTACTTGATTGTTCACAGTAACAGCATTGCGTAAGGGTTCGGCAATGGCTTTAGGATTGAACTTAACTTTATTGTCAGCAAGCAGCTTTTCAACGGAAACATAGGCTTCCGGATTGTTCAGGTATTTAGCCAGATCAGCACGCGTTGCCAAATTCAGCACCGTCGGTTTGCCATTAGGCGCACGCTTTACAAGCTGCACCTCAACGTCTTTATTGTTTTCATTAAAGCGATTTACGAGCTGTTGTAGCTCTTTAGCGTGCTGACCTTCTAACTGGTGCGACATGCTCAATTCCGTTTTGGCAAATGCAGCACTCACTGGTACCAGCAGGGTCAGAAATAATGACGAGCGGCGTACAAAAGCGGTCTTGGCTTGAAACATGATCAGAATCCTTTGATAACTTGGAGACGTTGCGGCACAAATCACCCACAGTGATCTGCGCCAAAACCCTGAATTATACGGATTTAAGGACAAAATCTGGCATTTTGGCTGTGTATAATCAACGCATGACTGAACTGATTGCGGACGACACCCCGCCGACCCCGACTTTTGCCGAATTGGGTCTTGATCCTGCCATTGTGCGGGCCATTACTGACACTGGTTACACCACGCCAACCCCTATCCAGGCTGCTGCGATTCCTACCGTCATGGGTGGACGCGACCTTAAAGCCTGCGCTCAAACCGGCACCGGTAAAACCGCAGCGTTCAGCTTGCCGCTGCTGCAGCGTCTGTTACCGCATGCCAATAGCAGCACCTCCCCAGCCAAACACCCAGTCCGCGCGTTAATCCTAACGCCTACCCGAGAGCTGGCAATTCAGGTCTACGACAACCTGAAAGAGTACGGCAAATACCTACCCTACCGGATTGCCTGTGTTTACGGCGGTACGGATATCAAACCCCAGATCGCTGAATTAAAGCTCGGCGTAGAATTTTTAGTAGCAACACCAGGCCGTTTCCTGGATCTCGTTGAACAGAAGGCCGTCAATCTTCAATCTGTTCAGGCGCTCGTACTCGATGAAGCCGACCGCATGCTGGATATGGGTTTTATCCCGGATATCCAGCGCATTCTGAATCTGCTGCCTAAAACACGCCAGGGCCTACTCTTCTCGGCAACCTTTTCTACCGAAATCCAGCGGCTGGCCGACACCATGCTGCAAAATCCGGAATACATCGAGGTCGCCAAACGAAACAGCGTCTCGGATACGATTACCCACCAGGTGCACCCGGTTGCCGAATCCCGCAAGATGGCCTTGCTGGTGAATCTATTGCGCACTGGCACGATGAATCAGGCACTGGTTTTCGTGCGCACCAAACAGGGCTGTAGCCGCCTGGCGCGCGCCCTGCAACATGCCGGCATTAAAACTGATGCCATCCATGGTGATAAATCTCAATCAGAGCGCATGAAGGCCTTGAACGCTTTTAAAGCGGGTGAGATGCAAGCCCTTGTGGCAACCGATGTTGCTGCCCGCGGCATTGATATTGAAGAGTTGCCTTATGTCGTTAATTACGAGCTACCGCACACGCCGGAAGATTACGTCCACCGCATCGGCCGCACGGGCCGTGCCGGCAACCTGGGCAATGCATTGTCGCTGGTCTGCGCAGATGAAACAGGCTATCTTGCTGACATCGAAAAGCTGATTAACAAACCGATCACCCAGATTACGGTGCCAGGTTTCGAGCCTGAAGATGACTGGTGCTATCCCCCATCAGGAAAAAAGCGGGATCGTAGCGCCCTGAATTCAGCCCGCAATAGCGAACGAACCGAACGCAACCCCCGGGGCGAACGGAATGAGCGGGCTGAACGTCGCCCGGAACGCACTGAACGCCCGCAACAGGATCGCTCGCGTAGCCATTACACACCTAAGCCAACAACTGTCGCTGCCGATGGATTTGATTTCAACAAGCCCTACGAAGCACCCACCAGCACCTCTAGCGATAATTCTGCAGTTTCCACTACACCCTCGGCACCAAGTCGTCGGCCCGGCAAAATGGTTGCAGCATTGCTCGGCGGCATCAAGAAACCCCAACCGTAACTCATTCGGAGCAAATCATGGGCAACCGATTAAGCAAGATCGTAACGCGCACTGGCGATAGTGGTACCACTGGTTTAGGCGATGGTTCACGCGTTGGCAAGGACAGTCCGCGTATTGACACGTTGGGCGAACTGGATGAACTGAATTCATCCATAGGTGTGCTGCTGGCAGAGGTGTTACCAGAGCCCTGCGGTACAAAAATTCGTGAATGCTTACTGACCGTACAAAACCACCTGTTTGATCTAGGCGGTGAAATCTGTATTCCGGGTCACAATAGCATTAGTGAAGAGCATGTCACCTTGCTAGAAGGCTGGGCAGAAGAATACAACGCTGCGTTACCTGCGCTCAAGGAGTTCATTCTGCCGGGCGGCACCCGTCCGGCAGCGCTCGCCCACCTGTCACGCACGATCTGTCGACGTGCTGAACGTTCTATCGTTCATCTCGGACACAACGAAGCGGTATCTGTCCATGCCCGCCAATACCTGAACCGTTTATCGGATCTGCTTTTTGTACTGGGCCGCACACTCAACCGTGCCGGTGGTCAAGGCGATATCCTGTGGAGCAATACACGCGGTCAATAATTGACAACGTGATTGACCCATAAAAAAGCCCGGCATGAGCCGGGCTTTTAGTTTGGACATCGGAAATTATTTTTCGGCAAGCGCCAGACGTCGTTGACGTACCCCTTCAGCCAACTGATCGAGTAGCTTTACACTATCCTCCCAGTTGATACAGGCATCCGTAATGCTCACGCCGTAATCAAGAGGCTTGCCCGCCACCAGATCCTGACGGCCCGCATTGATGTGTGACTCGACCATCACACCCATAATGCGCTCTTCACCCGTTGCCAGCTGTGCAGCCACATCAGCGCTGACTTCCATCTGCCGCTGATATTCCTTGCGGCTATTGCCATGCGAGAAGTCAATCATGACCCGAGCAGGAATCCCCGCCTTGGCCATATCGGTACAAGCTGCATCAACGCTCGTCGCATCATAATTAGGTTCTTTGCCACCACGCAGAATCACGTGGCAATCTTCATTGCCCAGCGTCTGCACAATGGCGGCATGACCTGACTTGGTGACCGATAGGAAATGATGCGGCGACTGTGCCGAACGAATGGCATCCAGCGCGATGCGTACATTACCATCGGTACCATTCTTGAAGCCTACCGGACACGAAAGTCCCGAAGCTAATTCACGATGCACCTGTGACTCGGTCGTACGGGCACCAATAGCACCCCAGCTGATCAGATCACCCACGTATTGCGGGGTAATCATATCTAGGAATTCTGTGGCACACGGCAGGCCGATCGTGTTGACATCGAGCAACAGTTTGCGAGCACGGCGCAGGCCTTCGTTAATGTCAAAGCTGTTGTCCAGATGCGGGTCGTTGATCAGCCCTTTCCAACCGACCGTTGTGCGCGGCTTCTCAAAATAGACGCGCATAACGATCAGCAGATCATCCGACAGACGCTCTGCTTCAAAAGCCAAGCGACGCGCATAATCCAAGGCCATCTCTGCATCGTGAATGGAACAAGGACCAATGACAACGACCAGGCGATCATCCGCACCATGTAACACACGGTGAATGCCCTGACGGGCTGCCGTTACACGTTGTGCAACCGCTGCACTCACCGGAAAAGCATTCAGCACATTCGCCGGCGGCGCGAGTTCACTGATCGCGCTGATGCGTACGTCATCCGTGTTCAACTGGGCTGTTGTGTTTCTCATTTCAACCATCATGATTTCCTATTGCTCAAACGCCTTCTTGCGGATTGAGTTTGGCTGGTTCGTTATGCAAACGGTTCAAAGCGTTCAGATACGCTTTAACCGAAGCAATAACGATATCTGTATCAGCGCCACTACCATTCACCACGCGGCCACCTCTCGACAGACGCACAGTCACATCGCCCTGGGCATCGGTACCGGAAGTGATGTTGTTCACCGAGTAAAGAAGCAACTCACAACCCGTATTAAGCACGGATTCGATCGCCTTGAAGGTGGCATCTACTGGGCCAGAACCGGTGGACTCAGCCTTCTGCTCTTCACCACCCACCGACAACGTCAAACGCGCTACAGGCACTTCACCGGTTTCCGAGGTGACTTGCGAATAGGTGAGTTTGTAGTGCTCAGTTTCCGGCGTCACGGCTTCATCTGAAAGCAAGGCCTGAAGATCTTCGTCAAAGATCTCATGTTTCTTGTCGGCAAGCTCTTTGAATTTGGCAAAGGCTGAATTCAAAGCTTCTTCGCTCTCAAGTACGACACCAAGTTCGTTCAAACGTGATTTGAATGCATTACGACCCGAGTGCTTACCAAGCACCAGCTTATTCTGCGACCAGCCCACATCTTCTGCACGCATGATCTCGTAGGTTTCACGATGCTTGAGCACGCCATCCTGGTGAATACCGGATTCATGGGCAAAGGCATTTGCACCCACGATGGCTTTGTTCGGCTGAACCGGGTATCCGGTAATTTGCGAAATGAGTTTCGAGGCCGGAACAATCTGCGTGGTATCAATGCGGGATTCAACCGGGAAGATATCGGCGCGCGTACGCACCGCCATCACCACTTCTTCAAGTGAAGCATTACCGGCACGCTCACCCAGCCCATTGACCGTACACTCCACCTGACGGGCACCGGCCATTACCGCGGCCAGAGAGTTGGCAACCGCCAAGCCAAGATCGTTATGGCAATGCACCGACCAGACTACTTTGTCAGAGCCAGGCACACGCTCGATGAGCTGACGGATCGTATCCGCATACTGACCCGGGACGTTATAACCTACGGTATCCGGTACGTTCAAGGTGGTCGCGCCAGCCTTGATGACGGCCTCGAACACACGGCAAAGAAAATCGATATCCGAGCGGCCGGCATCTTCTGCCGAGAACTCTACATCATCCGTGTATTCACGCGCCCAGCCTATGGCTTTTACCGCTTGCTCGACCACCTGGTCCGGTGTCATGCGGAGTTTTTTCTCCATATGAATCGGGCTAGTAGCGATAAAGGTATGGACACGCTTGCGTGGTGC
>ERZ1034361.965-NODE-965-length-16648-cov-17.487538_pt1 | contig 16648 bp, 9 predicted proteins | sample MGYA00520617_ERZ1034361 | MGnify/ENA primary metagenome ERZ1034361 (study PRJEB33736, sample SAMEA104284507) | Azolla filiculoides | biome: Urban; feature: Water surface; material: Ditch water | place: Netherlands | collected 2015-10-28 | depth 0-0.1 m ... | reverse complement strand
GGTATTATGCCAAGAAAACAAATGTTTGCCCAAATCATTACAAGTTCCTTCACAGTAGGTATGGGTGGAAGTGCCGGATTAGAGTCGCCAATTACCATTACTGGAGCTGCTTTTGGTAGTAATTATGCACAAAATTATCGACTAAGTTATAAAGATAGAACACTATTATTAGCTTGTGGTGTAGCTGCTGGAATTGGAGCTGCTTTCAACGCCCCAATTGCTGGAGTTTTATTTGCCATAGAGGTTGTTTTAGCCGAAATTAGCATTACAGCATTTATTCCGATTATGATTAGTGCGGCAACGGGTGCTTTGGTATCAACAGTTATGTTGAATGAAGACATCTTGTTTTCCTTTAAAAAAGTGCAATTTTTCGATTTTCATAATTTACCTTATTATATTCTATTAGGAGTTTTGAGTGGATTTGTTTCAATAAATTATGCCAGAACATTTCGAAAAATAGAGCATTATTTTGCTAAATTAAAATTTAATTACATCAACAAAGCTCTATTTGGAGCAGGAATTTTAGGCATTTTAATCTTTTTGTTTCCATCTTTATTTGGTGAAGGTTATGAAAGCATTAAAATTTTAGCAGACAGTAATCCCGAACGTTTGGTACAAAACACTGTTTTCGAACGTTTTCAGGAATCAAAATGGATTTTATTATTATTCGTTGGATCAACGATGTTAATTAAAGTCTATGCAACAAGTTTTACATTAGGAGCTGGTGGAAATGGCGGAAATTTTGCACCTTCATTATTTGTAGGCTCTTATTTAGGGTTTTGTGTTGCCTATTTTTTCAATATTATGGGTTTTGCTAAGCTACCTATTGGAAATTTCACTTTAGTTGGAATGGCTGGAATTTTGAGTGGGTTATTTCACGCGCCACTAACCGCAATTTTCCTTATTGCTGAAATTACAGGAGGTTATAATTTGATGGTTCCGTTGATGATAGTTTCTTCGGTAAGTTTTGCCATTTCTAAACGTTTTGAACCATATTCATTTGATATTAAAAATTTAGCCGATAAAGGCGAAGTTTTTACTGATAATCGCGATACCAATATTTTAAATTCTATTGATGTATCAAAACTTATTCAAACCGATTTTAAACCAATTTCTTTGAGTAATAGTTTAGAGGAATTGGTTCAGAAAATTCAAGAGTCTGATGAACATATCTTCCCTGTTTTAGACGAAAAAAACAATTTATTAGGACTTGTTCATTTGGATGAAATTCGACCAATTGTATTCTCTCAATTCAAAGTAAAATATACTGCTGTTGAAGAAATAATGCAACAACCTAAAGAAATCATTTTCTATGATGAAACGCTTGAAACCATCATGGATAAATTTGATGCTTCTGAATGCAAAATTTTACCCGTGCTGAAAAACGGAATTTTCTTAGGTTTTATGCACAAACAATTAATTTTAGAAAAATATAGACATCGCTTGAAATCTATGATTATTGAGTAAATGGTCTTTATTTAACAAATTCTTATTCTTACTTCAATCTAATTTTTTGCTCTAAAATCAGTATCTTTGCGTTTTGCCAAAAATTATGCAACACACAACTGAAGAAACTATCGAAATTATTGGCGCTAGAGCCCATAATCTTAAAAATATTGACGTATCTATTCCGCGTGAAAAACTTGTGGTAATTACAGGTTTATCGGGTTCTGGAAAATCCTCATTGGCTTTTGATACCATTTATGCGGAAGGCCAACGAAGATATATTGAAACTTTTTCAGCTTATGCGCGTCAATTTTTAGGAGGATTAGAACGTCCTGATGTGGATAAAATCGACGGACTTTCGCCTGTAATTGCTATTGAGCAAAAAACTACGAGTAAATCGCCTCGTTCTACTGTGGGAACAATTACTGAAATTTATGACTTCTTACGTTTGTTATACGCTCGTGGCGCTGATGCCTATAGTTATAATACAGGCGAAAAAATGGTTTCGTATTCTGATGACCAAATCAAGCAATTGATTTTAGAGGATTTTAATGGAAAACGCATTAATATTTTAGCACCAGTTGTTCGTTCTCGTAAAGGACATTATCGCGAATTATTTGAACAAATTGCCAAACAAGGTTTCTTAAAAGTTCGTGTGAATGGCGAAATTCGTGATTTAGAATACGGCATGAAAGTCGATCGTTACAAAACACATGACATCGAAATCGTAATTGATAGAATGGCGATTGATACCGAAGAAGACACCGATAAACGTTTATCAGAAAGTATCAAAACCGCGATGTATCATGGCGAAGATGTAATGATGGTCATCGAACAAGAAAGTAAAGAAGTACGTTTTTACAGCCGTAATTTAATGTGTCCTTCTTCTGGAATTTCGTATCCAAATCCTGAACCGAATAATTTTTCATTTAACTCTCCAAAAGGAGCTTGTCCGTGTTGTAACGGATTAGGAACTGTGAATGAAATCAACCTTCAAAAAATTATCCCAAATCCGAAATCATCAATTAAAAATGGTGGTTTTGCTCCTTTGGGCGAATATAAAAGTTCGTGGATTTTCAAGCAATTGGAAATTATCGCACAAAAATATGATTTCAAAATAACCGATGCCATTGAAACCATTCCGCAAGAAGCAATGGACATGATTTTGTATGGTGGAAACGAAAAATTCTCAGTCGTTTCAAAGGTTATGGGAATTACGAAAGATTATAAAATCGATTTTGAAGGAATTTCAAATTTCATCAAAAATCAATACGATAATTCCGATTCGGCAAGTATTAAACGTTGGGCAAAAGAATTCATGGACGAAAATGATTGTCCTGAATGTGAAGGAACTCGTTTAAGAAAAGAGTCGTTATATTTCAAATTAAACGGAAAAAATATTGGTGAGTTAGTCCAAATGGACGTTGCCGAATTATCCGAATGGTTTGCTGATTTAGATAATCATTTATCTGAAAAACAAAAAGTTATCGCCGTTGAAGTTGTAAAAGAAATTACAGCTCGATTACAGTTTTTGTTAGATGTTGGTTTGAATTATTTATCACTAAACCGAAGCTCAAAATCACTTTCAGGCGGTGAAGCGCAACGTATTCGATTGGCCACGCAAATTGGTTCGCAATTGGTTGGTGTTTTATATATTTTAGATGAACCAAGTATCGGTTTGCACCAAAGAGATAATGAGCGTTTGATTAAATCGTTAGAAAGTTTACGCGATATTGGAAATTCAGTAATCGTTGTGGAACACGACAAAGACATGATTGAACGTGCTGATTATGTGATTGATATTGGTCCGAAAGCAGGTCGTTTTGGAGGTCAAATCATCAGTAAAGGAACGCCGAAAGAATTGTTGAAAGAAAACACCATTACGGCTCAGTACATGAGTGGTAAAATGCAGATTGAAGTACCAAAAGCACGTCGTGAAGGCAATGGTAAATCAATTAAATTATCGGGAGCAACAGGAAATAACTTGAAAAATGTTTCGATTGAAATTCCGCTTGGAAAATTGGTTTGTGTTACCGGAGTTTCAGGAAGTGGAAAATCGACGTTGATTAATGAAACGTTGTATCCAATATTAAACGCGCATTTTTTCAATGCGGTGAAGAAACCACAGCCTTACAAGAAAATCGAAGGTTTAGAACATATCGACAAAGTGATCGACATCGACCAAAGTCCGATTGGAAGAACACCACGCTCGAATCCAGCGACTTATACGGATGTTTTTTCAGAAATTAGAAGTCTTTATACACAAACTCCTGAAGCAATGATTCGTGGTTATAAGCCAGGAAGATTCAGCTTTAATGTAAAAGGTGGTCGTTGTGAAACCTGTGAAGGTTCAGGCGTTCGCACGATTGAAATGAGCTTTTTACCAGATGTTTATGTGGAATGCGAAACCTGTATGGGAAAACGTTTCAACAGAGAAACATTGGAAATTCGATACAAAGGGAAATCAATCTCTGATGTACTGAACATGACGGTAGATGAAGCGGTTGATTTCTTTGAAAATATTCCAAAAATCTACAGAAAAATCAAGACTATTCAAGATGTTGGACTAGGTTATATCACATTGGGACAACAAAGTACTACACTTTCAGGTGGTGAAGCCCAACGCATTAAATTAGCAACGGAACTTTCTAAAAAAGATACAGGTAATACGTTTTACATCTTAGACGAACCAACTACTGGCTTACATTTTGAAGACATTCGAGTGCTAATGGATGTAATTAATGCTTTAGTTGATAAAGGAAATACAGTATTAATTATCGAACATAATTTAGATGTTGTAAAACTTGCAGATTATGTAATTGATATTGGCTACGAAGGTGGAAAAGGTGGCGGAGAAGTCGTTGCGAAAGGAACTCCAGAAGAAATTGTGAAAAATAAAAAAAGCTACACGGCGCAATTTTTGAAAAAAGAACTATCTTAGCAGGCTTTTTTAAAAATTAAAAACGAAACGAATATGGCAGCAGATCAGTACGAAAACGAAGACCAAAGAATTCAAGAAAAATTCAAGCAAAAAACTTGGAACGAAATAAGAACAAATGACTCTTGGGCAATTTTTAAAATCATGTCCGAGTTTGTAAATGGTTATGAATCAATGGGAAGAATAGGGCCATGCGTTTCTATTTTTGGTTCAGCAAGAACAAAACCTGAAGATAAAAACTATTTATTAGCCGAAAAAATTGCTTTTAAAATCAGTAAAGCAGGCTACGGTGTAATCACTGGTGGTGGTCCGGGTATCATGGAAGCAGGTAATAAAGGAGCACATTACGGAGGCGGAACTTCGGTAGGTTTAAACATCGAATTGCCTTTTGAGCAACACTTTAATCCATATATCGATAAAGATAAAAATTTAAACTTTGATTACTTTTTCGTTAGAAAAGTAATGTTCGTTAAATATTCACAAGGTTTCGTGGTTATGCCAGGAGGTTTTGGAACCTTAGACGAATTATTCGAAGCGGTAACGTTAATCCAAACGAAGAAAATTGGAAAATTCCCGATTATTTTGGTAGGAACTGAATTTTGGTCAGGTTTATTAGATTGGATCAAAAATGTGATGATTGACAAAATGAAAAATGCCAATCCAGACGACATGAATCTTATTAAAGTAGTAGATACAGAAGATGAAGTATTAGAAGCATTAGATAACTTCTACAAAAAGTACAACTTATCACCTAACTTCTAAAAAACTAAAAAGTCCTTCAATTGAAGGATTTTTTTTTATCTCTTTTCTTATTTTACAATAATCTTCTTTGTAGTAGATTGAAATCCATTACTTACTTTAACCAGATACATTCCCGTATTCAAATCTAAATTTATTCGAACTTCATCATCAAAATCATGGCTTTGAACTAATTGCCCCGTTAAGGTATAAATTTCTACTTTAGAACTTCCTTCTAAGCCTGAAACTATCAAGTATTCCGAAGCTGGATTTGGATATACCACTACCCTATCTTCAATAGGATTTTGTGAAGATAAAGTTGATGACCATGGCTGTCCAAAATTAGCTCCAAATATATAATCTGCTAAAAGTGGGTAATCTATAAACGGATTGCGATTCATTTGCCACGTATACACATAATTATTACGATTCATTTCAAAATCATCTCTTGGATCGGTATGATTCCATGACAATAATGTTGCTAAATCGCCAATATTTCCAGAAGCAATTGTTGTACTTGGCAAATATTCACTTGGATCACCATTAACAACATTTAGTCCATTAAAACGGACTGCCATGTAAAATAATGACCTAGCAACATCTCCATGCCAAGAACCTTGAGTTCCCACTGGTCCTGCATAAACCGTTGATGAATTTACTGTTCCATAATTTTTATTATTCCTTGAAGAATTTTCCTGACCATTCTCTACTCGAATATGATGAGCATCAGACACACCATCCACAACAGTTGCCGCACTAGTTGAATTCCAAATACTTATTCCATCTGCCGAATCACCATTTGCCACTTCAAAACCACCTCTTGATTGACAAAAAATATGCTCTCTATTCCATTTTCCAACAATGCTACTAGTGTTTTGCTGATCCATTTTTGCCATTGGAGCTTCAATATACATACACCAAACTTGATTTGAATTTTCTGGATTTTGATCGGCAGTTCTTATAATATCCCAAATGTCTGCATAACTATGTAATCTAACACTCGGTGCAGCAATAATATCTTGCACCGCTTGCTTTAATGCGTTACCAGACAATCCTTCTAACGAATCATAATATCCTGTTGGAATTGTAGGAGTTACAATACCATAAGTAGGATTTATAGGTGTTCCAAAGGATTGAACTACATAATCATTATCATAAACCCTTAGTATTAAGTTATCATTATTTATTACATAACCAGTTGGAACTGATTGAATATCAATTAACAATTCTTCATCACCTTCATCTGTTATATCATCAAAAAGAGTACATGTATTTGATGCTGTGGTTTGTCCTACAGGAATTAAAACCGTTAAGTTAGTATTCGTGTAATCATTAACCATGAAATTTCCATTTACTAATGTAAAATTAAAAAGCAAATCTGAACCAGTTACTGGCTGACTAGTAGTAAAGACAAAATCAAAAACATCTCCTTCATTATAATTTGTTTGTGAAGTAGATACAGTTATATAATTTAATACAACTCCGCTACCATCATTTGGCATTCCAGGAGTTGGTGTTTTAACTTCATAACTGCCATCATTTTTTCGTTGGATAGATTGCGTAGTTCCAAGACTATTCATGTTTTCATTAGTAGAAACTGTAAGTCCTAATGTAGTCATTAAATTTGTAGCTGTTGGAGCTGCTGTAGAATATGCTAATGCATTCACTAAATTTGTTGATGTTGCCAAAGTTCCATCAGGAAAATCTGAAGCATTTGCTTGGTATAGCGCAATTACATCTGGACCATTTTGAATTTTTCCATTAGGGAAAACAAGTGCAGGAGCTGGCGAAACTGCTGTATTTCCAGATAAAAAAATACCATTAATATCTGTAGTATAGCCATCTAAATCAATAGCATAATAACTCAATGAGTTTGTTTCATTATATAAAACAAGTACATAACCATCTAATGAAAAATTTGGTAAACTAGATTTTAGCTCAATAAATTCATTTACATCAGAACCCGTCATATCTGTATCTAACTCATTAATAACTAATTGAGCATTTGAAACAAATCCTGAAAGTAAAAAAATAGTATATAGTATTCTTTGGAGCATAATATTTATTTTTTATCAAATATACCCATTTTATGAAGATTCTAAACTAATTTAAGCTATTATTGTGGAAATATTAACCGAATATTAAGCGATTATTACGCCGTTTTGTATATTTTTATAAAAAATTAGAATTTTCTTACGCAACCAATCTATAACTAAAATAATCTTACAATAAAATCATCCATTGAAGCTAAAACATTTATATAAGTTATTTTTTTTAATTGCTTTTACAGCATCAGGACAACATTCTTCACAAATGAATGTAAAAGTTGATATTGAAAAAAAAATACTTTATGTAAAACATACATTAACTTTCAATAATACATCAAACGACACAATTAGTCAATTGATTTTAAATGATTGGAACAATGCTTTTTCTTCCAAAAATTCAGCATTAGCGAATCGTTTTTCTGATGAATTTTCTCGAGCATTTCACCTTGCCAATGAAGAAGATAGAGGATATACAGCCATTAAATCAATAGTCGATACCCACTCAAAAAACATCCATTGGGAAAGACCTAACAATAAAGTAGACTTAGTTAAAATTCAGCTCAACGCTCCTATTCTACCTTGTTCAAAACAATCGATTACATTACAATATATTGTCAAAATTCCAAATGCAAAATTTACAAAATATGGATTTGATTCTGATGGAAATATATCTTTAAAACATTGTTTTTTAAATCCATCACGCTATGAAAATAAGCAGTTTATTCAACAAAGCAATGAAAATTTAGATGACATCCCTAATGCTTTTTCTGATTTTGAAATTGAAATTGAAATTGCTGCAAACTATTTCATTTCGAGTAATTTAACTGAAACCAAGTCAGAAATAATCAATTCAAAAAAGCATTACTTTTTAAAAGACTCAAACAAAAACGAAGTCACTTTATACTTGCAACCTAAAAATAGTTTTGTTTCATATAAAAATGAAATTATTGAAGTAAGTTGTGGGCTTAATGACCATAAAGTTAATGATATTGAAAAGGCTGTTATTATTGATAAAATAACTCGATTTACCGCACAAAAATTAGGTAATCCATTAAATTCAAAAATTTTAGTTTCTCAAGAAGATTACCAGCGTCAACCCTTTTATGGTTTGAATCAATTGCCAGGCTTTCTAAGTCCTTTTCCTGATAACTTTATGTTTGAATTAAAGTTTCTTAAAACTTATTTAAACAATTATTTAAAAGAAAATTTACAGCTAAATCCTAGAAAAGAGTATTGGATTTATGATGGAATTCAAGTTTTTTTAATGATGCAATACATAGAGGAAAACTACCCAGATATTAAAATGACTGGGAATTTAGCCAATATGAAAATCTTAAAATCATATCATTTTATTAATCTTCCGTTCAACCAACAATACAATTATTTGTACATGTTAATGGCACGAAAAAATTTAGATCAGCCTTTAAATGAACCAAAAAATAGATTAATCAAATTCAATGAGCAAATTGCAAGTAAATATAGAGCAGGATTGAGTTTAAATTATTTAGACAAATACCTTGGCAACAATATCGTATTATCAAGTATTCAAGAATTTATTCAAGAAAATCAGTACATTACATCAAATACACGTCAATTTGAAACCATCTTGGAAAAAAATGCACCAGAAAAAATAGATTGGTTTTTTAGAACGATGATTGAAACACGAGATTTAGTAGATTATAAATTTGGAAAAGTAACCAAAACAAAAGATGAAATTTCTGTAACAGTTATTAATAAAACCAATACAAACGCTCCTATTTCTTTATACCAATTAAAAAATAATGAAATAATTAATAAAATCTGGTTAAGTAACATTACAACTGATTCTACATTTGTAATTCCAAGATTAGGCGCTGATAAAATTGTACTAAATTATAACAATGAAGTTCCTGAATATAATTTGAGAAACAATTGGAAATCATTAAAAGGATTTTTCTTCAACAACAGACCTCTAAAGTTTAATTTTTTTAAAGATTTAGAAGAACCATATTACAACCAAATTTTTTATGTGCCTGAAGTAGAATTCAATGCTTATGATGGAATTGCACTTGGTTTGCGAATAAATAATAGATCCATTTTAAATAAGCCTTTTACATTTAGTGCTACACCAATGTATTCATCAAATACGGGAACCTTAGTGGGAAAATTTTCTGCTATAGTAGACGACAATATTAGAGAAAATGGAAAATTATACAATATAAGATACATGCTTGCTGGGAATCGTTTTCATTATACCAAAGATGCTTTTTATACGAATTTAATTCCAGTAGTTCAATTCAAATTTCGGGATGAAAATCTTAGAAAAAACAAAACTGAGTTTATTCAACTAAGACAAGTTTATGTCCAAAGAGATAATTCACCTTTTACAATAGACACAAATACCGAAAATTATAATATTTTTAATGGAAAATACGGTAACTATCAATCAGAAGGTACAAAACATTTCTCTTTACTAAACGATATACAAATTTCTAATTCTTTTGGGAAAATTTCGACAGAAATACATTATAGAAAACTATTTGAAAATAACCGACAAATAAGTTTTCGTTTTTTTGCAGGAGCTTTCATGTATAGTAGCATCAAATCTGATTTTTTTAGCTTTGGTTTGGATAGACCTAACGATTATATGTTTGATTATAATTTATTAGGAAGAAGCGAAACAACAGGAATTTATAGTCAACAATATGTTTATGCGGAAGGCGGATTCAAATCTAAATTAGACACAAGATTTGCCAATCAATGGATGACAACAGTGAATGGAACATTTAATGTTTGGAATTGGATACAAATTTATGGTGATGCCGGCATGCTTAAAAACAAATACAATAGTGCTAAGTTTGTCTATGATTCGGGGTTTCATCTCAATTTAGTACCTGACTATTTTGAGCTTTTTTTACCAGTATACTCTTCAAACGGATTTGAATTAAATTCTAATAATTATGGTGAAAAAATTCGTTTTGTAGTTACATTAAGTCCAAAAACATTAGTATCATTATTCACCAGAAAATGGTTTTAATATAAAAACGTTAAATTTATTACGAAATTCACAATCAAAACTACCTTAATTATAAATTCATTAGTTTTTTTAAACCAAAACCTTTGATAAATTACTAATAATTAAATAAATCAACACTTCTGTATTGTTTTATAAAACCCTTTTAATTAAATTTGTTGAATTATCAATTTTGATTTGACTTATATGAACACATCAACAACAGCTGAAGTAGTGTCTTTTGAAGATTTTAAAAAAGAAGTAATCAACGATTATAAAATAGCCACAATTAGTAGAGAATGTAGTTTACTTGGAAGACGCGAAGTGCTAACAGGTAAAGCAAAATTCGGAATTTTTGGCGATGGTAAAGAAGTGCCTCAATTAGCATTAGCAAAAGCATTTCAAAACGGAGATTTTCGTTCAGGATACTACCGCGACCAAACGTTTATGATGGCAATTGGTGCTATGAATATCGAGCAATTCTTCGCTGGTTTATATGGTCATACTGATATTAATTTTGATCCAATGAGTGCTGGACGTCAAATGGGCGGTCACTTTGCAACCCATTCATTAGACGAAAACGGAAATTGGAAAAACTTAACCCAACAAAAAAATTCGAGTGCTGACATCTCTCCTACTGCTGGGCAAATGCCGCGTTTGTTAGGATTAGCTCAGGCTTCAAAAATATACCGAAATGTTTCAGGTATCAACCAAACCAACTTCTCCGAAAACGGAAACGAAGTCGCTTGGGGAACTATCGGGAATGCTTCCACTTCTGAAGGTTTATTCTTCGAAACTATCAATGCTGCTGGTGTTTTACAAGTACCAATGGTAATGAGCGTTTGGGACGACGAATACGGAATTTCAGTGCACGCACGTCATCAAACCACAAAAGAAAATATCTCTGAAATCTTAAAAGGTTTCCAACGTGATGAAGAAAATAACGGTTACGAAATCTTACGCGTTAAAGGTTGGGATTACCCTGCTTTAGTAGAAACGTACCAAAAAGCATCTCAAATTGCTCGTGAAGAACACATTCCTGTTTTAGTTCACGTAAGCGAATTAACGCAACCGCAAGGTCATTCTACTTCTGGAAGTCACGAACGTTACAAAAATGCTGAACGTTTGGCTTGGGAAGCAGAATTTGATTGTTTAGCTAAAATGAAAACTTGGTTAATTGATAACAACATCGCTACTTCAGAAGAATTAGAAGAAATTGAAAATCAAGCCAAAAAAGACGTTTTAGAAGGCAAAAAAACCGCTTGGACTAACTTTACAACTCCTATCAAGGCAGAACAACAAGAATTAGTTGGTTTATTAAATACAATTGCATCACAAAGTGAAAACAAAGTGTTTATTGAGAAAATCGCTAATGATGTTGCGTCAATAAAAGAACCAATTCGTAAAGATATTTTAGTCGCAGCTCGTAAAGTGTTGCGAATGATTATCAAAGAAAATTCTCGTGCAACTTTAGCGACTTGGATTGAAAATTATACGGAAAAAATCCAACCAAAATTCAGCTCGCATTTATTTTCGCAATCGGATAAAACTGTTTTAAAAACCAAAGAAGTAGCTCCAACTTATGACACAACTGCTGAAGATGTGGATGCGCGTTTAGTTTTAAGAGATAACTTTGATGCTATCTTCTCTAAATATCCAGAAACGTTGATTTTTGGTGAAGATTCAGGAAACATTGGTGATGTTAACCAAGGCTTGGAAGGTATGCAAGAAAAATACGGAGAATTACGCGTTGCCGATGTCGGAATTCGTGAAGCTACGATTTTAGGTCAAGGAATTGGTATGGCAATGCGAGGATTACGTCCGATTGCTGAAATTCAATATTTAGATTATTTGTTGTACGCTATCCAAATCATGAGTGATGATTTAGCGACATTACAATACAGAACAGCGGGTCGTCAAAAAGCACCTTTAATCATCAGAACTCGTGGGCACCGCTTAGAAGGCGTTTGGCATTCAGGTTCTCCAATGGGAATGATTATCAATGCGATTCGAGGAATTCACGTTTTAGTCCCAAGAAACATGACTAAAGCCGCTGGTTTTTATAATACTTTATTAGAAACGGACGAACCTGCATTAGTAGTAGAATGTTTGAACGGTTACCGTTTGAAAGAAAAAATGCCAACGAATTTAGGCGAATTCAAAACACCTATCGGAGTAGTTGAAACAATTAAACAAGGAACAGACATTACGTTAGTTTCTTATGGTTCAACATTACGTTTGGTAGAACAAGCGGCAAATGAATTAGAATCAGTTGGAATTAGCGCTGAAATTATTGATATTCAATCGTTATTACCTTTCGATATCAATCATGATATTGTGAAATCGGTAGCGAAAACGAATCGTTTATTAGTAATTGACGAAGACGTTCCGGGTGGAGCAAGTGCTTACATTTTACAAGAAATTGTAGAAAATCAAAATGCCTATAAACATTTAGATAGCGCACCGCAAACATTAGCTTCAAAAGCACACCGTCCTGCTTATGGAACAGATGGAGATTACTTCTCAAAACCTTCAGCAGAAGATATTTTTGAAAAAGTATATGCCATGATGAATGAAGCAAATCCAACAAAATATCCAAGTTTGTATTAATGAAAGTTGCTGTCATTGATAATTACGATAGCTTTACCTACAATTTGGTTCACTATTTAGAGGATTTGAATGCGGAAGTTACTGTATTTAGAAATGACGAATTAGACCTAACAGATTTAGAAAAATTTGACAAAATACTTTTATCTCCAGGCCCAGGAATTCCTGATGAAGCTGGCTTGTTAAAAGAAATAATTATAAAATATGCTCCAACCAAAAGCATTTTAGGAATTTGTCTTGGTTTACAAGCAATTGGAGAAGTTTTTGGTGGGAAATTAATAAATCTTGAAAAAGTGTATCATGGTGTAGCAACCAAAATATTTATAATAGAAAATGATACACTTTTTCATGATATTCCAAGCGAAATTATTGTAGGTAGATACCACTCATGGGTTGTAAATAAAACAAATTTACCCGAAGGTTTAATTATAACTGCGGTGGATGCAAATGAGCAAATTATGTCTTTAAAACATATTACTTATGATGTAAAAGCAGTACAATTTCACCCAGAAAGTATCATGACACCTTATGGAAAACAAATCTTAAAAAACTGGATTATCAACTAACTATCTTGTAAAAACTAAAGTGTTTCCTTTGCTCAAATTGGCATCAAAAGCATAACCTTCATAGTTAAAACCTTTTAAATCATCAATAGTTTCAGCATTGTTATCTATAATATAACGAACCATTAATCCTCTAGCTTTTTTTGCAAAGAAACTTATCATTTTTAGTTTCCCATCTTTGTAATCTTTAAATTCTGGCGTAATTACAGGAACCTTCAATGTTTTTGTATCTATAGCGCTAAAATACTCATTACTAGCTAAATTGATAAACAATTCTCCTTTTGAAAGTTCTTTATTTAAAGTATCTGTAATCGTTTTTTTCCAAAATTCATATAAGTTTTTCTTTGTACCTATTTGGATTTTTGTTCCCATTTCTAAACGATACGGCTGCATTAAATCCAAAGGTTTTAAAAGACCATATAATCCTGATAAAATTCTCAGTTTTTCTTGTAAAACCAATACTTTTTCAGTTGATAATGAATAAACATCCAAACCTGTATAAACATCACCATCAAAAGCATATACAGCCTGACGTGCATTTTCTGGTGAAAAAGGCACATTCCATTCTTGATTGCGTTGCCAATTTAACTCAGCTAACTTATCTGAAATATCCATAAGCTCCATCAGTTGCTTAGGCTTTTTCTTTTTTAAAGTTTTCTGAATAGTTACAGCTTTAGACAAAAAAGCCGATTCAGTATAAGTAGTAATCGGTAATTGAGTTTCGTAGTTCAATGATTTAGCTGGCGATATAACAATTTTCATAGATTGGTTTCTTTCTGTTTTTCAAAAATACGAAATTATACAGATGTTGGATGAAGAGAACAATAAGATTTTTTTATATCACAATAAATACCTTTTAAAATAAACTTTATCGCATAAAAAAACTCCGATTTTCATCGGAGTTTTTTTTAAACTATTGATTCATCGAAATCAGAAATTCTTCATTATTTCGAGTTTTCTTAAATCTATCATGAATAAAGTCCATAGCTTCTACTGGGTTCATATCTGCTAAATATTTACGCATAATCCACATTCTATGTATTGTATTTTCATCTAACAACAAGTCATCACGACGCGTACTTGATGAAACTAAGTCAATTGCTGGGAATATACGTTTGTTAGCAATTCTTCTATCCAATTGTAACTCCATATTACCAGTACCTTTGAACTCTTCGAAGATAACTTCGTCCATTTTAGAACCTGTTTCTGTTAATGCAGTTGCGATGATACTTAATGAACCTCCATTTTCTACATTACGAGCAGCTCCAAAGAAACGTTTTGGTTTTTGTAACGCATTAGCATCCACACCACCACTCAACACTTTTCCTGATGCTGGCTGAACTGTATTGTAAGCTCTCGCTAAACGCGTAATCGAATCTAATAATATCACAACATCATGACCACATTCTACTAAACGTTTTGCTTTTTCTAAAACAATATTGGCAATTTTAACGTGCTCTTGTGGTTCTCTATCAAAAGTGGAAGCAATTACTTCACCACGAACGCTACGTTGCATATCGGTTACTTCTTCAGGACGTTCATCAATCAACAAAACGATTAAATAAACTTCTGGATGATTGGCAGCAATAGCATTCGCAACATCTTTTAACAACATGGTTTTACCCGTTTTTGGTTGGGCTACAATCATACCACGTTGACCTTTTCCAATAGGAGAAAATAAATCAATAATACGTGTTGAAACAGTACTGTTTCTATCGGCTAAATTGAATTTTTCTGTTGGAAAAACTGGTGTCAAATGTTCAAAAGAAATTCTATCACGAACTACTTGCGGATCATGTCCGTTAATTTTCAATACTTTTACTAATGGAAAATATTTTTCACCTTCTTTTGGCGGACGCACCACACCTTTAACTGTATCTCCCGTTTTTAAGCCAAATAAACGAATTTGTGAAGTAGATAAATAAATATCATCAGGAGATGCTAAATAATTATAATCTGACGAGCGTAAAAATCCGTAACCATCAGGCATCATTTCTAAAACACCTTCACTTTCAATAATTCCATCGAACTCATAATCAGGCTCTCTAAAATTTTGCTTTTTATTTTGATGTGGATTCTTATTGGTATTGCCATTGTTCCCATTGTTTCCATTATTTCCTTCATTACCATTGTTTTTCTTGTAATCAGGATGGTTTGGGTTGTTTTGATTGGCTTTATAATTAGGACTTTTAGTTGTGCTCTTATCGTTTTGAGTAGTTTCTGTAACTTCAGGAATTTCAGTTGATTCTGTTGCTACTTTTGGAGCTTCTTCTTTGTTAACTTTATGTGGTAAAGTTTTCTTTTCTTTAAAATCTTTACGAGGTAACTTATTATTAGGATTTGGAGTAAATTCTTTTGGCTCTATTGCCTTAATTTCTTCAACTACCTCCCTTTTTTCAGATTTTGTTTCTATTGGTAAATCTTTTAAAGGTTGAGAAAACAAGTCTTTTTTAATTTGTGGTGACTTGGTTGTCTCTTTTTTAGGTAAAATTCTAGCTCTTTTTTCTTTAGGTTGTTCCGTTGCTGGAATTTCTGCCTTAATTACTTCAGGTTTTGCCGCCTGCAAGTCTAAAATCTGATACACCAAGTCGTCTTTTTTTAACGAACGGTACTTATTGATTTTAGCTACTTTTGCAATTTCTTGCAAATCAGAGAGTTTCATCTCTTTTAATACTTCAATATCAAACATGGATATATTTTGAATAAAATGGTTGGTTGATTAAAAACAAAAAATGATAAGATTTTTTTTGTAGTGTAAGCTGTCGCAGAATGAAGTACTTACGACTAATACCATGCAATAGTACGAATAAATTTGGAAATAACAATAGTTTAAATTAAAAAGAAATACTATTTTTGCTCAATCAAAAAAGAAAATAATGTTACAACGTATTCAATCACTTTATATGGCGCTTAGTGCAATTGTCACTGGAGCACTACCTTTTGTTTTTGAATTATGGACGCTAAAAACTGATAATCAAACTACTGCAGTTTTTATAACTTCTTCAACATTGTATTTAATGTTGTTTGGTTTGGTTACAATTTTGACCATTATTAGTATATTTAGTTTTAAAAAGAGACAAAATCAATTTGTTTTAAACAGATTGAACATGATATTAAACTTTATTTTACTAGGATTTTTTGTGTATCGCTCGCTAAACGTATCCGGAGAAACCATGGTTTCAGAGAAGGGTATTGGGATGTTTCTTCCTGCAATTTCTATCGTTTTATTAGTCTTGGCAAACAAGGCAATAAAAAAGGACGAAGATCTCGTAAAATCTGTTGATCGATTACGATAAACCTATCATCTTAGTTTATT
>ERZ1034361.961-NODE-961-length-16737-cov-20.626230_pt1 | contig 16737 bp, 10 predicted proteins | sample MGYA00520617_ERZ1034361 | MGnify/ENA primary metagenome ERZ1034361 (study PRJEB33736, sample SAMEA104284507) | Azolla filiculoides | biome: Urban; feature: Water surface; material: Ditch water | place: Netherlands | collected 2015-10-28 | depth 0-0.1 m ... | reverse complement strand
GAAGCTTTTGGAATTGAATAATGTGTGTCTTCTGAAGCTAAAATGGCAATTTCGTCTAATTTCGCATCGAATTTATGAATGAATTCATTTCTAAAAACCCAAATGGCTTGAATATTTGCTTCCGTTCCACCAGGAGCGATATAACCATCGAATTCATTTTCTTTGGCTTTAAAAATGTCAACGGCAATTACATTTAATACTTCGCGTTCAATTTCTTGTGTGCCAAAAAAAGCTTTTTCGGAAGTGCCAAAAGTGTGACATCCAATGTTATTTGGATTAGCAACGTAGGTTTGAAGCGTAGGCGCATCTTTTAAAAATGGCGCATCATCATAGAAAACGCGTCCGTCTAATTTTGATGCTGGATAGCCTAATGAAGCGTCTTTAGAAAAGTTAACATTTCCTTTTAGAGCCGATTGTATTTTCTGTTTTCGTTCTTCTTGCGTAAGTTTTTTCCAAAATTGCATACCTAAAAATTTTAGCGAAAATACGTAGAGCCAAATCAATAAAATATGACAATTGTTAGGTTTTTATCCTAAATGTGTAGAAATATGAAAAATAGCATCTCCTTGATAAATAATTGGCGCATCATTTACATTGATAATATAACCTTCGTGCGGTGCTTTTACTTTATGTTCGATTTTTCCATAAGGGTCAGAAATAGTGGCCAATAAATCCCCTTTTTTAACAAAACTACCAATCGCGGTTAAACCATGAAACATCCCTGAATATTTAGCTCTAATCCAACTCGATTTTTCAATGTAAATGGTTTTATTTTGTGGATTAGTTACTTTCTTTCTCGGATTTAACATTTCCAAATGATTTAGAAATCGTTTAGTTCCTTCCACTGCTTCTTCAGTAACTTGAAGATTTAAATCCAATGATTTTCCGCCTTCAAACAGCAACATTTTAACGCCTAATTTATCGCAAGAATTTCGAAACGAACCCGAAATATTTTTCGAATACAAAGTAAAAGGTGCATTGAAAACATCAGAAAGTTCTTTAAGTTCTGGATTTTCAGGTACAATTCTAATTTGAGGAGCATTAAAACGACTGGCGCCACCTGCATGAAAGTCAATTGCATAATCCACGTGCGGAATAATGTCTTTCAAAATATAATACGCAAAACGACTCGCCAACGAACCTGTTTTGCTTCCAGGAAAAACTCGATTCAAATCGCGACCATCGGGAAATTCACGTGTTTGATTAACAAATCCAAAAATATTGATAATCGGAATACAAATAATGGTGCCGCGTTTTGGTTTGTTGATTTTTTGAATGATTAACTGACGTACAATTTCGGTTCCGTTGATTTCATCGCCATGCAAACAAGCTGTGAATAAAACCGTTGGGCCATCTAGTTTTGAACGTTCCACAATAATGGGAATTTTCAATTTGTTCATGGTGTGCAACTTGGCAATTTCCATGTTAATGGTTTTGCTTTCGCCCGCTAAAATGGTTTCTTTTAGTATTACAAGTGGTTTTGAGGCTGTCATTTGGTTGATTCTAAGGTGTTAAAAATACGAAAAGTTCAAGAACAAGTTCAAGAACAAGTTCAAAAATCAATTTTTTATTGGAACATGCATTTTAAAAGCAAATAGCACAATGTTTAAATCCGTTTCATCTGCGCTGCAAAGCATCCGTTTCATCAGCGTGCCAATTAAAACAAATCTATTATCTTTGTTCTTTACTCTTTTCTTAAAAAATGCAAACACCATTAGAACTTCAAATCCAAACCTTGCCTGATAATCCGGGTGTGTATCAGTATTATGATAAGGAAGGAAAAATTCTATATGTAGGAAAAGCAAAAAACTTAAAAAAACGGGTTCAATCGTATTTTACCAAGAACCACGACAATTATAAAACTTCTGTTTTAGTTAAGAAAATTGTAACCATAAAACACATTGTTGTTCCTACGGAAACCGATGCGTTATTATTGGAAAATAATCTGATAAAAAAGCTACAACCGCGTTATAATGTCTTGCTTCGCGATGATAAAACCTATCCTTGGATTTGCATCAAAAACGAACGATTTCCAAGAATATTCTCTACTCGAAAAATGATTAAAGATGGTTCGGAATATTTTGGACCGTACACGAGTTTTAAAACCGTTCACACGATTTTAGATTTAATTAAAGAATTGTATCCACTTCGAACATGTACTTATGATTTATCGAAAGCAAATGTTGATTCAGGAAAATTTAAAGTGTGTTTAGAATATCACATTGGCAATTGCAAAGGCGCTTGTGAAGGATATGAAACGGCTGAAAACTATCAAAATCAAGTTGAAAAAATCCGTCAAATTTTAAAGGGAAATTTTAAAGAAAGTTTGAAAGATTTCAAGAAATTAATGACCGATTTGGCGATGGAAATGAAGTTTGAAGAAGCGCAAAAAATCAAAGAAAAAATCGAGGTTTTAGAAAATTATCAATCGCGTTCTACAGTTTTGAATCCGAAAATTACCAATTTAGATGTGTTTTCTATTATTTCGGATGAAACGATGGCTTATGTGAATTTTTTACAGATTTCGCATGGTGCAATCGTGCGTTCGCATACGTTGGAATTAAAGAAAAAATTAGACGAAACTAATGAAGAATTGTTGGAATTAGCCGTAGTAGAATTTCGCGAACGTTTTCATTTGAATGCACGAGAAATTGTGGTTCCTTTTGCGATTGATTTGGGTGAAAATATAAAAGTTACCGTTCCTCAATTAGGTGATAAAAAGCAAATTTTAGATTTATCAGAACGTAATGCCAAATATTACCGATTAGATCAATTAAAACAAATTCAGATAGTCGACCCAGAGCGCCATACGAATCGCATCATGGCGCAAATGCAGAAAGATTTGCGTTTATCGGTAGAGCCAAGACACATCGAGTGTTTTGATAACTCGAATATTCAAGGAACCAATCCCGTTTCGGCTTGTGTGGTGTTTAAAGATGGAAAACCGAGTAAGAAAGATTATCGTCATTTCAATATCAAAACGGTTGAAGGTCCAAATGATTTTGCTTCGATGGAGGAAGTCGTTTATCGAAGATACAAACGAATGTTAGATGAAAATCAGCCTTTGCCACAATTGATTATTATTGATGGTGGAAAAGGGCAATTATCATCAGCATTAAAAAGCATTGATGATTTAGGTTTAAGAGGAAAAATTGCCATTATCGGAATTGCAAAACGTTTGGAAGAATTGTTTTATCCGGGCGATTCTGCTCCTTTGTATTTGGATAAAAAATCCGAAACCTTGAAAGTGATTCAGTATTTACGAAACGAAGCACACCGATTTGGCATCACGCATCATCGCGACAAACGAAGTAAATCGGCTTTAACCAATAGTTTGGAAAGTATTCCAGGAATCGGTGAAAAAACAATGATTACATTAATGAAACATTTTAAAAGTGTTAAAAGATTGCAAAATGCCGACGAAAAAGCAATTTCTGAGGTTGTAGGTGTTTCAAAAGCCAAAAAAATTTCCGACTTTTACAAGAATAATAAATAATGCACATGAAAAAAATCTTCTTGTTTGTAAGCCTACTATTTTTAATCCAAATCAGCTTAGGACAAGAAAATGCGCGACCAAAAATCGGACTTGTTTTAAGTGGTGGTGGCGCTAAAGGATTAGCTCATATTGGTGTTTTAAAAGTAATTGATTCGCTCGGTATACAAGTAGATTATATCGCGGGAACTAGTATGGGAGCTGTTGTGGGTGGTTTATATGCTTCGGGTTATACAGGAAATCAACTAGACTCTATTTTTTCTAAAATAGATGTAGATGCTTTACTTCAAGATTATACACCGCGCGAATCAAAATCATTTTATGAAAAACGAAATGATGAAATTTATGCCTTAACACTTCCGTTCAATAATTTTAAATTAGGATTGCCTTCTGGACTTTCAAAAGGACTATATAATTTTAATTTGATGTCAAGATTAACACAACATGTAAGTGATGTAAGAGATTTTGATAAATTACCCATTCCTTTTCTTTGTATTGCGACCGATGTTGAAACCGGAGAGCAAATTGTTTTAGATGAAGGCATTTTAGCGCAAGCAATAATTGCAAGTGGTGCTTTGCCAACATTGTATAATCCTGTTGAAATTAATGGAAGATTGCTAATAGATGGTGGTGTAGTTAATAATTATCCTATTGAAGAATTAAAAAATAGAGACGTTGATTTTATCATTGGAATTGATGTGCAAGATGGTTTAAAAAATAGAGAACAATTAAAAGATGTCACCGCTGTTTTATCTCAAATTAATAATTTTTCGATGATTGAAAAAATGGAAGGAAAACGAAGTTTAACCAATATTTATATCCAACCAGACATTAAAGGTTATTCAGTTGTATCTTTTGATAAAGGACAAGAAATTATTAAAAAAGGAAACGAAAAAGCCAAAGAATATATCAAAGAGTTGTTGCCTTTGAGAAATGTAGATGAAAAACCCTTATACAGAGTGGTTCAAAATGATTCTATATTTATTAGAGATATTACCTTTAATAAATTAGAAAATTATACTAGAGCATATATTGTAGGGAAGTTAAAAATTAAAAAGAACACAAAAATTCCAGTAACGCAGATAGAAAAAGGAATTTCAAATTTAAATGCAACACAAAATTTTAGTGCGATAAGTTATTCTTTTGAAAAAACACAAAAAGGAGAAAGATTAACATTAAATCTTAAAGAAAATAAGAACAATACATTTTTAAAATTCGGATTGCATTATGATGATTTATATAAAAGTGGTGTTTTAGTTAACTACACGCACAAGAAAATGATTGTAAAAAACGATGTTGCTTCTTTAGATGTTATTTTGGGCGATAATTTCAGGTATAATTTTGATTATTATATTGATAATGGATTTTATTGGAGCTTTGGTTTTAATTCAAAATTTAATTCTTTCAACAGAAACATTGCTACCGATTTTGAAAATGGCGTAATATTTACTGATTTAGGAATAAATTCTGTGAATATAGATTTTGCCGACTTAACTAATCAAGCATATGTGCAAACAATTTTCGCTCAAAAATTTTCTTTTGGTGCTGGATTAGAGTTTAAATATTTAAATATTGAATCAGAAACACTTCAAAATACGAAGCCTGTTTTTGATAAAAGCAATTATTTATCCGCTTTTGGCTATTTAAAGTACGACACATTTAATCAAAAATATTTTCCAAAGAAAGGCTGGTATTTTTCTGGAGACTTAAAAACATTTTTATATTCTTCAGATTATACAAATGAGTTTGAACGTTTTTCTATAGCAAAAGCAGATATAGGAATTGTATTTCAACCCGTTAAAAGAGCTACAATTAAGTTGCAAACTGAAGGCGGATTTGCTATTGGCGAACGAACAATTTCATTTTTTGATTTTGTTTTAGGAGGTTATGGTTTTGTTTCGGTTAATAATATCAAGCCATTTCTTGGGTATGATTTTTTAAGTTTAGCAGGAGATAGCTATGTAAAAGGAGCTATAACAACAGATTATGAATTTTATAAAAAGCACCATCTAAATTTTACAGCAAATTTTGCTAATGTGGGTAATAGGATTTTTGAACATACAGAAGGCTGGTTGGTAAAGCCTCAATATACGGGTTATGGTATTGGCTATGGGATGGAATCTATTATTGGACCTTTAGAAATAAAACATTCTTGGTCGCCTGAAACGGGTGATCACTTCACTTGGTTTTCGGTAGGTTTTTGGTTTTAAAATCAAAAAATCACAAAAAAAATACATTAAATGTAATTTTCTGTCGTATTGTTTTCAAAAAAGTTTATTTTTGGAACTCAAATTTTAAATAATTATTTATGTCTATTTGGAGAGTTAAACCAGTTTCTGCTTTTGAAGCTGATATGAAAAAAAGTGAATTGAAGAAAGTTCTCGGAAAATGGAGTTTGACTGCAATTGGAGTAGGAGCTATTATTGGTGGAGGAATTTTTGTTTTAACAGGAACAGGTGCTTATTATCATGCTGGCCCTGCTTTGGCAATTTCTTTTATCATCGCCGGTATAGCATGTGTTTTTGCAGCCCTTTGCTATTCAGAGTTTGCATCAATTTTACCTGTTGAAGGTTCGGCTTATGCTTATGCCTATGGAACAATTGGCGAAATTTTTGCATGGATAATTGGTTGGGGATTAATATTAGAATATGCCATGGGGTCAATGACTGTCGCAGTGTCTTGGTCCGGATATTTTAATAAACTACTCAAAATGTTTGGAATAAAGCTTCCGGAATGGCTAACTTCAGATCCAGCGAGTTATACAGGAGAAGGGTTTTCAATGAACTTACCTGCTTTCTTAATAGTTTTGTTTGTGATTTCTATATTAATCAAAGGAACTCAAAGTGCAGCTAAAGCAAATAATTTAATAGTTATTCTTAAAGTTTCAGCTATTATATTTGTAATTATTGCTGGAGCTTTCTTTATTAATATTGAAAATTGGACGCCATTTATTCCTGAGGCAACACAAATTATAGATAAAGAAACCACTCATGATGCATATGGTATAGCTGGAATTGTTTCTGGAGCCGCGGCAATCTTTTTTGCTTATGTTGGATTTGATGCTGTATCAACACAGGCGGGAGAAGCTAAAAATCCTAAAAAAGACGTTCCTTTTGCAATTATTGCGTCTTTATTAATTTGTACGCTTTTATATATTCTTGTTTCACTTGTATTAACAGGAATGATGAATTATAAAGATTTTGATCCACTAGGACAATATCCAGATGCAATTAAAGCTCCAGTTGCTTATGCTTTTGATATTGCTGGTCAAGCATGGGCAGGATACATTATCACCATTGCTGCTACTGTCGGATTAATTTCTGTATTAATGGTTATGATTATGGGTCAATCTAGAATTTTCTTAGGAATGTCAAAAGACGGACTTATTCCTCAAGTATTTTCAAGAATTAATCCAATTTCTGGAACACCAAAAACAAATTTAATGATATTAGGAGGTGTGATTGCTATTGTTGCTGCATTTACTCCAATTAATAAATTGGCCGACATGACAAGTTTTGGGACGCTATTTGCCTTTACCATGGTTTGTGTTGCGGTATGGATACTAAGAGTTAAACAACCAAACATAGAAAGAACATTTAAAGTACCTGCTTTACCTGTAATTGCCGTTTGCGGAATACTTATTAATACATATTTGATGATTAACTTAAGTAAAGAAGCTCAAATGCTTTCTTTAGGGTGGTTGGCTATCGGAATAATAGTGTATTTTCTTTATGGAAAACGAAATGCCAAATTAGGGAAAGAAAATCAACAATAAAATTAAGCCACTTTTTAGTGGCTTTTTTCATTTTTTTACGATATTTGTATTGTATGAAACCATTTTGGATAGGTTTATTGTCGCATCTTAAATTCCTCATCAAGAGAAATCCTGAGTGAGTGGTGCTTTTTTTTGATTAATGAGTAAAGTTTAGCTAGTGCTTTAACTTTTTATTTTAACATTTAAACAAAAAACACAATGCCAATATATCATAAATTAGGAGAAATTCCTCGTAAACGTCATATACAATTTCGTAAACCAAATGGCGATTTGTATTATGAACAGTTGTTCGGAACAGTAGGTTTTGACGGAATGTCAACCAATTCATATCACGAGCAAAGACCAACTCAGGTTAAAGAAATAAGAAAACAATATAGTGTTGCGCCAAAAATCGCAAAATCAAATAATATTCAGTCCTATAAATTACGAGGTTTTGATGTGGCACCACAAGACGATTTTTTAGAAAGTAGAAAAATTGTTTTAACAAATTCTGATTGCCACATTGTTTTAGCTGCACCTAGAAAATCTACAACCGATTATTTTTATAAAAATACAGATTCAGACGAAGTCATTTTTATTCATAAAGGAACAGGGAAATTAAGAACAATGCTTGGAAATTTAGATTTTCAGTATGGGGATTATTTAGTTGTTCCACGCGGAATGATTTATAAAATTGATTTTGATACTGAAGACAATCGTTTGTTTATTGTAGAATCTCATGCGCCAGTATATACACCAAAACAATACAGAAACTGGTTTGGACAATTATTAGAACACTCTCCTTTTTGTGAAAGAGATATTCGCCGTCCAGAAGAATTAGAAACTTATAATGAAAAAGGAGATTTCGTAGTTAAAGTTAAAAAGAAAGACGAAATTTTCGAATTAGTTTATGCTTCACATCCATTTGATGTAATTGGATATGACGGATTTAATTATCCATATGCTTTTTCAATTCATGATTTTGAGCCGATTACAGGTAGAATTCATTTACCTCCACCAATTCATCAAACTTTTGAAACGAGCGCTTTTGTAATTTGTTCATTTGTACCAAGATTATACGATTACCATCCTTTAGCTATTCCAGCGCCTTATAACCATAGTAATATTGATGCTGATGAGGTGTTGTACTATGTTGATGGTGATTTCATGAGTAGAAATGATATTAAAGCTGGAAATATTTCTTTACATCCTGCTGGTATTCCACACGGACCGCATCCAGGAGCTGCAGAAAGAAGTATTGGTAAGAAAGAAACTTTAGAATTAGCAGTAATGGTTGATACATTTAAACCTTTAATGGTAACTGAAGACGCAATGGCAATTTCTGACGATGATTACTTTAAATCTTGGTTAGACGAATAATTAATTTAAACACAATTTTGGTAATTTTTTACCTAATAAAATATATTAGAATATGGCAAAAGAAGTAAAATCTGTAGAGTACGGATTAGAAAAAATATTTGAAGGAGCACAAGACTTTCTTCCACTTTTAGGAACTGATTATGTTGAGTTTTATGTAGGAAATGCAAAACAATCGGCTCATTATTATAAAACAGCATTTGGTTTCCAATCGCATGCATATAGAGGTTTAGAAACAGGTTCAAAAGATTCTGTAAGTTATGTTTTAAAACAAGACAAAATCCGTTTGGTTCTAACAACACCATTAAACAGTAGTTCACCTATCAATGAACACCTTGCGAAGCATGGAGATGGAGTAAAAGTTATAGCGCTTTGGGTTGATGATGCAAAATCAGCTTGGGAAGAAACCACAAAACGTGGCGCTGTGTCGTTTATGGAACCAACAGTTGAAAAAGATGAGCATGGAGAAGTTGTTCGTTCAGGTATTTATACCTATGGCGAGACAGTTCACATTTTTGTTGAACGTAAAAACTACAGCGGTGTGTTTTTGCCAGGTTTCGTAGAATGGAAATCAGAATATAATCCTGAACCCCTTGGACTTAAGTATGTAGATCACATGGTAGGAAACGTTGGTTGGGGAGAAATGAATCAATGGGTTAAATGGTATGAAGATGTAATGGGATTTGAAAATTTCTTATCGTTTGATGATACGCAAATCCATACAGAGTATTCTGCTTTAATGAGTAAAGTGATGAGTAATGGAAATGGAAGAATTAAATTCCCAATTAATGAACCTGCAAAGGGAAATAAAAAATCACAAATTGAAGAATATCTAGATTTTTATGAAGGACCAGGTTGCCAACATTTAGCTGTAGCTACTGATGATATTATCAAAACGGTGTCTGGATTAAAAGCGCGTGGGGTTGAGTTTTTACCACCACCACCACAAGCTTATTATGATGAAATTCCGAATCGCTTGGGAGTTCATAGAGATATGATGAAAGAAGATATTAAAAAATTGCAAGAGTTATCTATTTTAGTTGATGCTGATGAAGATGGCTATTTATTGCAAATTTTTACCAAGCCAGTTGAAGACAGACCAACTCTTTTCTTTGAAATTATTCAAAGAATGGGAGCAAAAGGCTTTGGTGCAGGTAACTTTAAAGCGCTTTTTGAGTCAATTGAAAGAGAACAAGCATTGCGAGGAACGCTATAAAAAAGCATTTTTATTAAACAATCATCAAAATACAACGTTGTAGTAATGTAATTTTTGATAAAAATATGTTAAAGTTTATTTTTTATTGAGAATAATTTAAAAAACCTTTCTACATTTGCACTCGCAAAAACAGAGAGGTAGTTTGCTCTGCTTTTGTAGTAAATTTTCATAATTTATAGTTTTTTGGTTGGTTAATAGCATAAAAACTCAGTCATATTTTTGACTGGGTTTTTTTGTTTTACTATTTTTGGAACAAAAATTGCATTTTCATTTTAAAAATGAATAAAATATGAAAAAAATTATCTTACTTCTAGGTCTTTTTATCTTTACAAACTCATTTGTTCAAAGAGAAAATGCATACACAACTGGCGAATGGTTTAAACTTAGAATTCACTACGGATTTGTAAATGCGGGGTATGCAACTTTGGAAATTAAAGATGCCGTAAAAAACAATAAAAAAGTTCATCATGTAATTGGAAAAGGCTGGACGGTAGGAATGAGTAAGTTCTTCTTTAAAGTAGATGACAATTACGAAAGTTATTTTGATAAAGAAACCGGAAAACCATATCAATTTGTTAGAAAAATTGACGAAGGCGGCTACACAAAAAATCAAGAAGGGTTTTTTAACCAAACAAAAAATACAGTCTTAGTTAAAGATTATAAAAAGAAAACCGAGAAAACATTCAGCGTTCCTGAAGAAGTTCAAGATATTGTTTCTTCATTTTACTATTTAAGAAATCATCCAAAAATTGACAAACTTAAAGTAGGCGAATCAATTGCTATCGATATGTTTTTTGATAATGAAACTACAAAGTTTAAGTTAAAATTTTTAGGAAGAGAAGATATAAGCACTAAATTTGGAAAAGTTTCTTGTATGATGTTTCGACCATATGTACAAGCAGGAAGAGTTTTTAAAGAAGAAGAAAGCTTAACTGTTTGGATATCAGATGACGATAATAAAATACCAATTCGATTAAAAGCAAGTTTAGCAGTAGGTTCTTTAAAAGCCGATTTGGAAGCGTTTAAAGGTTTAAAGCATTCATTTAAAATTAAAGTTAACAAATAATGGAAATCACTCCAAAAATCCAAGAACAATTAAATCAGTTGAATGATAAGTTTGATGCAATCAACCAAAATACATCAACACATTTAGAAGGCTTACTTTGGGCAAAGCCAATCACATATTGGGATTATATACAAACCGATGCTTTGTTGAATTTACAAATTCAGCGTACCACTTTGCCTGACGAAATGGTTTTTGTAATGTATCATCAAGTGAACGAACTTTTGTTTAAAATGATTCTTTGGGAAATGAACCAGCTTTGTCATACAGAACAACCAACCACGGCTTATTTTACAGAAAAATTAGGAAGAATTAGTCGTTATTTTGACATGTTAACCACGTCTTTTGATATCATGAAAGATGGAATGGAGCCTGAACAATATTTAAAATTTAGAAATACATTAACACCAGCAAGCGGATTTCAGTCAGCTCAATATCGTTTAATTGAATTTTCATCAACCGATTTAATTAATCTTATTGATAATCGTTTTAGAGCTACTATTGATAGAAATACGCCATACGAACACGCTTTTGAGCATTTATATTGGCAAGCCGCAGGAAAGGATTATCACACGGGCGAAAAATCGTATTTAATTTTAGAATTTGAGAGAAAATACAAAAAAGTATTCTTAGATTGGATGGAAGAATACAACACAATTAATTTGTGGCGAAAATTTAAGCAACTTCCAGAAATAGATCAAAAAAATCCAGAGTTAGTCGCAGCAATGCGTCATTATGATGTAACAGTTAATATTACATGGGTTATGGGACATTTTAATGCAGCAAAAAAATACATTGAAAGTGTGCCAGGAAATCATGAAGCTACTGGAGGAAGTGATTGGAAAAAATATATGTTACCAAAATATCAAAAAAGAATTTTCTTCCCAGAGCTATGGACAAAAGAAGAATTAGACAATTGGGGAGAATAACAACATTTGCAAAAACAACAACATTGAGATATTTAATTTTAGCACTTTTTTTTGTCACTTTTTTTACAGCATGTAATCCAAATGATAAGAAAGAAAATAAAAAACAAATTGTTAAAAAAGAACCTATAATTAAAGAGTATGGGTTTACATTTAATGACTATAAAGTAGTTCAAGATACGATTCGTTCTGGGGATACTTTTAGTGCACTTCTAGAAAAGTTTCCATTAAAAGATAGTCTTAAAATACATGAGGTAACCGAAAAAGTCAAAGATTCTTTTAATGTAAAAAGAATTAAAGCTGGAAAACCTTATATCTTATTTTTAGACAAGAAAAAACCAAACACATTACAAGCATTGGTTTATATAGAAGATAGAATCAATTATACAGTTGTTGATTTTAGAGATTCTTTAGTTGTGTCTAATAAACAAAAACCAACAATTGTTAAGCGTCGAGTAGTTGCGGCAGAGATTAATGGTTCGCTTTCAGAAACCTTAAGTAATGCAGGTGTTAGCCCAGCATTAGCTCCAAAATTAGCAAACATATATGCTTATACAATCGACTTTTTTAAAATTCAGAAAGGAGATAAATTTGCCGTTACTATTAATGAAAGATATATAGACGATACCATTTATGTAGGAGTTGAAAGTATTGAAGCTTCTTACTTCGAGCATAAAGGGAAAAAGATTTTTGCCTTTCCTTATAAATTAAATGAAAAGCAGAAAAAAGAAGATTATTATGATGAAAATGGTAAAGGCTTAAAAAGTATGTTTTTAAAAGCACCATTAGATTATTTCAGAATATCTTCACGTTTTTCTGGCAGACGTTTTCATCCAGTACAAATGCGATTCAAAGCACACAACGGCACGGATTATGCAGCACCACACGGAACGCCAATTAAAACAACTGCATCAGGTGTAGTAGAACGAACTGGATATACCGCTGGAAATGGAAATTTTGTAAAAGTTAGACATAGTTCTACCTACTCCACACAATATTTACACATGTCTAAAATTTTAGTGCGTAACGGACAAAGTGTTTCGCAAGGACAAACCATTGGAAAAGTAGGAAGTACAGGTTTAGCAACAGGTCCACACGTGTGTTATCGTTTTTGGAAAAATGGAGTGCAAGTTGATCCATTACGATTAAAATTACCAAATACAGAACCAATGGGTAAATCAGATAAACAAAAATATCTAAAATATATTGAACCTCTTAAAAGGGAATTAGATAGTATAACAGCAATAAAATTTAAAGAATAATGGCACTTAAAAACATAAATCCTTCGCAAACTGCAACTTGGCAAAAAATTCAATCTCATTTTGAGGCAATGAAAAATGTCCAAATGCAAGATTTGTTTGCTAAAGACAGTGATAGAACAGAAAAAATGCACATTCAATGGAATGATTTTTTGGTTGATTATTCAAAAAATATTGCAACACAAGAAACGTTTAATTTACTTTTTGAATTAGCAAACGAAGCACAATTGAAAGATGCAATCTCTAAATATTTCCAAGGAGATTTAATTAATCAAACTGAAAACAGAGCCGTATTGCACACAGCATTGAGAGCACCTGAAAATAAAAGTGTAATTGTTGATGGTGTAAATGTAATGCCAGAGGTATATTCGGTTAAAAATAAAATTAAGACTTTTTCAGACGAGGTTATTTCTGGAGCAAGAAAAGGATTTTCAGGAAAACAATTTACAGATATTGTAAACATTGGAATTGGTGGTTCAGATTTAGGGCCTGCCATGATTGTGGAAGCTTTGCAGTTTTACAAAAATCATTTAAATGTTCACTTTGTATCAAATGTAGATGGAGATCATGTTAATGAAATAATCAAAAAAATAAATCCAGAAACTACTCTTTTTGTAATTGTTTCAAAAACGTTTACAACACAAGAAACCTTATCAAATGCAGAAACAATCAGAAGTTGGTTTTTACAATCTGCTAAGCAAGAAGATGTAGCAAAACACTTTGTTGCTGTTTCAACCAACATCCAAAAAGTAACAGAATTTGGAATAGATGCTAACAACGTTTTTCCAATGTGGGATTGGGTTGGAGGGCGTTTTTCATTATGGAGTGCAGTTGGATTATCTGTTAGTTTAGCAGTAGGCTTTGATAACTTTAACAACTTATTAAAAGGAGCTAATCAAATGGACGAACATTTTAAAAATGAATCATTTGATAAAAATATCCCAGTTGTATTAGCTTTGTTAAGCATTTGGTATAACAATTTTTTTGGAGCTGAAAGTGAGGCTCTAATTCCTTACACACAATATTTGCAAAAATTAGCACCTTATTTACAACAAGGAATAATGGAAAGTAACGGAAAAAGCATTGGTAGAGATGGAAAACCAGTAAATTATCAAACAGGAACAATTATTTGGGGAGAACCTGGGACTAATTCCCAACATGCGTTTTTTCAATTAATTCATCAGGGAACAAAGTTAATCCCAACTGATTTTATTGGTTTTAAAGAAGCATTATATGGCAATAAAGACCATCATGATAAGTTGATGTCTAACTTTTTTGCGCAAACTGAAGCTTTGTTAATGGGAAAAACACCAGTCCAAGTAAAAACAGAATTTGAAAAGCAAGGAGTTGTTGGTGATAGAGCAGAATTTTTATTGCCATTTAAAGTCTTTACAGGCAATAAACCCACAAACACATTGTTAATTAATAAACTAACGCCAGAAACTTTAGGAGCTTTAGTTGCGCTATATGAGCACAAAATTTTTGTTCAAGGTGTTATTTGGAATATATTCAGTTACGATCAATGGGGTGTAGAACTTGGAAAACAATTAGCAAGTTCAATTTTAGATGAAATTGTGAATGAAAAAGTCCAAGAACATGATAGTTCAACTTCATTTTTAATAAAAAAATACCTAAGTTAAATTGCTAATAATTAATAATAGTTATAATCCTTGCTTGAAAAAGTGAGGATTTCTTTTTTTACGCACAAAATCATCGATAAAAAACAAAAAAAAACGTTAAAAAGATAATCCGTTGTTTTTTAATAGATTGAATAGCTTTGTTAACATTAACTTAACATTAGAAATAAAATCTTGTAAGAAATTTGCGGAAATATTTTAAAAACACAACAAATGAAAATTTTTAAAAATGTATTACTTTATGGTTTCTTATTTTTATCAACCATAACAGTATTTTCTCAATCAAAAATTACGGGGGGCGTAATGGATGGCGAGTTAAATCAGCCTTTAGCTGGAGCTAGTGTTGTTATTAAAGGAACAACAACGGGGACTTCTACAGATTTCGATGGAAAATTTGTATTAACAACAACAGAAAAAGCTGGAGAGCTTGTAATTACTTATTTAGGATTTGAAACTAAAACAGTTTCATTTACAACTTCTGGAGATGTTACGAATGTTGGATCAATCGTTATTTCGCCAGAATCAGGACAACTAGAAGATGTTGTAATTGTAGGTAAAGGAATTATTGACGTTGCGAAAGAACGCAAAACACCAATTGCCGTTTCTACAATTAAAGCTGTTGAAATCCAATCTAAAGTTGGAACAGCAGACGTTACACAAGCAATGGTAAATACGCCATCAGTTTATGTAGCGGGTCAATCTGGAGGTTATGGAGATTCAAGAATTACGGTTCGTGGATTTCAACAAGACAACACCGCTTTCTTGTTAAATGGACAACCAATTAATGGGATGGAAGACGGTAAAATGTACTGGTCAAACTGGTCAGGGATGTCTGATATTGCTAACTTTATCCAAGTGCAAAGAGGTTTAGGTTCTTCAAAATTAGCTATTTCTTCTGTAGGAGGTACAGTTAACTTTGTTACTAAAGCAACAGACAAAAAAGAGGGAGGATTTGCTTCTATGGGTGTAGCTAATAGTGATTATTTTAAGACTACTGCTGCTTACAATACAGGTATGAGCGCAAAAGGTTTTGGTATGAGTATCATGATGTCTCACTGGCAAGGTGATGGTTACAACCAAGGAACTAGAGGAGAAGGACAAAATTATTTCATTTCTTTTGGTTACAAACCGAATGATAGACATAACTTCAACTTCTTAATTACAGGAGCACCACAATCTCACGACCAAAATTTCACTAAAAAGATATCTGATTATTTAGGTTTTGGTAGAAAATACAATAACAATTATGGTTATTTGAATGGAAAGTATATTTCAGAGAGAACAAATTTCTATCACAAACCAGTTGCTAATTTAAACTGGGATTTCAACATCAATAGTACGACTTCATTATCTACAGTTTTATATGCTTCATGGGGTCGTGGAGGAGGAACTGGTAATTATGGAGGAGGAAAGAGAAGTGTTTCTCAATTAAATCCATATACAGGAGCAAATCAAAATACTTATATTGATTTCAATCAAATCTATGCAAATAACTCAGCTGATGCTGATGGAATTGGTACTGGTTCAAATTATGCAATTAGAGCTTCAATGAATAATCATGCTTGGTACGGAATCGTATCAAACTTCAAAAAAGAACTAAATGATAATTTAAATTTGAATTTTGGTTTAGATTTAAGAACGTATAAAGGAGATCATTACCGCCAAATAGTTAATTATTTAGGATTAAATGGATGGTCAGAAAGTAGATTTTTAAGAGATAATAATCACGTTATTCCTAATCCAAACACATTGCCAAGTGCAACAAATACCGTGAATGAATCATACAATATTGATCCATGGAACGCATTTTTTAATACTGCTGCAGATAATCAAAAAGTTGATTATGACTATAGCGAAACAATCTCTTACGGAGGTGTTTTTGGTCAAGTAGAGTATTCTAATGATAATTTTTCTGCATTCTTCCAAGGAGCTATTTCTAATCAATCACACCAAAGATTTGATTATTATGACTATCAAGATGAATTCCAAGATTCAGAAAAAGTTTCTAATGT
>ERZ1034361.960-NODE-960-length-16740-cov-3.523975_pt1 | contig 16740 bp, 11 predicted proteins | sample MGYA00520617_ERZ1034361 | MGnify/ENA primary metagenome ERZ1034361 (study PRJEB33736, sample SAMEA104284507) | Azolla filiculoides | biome: Urban; feature: Water surface; material: Ditch water | place: Netherlands | collected 2015-10-28 | depth 0-0.1 m ... | reverse complement strand
AAAGAGAAAAAACAATCTAACGTTCGTTCGTCTGGAAATGATGAAAAAGCTAGAATTATCCCTCCGATTATTTTCTCATTAGAAGAAGCATTAGAATACATTCAAAAAGATGAATATGTTGAGGTAACTCCAAAATCTATTCGTTTGAGAAAAATCTATTTGACAGAAACAGATAGAAAAAGATTTAAAATCTAATTCTATTTTTTATATTAGAAAAGCCATTCGAAAGAATGGCTTTTTTTATGTCTTTTACTTTTTTAATAAAAATTCTAATGGAATATTTAGTCGTTCTTTCCAAGATTTTTCAGAATGGTCTTTACCGGGAAAGAATTTTGTTATCCAGTTTTTTTCTGTAAACCCTTTTTGGCGCATTATTTCATCTACCTTTTTTTGTAAAGGTGGATACAAGGCATCTAAAGTTTGGTCTCCATAATCAAAATAAAGGGTATGATTTTTTGGATTTGGAAGATTTTCTTTTAAATAAAGAACAAATGAATCTGGAATAGGATTGTTTTCTACTAAAAATATACCAGGCCAATGTGTTGACAAACAAGCTGCACCTCCGAATATTTTTGGATATTCACAAATAGCATACATAGAAATTAACCCGCCCATACTTGAACCCGCAATAAAGGTGTGTTTTTTGTCTCTTTTTGTATTAAATGTTTTGTCAATAAACGGCTTCAATTCAGTCACTAAAAATTTTAAATATAAATCCGAATAAGGTTTAAAAATTTCTGTGTTTTTTCCTGATTTCTTTAGCCTTGCGGTAACAGTATCTTTTTGAATTTGGGAGAGACTTTCATAAGGTTTTTGCGGAAAATATTCAGGATGGCGTTTTGCTCCATTATTCCAGATACCAATAACTATGAATTTTTGAGTTTTTCCTTCTGAAATTAATTTTCCTGCCACTTCATCAACTTCCCATGCTTGTTTGTTCCAAGTGCTTTCGGCATCGTACAGCATGTTTCCGTCATGCATGTACAAAACGGCATACTTTTCATTATTAGAATAGTTATCAGGTAGCCAAATATCAATATTTCGGGCATCAATAAACTGAGATTTAAAATTAGAAAACCGTATGACTTTTCCAGAGGTAACTTTTACATCTTGAGCATTTATAACTTGACTTAGCAAGCTCAACAAAAAGAATAGCTTTGTTTTTCTCATGTATATTTATCGCTTTAACGAAAAGTGACCTTTTATAGTTCTATCGTTTAAGATTAAGTGAAACCAATAATCATCAGATGGTAAGGTTAAACCATTGAAAGTTCCATTCCATCCATTACTGGTAGCTGTAAGTTGTTTTAATAATTTTCCATAACGGTCAAAAATAGTAACAATGGCATTTGGAAATAAATTAAGGTTTTTAATTTTCCATAAATCATTATATCCGTCACCGTTTGGAGTAAAATAACGGGGATAATCCATGACATAAACGGGATAGGGAATTGACAGTCCGCAACCGTTTTTATCACGGGCATAAGCCAGATAACTTCCTGCAAGAACGCTGTTGAAAACTGGGCTCTCCTGAAAATAAAGTCCGTCAAGCGAAAATTCATAATCGCCAATACCAGTATATTGTATCGAAACAGAATTGGCATTTCCGTTAAAATCAGTAATTATAGAATCGGTTATAATTGCTGTTTCAGAGGGAATTACATTAAAATTCTTTGTCTTTTCACAACCATTTAAATCGGTTACTTTTACAGAATAATTTCCAGAAGTTGTGATTGTAATCGAATTTGAGACAGAGCTTGTGTTCCATAAATAACTCGAAAAATCATTCGCAACAGTTAAATTTACAGCGCTGTCTTTACATAATATCAGATTTTCATCTCCAAAATTTGGAACATCAAAAGTATGTGTTATCAAAGTAATCGCACTGATTCCGTAACAATCAGAACCATTTATAATTCGTGCAAAAAGGGTCTGTTGATTGGGAATTGTAGTCGTAAATAGATTTGGCAAAGGATTTTTTTCTAAAACAGCATCGTTTTCATCTAAATAATAAGTCACCAATAATCCGGAAGGCATCCCATTCAAAATTTGTGGTGTTATTTGTGAATCAAGATCAAATTCATGTAGACCATCTTGTACGGCATCAGCATCACATGTGGCAATAGTTTGAGATGCAATTGTATGATTCGAAATAGTTAACGTTACCTCCGCAAAAGAAGGACAACCTAAATTGTTGGTGGTTCTAACAAAAATAATTTGGTCAGGAACCGTATTTTTATAAGCAGTCGGATTTGCTATTGGATTAGTTTGTCCGTGCGCAGCAACCGAAGATTCAAAGTATTCTAAATTACTCAATCCCGAAATTCCATTTTTTATTACGGAATCTATTTTGGTTAAATCAAAAATAGAAATTCCATCATTATCATCGTCACATTGTATTAATAGGGCATTTTTTAAATCGGTTTTTGGAATGTATTCAATTTTAATATCTTCGGTTGCTGTACACCCCACAGATAAAATTACATCAACTTTATAAATTCCCGGAGCAGTAACAGTGTAGAAAGGATCTGTTGCCAAAGGTATTTCTACACCATCTTTAAACCATTTGTAGGAATAATTTACAGGCAATTTCGTGTCAATGATGAAGCTTTCGCCAAAACAAACCGCATTATTATTGACTAAAAGTCGGTCTTGTCCCAAATCGATTTTCGAAGAAAAACTTCCAGCCTCCAGAAACACAGCAGAGTCATAATATTCTTCTTCATCATCAGCAATTACTAGTTTTATGTGATAGGTTTTATTAGGTATTACATAAGTTTGTGCGGTCAAAACCTTTGTTTGACCACTGTAATTTACAGGGCTATTAAAGGAATTATATCCGTTGAAATAGGTTTGGTTTATAGCGGGACAACCACTTATTATACCGGATGAACTGTTGAAATCATTAATTAAAGGATGAACGTTTGTAGATGAAACCGGAGTTGTAGTGCCTGGTAAAACAGCAATATTCTCATAATTTGTTGAACTTCCTGCTTCTTTTATCAAAAATGCAAATCCGTCAGAGAATTCACAAGGAAAATAATCCTGATATTCATTCGAGGCAAAAATATAATTAAAACTGATGAAATTAGTTAAAGGTGTGAAATCAAATTCTAATGAAGTGGCATTAACGCTTTTAATTTCTATTGTTTGGTTTAAATCCGCATCACCTTTCCAAGACGAATCTCCGCCTCCCAGATTTCTTATGAAAGGACCAACAGAATTAGTACTACTCCAAGTGCTCAAAAGGACTCCTTCTGTAAAAGGAAAATTAGAGGTTCCTGAGCTGAAAGCGGCATAACTTTTTTTACTTCCAGACGACAAATCTCCAGAGACACTAAAGTTAGAAACATTGGCACAAGAACTGTTTACCAAAATATCTTCGGTGAGTTGTTGGGCATTTTTTGTTTCATCTACAGTAATATATTGCGCCTTAGCAGCATAAAAATTACCAAAAATAAATGCAGAAAGTAAAATTATTTTAAGACCTTTCATAGTCTGCAAATATACTATAAATCTCTATTTTTCAATAATCTATGCGATAGGTAAATGAAAATAAAAGTCCAAAACAAAACAATTAAAAGTCCAGAAAAAGGTACGCCATAATCTTTACTGTTTTCAACACCAATTTGATTTCCAATGGTTTTCACTATTGAAAGTCTTGTAAAGGGTTCTACTATTAAATTAGACATTGATTCCAAAGGAAAAAATTGGGTGATTTGGCTTGCAATTTTGCTTTCGGGAAAGATTTTAAAAGTTAAAATTCCTTTGATAATGCCTTCAATAATATTCCAGACAAACAAAAAACCTAGTGCAAAAGCAGAACGTTTTACCAGTATTCCTAAAAATAAACAGAAAGAGAAAAATCCAACCAACTTAACAAAAAAGGCCAAAAGATATTCTAAGTTAGAAAAAACAATTCCTATTTCGGTATAGGATGAAAATCCATAACCTAAAATCAAACTTAATATAAAAATAAAAACAGTCGATAAAAAGGCAAAAGCCACCACGGTCAAAAACTTAGAAAGTATGAATTCTTTCTTACTCATTCCGTCAATAAGATTTTGTTTCAGTGTGCCGTAACTGTATTCATTTGCCATCATTGAAACGATAACTATGGCTAGAAATAGTTTTAAAATAGCAGCAATATAGGTATTGAAATGCCAAATAAAAGGAAAATTAAAAATCCCCATTTCAGCAAGATGGAATTTAAAAATGCCAAGATCAAATTTTATTGAGGCAATCAATGCAATAAAAGAGAGTAAAATAAAATAGGTTAATGTCAGCACTCGGCTGGCTTTGTTTAACCAAATTTTTTGTAATTCTATAGAGAGTAATCGTTTCATGTTTGTGATTTTATATTTTGTGATTTTAGAATTGAAAGCATCAGGATTATATATTTTTCGTTAATTCCAGAAACTGTTCCTCAAGACTATTTTTTCGTTTAACCAAATGGCTTACACTAATGTTTTTCTCAAAAAGAAACCGATTCAAATCTTTTGCTTCTAATTCTTCTTTTAAATAAACTAAGACTTTTTCTTCTTCTTTTTTAATATTTTCTACAGCCGGATGTGTTTTTAAAATAGCAATTAAATATTCAATATCATCGGCCTGCAATTCGAAAAATCCTTCGTTAGCTGACATTCCGTCGACTAAACCAGTATATAAAATTTCGCCTTTTCTCAAAACCAAAACATGGGTACATACTTTTTCTACTTCATCTAATAAATGAGAAGCGAGTAAAATGGTAGTGCCTTGGGAAGCAATTTGTTTAATAATATCCCGAATTTGATGAATTCCCTGAGGATCTAAACCATTTGTAGGTTCGTCAAGAATTAAGATTTCAGGATCGTTTAACAGGGCAGAAGCAATTGCCAAACGTTGTTTCATTCCTAAAGAAAAAGTACTGAATTTACTGTCCTTACGTTCGTTTAAACCCACGAGTTCCAGTTTTTCCTGTATCTTAGAATAGTTGATGTTTTTTATTTTGCAAACCAATTTCAGATTTTCCTCTGCCGTCATGTACGGATAGAAATTGGGTCTTTCAATGATAGCGCCTACTTTTTTTAAGGCTTCATGAGTTTCCATTTTTCCGTCAAACCAGTTGTAATTTCCTGAAGTTTTATTGACAACATTCAAAACGATTCCCAGAGTCGTTGATTTTCCGCTTCCGTTTGGGCCTAAAATTCCATAAACATGTCCTTTTTTTATTTCGAAAGAAACATTTTTCAAGGCTTGTATGCGGCCATATCTTTTGTTGAGGTTCTGAATTGTAAGTATTGTTTCCAAAATGATTTTTTTTGATTTCAGATAGGACGAACAACAGTCAATTTTGTTACTGTAAAACTATAATTTAATGTAAATTTGTATCAAATATTTTCAAAATGAGCGAGCCTTTAATGCTTTTCAAAAAACCATCTTATCCTATAAATCCATCACTTTTAGATTATTTGGAGCGATTTGACCGTATCTCAAAAGTGCCAATTTCTTATGATGATTTGTTGCGTTTTTCGGGTTCTATAAATGTATATGATAAAAACGAACATGATACACTTTGGATTCGGGTGTATTATAATGAGTTTGAAAGAAATGAAATTGATTTGACTTTAAAAAAAATCTATTCTCTTTTGCACTCAGATGGTAATCTCGGGATTATTAAATTTTTGAATGTCGATTCTATCGATTATTGCACTTTTGGAAACTCAAAGCCTTTTCGAATAAAAGTAAGAAACATTCTCAATGATAATTACACACATTTCTACATCAAGAAAGCCGATGCTTCAAGGGTTTACGGGCTAGAATTGGAACATATTTTATCTCCTGACAAAATCAATTTTTTGGTTTACCAAGATACTTTAATCGAAGAACACATTATGGGAATTGCCGGAGATGTATTCATTAAAGATTATTTGAAAGAGTGCAGCGAAACCGAAAAATCCCAAATTGCGAAGGAATTTGTTAAGTTTAATGAGCGAAGTATGATTCGATTATTAGGTGACATGCGTGCCTATAATTATGTAATTGTACCGATTCATGATTTTGACCAAGTGGTTTACCGAATTCGGGCAATTGATTTTGACCAACAATGTTACGAAGGAAACTTTAAAGTGTACAGACCTCAGTTTTTTAAAGAAAATTATCCAATGGTAAAATTGGTAAAAGATAAACTTCAAACCAGTTCTATTGAACAGTATAAAGACGAGGAACGGGCAGTTCTGGCAAAAAGAATAATTTCGGCCGAAAACAGGATAAAACGACTCATGAAAATTATGGGGAATGATGTCATTTCGACCACAGAACATTTGGAACAATTAAAATTAGAATTGTATCGCTATACCAATGATTTGAACTTCAAGAAGGCACAATCTATGGGGAATATCATGAGCGCTGCGTTTGAGTTTATTACCAGAAATTTCAAAAATACCAATTTATTTAAATAATAAAAATAGCAGTTTTCATCTCAAAATTACTTCGGAGTTTAGAAGTGTTTAATTAAAAAGCGATGCAAATCATTTTATGAAAAAGTACAGTTCCATATTTCTTGCTTTTGTTGTATTGGCTTGTCAACAAGATTCAGGTTCAATAACAACACTTTATTCTTTGCCTAAAAAGCTAAAAGAAGTTTCGGGAATTATATATTCTGAAAAAACGAATGTACTTTGGACATTAGAAGACAGTGGCAATGCCAATGCCATTTATGGTCTGAATGCTGAAAACGGAAGTCTCGAAAAGACAATAACTATCGAAAATACCCAAAATATAGATTGGGAAGACATCACAAAAGATAGCGAAGGCAACTTGTACATTGGTGATTTTGGGAACAATGACAATGACAGACAAGATTTGTGTATTTACAAAATAGACAAAAATACATTAGATAAAGAAAATACAACTCCGGCGTATAAAATTTAGTTTGCTTATCCTGAACAAAAAGAATTTCCTCCAAAAAAGAAAGCATTATTTTATGATGTAGAAGGTTTTTTTGAATTTCAGAATAATTTTTATCTCTTCATTAAAAACCGAAGTAAAGGATTTGACGGAACCGCTTTTTTATATAAAGTTCCCAATGCAGCCGGCTCTCAACAAGCTATTTTGGTAGGAGAATTCAAAACTTGTGCAGACTATAATCATTGTGCAATTACCAGTGCAACCATAAGTCCTGATGCTTCAAAAGTGGTTGTTCTTTGTCACGATAAAGTGTTTTTATTCGAAAATTTTAAAGGAGATAATTACTTGAAAGGAACGCAAACCGAATTAAATTTGGATCATTTTTCTCAAAAAGAAGCCATTTGTTTCAAGGATAACGATCTTTTAATTATTGCCGATGAGCGAACAAAACAAATAGGAGGGAAGGTATATCAAGTGTCACTTAAAACATTAAAATCCAAATCCTAAACCAAAAGCAATTCGGGCTTCTTCCTCTTCCAGGCTTTTGAACCACGTTATTCTTGCTGTAATCACATTCAGTCCGTTGAGCCATAATCCGCCACCAAATGATTGGTGCCATTTGCTTGAAGTATCACCTGTTGCCCAAACTCTGCCGTAATCAAAACCGCCCAAAATACCATAAGACATAGGGGCAAAGCTTCTTTTTATCTTGCCTAAATTCCAGCGAATATCACTGCTTTGATAAAAAGACTGTTTGCCTAAAAAGCGTTCGTTTCTAAATCCTCTCAAATCATAATCTCCACCTAATGTTGCTCCTTGGTAAAATTCAAAATTATCATTGAACAGTATTTTTGCCTTTATATGTGTGGCCAAAACTATTTTTCCGTAGGCATCAATTTTATGGTTAAAATTGATTTTAGTATCTAAATCGGGAAAATTCCGTTGGGTTTCCTGAAGATTCATTTTCCAACTTCCCGCTGCTGAAAATCCAAATCCCATCGTTGGCAGTGAAGGAATATCGTAATTTTCAAAACTGTATTTTAGTGTTGCTCCGGCATATTGTTGGCTTTCAAAAACAGCTGAATGAACTGTTTCCGGGATATTTATAAATCGATTAGAGGTTTCTTCAACTTGAATTTTTTCGAAACTTGTAGAGAAATAAATCTCACTTCCGAATCGTCCCATTTTTTTGATTGATGGCGATACATTTAACGTTCGGAGGCGAACACGATTGTAATCCATCCCTAAAGTGGCATCATTATTTACGGTTTCGTTTCCAAAACCAAAATAGTTAACAGTAAAATTAGGACTCGTAAATTTTGATTCTAAATCTATATCCCATTTTCCAAAAGCTTTTGGAAAATGTCCGTTGTAAAGCAATTCAAATCCATCTGTAGCAAAGAAATAATTGGCTTTTAGAATGTGTTTTTGAGTATATGGATTCTGATTGAATTTATTCACCGTGTAATTGGCAATAAAACCTAATTTTACACCATCATCAGGATTATAGCCACCAAAAGGGAGTCCTGAAAAAATATTATATTTCGGTTTTTCATAATCATACAAATTGGTTTCGTATTCGTCTGTCAAGACAGTTTTTGTTTTTGTATCTAATGAGTAGGTGTTTTCTCTGGATTTAAAATCATATATTTTTACTTTTTTGCCGTTTGTTACGGTATAAGAATCGTTATTTTGTCCGCCAATTAATCGGAGATTTATAGCTGCTTTGGCATTGCCTTTTACTTCATAAACATCATCATCGTCTAAACCATAAACCCATAGATTTTTCGTTTTTCCGGCTGTAAATTTTTTGGTGTAAACCAATTCATCACCCTCTTTTTTGATGCGATAGACAGCTACTTCAACAATTTTTTTTGCATTGTGAGTAATGATAAATTTGTCTTTTTTATCCGTTCCAACAATTAAAACAGTCTTTTGTAGTACGTTGTAATAATTTGATGCATAGTGTTGTAACTGGTTTTTTCGTGCTTTTAATTTATGTTTAATGCTTTCAATGGTTTCATCCTGAACTTCTTTGGGTAATGTGCGAAAAGCAGCGTCGATATCAGTATCCGAAAGGTGTTCCTGAATGTATACAGCTTCTTTTATCCAGTCGTTTTCATTGGCTGTTTTCAAGAACGCAATATCTTGCGGATACGGCTCACGGTTGAACCATTTTACATTTCGAATATTATCTTTAAATGTTTGCATGTGACGCAATGCCGGCATATTCATCAAGAGCGAAAGTAAGGCTCCGTCATATTTTGTAAAAGCTTGATCTCTGTCTCGCGGAATGGGTTTGTAAACGATTTTTCCGTCTGCTTTATATTCGCCCCAGCGCCATTGATCGCTGTGTCTGTCCCAATCGCCAATGAGCATATCAAATAGTCGGGCTTTGATATATGATTTTTCATCAACCAAATATTTCTCGTCTTTGTGAATGTTTTTCAATACGTCATCGGTGCTGATAATCGCATTTGGTTTACCAAAACTTGCAACTTCTTTTTGACTATCTGTCGGACGTTCTTCTACCATATACAATTCATTTCCAAAAGTTGTATTGAACTCTTCTAATGCTTCGTGTTTCGGAATATAATATAAGGTTGGGTTGGTATGGGCAACACCAATTTTTTCGGCTAAATCCCCCACAATAAATGGAGTGTAAGGATGTGAAGTAGTGTAGAAATCAAATAAAAAATCTTCGGCATACGTATCTTCAAATTCATTTACAACAAATTGATCTTTAAATGCTACCGCTTGTAAAAAACGGGAAGCACTTTTTTTTAAGGCTCGCATTACATATTCTTTTCCGTCTTTGTCAACGAGTTGTAAGGACTTTGATTGATGTCCGCCACCTGCTCTTTTGGGTTTTAATCCACCAAAAAGGGTATCGATAGTTGCGGTTTGTACTTGGATTGGTGTGCTGTATATTTTTCTGTAATGTTGTCCGAAAAGAAACGTGTAAAAGGCATTTTTATGAGTTTGTTTATAGGAATAAATTGCGGCAGTTGTGGTTGTATCAAAAGAAGAAGATGTAATTGGGGTGTATTTGTCTTTTGAATTTAAAACTGTAGTTTCAAAAAGTAATTTTTCTGCGTTCTTTTCATTACCATAAAAAGAGGCTTTTGCGGCTCCGTTTTCATAAATAGTCAAAGCTGTGAAACCATTTCCTCCATAAGAAAAATCATTAGGAAAAACGGCTTTTGCAGCTTCTGATTTTGAACCTGCACCACTAATGATTTGTTTGATATTGTCTTTTTCAATGTATTGTAAATTATGGTCATGACCCGAAACAACGATAATATTTTCCTGACTTTGTAATAGTGTTTTTACTCTTTTTATAAAAAATGTATATTGTTTATTTTGAATGTCTTGCGGGCTGATACCGGACGTTTTTCGGAGTAAATTGAATAGTGAACCAATAACAGGAAGCGGAATTTTTTGTTCCAAAGGGAAAAGCTGTTTTTCTGCTGAAAATTGTCCGCCGTGTGTTCCGTTGCTCATCAGCGGATGGTGTAATGCCACAAGTATTGTTTTGTCTTGGTTTTTATTCAAAACATTTTCTAATTCTTCAAAAAAAGCATCTCGCGTTTTGATGTCACAATCATCATTGATAGTTGGACTATCATTCCAATCTTCTAAAAACCATTGGCTGTCTATGGCTATTAAAGTGATTTCATCATTAATTTTCACATCATCAATTCCGCAACTTTTTCTTGGCAAAAATGCTTTTGTATCATTGAGATATTCATTTACAAACTTAGCTTGGCGTTCTAATCCTTTAATGCCACTGTACCAATCATGATTTCCAGGGATAAAAATAGTTTTTCCTTTAAAATCTTTTGATAAATTCAATTGGTTGGTGAGTTTTGTTTCTGCCAAAATTCGTTCTTCGGGATGGTCAGTATTGGGTAATCCTTTTGGATAAATATTATCTCCAAGAAATAAAAGAGTACTATTTTTGTCCGATTTTTTTAATCTGTTTTCGAGTAACTTAAGTGTTTGTTGCGCTTTATCTTCATTAGCATTTCCGGCATCTCCAACTAAAAAAAAAGTATGGGCAATTTTTGAACTGTCTGTTGCGTTTAGGGATACAGGATTTTCTATGTTTTTTCCAAATTGCACTTGATGTGTCGCACAAGATTGCAAGATCAGAAAAAGAATAATAAAGCCAATAGTTGTTTTATTCCGGTTTATAAAATGGTTATCCAAAAACAATTCCATAATTTAGTAGTATAAAAATTTGTTTATGACTCTTATTAATCAAGCACAAGATTTTGTTTTTAATTTATTCAAAGATAAACTTTCTAAAGTTTATACCTATCATAATTTGAATCACACAATAGGTGTAGTTAAGGCTGTAAATATTCTTTGTGAAAAAGAAAATGTAAGCCCAGCGGATACAGAAATTTTAAGTCTGGCAGCCTGGTTTCATGATACAGGATATATTAATGGTTGTACAAATCATGAAGAATACAGTAGTGATATTGCTGCCGATTTCTTGAGGAAAAACGGAAAATCTGACGAATATATTGCAAAAGTTGCCGGTTTAATCAAAGTCACCGTTAAGGAAAATGTGCCTCAAACGCTTTTTGAAAAAATAATAAAAGATGCGGATTATTACCACCTTTTGAGTGAGGAATATAGTAATTCTTGTCAAGATTTAAGAAAAGAATGGGAAAACACAGAAGGAAAATCATTTTCGGATATAGAATGGAGCGCAGAAAACTTAGATTTTCTAAAAAATAAGCATCGTTTTTATACTGATTTTGCTAAAGAAAACTGGGAACCATTAAAGCAAAAAAACATTGAACAGATTCAAAATGTAATTGATTCAATTGAAAATAAGAAGGGTAAAAAAGTAAAAAAAGGTGATAAAAAGAAAGATAATGAGGAAAAACCAGAACGAGGAATCGATACTGTTTTTAGAGTTACATTAGGAAATCACACCCGTTTGAGTGGCATTGCAGACAGTAAAGCTAATATTTTATTGTCAGTAAATGCTATTATTATTTCGATAGCACTTTCTACAATTATTCCAAAATTAGACAGTCCCAAAAATGCTCATTTGGTGATTCCAACTTTTATTATGATTATGTCCAGCGTAATTACAATCGTTTTTGCCATACTTTCAACTCGACCAAAAGTGACAAAAGGTATTTTTACCAGACAAGATATTGAAGATAAAAAAGTGAATTTACTTTTCTTTGGTAATTTCTATAAAATGCCTTTGGAAGAATACCAGTGGGCAATGAACGAAATGATGAAAGACAGAGCCTATATTTATAATACAATGATCAAAGATTTGTATTTTTTAGGGATTGTTCTAGAAAAAAAATACCGTTTATTGCGTATTGCTTACAACCTTTTTATGTTCGGAATTGTACTTTCGGTGATTGCTTTTGTAATCGCTTTTAAAACTACCGGAGCTTAATTCAGTTCATCTAATAAATCCTGATAGGAATAATTTTTAGTTTCAGAATTTAAAGTGTCATTTACAACTTTTACTCGAATTGCTCTTAAACCGGACACACCTTGTAATTCTTCAACTTCAAATTGCTCTATAGTTGGTTCTAATATTTTCTTGAATTGTAGGTATTTGATGTATTTTAGATATTCGGTTTCCTCGGTTTTGTGAGAATATACAATGGTGATTTTTTCTTTTTGTGTAATTCGTTCTTTGGTTCCTTTAATATTCGCTTTGTCAATTCGTTTTTTGACTACTTCGTAGCGTGCATTGTAAGTTCCGTCTACATCAAATCGTTTTTCATCCATTCTAAATCGTATAGAAATAGGCGAACTAAACACTAAAATCAAGGAGGTTACCTCTAATTCATACGGTAAAGATGATTTGAGTTGATGGTGTTCCAGTTCCATTTCGCACAAAGTTTGCAACTGCCATAACCTTAAATTATTAAGATATAGCATATCAAAGGTTTGATTTGGCGTAATTGATGCACCAATATACAGGTTGTGTTCAACGCCATCGGTTTTAAACCGTTCGTAATAATGAGGATAAATTTGTTGTGCTTCGATTTGTTTTTTATCCAAAATGGTCGCCAGTTTTTTATTGATAATTGACATGGCACTATCAAATTTCTTTCTGGAATGATAAAACATACCGGACTTTTCATCCAAACTTTCAAAATAATTTTGTTCTAATGCTTTTCCAATTGCATTGGTTTTGGTATTCCTTAAAATCGGATGAATTTCATTGGCGATATAATTCTGAATTTGTTGCTCAGTATCTGCTTTTAGCGGAAAATCAAGTTCTTTACAAAAGGATTCTAATTCAAATTTTCGTTGCTCCAGTAAAATAAGATTTGTATTTGATTCTTGGTTTTCAAAGATTTTTACCAGCGTAGACAATTGGTTCTTCAAATCTTCTTTTACCGTTTCATTTCTATGTTCAGAGGAACCTTTAATGTCTATTTGCCCATACAAAGGATAGACTTCCTTGAACACGATTTCTTTAAAAATATAGTCTTTATTTTGATTGTTCGTCTGGAAATATTTGCTTGCTTCTCTGCGAAATTTCCAATATACACTAGAATGAATAGCGGTATATTCCCGCTGAATTATGGCTTCAATCTGATTCTGCATGTCTGTATTATAGCGTTCTACAGTATCTACCAGATAAGGTAAAATTAAATCAAGTTTAACCGCATTGATGCTGTTTAGCTCTCTGGGACTGGCCGAAACAAGTTCTACAACACCTAAAAGGATGTCATTTTTTATAATGGGTGCAAAAATACAACTGTGAATATTTTGTTTTAATAAATGGTTTCCAAGGATCTCATTTCCAGCTTTTGTGGCAAATTTTTCAACATTAGAAATGCAGATTGGTTTTTTGTTTTCCAATAAATTTTCGAAAGAGCAATTCAAAAGAGCATTTTTACAATCTATTTCTTTTTCAAGCGGAAGAATAAAACTTGCTGATGGTTGACCATTGAAAATAGGTTTTATAAATTTATTTTCTTCTTCATTATAAAAAAGATACCCTCCTTTTAGATCCGCTATTTTAAATATGGAACGGAAAATAGCTTCAAAGTTTTCGTTTAAGGTTATTTTTTCTTTTTCAGATTTCAAAAGATTACTTTTCAATTTAGAAATAGAACTTTCTGTTGTTGAATCAAAAAGACTTACGATACCAAAACCTTTTAAAATCCAGCTTTCGTTAGGAAATTTTTCTTTCCACAGATCAATATCTTCATAATTGTCTATCAAAAAATCAATCTCATCCTGAGTCAGTTTAGGTGCTTTTTCTGTCGGAATAATTTCGATAAAATCAGCATTATACAAAATTCGATATTGATTCATTATCGCTTTTGCATTTGGAATCTCATAGAATAAGGGTTTATTATAATCAATTTTTTGATTATAAAATGCATTCAAGATCATTGTGCAACTCATGACGTAAAATTGGTGCTCGTCAAAATCACGAATGGCCATATCAAAACTGACACCTGCATCTGTCACAATTTTTTTAAATCTTTCGGTATAATTGAAGCTAAAATTTTGAAACGGAATAGTAACTGCTTTAATTTCGTTATTTGTTAAAGCCGTTGGGAACAAATCAGCCAATAAATGTTTGATTAATGTTTCGTTCTCTAAAATCAGATTTAAATCCTCAACACCACTTCTAAACTCCGGGAAAGGAGCTATTTCCTGCAATAATGCTTTGGCATAATTTGAGCGATAATCGACATTGGTTGCCGCAATCTCCTCTAAATTTTCAATAAGTTTATGAAACGAAATTAAAGTTTTGAATGGGCTGTCTTTAAAAAAATTATGATTCATTTTTGCGGGGTATTAGAAAATCAAATTTACAAATAAACCCAATTTGAGGTGTTTGTTTTTATTTTTATTTTAAAAAATAATCCCCAACTACAGTGTAATTGAGGATTAGGAATTGTTTTTTTTATCTAAGTATTAACTTTTTTCTTCTTTATTAAAATAAACTAAGTAGTAATACATTTGTTTTTCTTCGTCCCATCCTTTTTCAACAAATTTCTCTGCACTTTCAGGGTTGATAAAATCCATTTTTATCTGGATGTGTGTATCTAAATTAATCACGTTTTTGATTGATTTTCTAGCGTCAGAAACTGCGGCATTTGCAATAGGGAATGTAGTTACATCCTCAATGCTGTATTTTTCGCCTTTATCTATTTTGTAGTTTTTAAATTCCGGAATCAAATCAGGATTGTCTAAAACTTCATTCAAGAAATTGGTTTCTTCAAATTGGTCATTTTTGGCAAAATAATTTACAGAACGATTCATGAACATTACTTCTTCTTTCTTGTCTTCGGCAGGAAAAACGACGTCTTTGGCAAAGTTCTGACAGAATTTCAGATATTTTTTGGTGATGAAATTTTCATCCTCGAATGCATCAACACATAAAAAATGTTCCAACCAATATCTGGCATCATAACGATTGCTGTCTACGGTTAAGATTTTGTATCCTTCTTCTTTTTTGTAATTAAAAATCAAACACCCTTTGTCTAATTTATTCAAGCTTACTCCATGTTGCAAAATCATTTCTAAATGCGTTTCTTTTTCTTCAAATTGTAAAAAGTCTGCTTGAATTTCACTTTTAAAAATCCCAATCGCATCTACAACCGTGTTGTCAATATTTACATTAGTCAAATACGTAATGTAAACTTCTCCATTCTTGATGTGCGGATGATTCGATTGTTCAAATAAATGTTTGGTGATTTTTTTTGAACCGTCGTGCAACGTATTTGGATTCTCAAAAATTTCTGTAGCAAACTTAAACATATCATTGTAGTCTAAATCTACTTCGTGTGCAAATTGAAAATAATTTTCTTCTTTTTCCCGAAAAGGCTTCAAGAAAAATTCTTTCATCAGCGGTACAATTTCATCATTTAAATTAAAAGGTTGTTCCGATAAAAAAATAGCTTCGTTGCGACTTTTGTTTCCAACGCGATGTATAGATAGCGTTTCGATGTGGGTGTTGAATAAGTTGATCATTTTTTTATTTTTTTTATTTTAGATGAAAGAGCCAAGATAAAAGATGAGAATGAAGTCTTTTATCTTGGCTCTTGATACTTAATTTCTTAATTTTCTAATTCCAATTTTCTTCAAATCCGTAATCTTCAAAGCTGTCGTCGCCCTCAAACATATCAAGGTCTTCTTCGTCTATATCATCTTCAAATTCTCCGTAAATATCGTCATGCATGTCCGCTTCAAAGTTTTTCTCCATTGCTTCATCAGGCATTTCTCCGTGTGAAAAAATAGTTTCCGGATACATATTTCCTGCAATAGGATCTTCAATAGCGGCCAGTTCTACCAGAAATGTCCACATGTTGATGAAATCATAAACGTAGATAATTTTGGTATTCTGTTCATCTAAAATATCAGATAATTGGTAATCGCTCATGACTTTTTGTTCTCCTGGCACATCACCGGTATCAAAAAGCGAAATTTCATCTTCCTGATTCCAAGTTTCATCACAAGTGTAGAAAGAAGCGACTTCCATACCGTCAAAACCAAAAGAATTGAAGATTGCATTGTGTAAATCTTCTAAAGTGTCCTCTTCAAGAATGGCAATGTCTCTAAAAACATCTTCTTCTGCATCCAGAATTACTCGAAATTTATAAACCATAATCTTTGTTTTTATTGAAAAGCCAAAGGTAAAATTTAATTTTGATTTAATTTTTCAGATTGTTGATTTGTTGAAAAGATTATTCAAGTAATAGTATCGGTTTTGAAAACTGCCCGAATTCTCTTTTTTATTTTATGATACTTTTTGTGATTTGGATATTGTCTTTTTGAAGTCATATTATTGAAAATTAACGCCGCTAAAAGTAAAATCAACACACCAATGAGTAC
>ERZ1034361.956-NODE-956-length-16780-cov-3.382267_pt1 | contig 16780 bp, 18 predicted proteins | sample MGYA00520617_ERZ1034361 | MGnify/ENA primary metagenome ERZ1034361 (study PRJEB33736, sample SAMEA104284507) | Azolla filiculoides | biome: Urban; feature: Water surface; material: Ditch water | place: Netherlands | collected 2015-10-28 | depth 0-0.1 m ... | reverse complement strand
GCACCTGCACCTGCACCTGCACCTGCACGCTACGAGCCGATGCCAGCCCGGCTCTCCAGCCCGGCTCCAGCTGCTGCGGCCAGTCCCCTGCCACAGCCACAGCAGCCAGAGCAACCGCTGCAAACGCAGCCACTGCAGCAGCAGTCCGTAGCGGCCGCGCCAGGCGCCGAAGCCGATTTCTGGTTCCAGACCGTCATGGCCCTGTCCGAGTCGGAAGTCATCATCGCGCTGGTGCGCGAGCTGGCGCTGCAGTCCGAGCTGATCGCGCGCACGACCGATGAATGGCAGCTGCGTTCGGCCAATGCTTCGCTGCTGCAGTCGGCCGCGCGCGAGCGGCTGCAGGCGGCGCTGGTCCAGGCCGGCCATGCGGTGCGGCTGCGCATCGAGCTGGGCGAAACCGTCGACACGCCGGCCCGGCGTCTGGCTGCCGCTGCGGCCGAGCGCCAGCGCCAGGCCGATGCCACCATGACACAAGACCCCTTCGTGCAGGCGATGTTGCGCGACTTTGGCGGCAAAATCGTGCCTGGCAGCATCAAACCGATCTGATTCTCATTTTCGAAACACTTAAGGAAAACACATGTTCAACAAAGGACAACTCGCCGGCCTGATGAAAAAGGCCCAGACGATGCAGGAAGACCTCAAGCGCGCGCAGGACGAGCTCGGCAACATCGAAGTCAGCGGCGAGTCCGGCGCCGGCCTGGTCAAGGTCCTGATGACCTGCAAGCATGACGTCAAGCGCGTCACGATCGACCCCAGCCTGCTGGCCGAGGACAAGGACATGCTGGAAGACCTGGTCGCTGCCGCCTTCAACGCCGCCGTGCGCAAGGCCGAGGAGACCAGCACCGAGAAGATGGGCAAGATCACGGCCGGCATGCCGAGCCTGCCCGGTGGCATGAAGTTCCCGTTCTGACCGGCTGGGCGGTGAGCCGGCCCCAGACCCAGTCCCTCGATGCCCTGGTGCGCGCCTTGCAGCGCCTGCCGGGCGTGGGCGTCAAGTCGGCCTCGCGCATGGCGTTCCATCTGCTGCAGCATGACCGCGACGCGGCGCTGCAGCTCGCCCACGCCTTGCAGCAGGCCGTCCAGGGCGTGCGCCATTGCGCGCTGTGCAACACCTTCACCGAGGACGAGGTCTGCCCGACCTGCCTGGACCCGCGGCGTGACGCCGGCCAGCTGTGCGTGGTCGAGACGCCGGCCGACCAGGCCGCGCTCGAGCGCACCGGTGCCTACCGCGGCCTCTATTTCGTGCTGATGGGCAAGCTCAGCCCGCTCGACGGCGTCGGTGCGCACGACATCGCGCTGCGCCGCCTGTTCGAGCGCGTGGCCCAGGAGCCGCCGCATGAGGTGCGCGAGCTGATCCTGGCGACCAACTTCACCGCCGAGGGCGAGGCGACCGCGCATGTGATCACGCAGCTGCTCAAGACGCTGCAGGTCAAGGTCACGCGGCTGGCGCGCGGGGTGCCGATCGGCAGCGAGCTCGAATACGTGGACCTCGGCACCATTGCCCACGCGCTGGCCGACCGGCGCTGAGGCCCTGTTCTGGCTTGCGCGGGTTTCGGCCTCGTCTGTGATCGGCAGCTGAAGCCTGCCGCTTGCCGCCCGGCTGTCAGTGCTTCTTGCTGTCGAGCGCGACCTTGAGCTCGCGTGAGGACTTGGCCTTGCCGCTGGGCTGCTTGGCCGTAGCCACCTTGCTGCCTGGCTTGGCTGGCTTGGCCTTGCTGGCCGCCGCCTGCTGGGCGCTGTGCTCGTCCGCGGCCGCGATCCTGGCTTCGCGTTGCGGCAGCTGCAGCACCAGTTGCTGGCCGGGCTTGAGCTTGGCCTTGGGCGAGAGATCGTTCCAGTCGGCGACCTTGGCCGCGCTGACCCGGTAGCGCTGGGCCAGCGCGGCCAGGGTGTCGCCCTTGCGCGCCTTGACCTGGGTCCGCACCAGGATGATCTCTTCCTTGAGCAGCAGCTGGCCATGATCGGCCAGATGTTCCGGCACATCCATGTCGAGCTTGCCGTTGCGCGGCACCAGCAGCGTCGATCCGCCCTTGACCAGCATGCGCAGCGGGATCTTGTTGAGTTCGCGCAATTCGCTGGCATCGATCCCATGCTGCTCGGCGGCTTGCGCCACCGTCATGTCGCGCGGCGCCTTCCAGGCGGTCCAGCTCGCTAGCGGACCGCTGTGGGTTGCCAGCTTGGCTTCGAACTCGGCGGCGTTGTCCCAGGGCAGCAGCACGCTGGGGTTGGCGGCCGCCATGAACATCGGCTTGTTGATCGAGGGGTTGAGCTGGCGCAGGTCGCGCTCGGTCACGCCCGCGAGCTCGGCCACCTTGGCCACATCCATGTCGCGCTGGATCGGCACTGCATCGAAGAATGGGTGGTTGCCGATCGCCGGCAGCTTGGCGCGGAAACGCTCCGGGCGGGCCACGATGTTCTTGATCGCCAGCAGCTTGGGCACGTACTGGCGTGTTTCCTGCGGCAAGTTGATCTCGGTGTAGGAGGTGCCCAGGCCCTGGGCCTGGTTGCGCTTGATCGCCTTGGCGACATTGCCCTGGCCCCAGTTGTAGGCCGCCAGCGCCAGATGCCAGTCATTGAACTGGCGGTTCAGCCGCTCGAGGTAGTCGAGTGCCGCGCGGGTCGAGGCCAGCACGTCGCGCCGGTCGTCGCGGAACATGTTCTGCGTCAGGTCGAAATCCTTGCCGGTGGCGGGCATGAACTGCCACATGCCGGCGGCGCTCGCGCTCGAGACCGCCTGCGGGTTGAAGGCGCTTTCGACGAAGGGCAGCAGCGCGAGCTCGGTCGGCATGTTGCGCCGTTCGAGTTCCTCGACGATATGGAACAGGTATTTGTTGCTGCGCGCCGTCATGCGCTCGATGTACTCGGGGCGGGCGGCATACCACTGCTCGCGTTCGCGCACCGGTTCGCTGTCGAGGTCTTCCATGGCAAAGCCACGCCGGATCCGGTCCCAGAGGTCGGTCGGAACGGTCAGCGGGGCGACTGCGCGCAGGCCGATGCTGGACTCGGTGCGCAATTCGGACAGGGTCGGATTGCCGCCGCGCCGCGCCTTGAGCAGGTAGGGCGATTCGCCAGACTGTACTGGCGTCTCGAGCTCGACTGCCTCGTCAGGCGCAGGCAGGCTGGAACAGGCAGACAGGAACATGGCGGTCAGCAAGGGCCACCAGAGTCGGTGTCGGTTCATCGGGTAGGTGGGGGGAGGCCAAAGATGTTGAGATCTCAATTATCGGCCAGGGTTCCCGCCGCGTGCGTTTTTCAGCGGAAACCGTTCTTCCACTCGCGCAGCGCCGCAAAGCGTGCCACCTCGTCCTGCGCTGCGGTGTCGCGCTGCGCCAGCGCCGCCAGCAAGGCCGGCTCGCGGCTGCGCAGGAAGGGGTTGATCTGGCGTTCGAGCCCGATGCTGCTCGGCAGCGTCGGCTGGCCGTGCTCGCGCAGCTGCAGGCATTGCGCCAGATGTTGCCCGATCGCCGCATTGCCCGGTTCGACCGCCTGCGCGAAGCGCAGGTTGGACAGGGTGTATTCATGCGCGCAGCAGACCCGGGTCGAGTCGGGCAGGGCGGCCAGCCGGTCGAGCGAGGCCAGCATCTGCGCCGCCGTGCCCTCGAACAGGCGACCGCAGCCGCCCGAGAACAGCGTGTCGCCGCAAAACAGCAGCGGCCCGCCCGGCGCCTGCGCCACGAAATAGGCGCCATGGCCGGCGGTGTGACCAGGCACCTCGATCAGCTCGAAGCTCAGCCCCAGCAGCTCGACGCGTTCGCCCGCGCTCAGGCGCTGCACCGGTTCGATCGCTGCCGGCAGGGTCTCGGCGGCAGGGCCGTAGACCGCCGCGCCGCTGGCCGCGCGCAGCTCGGCCACGCCGCCGGTGTGATCGGCATGGTGGTGGGTCAGCAGGATCGCCTGCAGCTGCAGCCCATGCTGTGCCAGGAAGGCCAGCACCGGGGCGGCATCGCCCGGATCGACCACGATCGCCTGGCGGCCGTCCTGCAGCAGCCAGAGGTAGTTGTCCTGGAAGGCGGGGATGGGGTGGAGCTGGATCATGGGGCAGGTCTCGAGCGGGTTTGAGGGGACTTTTGGTCGGGATTCAGGCGCCGAGCAGGTAGTCGAGCTCCTGCTGGCTGAAGCCCGCGCGCAGCCGGGCCTCCTGGTTGAAGGGCGGGCGCAACGGTGGCGCCTGATGCCGCTTGACCAGCTCGCCGTAATGCGTGACCGGGTCCAGCCCCTGGCCGGCGCAAAGCCAGCGGTACCAGCGGTTGCCGATCTCGACATGGCCGACCTCGTCGCGCAGGATGATGTCGAGCAGCGCGATCGCTGCCAGTGCATCGGGGCTGCCGATGCGCCTGAGCTTGGCCTGGATCTGCGGTGTCGCGTCGAGGCCGCGCGCCTCCAGCGTGCGCGGCACCAGGGCCATGCGCGCGGTCACGTCATGCGCCGTGCGCTCGCACATCAGCCAGAGCCCGTCGTGGCCGTCGAAGTCGCCGTAGTCCCAGTGCCGGCCGTCTTCCCGCGCCGGCATGGTGCGCAGGTGATCGCGCAGCAGGCCGAAGTGGTAGGCCTCCTCGGCCGCCACGCGCAGCCAGTCGAGGTAGAACTCGCGCGGCATGCCGGCAAAGCGCCAGACCGCGTCGAGCGCGAGGTTGATCGCGTTGAACTCGATGTGGCAGATCGCATGGATCAGCGCCGCGCGGCCTTCGAGCGTGAAGGGCGAGCGCTGCGCGACCTGCTTGGGCATGACCAGGCGCGGCCGGGCCGGCCGCCCGGGCAGGGCGCTGGCTGTGGGCGGCCGCAGCAAGGCCTGCGTGTCGAGCGGCAGCTGCGCGGCCGCGGCATGCAGCGCGCTGGCCAGTTCGCGCTTGCGCTCGATGTCGGGGCAGCACAGCGCGGCCAGCGCCTGCGCGCGCAGTTCGGGCAAGGCAAGACCTTGCGTGGCGGTTTCCATGGCTTCCATCCTTACAATTCTAGGCATGAGCATCTACCAACTTGACGACCTCGTGCCCGAGGTCGACCCCAGCGCCTTCGTGGCCGACAGCGCGCAGGTGATCGGCGACGTGAATCTGGGCGCCGACAGCAGCGTCTGGTTCGGCACCGTGATCCGTGGCGACTCCGACCGCATCCGCGTCGGCGCCGGCAGCAACATCCAGGATGCCAGCGTGCTGCATGCCGACCAGGGCTTCCCGCTCACCATCGGCGAGCGCGTGACCGTCGGCCACCAGGTCATGCTGCATGGCTGCACGATCGGCGACGAGACCTTGATCGGCATCGGCGCGGTGGTGCTCAATGGTGCGAGGATAGGCCGCAATTGCCTGGTCGGCGCCGGTTCGCTGGTCACCGAGGGCAAGGAATTTCCGGACGGCTCGATGATCCTGGGCAGCCCGGCCAAGGTCGTGCGCCAGCTCAGTCCCGAGCAGATCGAAGGCTTGCGCCGCAGCGCCGAACATTACATCGCCAACGCCCGCCGCTATCAGGCGGGTCTCGTGAAGCTGGCTTGAGGCTCAAATGACCGAATTGCACAAATCCGAATTGCACAAGTTCCTGTTCGACGGCCTGCCGGTGCGCGGCATGCTGGTGCGCCTGACCGGCTCCTGGCAGGAGGTGCTGCGTCGCCACCGCGAGGCCGGTGGCTATCCGGCGGCGGTGACCGAGCTGCTCGGCGAGATGTCGGCCGCCGCCGTGCTGATGCAGGGCAACATCAAGTTCAATGGTGCGCTGGTGCTGCAGGTCTTCGGCGACGGACCGGTCAAGCTCGCGGTGACCGAGGTCCAGCCCGACTTCAGCTTCCGCACCACGGCCACCGTCAACGGCGAAGTCGCCGATGGCGTGCCGCTGAGCCAGATGGTCAACGTCAACGGCCTGGGCCGCTGTGCGATCACGCTCGACCCCAAGGACCGCCTGCCGGGCCAGCAGCCCTACCAGGGCGTCGTGCCGCTCAACGGCGAGCACAACGAGAAGCTTGAGCACTTGAGCGAGGTGCTCGAGCACTATATGCTGCGCAGCGAACAGCTCGACACCAAGCTGGTGCTGGCCGCCAACGGCGAGGTCGCCGCCGGCCTGCTGATCCAGCGCCTGCCCGCCACCGGCGCGTCCAACCTGGCCGGCAGCTCGGCGGTGCAGGCCCAGGGCGACGCGATCGGCGAGAACGAGGACTACCACCGGATCGCCACCCTGGCCGCCAGCCTCAAGCCCGAGGAGCTGCTGACGCTGGACGCCGAAACCATCCTGCACCGCCTGTTCTGGCAGGAGGACCTGCTGCGTTTCCAGCCCGAGGATGGCCCGATCGAGCCCCGCTTCGCCTGCACCTGCTCGCGCGAGCGCGTCGCCACCATGCTGAAGGGGCTCGGCGTGGACGAGATCGAGTCGATCCTGGCCGAACGCGGCGAGGTCGAGGTGGCTTGTGATTTCTGTGGCGCCCAGTACCGCTTCGACCCGGTCGATGCGGCCCGCCTGTTTCTGCAGCAGGACCGTCAGCCGCCTGCCAGCGACCAGCTGCATTGATGCAAAAAAACGGCCGCCCTGTTGGACGGCCGTTTTTTGGGCATCGATCGCGCAGCGAGGCGCGCGTCGAATGAGGCTCAGCGCGGCGGCGCGCTCGGCGGGGTGATCTTGACGAACACCTCGTTGGGCCGGAGCAGGCCGAGCTCGTAGCGTGCGATCTCCTCGACCATGGTCATGCCGCCCTCCAGGTCACGCACCTCGCTGGCCAGCTGCTCGTTGTGCTGCCGGGCCAGTTCGTTGGCGTGGGTCTGTTCGGCCAGCTGCTGGCGGTAGGCCTCGACCTGAGGCCAGCTGCCGCGTCCCAGCCAGAGCTGGTATTGCAGCAGCGCCAGCAAGCATGCCAGACCCAATGCCGTCCAGTGGCGTGGTGCGAGCATGCCGAATTGCGATCAACGCAGGTTGTAGAAGGCGTCGCGGCCCGGGTAGCTGGCGACCGAGCCGAGGTCTTCCTCGATGCGCAGCAGCTGGTTGTACTTGGCCATGCGGTCCGAGCGGCTCATCGAGCCGGTCTTGATCTGCAGCGCGTTCAGGCCCACCGCGATGTCGGCGATCGTGCTGTCCTCGGTCTCGCCCGAGCGGTGGCTGATCACGGCGGTGTAGCCCGCGCGCTTGGCCATCTCGATCGCCTCGAAGGTCTCGGTCAGGGTGCCGATCTGGTTGATCTTGATCAGGATCGAGTTGCCGATGCCCTTCTGGATCCCTTCCTTGAAGATCTTGGTGTTGGTCACGAACAGGTCGTCGCCCACCAGCTGCACCTTCTGGCCCAGCACATCGGTCAGGTGCTTCCAGCCCGCCCAGTCGCTCTCGCCCATCGCGTCCTCGATGCTGATGATCGGGTACTTGTCGCACCAGGAGGCCAGCATGTCGGTCCACTGCTCGGCGCTCAGCACCAGGCCTTCGCCTTCGAGGTGGTAGACCTTGGAGCCGTCCGGGCCTTCCTTGCAGAACTCGCTGGCGGCGCAGTCCAGGCCCAGCATGATCTGCTCGCCGGCGACATAGCCGGCCTTGTCGATTGCTTCGAGGATCAGCTGGATCGCGGCTTCATGGCCGTCGACCGAGGGGGCGAAGCCGCCTTCGTCGCCGACCGCGGTGCTCATGCCCTTGTCATGGATGATCTTTTTGAGCGCGTGGAAGATCTCGGCACCCCAGCGAACAGCTTCGCGGAACGACGGTGCGCCGACCGGCAGGATCATGAATTCCTGGATGTCGAGGTTGTTGTTGGCGTGGGCGCCGCCGTTGATGACGTTCATCATCGGCACCGGCAGCTGCATGCTGGTGCTGCCGCCGAAGTAGCGGTACAGCGGCAGGCCGGCTTCCTCGGCGGCGGCGCGCGCGACGGCCATCGAGACCGCCAGCATGGCGTTGGCGCCCAGGCGGCCCTTGTTGTCGGTGCCGTCGAGCTCGATCAGGGTGCGGTCGAGGAAGGCCTGCTCGGAGGCGTCCAGGCCGAGCACGGCCTCACTGATCTCGGTGTTGATGTGCTCGACGGCCTTCAGCACGCCCTTGCCGAGGTAGCGGCTCTTGTCGCCGTCGCGCAGCTCGATGGCTTCGCGGCTGCCGGTGGAGGCGCCCGAGGGCACGGCTGCGCGGCCCATGACGCCGCTTTCGAGCAGCACGTCGCATTCGACGGTGGGGTTGCCGCGGCTGTCGAGCACTTCACGGCCGACGATATCAACGATTGCACTCATGTCTTACCTTTGGAACTAATGAAAAAGGGTAGGGCCCGAGCGCCGCCGGCGTCCGGGCATTCGTAGCAGGGGTCAGAACTCGCCGAAGCGGTTTTCCAGGAAGCCGTGGCGCTTGGTCACGCGGTCGAGCTCGACCAGGGTTTCCAGCAGCGCGCGCATATGCTTGAGCGGCACCGCGTTGGGGCCGTCACTCATGGCCTGGCGCGGGTCGGGGTGGGTTTCCATGAACAGGCCGGCCACGCCGACGGCGACCGCTGCGCGCGACAGCACCGGCACCATCTCGCGCATGCCGCCGCTGCTCGTGCCCTGGCCGCCCGGCAGCTGCACGCTGTGGGTGGCATCGAACACGACCGGCGCCCCGGTCTCGCGCATGATCGCCAGGCTGCGCATGTCCGACACCAGGTTGTTGTAGCCGAAGCTGGCACCGCGCTCGCAGGCCAGGAAGTTGTCTTCCGGCAGGCCCGCGTCGCGCGCGGCGGCACGCGCCTTGTCGATCACGTTCTTCATGTCGTGCGGCGCGAGGAACTGGCCCTTCTTGATGTTGACCGGCTTGCCCGACTGCGCCACGGCGCGGATGAAGTCGGTCTGGCGGCACAGGAAGGCCGGCGTCTGCAGCACGTCGACCACGGCCGCGACGGCCGGGATATCGGCCTCGGTGTGGACATCGGTCAGCACTGGCACGCCGAGCTCGCGCCTGACCTTGGCCAGGATCTCGAGGCCCTTGTCCATGCCGGGGCCGCGGAAGGTGCTGCCGCTGGAGCGGTTGGCCTTGTCGTAGCTGCTCTTGAAGATGAAGGGGATGCCGAGCTCGGTGGTGATGGCCTTGAGCTCGCCGGCCACGTCCATCTGGAGCTGCTCGGACTCGATCACGCAGGGGCCCGCGATCAGGAAAAAGGGCTGGTCCAGCCCGACATCGAAGCCGCAGAGTTTCATGCTCAGCCTTTCTTGGACTGGTGCTGGGTCAGGCCGGCCTTGACGAAGGCGTTGAACAGCGGGTGGCCGTCCCAGGGCGTGGACTTGAATTCGGGGTGGAACTGCACGCCGACATACCAGGGGTGGGCGTCCTGCGGCAGCTCGACCATCTCGGTCAGGTGCTCGCGCTGGGTCAGTGCCGAGATCACCAGGCCGGCCGCGCGCAGCCGGTCGAGGTACTGGGTGTTGGCCTCGTAGCGGTGGCGGTGGCGTTCGGTCACGACATCGCCGTAGATGGCGTGCGCCAGCGTGCCGGGTGCCACGTCCGAGCTCTGCGCGCCCAGGCGCATGGTGCCGCCGAGATCGGAGTTGGCGTCGCGCTTCTGGATGCTGCCGTCGGCGTCCTGCCACTCGTCGATCAGCGCGATCACCGGGTGCGGGGTCTGGGGCTCGAACTCGGTCGAGTTGGCGTGCGTCAGGCCGGCGACATGGCGCGCGAACTCGATCGTCGCGACCTGCATGCCTAAGCAGATGCCGAGGTAGGGCACGCCATGCTCGCGGGCATAGCGCGCCGCGGCGATCTTGCCCTCGACGCCGCGCTTGCCGAAGCCGCCCGGCACCAGGATGGCATCGAACTGGCCGAGCTGGGCCGCCACATCGCCGGACTCGAGCGTCTCGGAGTCGACGTAGGTGATCTCGGACTTGACATGGTTCTTCATGCCGGCGTGGCGCAGCGCCTCGTTGACCGACTTGTAGCTGTCCGACAGATCGACATATTTGCCGACCATGGCGATCCTGACCACGCCCTGCGGGTGCTGGGTCTCGTAGACCAGGTCGTCCCAGCGCTTGAGGTTGGCCGGCGGGGTGTTCAGGCGCAGCTTGTCGCAGATCAGGCCGTCGAGGCCCTGCTCGTGCAGCAGGCGCGGCACCTTGTAGATGGTGTCGACGTCGGGCATCGAGATCACGCCCCATTGCGCGACGTTGGTGAACAGGCTGATCTTCTCGCGCTCGTCGTCGGGGATCGGGCGGTCGGCGCGGCACAGCAGCGCGTCGGGCTGGATGCCGATCTCGCGCATCTTCTGCACCGTGTGCTGGGTCGGCTTGGTCTTGAGCTCGCCAGCGGCGGCGATCCACGGCACATAGGTCAGGTGGACGAAGGCGGCGTTGTTCGGACCCAGGCGCAGGCTCATCTGGCGCACGGCTTCGAGGAAGGGCAGCGACTCGATGTCGCCGACGGTACCGCCGATCTCGACGATCGCGACATCCACCGCGTCGGGGCTGTTGTAGCCGGCGCCGCGCTTGACGAAGTCCTGGATCTCGTTGGTCACATGCGGGATCACCTGCACGGTCTTGCCGAGGTAGTCGCCGCGGCGTTCCTTCTCGAGCACGGACATGTAGATCTGTCCGGTCGTGAAGTTGTTGGTCTTCTTCATCCGGGTGGTGATGAAGCGCTCGTAGTGGCCCAGGTCGAGATCGGTCTCGGCGCCGTCATCGGTCACGAAGACTTCGCCGTGCTGCATCGGCGACATCGTGCCCGGGTCGACGTTGAGGTAGGGATCGAGCTTGATCAGGGTGACTTTGAGGCCGCGCGATTCGAGCAGGGCGGCCAGGGAAGCGGCGGCGATGCCCTTGCCCAATGAGGACACTACGCCGCCGGTAACAAACACAAATTTGGTCATGTCGCAGACGAGCCTGTGCGGCTCGCAGGAGTGTGAAATGGGGATTATAAAAGCCGGTGCCGGGTTTTGGCTCCGGCTCGACGCGCCAGCGCCTGGTGTACATTGCTCGCCATGACGGATCTGGCAGGAAAACATATCGTTCTGGGCCTCTCGGGAGGCATCGCGTGCTACAAGTCGGCCGAGCTTTGCCGCTTGCTGGTCAAGGCCGGCGCGACCGTGCAGGTGCTGATGACCGAGGCGGCCGCGCAGTTCATCACCCCGGTCACGATGCAGGCGCTCAGCAACCGGCCGGTGGTGCTGAGCCAGTGGGATGCGCGCGAGCCCAACAACATGCCGCACATCAATCTGGGCCGCGAGGCCGATGCGATCCTGGTCGCCCCGGCCAGCGCCGACCTGCTGGCCCAGCTCGCGCAGGGCCGCGCGGCCGATCTGCTGACGCTGACCTGCCTGGCCCGGCCGCTCGAGCGCGCGCCCCTGCTGCTGGCGCCGGCGATGAACCGCGAGATGTGGGCCCATCCGGCGACGCAGCGCAACATCGCGCAATGCCAGGCCGACGGCGCGACCGTGCTGCCGGTCGGGCAGGGCGAGCAGGCCTGCGGCGAGACCGGCGACGGCCGCATGCTCGAGCCGGCCCAGCTGCTCGAGGCCTTGGTGGCGTCGTTCCAGCCCAAGCGGCTGGCCGGCCACCAGGTGCTCGTGACCGCCGGCCCGACCTTCGAGGCGATCGACCCGGTGCGCGGCATCACCAACCATTCCTCCGGCAAGATGGGCTTTGCGATTGCGCGCGCCGCGCGCGAGGCCGGCGCCGAGGTCACGCTGGTGGCCGGCCCGGTCCATCTGCCGACGCCGCTGGGCGTGCGGCGCGTCGATGTGCAGTCGGCGCTGCAGATGCAGGCCGCGGTGCAGGCCGAGCAGGCCGCCGCGACGATCTTCATCGCGGCGGCGGCGGTGGCCGACTGGCGCCCGGCCTCGGCGGCCGAGCACAAGATCAAGAAGGACGGCTCGGGCTTGCCGCCCGCGCTGCATTTCGTCGAGAACCCCGACATCCTGGCCGGCGTCGCGGCCGACCCGCGCGCCAGCCGCGGCGAGCTCTACTGCGTCGGCTTCGCCGCCGAGAGCCAGGACCTGCTGGCCAATGCCCAGGCCAAGCGCCTGCGCAAGCGCGTGCCGCTGCTGGTTGGCAACATCGGCCCGGCCACCTTCGGCCGCGACGACAACGCGCTGCTGCTGGTCGACGAGCAGGGCGCGCAGGAGCTGCCCCACGGCAGCAAGACCGAGCTGGCACGCCAGCTGGTGGCCGAGATCGCGCGCCGGCTACCCGTGGCAGGCTGAAGCCGCCAAGCAGCCAAGCTCGCTCTGGCTGTCAGGGTCGGCTCTGCTGGGCGTTTGGCCGATCTTGGCCAGTTCTACCTCTGGCCTGCCGGCGTGCGCGGCACCAGCTGCCACCAGGGCAGTTCGCGCCGCAGCGACAGCACCTGGCCGCAGGCTTGCGGCGCATAGCCTGGCAGTTGCGCGATCCGGCTGAGCCAGGCTGGTTGCGCCAGCAGCTCGCGCAGCCGCCGCAGTTCCGGCTGCTCGAGCGCGCTCTTGAGGCAGGCCAGGTAGTAGCGCTCGCTCGCCAGCGGCACGAAATCCAGTCCCTGCGCGCGAGCTGCCGCTTCGGTGCCCAGGCCACAGTCGGCGCTGCCCGAGGCCACGGCCTGCGCCACCGCCGCATGCGAGGGCTCGCAGCGCAGATAACCCTGGATCTGGCCGGGCTCGAGTCCGGCTTGCTGCAGCAGCTCGTCGAGCAAGACCCGGGTGCCCGATCCCAGCGCCCGGTTGACGAAGCGGGCCTTCCAGCGCGCGACCCGCGCCAGGCTGTCGAGCCGCAACGGATTGCCGCGCGCGACCATCAGGCCCTGCTGGCGGCGGGCAAAACCGATCAGCTTGTGCAACCCCGGCTGCAGCAGCGGCTGGTAGGTCCGGGCCGTCACGCTGGCGCTGTCCGCGCCCTCGCGCACATGAAAACCGGCCAGCACGCAGTCACCCGCGTTCAGGGCCCGGATCGCCTCGACGCTGCCGCTGAAACGGATGTCCAGGTGCAGCGCGGCCTGGCTGGCCGCATGGTCCTGCAGCAGCGGCAGCGCATCGTCGTGGCTGGCATGCAGGCCCAGCACCAGCGCCTGCGGGTCGAAGGCCAGCGCCAGCGTGCGCTCGAGTTCGGCGCGCAGGGCCTCGATCTGCGGCCCGAGCCTGGCCTGGGCCAGCCTTTCGCTCCAGAGCAGCCGGTCGGCAAATGGGGTCAGCCTGGCCGCCTGACCGCGCTCCCAGAAGATCAGGTCCTGGTCCAGGGTCTGCTCCCAGTCTTTCAGCTGGCCCCAGACATGGCGGTAGGACAGGCCGAGCTGGCGCGCCGCGCCCGAGATCGAGCCGCTGTCGCGCACGGCCAGCAGCAGCTCGAACAGCGGGTTGCGGATCAGGGCGGCCGGCTCGCGCTCGCTGCAGAGCCGGTAGCTGAGTTCTATCTTGCGCATGTCGCGACAGTGTGCCCGATCCACGATCGGTGGCCAGTTTGCCTATGCATCGGGCTGCATAACTTGCGCCTGTTCGCGCTGGCCGGATGGCGAGCAAGCTAGGATGGTCCGCAAAACCAGCCAACAGGAGACCCATGGCCGCCTTCACCGATGCCGCGCTCGGCGCCTTGCAGCTGCTCGTCGAGCGCGATCCCGCGCTGTGGGCGATTGTCGGCCGTTCGCTGGCGGTCAGCGCCACCGCCTGCGTCCTGGCCTGTGCGCTCGGGCTGGCGCTGGGCGCCTGGCTCGGGGTGGCGCGCTTTCGCGGCCGCGAGGCGCTGCTGGCCCTGCTCAACACCTGGCTGGCCGTCCCTTCGGTGCTGGTCGGGCTGCTGGTCTATCTGCTGCTGTCGCGTTCCGGGCCGCTCGGCTTCCTGGGCTGGCTGTTCAGCTTCAAGGCCATGGTGCTGGCACAGGCCCTGCTGGTGCTGCCGGTCGTCACGGCCCTGACGCGCCAGCTGGTCGACGATGCCGAGCGGCGCCATGGCGAGCAGCTGGCCTCGCTCGGTGCGCGGGCTGGCCTGCGCGGCGTCCTGCTGGCCTGGGACGAGCGCTACGCCCTGCTGACGGTGCTGATCACGGCGTTTTCGCGCGCGATCTCGGAGGTCGGCGCGGTCATGGTGGTCGGCGGCAATATCGAGGGCTTCACCCGCGTCATGACCACGGCGATCGCGCTCGAAACCAGCAAGGGCGACCTGCCGCTGGCGCTGGGCCTGGGCGGGGTGCTGCTGGTCGTGGTGCTGCTGCTGAATGCCGGCATCACCGGCTTGCGGCGCTGGCGTGACCGTTCCGGCCTGGCGGCGGCGGTCTTGTCGGCCCGCGTGCTGCAGGAGGCCTCATGAACACGGTTCCCTTGCTGCAGCTGCGCGGCCTGTCGCTGCGCCTGGGCCCGGTCTGGGCGCTGCGCGACCTCAACCTGCGCCTCGAAGCGGGCGAGCGCCTGGCCCTGGTCGGCGCCAACGGCAGCGGCAAGACCAGCTTGCTGCGCGTGCTGCACGGCTTGCGAGCGCCCAGCGCCGGCAGCCTGAGCTGGCGCCAGCCGCTGCGCCAGGCCATGCTGTTCCAGCGCCCGCATCTGCTGCGCTGCTCGGTCCGGCACAACGTCGCGCTGGGCCTGTGGCTGGCCGGCCAGCCCTGGCGCCAGGCGCGCGAGCAGGCGCTGCTGGCGCTGGAGCGGGTCGGCCTGGCCGAGCTGGCCGACCGGCGCGCCTCGGCCCTGTCGGGCGGCCAGCAGCAGCGCGTCGCGCTGGCGCGGGCCTGGGCGCTGGAGCCGCAGCTGCTGCTGCTCGACGAGCCCACCGCCAGCCTGGACCCGCACGCCAAGCGCGAGGTCGAGGCCCTGCTGGGCCGGATCAGCCGCGACGCCGCCCAGCCCGAGGCCATGACGCTGGTGTTCGCCAGTCACAACCTGGGCCAGGTCAAGCGCCTGGCCAGCCGGGTGATCTACCTGGAGGGCGGTCGGATCCTGGCCGATCTGCCCGTCAACGATTTTTTCAACGATGCGCTGCTGGCGGGCAATTACCCCGAGGCGCAGGCTTTTGTCCGAGGAGAAGCTGTATGAAGTGGTCCGGTCCGGTCCTGTTTTCTACCCGTCGCGGCTGGGGTGTCAGCGCCGCCGCGCTGCTGCTGGGTGCCCTGGGCTGGGTGGCGCCAGTGGCCGCGCAGTCGCCGTCCATCGTCGTGGCCTCGACCACCTCGACCGAGCAGTCGGGCCTGTTCGGCCATATCCTGCCCGAGTTCAGCCAGGCCAGCGGCATCGCGGTCAAGGTGGTGGCGCTCGGCACCGGCCAGGCGATCGACATGGCGCGCCGCGGCGACGCCGATGTGCTGTTCGTGCATGACAAGGCGGCCGAGGAGAAGTTCGTCGCCGACGGCTTCGCGCCGCGCCGCTTCGACGTGATGTACAACGATTTCGTGCTGGTCGGCCCGAAGGCCGATCCGGCCCGGCTGCGCGGCAAGGACATCGTGGCCGCGCTCAGGAAGGTGGCCGCGACCCAGGCGCCGTTCGTCTCGCGCGGCGACAAGAGCGGCACCCATGCCGCCGAGCTGCGCTTCTGGCAGCAGGCCGGGGTCGACAAGGGAGCGGGCTACAAGGAATGCGGCTGCGGCATGGGACCGGCACTCAACATGGCGGCGGCCACCGGCAGCTATCTGCTGGCCGACCGCGGCACCTGGCTCAGCTTCAAGAACAAGGCCGACCTGGCCGTGCTGGTCGAGGGCGATCCGCGCCTGTTCAACCCCTATGGCGCGATGCGGGTCAGCGCCGCCAAGCACCCGCATGTCAAGAGCGCCGAGGCGCAGCAGTTCGTCGACTGGGTGATCTCGCCGGCCGGGCAGGCGGCGATCGCGAGCTACAAGATCAACGGCGAGCAGCTGTTCTTCCCGAGCGCGGCCCGCTGAAGTGCTTCAGGCCAGCTCGCCGCCGAGCGCCGTCGTCAGGTCCGTGATCAGCGCGGCGAGTTCGCCGGTCGCGATCGCGACATCGCTGTCGAAGCCGCCGTTGTCCTCGGCGCCAGCCTGCTCCTCGAACACGCCGTCGAGGAAGGTGAGCTTCTTGAGCTGGGTGCCTTCGGTCAGCACGAAGCTGACGCGGCCTTCCCAGTCGAGCGCGAGCTGGGTCGGCAGCTTGCCCTGCGCGATATGGCGCTTCATCTCCTCGTCGTCGAGCGGATGGCGGGTGAACTTGACGACCGAGTTCATCTCGTCGCCGCTCTTGAGCTCGACCTCGCGCCCGGGCGCGAAATGCGCCGGCCACTCGTCGGCGTTGCCGGTCAGCCATTGCGTCATCGCCGCCTGCGGCGAGACCTGGGTGTTGAGCAGTGACACCTGCAATCCGGCCAGGCATTCGACCAGCGCGCTGACCAGGGTGTCGGCCTTGCCGGTGCTGGCGCAGTCGAGCACCAGCCGGCCCTGATCCAGGTCGAGCCAGACCAGGACGCTGGCGGTGCGCGCGAAGGCCATCGGCAGCAGTTCCTGCACGATCTCGTCGCGCAGCTCGCGGCTTTCCTTGCGGCCCGGCTTGCGGCCTTCCTTTTCCTCGATCTGGGCGCAGCGCTCCTCGAGCCGGCGCTTGACGACCGAGCCCGGCACGGCCTTGCTCTCGTGCATGAAGCGCAGGATGCGCTGGCCGGCGACCAGTTCGACCAGCGCGCCATGGGCCTGGCCGCGCGGCGGCGCCCAGCCGTAGGATTCGGGCTGGGTCGCGCCACAGGGCTGGAACGGCATCTTGGCCAGCGCGGCCTCCATGGCTTCGACTTCCATCGCCCAACCCGGGGCGATGCGGTAGACCATCACGTTCTTGAACAAATTCTTTCCTCTTTGGCTGTCCGGCACCAGGCCGGGGACTCGATTATGCGGGCCGGCGAGCGGCTGGGGCGGCCGGCCGGCGTCAGAGCTGGCGGCTGCGCGCCAGCGGCGGATTGGCCGCGAAGTAGCGCGTGATGCCGCGCTGCAGCGCCTG
>ERZ1034361.952-NODE-952-length-16806-cov-15.232590_pt1 | contig 16806 bp, 22 predicted proteins | sample MGYA00520617_ERZ1034361 | MGnify/ENA primary metagenome ERZ1034361 (study PRJEB33736, sample SAMEA104284507) | Azolla filiculoides | biome: Urban; feature: Water surface; material: Ditch water | place: Netherlands | collected 2015-10-28 | depth 0-0.1 m ... | reverse complement strand
ACATCTTGCGTATTCGGTGTCGGCGAGGCTGCTGTACCCGCTAACGCGCTGCGAGCAAATTCACCTTTAAATAAATGTGTCCAGCCCGTTTCAAGATTTAAACTGCTGTTCACATCCCAGCGCGTGGTTAATTCCAGTTGATGCCCAATAAAATCACCGCTTGTACCGTTTTTATTTTGCAAATTGCTACCCACCCACGCATCTCTGCTTTGCGCCAGCCAGTAAAAACGATGCGCTAATCCAGCTTGCACATTCGGCAATGGCGAAACACTCAAACGATAACCGGGGGTATTCAAGTTTCCACGCGAAAACGCGCCATAAATTCCGGTCGGTGCGTATTCAAATCGCCGTCCGCCATACAAGCTATCAAAACGCTGGTCTTTGGTGTCGTTAGGGTTTTTATCACCGCTGGCATAATCATATTCAGCTGAAAAACGCGGACTCCAAGGAATATCAAAGGTGTAACCTGCATCGAGATGTTGATACCATGCGGTGTGACTCCAAGTTACATTGGATGTTGTGCTGGCTTTGACCGTACCAAACTGCCCAATAGATTCGACTTGAAAATCAAATTGACCTTTCGCGGGTTTCAGAAAAAAACGTAAACCGGGGGTGAAATAACGACGATTGCGAGTGGCAATGGTGGGACTATCGCCTTCATCTAAATGATACAAATACAATTCGCCATTCATTTTGCCAACTAAATTAAAGCCTTCCAAAAACACACCGGAAAACCAAGTATGTCCGTCGGCTTTATCAAAATCTTGCACATTGTTCAGCAAATCTGCCGCCGAAGTCGGATAACGATTGATTGGCATTGTCACGAAAGCATTGACTTGCCAGTTATCATAATTAGTCACGCGCACTCGCAAACCGTCAAAAGCGTTAATCGTGTTACGAAAAGCATTTCTTGCCACTAATCGCCGGCTGCCGATATTTAAAGTTTGCCGACCCGCAATCACTTCCGCGCCTAAGCCGCTATAAAAAGCATTTTGATCTGCCCATGCAATATAGCCTTGCAGCATATCAGCGGTATTCACATGGGTGTTATTCAGCACTGAACCAGCATCCGAACCCCATTGCCGCGCGTCTAAAAATTCGCCACCAACGCGCCATTTATTGAATCGGGCTTCCATAAACACATCAATTTGCGTGGCAATTTGCTGATCGCCACCTTTGCCGCCTGCATTAAATCGACCGTCCATGTTTTCATAACGGGTGCGTTGTTCAACGGATAAAGACAGCCAATCGGGTAATTTCAAAGTGTCATGCAGATTCCAAACCGGTTTTTCATATTTGCCTGAGCCTGTTAGCGCGTCTGACATTTGGCTGGAAAAAGAAGAAACAGGCGGTCTGGTGTAGGATTTTTTTTCTTCCGCTGCACTTTGTTGAGACCCTATTATCATGCTACCCGCAATCAAACCTAGCACCGTCTGTGGTTTTAAAAGAAAGTATTTATTACTCATTATGTAGTCACCTTTAAATAGGGTGTGAAAAACACACTTAAAAAAACTTGGCTTGATTCTTGATATTAAAAATGCAAGTCTTATGCCATTCGCTATTCACAACAGTATATAGCGCAACAGCGGTTAAGACAACTTGCAAACTATGTAACACTGGCTACAACAATGTAAGAAAACTCACAAAGGATATTTAACATGCAATCAGAAATAGGCTTAATACAAAAACTTGGGATTAATCCTGCTGAAAATACTATTCCGGCGGTGATTAATGCACATGATTACAACGCAGGTTGCACTCTTGCCAAAACGTATGGGATTGAATTAGTGTTGCCTTTGCATCCTAGTTTGCCGATAGGTAGTCAGATTGAAGTTTCAATTTCTTCAAATGATATTGCGCTATCTCGTTATTATTTATCTGGAATTTCAATGCAGAATCAAATTAAAGGTCGAATTTGTACTTTAATTTTCAACAAATACAGTGTGTTAGTGCAAATTGATTGCGGCAGTATTTGGCTGGCAAATATCACTTTGAAAGCGTGTCGGGATATGGTTTTGCAAGAAGGCGATACTGTTTATTGTTTGGCGAAAACTCATGCGTTTTCTTATCGGCTGGATACAAAAAATAAATCTTCGCGCTTGTTATTGGAAATTGAAAAACGATGATTCAAATTAGAAATGCTGAAAAAAGCGATATTGAAACGTTGATAGAATTGTTAGCACAGTTGTTTCAAATTGAAATTGATTTTCAGGTGAATCCTGATAAACAACGCGCGGGTTTAGAATTATTACTCAATAGTAATAACGCGCAGATTTTTGTGGCGCAACATGATGACGGGCAGATTGTCGGCATGTGTTCGGTGCAGATTTTGATTTCGACAGCAGAAGGCGCGAAAGTCGGTTTTGTGGAAGATTTGATTGTGAGTTCTGCATGGCGCGGGCAGGGAATTGGCAAAAAGTTGTTGCAGCATTTGCAAAACTGGGCAAGCGCACAGGGTTTAAAACGTTTGCAGTTGTTGGCGGATAAAAATAATCAGGCGGCGTTAGATTTTTATGCACGGCAAGATTGGCAAATGACACAGTTAATTGCTTTGCGAAAATTGTAGAAAGATAGCTTGTTTGTTTTTTCGGCTGAAAATCTTGATTCAGACGTTAATATTCAAAAAAATGACGCATAAAAAATCTTGTAAATCCTAAAATCCTGTAAATTTTGATTCAGACAAATTTTTTCAAGACGACCAGTCGTCTTAAAAAAATATCAGACTATAAAAGAAAGCGCGGTAGGTTGGGGTGAGGAACGAACCCCAACATTTACGTTTAACCGATTGTTTTTGTTGGGGTTCGCAAGCTCACCCCAACCTACGGGCTGTTAAGTTTCCAACAGGGCGGTTTTATTTTGGAGGATGTAGTAGGGGAAGCACGAAACCCAGTAAAAGAGTTGATTTGAAAGCGGATGCTGGGTTACGCTTTTTTTACTTCGTAAAAACAGCTAACCCAGCTTACAAGACGTTTAGAATTAAATCATCAAATTCTTGTTGGGTCATTTTTTTGGTTTTCTGGAGCAGGTGGGAGTGGCGTAAGTTCAATCTTATCTTGAGTTATAGCCATTACATCCTTTTCGATGTAACTTTTGACGATAGAAAGCTTTTGTCGTTGTGCCCAAGCCTCAAGCTCATAAGACTTCTGACGATGAAATTCAGACTTAATCGTTAAAAGAATGTCTTGCCATTTTGCCAATATTTCGGCTTCAAGTTCATATAAAGCAATGGATGTAAGAGCTGCATTGCTGTACCTTTCGTTATATCTAAGCACTGTTCTAATTGTTGCAGATGCTGTTCCTAATGCAGTTACTGCTACTGCAATAAGTTTCCACCAAATTTCGTTAGCAGGTGGTGTATATGTAACAAAAGCTGGTGCCGCAACGCCTAATAGAATTGTAAGAATAGTGGAAAGCTGATGTGCTCTCCTCATTTGTTTTGCTTCTCGATCTAATTGTTCAGCTTTACCATGAATATCTTTCATAAGAGATTCAGATAGAAAGTTTGTATCTTCAAGCATGACGTTTTCTCCAATGTTGGCTATAGCATATAGTTAGACATCAAAAGTTCAAAGCAATACGCCATAAGGATGCTGAATATTCAAGTTTTATTTTCACACTTTTCAAAAGCATGAAAACGCTAACGAGTCTATCTCAGTCATAAAAAATAACAAAAGAAAATCAAACAGCTAAAACCTTGTGAAGATTTACAGTTTAGAACTAAAAGAAATGAAACTAATGCAGAAAAATAACGCGGCAAAATAGAATATTAAGCGCGTTTTTGGAGGAGTCAAACAGACAAACTATAGAGACGCAAGCAACACGCCTCTATAGTTTTTTTGGAACAGAATTTTAAGCAACCGCTTCTTCAGCCGCAGTTTTACCCACGATTGATTCGTCTTCTTGATCGATAATACCAAATTCCATCATTAACTCTTCCAACTCATCCATAGTGATAGGTGTTGGAATAATGAAGTTTTTGTTATCACGAATTTTAGTTGCCAATTGACGATATTCATCCGCTTGTTTTGCTTTTGGCTCGTATTCAATAACGGTCATACGACGGATTTCCGCACGTTGTACAACGTTATCGCGTGGCACAAAGTGAATCATGGTTGTGCCGATTTTTGCAGCCAGTGCAGAAATCAACTCATCTTCACGCGCAGTTTCACGAGAGTTACAAATCAAACCAGCCAAACGCACTGAACCTGAGTTTGCATATTTCACAATCCCTTTAGCAATGTTATTTGCAGCATACATCGCCATCATTTCGCCAGAACAAACAATGTAGATTTCTTGGGCTTTGTTTTCACGAATTGGCATCGCAAAACCACCACATACCACGTCGCCGAGTACGTCATAGAATACGAAGTCTAATTCTTCATCATACGCGCCTTCTTCTTCCAAAAAGTTAATCGCTGTGATAACACCACGACCTGCGCAACCTACTCCGGGCTCAGGGCCACCGGATTCTACACATTTGATGCCGCCGTAACCGACTTTTAATACATCTTCTAATTCTAAATCTTCCACACTTCCTGCTTCTGCTGCCAAACTCATAATTGTAGTTTGCGCTTTTGCATGAAGAATTAATCGCGTAGAGTCGGCTTTAGGGTCGCAGCCCACGATCATGACTTTGTTACCTAATTCCGCTAATGCAGAAACTAGGTTTTGGGTAGTCGTAGACTTACCGATCCCACCTTTACCGTATATTGCACATTGACGTAATGCCATGTTGTCTCTCCTTAAGAGTTTATGTCCTAACACAGATTAAGACTGCTTAAGGTAATGCACAGCCCGTGCCAAGTTGCTTAAAACCGCTGTTTCATTGAGCTGAGCGAACATTTGCAGGCGATATTGTTACGTTTGCATAGTGAGGTAACAAACAATCCGTAGATTTTTTGTAAGGTTTTGTTGTTTTGTAGGGTCGGTTAGCTTTTCTACACGACAAACATATTCAATTTATATGATTGTGTGTAGGATGAAAAACTATTCTTCTTCTCATAAACACGCTGCAAAGCTGTATAAACCTGAGATGTTGCATTGCATCCTATATATAACGTAGGATAAATTACCTCACTTTTATAATGGCTTGTTTTTTGCTATCTCTTATAAATTATTGTTTAAATTATGGAGTTACTATGTCTTCCGATGTCTTCTCTGAAATATTCGCAGGTCTTTATGATAATACTGTCGTTCCGTATTTAGGTGCGGGCGTATTGTTTGATGTGAAAAATAAAGCCACCGGCGCGAAAATCCCCGCTGATAGCGAAAGCCTGATTTTAGCCATGAATAAAGGGCAACCGATGGCTCCTAAATTAATGTACGAATTTCCACGCGCGGCAATGAATCAAGAACTGAAAAAAGGGCGCAATTTTGTAAATCAGTTTTTAACCGAAGTGTATGATAAACAACAATGGACGCGCGGCGTTGTGCATGATTGGTTAGCCGAATGGAAACCCGATTATATTATTGATATTAACCGCGACAGCCAATTGCAAGATACTTATGCGGATGAAGAACATACTTTGATTGTTGGCATGGCGCGAATCACTGCCAGTCATTTCCGTTTTAAAATCTATCATTATGACCGCAGCCAGTATTTTGAAATTACGCAAGAACAAATGGATCGCAACGTGCCGATTTTATTTAAACCGATGGGCACGGCAAAACCTGAACCGAATTATGTTGCCTCCGATGCCGATTATGTGGATTACATTACGGAACTGATGGGAGGTTTTGCAATTCCAGATTATTTGAAAGAATATCGGCAAGGGAAAAAATATTTGTTGCTGGGGATGAGTTTAAATCGCGATTCCGAGCGGATGGTGTTAAGCGACATTATGTATGGTGCGGCAGAACCGAAAGGTTGGTATTTAACTAAAACGCCAACCGACAAAGAAGTGCGTTTTTGCAAACGTTTAGGGCTGGAAATTGTGCCTGCGGATGTGATTGATTTTCTGGAAGTCGCTGGTTTGCAATACGCTAAAGCCAGTTAATTTTTTTATTCAACTGAAAAAAGTGTCACAAGCTGTGACACTTTTTCACAGCATTTTAGTGTGCTGCCTCATCAAAACGGGCTTAATTTTATGACGCTAATTGATCCTGATACCGTATTAAAAACTGATAATTCGCAAATCGACAGCTCTCATGCCGAATTTACCCAGCTGCTTAACCAAATGTCCGCCGCGAATAATCTTGAGTTTGCCAAATTGTTTGCGGAATTATTAACCCACACTGAGCAACATTTTCAAGAAGAAAACCGCTTAATGGAACAATCTGGTTTTCCTGCACAAACCGAACATAAAGCCGAGCATCAGCGGATTTTGGGTGAATTAACCCAGTTTAAAAAACGGCTGGATAAAGGTTTAGTCGCGTTTGCTAGGGCTTACGCCACAGAAAAATTACCTGCGTGGTTTACTTTGCATTTGAGCACTGCCGATAGTGCGTTGGTAGAACATTTAATTCGTGCTTTGAAGTCAAAGGATTCTGTCACCTAAATCCTTTATAAATATGCTTCTGTAGGCGAATGAATTTTCCATTACCCATCGGAAAATCCAGATTTGAGCGCGAAAAAAGAAAAGCTATCTTTTGAAATTTGCAACAGGAATTAAACATGACTGAAACAGCAGTGTATGGAATTGGCGATGCCACATTTCAAGCGGCAGGGGGTGAAACTGGCGTAAAAGCCTTGGTGGAAGAGTTTTATCTGCAAATGTCCACGCTAGACTCTGCAAAAACTATTCGAGCTATGCACGGCGATGATTTAACCGTGACAAAAGATAAATTATTCCGTTTTTTATGCGGCTGGATGGGCGGTGCAAAGTTGTATCAAGAAAAGTACGGCACAATCGCCATTCCGCTGGCGCATAACCATTTAGATATTGGCACAGAAGAAGTGGATGCGTGGTTGGAATGTATGCAGAAGGCGTTGCAAAAACAAAACTATCCTGAAGACTTGCAACAGTATTTATTGAAACGATTGGCGATTCCTGCTGGTTTATGTCAAACCCGCCATTCATAAAAAGTGTCACATGTTGTGACACTTTTAACAGCTGAGTTGTTACATTTGTGACTGCAAATAATTTTGAATCCCGATTTTTTCAATCAATTCTAATTGCGTTTCCAGCCAATCAATATGTTCCTCTTCACTTTCCAAAATATCAGAAAACAAATCGCGGGTGACAAAATCCTTCACGCTTTCACAATACACAATACCTTCGCGTAACAACGGCACGGCAATATGTTCGAGTTTTAAATCACAGGTCAGCATTTCCAACGTGTGTTCACCAATCATAATCTTGCCAATGCTTTGCACATTTGGCAGACCTTCTAAAAACAAAATTCGCTCAATAATTTTATCGGCGTGTTTCATTTCATCAATGGATTCGTGATATTCCTTTTCATTGAGTTTATGCAGCCCCCAATTTTTATACATGCGGGCATGAAGAAAATATTGGTTGATTGCAGTCAGTTCGTTTTCTAACGCTTTATTCAGATATTCAATAACTTTGCTATCGCCTTTCATAATGTTGCCTCGTTGTTAATGGGTCGCTATTGCCATCATATGATAAATGGCAGATTGTTGCGTGCGTTGTTTCAGTAGTTCTTTCACTTCACCATTGCATTTACCACAATCTTTTCCTATGCCAAAACAATGTGTGAGCTGGCGGCGTGTGCACATGCCGTTATCAATTGCAGTGTGAAGTTGTTTATCGGTTACGGCTTTACAGACACAAATATACATCACAATTCCTGATGGGTTTGAAAAAATAAAAAGGGTTATTTTTGCTTTAAATAAGAATAATTATCATTTGCTGTGAATTTAGTGTCAATAACTTTAGGCAGTTTTTACAAAATTTCGTGCGCTTGCTTTTGCAACTCTTTTGTTTTTCAGATTGACAGGGGGGTTATGCCACATCATAAAACCATTCTAAAAGCTCTTCGCCTCCCCATGTTTCAGCTTCAGGTGGGATTTTTTCTGCGGTTTTGTATAGCGTCATTTGTCCGGTTTTTGGCGAGTTGACTAATAAACTTTCGGCATATTCCAGCGAGCAGCCTTGTTGACCGGAGGCATTCATCAGCCATTGCGCTGCCATTGCAATCGCGTCTTGTCGGGTTTCACCAAAACCAAACACAGCATAATTATGTTGTACATATAAAACGGTCATTTTTGACTCCAAGCGGTGATGTTTTTTTAAGTTATCAAGTGGAAATTTCAGTCGATAATAGAATCTGATGTGGCAAGCAAAGCTTGCACTCCAAAATTTTTTTAAGCTTTTATTGAGCTAGTTAATTCGTAAAATGCATAAACCTCATCTAATTTGAGAAACGTAGTTTTTTGTTGAACCGTAGAGACGCAATATTTTGCGTCTCTACACGTTTACATAGCATCTAACCATTTTAAAAAACTATGTGTTTCTGAATGGATGCGGTTTAGACGCAAAATTTTGAATTTTTACAGCAAAAATTAGTTTTCAGTTTCATAACAATTCAAATAATCCGCACAAAATTCGCAAGATGGCACACGACATAAATACACACCTTGGGTTTCGCACAATTGTTTATACAGAAATTTTTTCCATTTCATGTCGTGCACATTTTTTGCAGCGAGCTCAGGAAAGTTGTATTGCAATAAGGCGGTCAACTGCGGACGCGACCATAAACCTAAATCGTGCCAGAGATGATCTTCACCTAAACAGCCTGCCACTAAGATGGCAATAATCCAATCCACATCATTAATTTGCGGATTGCTAGAGTCTTTCAGCACATTAATTAAATCTTGCCGCTCTGCCATGCGGCTGAAATCGAGTTGTTTGCCAGACGCAGCTTGGGTTGGCAATGAATAATCAGGAAAGTAAGTTTGATTTAACGCGCTAAAGTCAGCCGATTCCAAACCTAAATAAGCGGGCAACACGCCACTGCCTGCACACCAACTTGCCACCATGCACGCCAACCATTCTTGATTGGGTGTGTGTGCAGGTTTTGGCAGCAGTGTGGAATAAATATGCTCTTTGTTAGGTTGTAGTGTCATCATTGCACCTTAAAAAAAACCTGTCAGGTTTTAAAAACCTAACAGGTTTGCCTTGTTAATACTCGACCAAAATATCTTCGTCGCGCACAATCATCTGACATGCCAACCGCCAAGTGGACGGCAAATCATCAACAATCATTTGCTCCATTTCCTCTTTAGTCAGTTTGCCGATTTCAACCAGTACGGCTTTTTCTTTTTCAGTCAATGGGCCGCCCATGCGCTCCAATTTTTTGTCTGTGCTGCTGACTTTAATCACGCAAGAACCGCATTCACCGTCTTCGCATTGAAAATTCACTGGAATTTTGTTTTCGCGAGCGAGTTTTAAAACGGTTTCTGTATGACTGCCTGCAACCGCATAAACGGTTTTGTCTCGATATTCTGGGCTAGAAAAAGTAACTAACGCCATGATGACTCCTTTATGAATGTATAAGTTGTTAAATTAGACGGGTTTAACTGAAATTTTGCCGCCCAAAACCTGCGCCTGACACGCGAGACGGTTATGTTTGCCCGCCATGTTTTCGCGTAAAATTTTATCTTCCAGCACAGAAGGTTCGGTTAAATTATTCCAGCCTTCCGTGACTTTCATAATGCAAGTCCCACAATCACCTTCACGGCAACCATAAGTGATTGCAGAGCCGACTTTTTCAGAAATTTCAATAATCCGTGTGCCAGCAGGTGCTGAAACGGTGACATTGATGTCTTCAAAGGTAATTGATGCTTTCGCCATTGTTATTCTCCTGATGTGTTTTAAAAATTGTAATAACTCTCACGACTGCCAGTCCTTTAAGGACTGGCAGTCGTTATGCGTTATTAACCTAAATCAGCCAAATCAATCACTTTTGCAGTTCGTAAACCCAAAAGCTCTTTCGCCAATTCACGTCCAAATTCACGACACAAACAAATTTCTTCATCGGTCGGAATCAGTTTGATGCGAATACCGGGAATCGGCACTCGCAATTTGAGACCGCGCAAGCGATCTTCAACCATTTTCACGCCTTCACCCGTCCAACCATACGAGCCAAACACCCCGCCGAGTTTGCTTTTCAGATTCACCACCGCCAGCGAGGACAATAAATCCCAAATCGGTTTTACCGCGTCACCATTAATGGTCGGCGTACCAAACACCAAGCCGTCCGCGCCTTCAATCAAATCCACAAACGGCGCGATTTCACCGCCTTCCAAGTCATACAAAGACACCCGCACTTTTTCTACCATCATCGCGCCTTCATAAATCGCCTCCGCCATCCGCCGCGTATTGCCATACGAACTGATGTAAAAAATCAGCAAGGTTTTTTCGTCCGCACTAATTTCACTTTCCAACGCAGAACGCGATAATTCTCGATACCGCTGCACATAACGCTGCGGTTGGTCGCGTAGCAACGGGCCATGCGCCGGCAAAATTTGTTGAAAAGGCGATAACGGCTCAATCAATTCCAGCGCGTTGTTCACATACGATTTGAACGGACGCATGATGTGGGCGTAGTAATATTCAAACGAAAATCGAAAATCGCCGACTTCATCATTAAACAGCCGTGTATCGCAAAAATGACAGCCAAACACGTCACCGGAAAACAAGATTTTTTCTTCAATTAAATGCGTGCATTGCGTGTCCGGCCAATGCAAATAAGGGGTGTGTAAGAAACTCAAGGTTCTGTCGCCCAGCGAAATGGTGTCGCCAGTCAGCACGGTGGTAAATGCCAATTCATCCTGTTTTAACAACGCTTTCAGCATGGATTGGGCTTTTTGTGAAATATAAAGCCGCGCTTGCGGCGCACGGCGCATCAGTTCGGGCAACGCGCCGCTGTGATCCGGTTCTAAATGATTCAGCACGATGACTTTGATTTCATCGTAATTAGCGACGGATTCTAAGCGGGCGAAAAAATCGCTGGAAAAACTTTCTTTCACCGTATCAATCACCGCTACGCCTTCGCTGCCGCGTACTAAATAGGAGTTGTAGCTGGTGCCGTTGGCAGTTTTCAAAATAATATCGAATGTGCGCAAATTCGGGTCTAACGCGCCTATCCAATGCACACGCTCCGAGAGAGCGACCGCTTGGGGAATTCCCTCTGAATTGGATAGGACAGCTTTACTCATGGCGGCAAGCTCCTGATTTTTCTGATTTTTGACAGGTTTCTAAATCTGCTGCGGTTTTCAGAACGGTTAAACCTAGCCACGCTTCCACTTGTTCGGCATCAAAGCCAGCGCGATAGTCATCACCGACTTGCATCAGCGGACGGCGGATTAATAGCGGCGTTTCTAGCATTAAAGCGAGTGCTTGATTTTCATCGAGTTTTTCCGGTTCGATTTCACCATATTTAATCGCAGGCGCACTGTAGTTAAACCAGTCGCGCACCGCTAAATCACCAAAAAAGGGGCGCAAGGTTTCAACTGTCCAAGGCTGTTCCAACACACTTTTTGCGATAACCGTATGCCCTGCTTCAGTCAACAGCTTTTTTTGCCGCGTGTTATTTGCACAGCCTGGTTTTTCGTAAAAAATCACGGTTGCCATGTTAGTGCGCCTGTAGTTCTGCCATTGCCGCTGCCATTTTTTCGGGCGGAATGCCGGTGAGTGAGCCGGGTGGGTTAATGGCTTCGCCAAAGGAATTCAGAATCGCGCCTTCAATCGGGCAAATGCTGGCGCATTGAAAATCCGCAAACGCGCCTTCACATTCAGTACATTTTTTGGGATCAACCATAAAATGCGGTTTGGTTTCGTAAATCGCGTTGCTGGGGCAAACCGGTAAACAGGCGTGACAATTGACGCAAGATTCAATGATTTTTACTGCCATGATATAAACCTCAGTTTCTCGTTCCCACGCGCTGCGTGGGAATGCAGTTCAGGCGTGCTACGCCGTATTCACACCGCAGCGCGGTGTTAAGGTGTTCCCACGCAGCGCGTGGGAACAAGCAAACAAGCAACCTACGAAATTACGCGCTGGCTCTCAACTGTTCTGTATCTAATTTCCCCGCTTTCGCCATTTCCAGATACACCACCATCACCGCCTCTTCAATGTTTTCCATCGCGTGTTCGCCATTCGGCATAATCCCCGCTTGTTCCAACATTTCCCAAGGCTCGTAACCGACTTTAGAACACAGCACCGCTTCGCAGCCTGCTAAAGAGCGAATCGTAGTTTGCAAGGTAGACTCGGTTTCTCCGCAACTCACATCACCGCCACAATATTGGTCAGCTTTGCGATGACTGATAAAACGCACGCCTTCCGGTGAAGCTTCATAAATCAAAAACTCTTTCGCATGACCAAAATGCACATTGATGACACCTTGTCCGCTAGTCGCAACCGCCATTAGCACCGGACGAGTTCGTAGAGACGCAAAATTTTGCGTCTCTACTTTGCGGGCTTTTTCCAAACGTTTGCTATCCATTTCTTCTTGAATTGCCGCGTGAATCACTTTGCGTTTTTCCATTGCTGCTTGATAATCAATTTCCATATCTTCGATTTTGTCCATCGTGAACTCATCGCCGCGATCTTCACCTAACATGCCAACTGCATCTGCACGACATTGACGGCAATGGCGCATCATGTTCATATCGCCAGAGCAACTGTCTTGTAAATCTTGCAATTCATCCGGTGTAGGGCCGCGCTGCCCCATTACGCCATAGAATGTGCCGTGTTCCGCTTCTGCAATGAGCGGCATCACGTTGTGTAAAAACGCACCTTTGGATTTCACAACCCGACTGACTTCGGCTAAATGTTCGTCATTAATGCCCGGAATCATCACCGAATTGACTTTCACCAAAATCCCTTTTGCAATCAACATTTCCAAGCCTTTTTGTTGTTGCTCAATCAGAATTTTCGCGCCCTTCACGCCTTTGATGCGGCGATTGTTCCAGAAAATCCAAGGATAAATTTTCGCGCCGATTTCAGGGTCAACGCAGTTAATGGTGATGGTGACGTGATCAATATTGTGTTTTGACAATTCTTCTACCGAATCAGGTAAAGCTAAGCCGTTAGTCGAAACGCATAGTTTGATGTCGGGAGCTTCCTCGCTTAAACGGCGGAAAGTTTCAAAGGTTTTTTCAGGATTTGCTAACGGGTCGCCAGGGCCTGCGATGCCTAACACCGTCATTTGTGGAATATTTGCCGCAACCGCCATCGTTTTTTTAACAGCTTGATCCGGCGTTAACACCTCGGATACCACGCCAGGGCGCGATTCATTGGCGCAGTCGTATTTGCGATTGCAATAATGACACTGGATGTTACAAGCCGGCGCGACCGCAACGTGCATTCGCGCGAAATAGTGATGAGCGTCTTCAGAATAACAAGGATGATTTTGCACTTTTTCACGAATAGAATCGGGCAAGCTATCCATTTGGCTGTCTGTTGTGCCACAAGAACTGGCAGAACAGCCGCTTTTCGCTGCGGGAGCGTCGTTTAATACGGGTAATTGCATTGGGATGACCTCGTTGATGTGAGCTTTACAGACAATAAAGCACAAGCCATGCCAAAAAAAATCACAATCAAGATATTGATTTTAAAAGAAAAAGTTTGATTTACTATCAATTGTCGTAAAGACAACAAGATTAAAAGAGCTGCATTGTTAATAACCCAACAAAATTAATTGCGCATTATCATAAATAATTTAGGCTGATAACATAAACGTAGGGTGGGCACGCTTTTTTGCCCACCAGCAGCAAAAATCCTGAAGTTTATTAATTTATTCAAATAAATCAGTGGATAAAAAGATTTTTTTAAGCTATAAACTATTTTAACAACGCTAACAGTGGGCAAAAAAGCGTGTTTACCTACCGTATATCATCCTAATAAATAACAGCTATCGTAAAGTTAATATGAATCCATCTACAAAAATCATTGTTTTTTCCAATCACAAAGGCGGCTGCGGCAAAACCTCCAGCATCGTGAATTTAGCCGGCGAATTAGGGCGGCTTGGTTACAAAATCTTAGTGGTTGATTTAGACGCGCAAGCCAATGCCAGCCTGCATATCGGCAAATTGCATCCTAGCGAAGTGAAAACCACAGCGGCGGATTTGTTATTAAGCAAAGAAAATTTACTCAGCCAAGCGATTCACGAAGACACTTATTTTGAAAACGTGCATCTGATTTATGGCGATTTATCGTTGAATGCTGCCGAAGATAAATTGAAAGACATCGCGCCGCGTCCGAATGAAGAATTGGAATATAAATTACGCCCGCTGCAAGGTTTGTACGACGTGATTTTGATTGATACTCCACCGAGTTTGCGCGGTTTGACTTTTAATGCGCTTGCCGCCGCCACGCATTTAGTGATTCCAATTGAGTCCGGCTCGCAATATGGCATGTATGGAGTGGCGGATTTGTTGGCAATCGTGCATCGTTTTCAAGAAACCATTAATCCTAAGTTGAATGTGTTGGGCGTGTTATTGATTCGCCATGACAACCGCTTGACGGTGTGCAAATTGATTGAAGCGATTGCCGCGCAACAAGTCGGTAAATTATTGCCGCTACGGATTTCCACCAGCACCAAAGTCAACCAAGCCGCGATGTTACACAAAACCGTGTATGGCTTAGATCCCGCGTCGCGAGTCGGGCGCGAATTTAAAGATCTCGCTCACTATATTGCAGAAGAATTAGGTTTAGAAGGCAAAAACGATGGCAAATAATCTGAAACAACAATTAGCTGCCAAATTGCAGGAAAACACCCAACAGCATAATAACGCGCTGCGCACCATTGATTTTTTTGAGCGGCGGGTGTTAAAAGAACTGGAAATCAACAGTATTTCTGCCAATCCTTATCAACCGCGTTTTGAACCTGAAAAACAAGCGATTGCCTCGTTAGCCGAATCCATTGCGCAACACGGTTTGATTCAGCCAATTTTAGTGCGGCAAATTGACAACACTTATCAATTGATTGCGGGCGAGCGGCGATTATTGGCGTGTAAACAATTAGGGCGCGAGCGGATTGAGGCGATTATTTGCAACGAAACCGATGAGCAAACGGCGTTGTTGGCGTTGGAAGAAAATTTGGAACGCGAAGATATTAGCGATTACGAAATTTTTCAGGCGATTAAACAAATTGAACATCAATTTAAAAATAAAACCCATTTAGCCAGCACGATTAAAGTGGCGCGACAAGATTTGTATCGGTTTTTGGCGTTTGAACAATTGCCAGAAATCGTGTTGCTGAAATTAAAAACTGCGCCGAAATTGCTTTCCAGAACGACGGCAAACGAGCTAAAACAATTTTTTCAAACCTTAAATCCTGAGCAGCAACAGCGTTATCCTGATGTGTTGGTGAATGCTTTAGCGCAAATGGAACAAGGGCAACTGAATCAAAGTAATTTAAAAAATTATTTGCAAAATCAATTGTTTTCGGCAACCCCAACTGAAAAATCTCCCGTCGATATTCAAACCAAACATTTAAAAACATTGGGGAAAGTTCAGGGAAAATTTACCCGCCAGCAGCATAAAGTTTCCATTCAAATTCAACATTTGAATCAAGAGCAAGACGAACATTTGTTTAACTTAGTCGCAGATTTTTTGCATTCGGTCAGTCAAAATTAAATTCCTCTCGCAGTTTGAGAATCATCAGACGTTTTAACGATAAAAGGATTCTTTTATGAATATCAAATTAGCAACAACGACTTTATGGCTGTCATTATTAGGCGTAACGCCACACGCTTTTGCGCACGATTGGTATGTAATACCCGCTGGCGCAATGGGCTGTGGCGATTGTCATGTCAATCCAGGCGGTGGCGGAGTGGTGAAAGACGGCGTTCTTAACGCTGCGCATAAGTATCCGGGCGATCCCATCAAAGGTTTGTATGCGTTTTTACATACTGATATTGCGCCTTTGTTAAAACCTATTAATAATCAATGGGATGTGACAGTAGGCGAATTGGGATTGGCGATTCCTTTCAGAGTGGACGATTTTAATCGAGATACTTTCACCATTAAAGGCACTTTTTCACCTGTGGTAACTAACACAACGATTTCGGCATTATCTACAAATGCTGGATTGCCTAGCAGAAATTTAAAGTGGACTCCGACAGCGGCGCAGGCGAATTTAACATACACGTTAAGTGCTTATGTGCAAGAAAACAGCCTGGGGCGTTCTCTGAAATCGAACAAAGTTTCGGTGACAATTCATGTTTGGCCAGCCCGCACCAGCGCGACTAAAAATGTGCAGCAATTTGCTTTGCAAGATGCAAAATGGGCGGTTAATACTTTGACTTTATCAGGCTTAATGACGTTTAAACCCACAGTGACGGCGGCGCAACGCACGGCTTCTTTGAGTGCTTTGAGTATGAGTTTAAAAAGTAATTTAGGCAAAGTGATGGAAGGGGGCGCGGCGGTGAAGCTTGCTCCGAATAAGTTGGGCGTGTGGACGCAAACTTTTATTGTCACCGATGCGCAAGTGCCTTGTGTGATTAAGGCGAGTTATGAAGGTTTGAATGCGATGCGTACTGTTAAATTAGCTCCGAGTGCGACTTGTTTGAAATAGTTTTGAAAGGGTAGAGAGGCAGTTTTGTGTCTTTGCCTTTTTTTGTCTGAATCAGGATTGGCAGGATTTTAGGATTTTCTTGATTTTGCGGCATCCTGTTCATCCTTTAATCCTGTAAATCTTGATTCAGACAACGAAATTTTTAAATACGACCAGTCGTCTTGAAATTTTTTGCACAACTTATAAGCAAATCGCTTGTATAACATCCATTTTTAAACAATAGAAATGAATATAAACCTGATCTAATTTGAGAAACGTAGTTTTTTGTTGAACCGTAGAGACGCAATATTTTGCGTCTCTACACGTTTACATAGCAT
>ERZ1034361.951-NODE-951-length-16845-cov-3.894382_pt1 | contig 16845 bp, 14 predicted proteins | sample MGYA00520617_ERZ1034361 | MGnify/ENA primary metagenome ERZ1034361 (study PRJEB33736, sample SAMEA104284507) | Azolla filiculoides | biome: Urban; feature: Water surface; material: Ditch water | place: Netherlands | collected 2015-10-28 | depth 0-0.1 m ... | reverse complement strand
TGCATTTGCAAACATCGCCTCGGGAACCAGCTCGGCTGTGATCACAATTGCAAATCCAATTGCAGCAAATTTTGGAAAATTCACCGGCACATTCACTGCAGGATTTTCCACTGGCGCGGCGTCTGCAACGGGTACGGTTACTGCAACCTCTACGACAGCCAGCACCAACGTGACGGATTTGGCAGTCAATGGCGTTGTAGCCGCTACATCAACCTCCACTAATTCTGGAACTACAGTTGCCGCTTCCACAGTTTATGGAACTGTCACCCTAAACTCCAATACCACTTTTACAGTTAAACCTGGTGCCAAAGCATACGCAACAGCTGATGCTGCCGCCACAGATCCAACTTACGCCAACTTCACAGCACTTGGCTTTAAAGCTGAAACCATCAATCCTAAAAACATTGGTCGTTTGAACTTCCAAGTGGGCCCTGCTGCCAACCAACTCATTTCCATTGACTTGGCTGACTTTGGCAAGAATGGTGACATCACAGGTCCTATCACCAGCGACCGTGCGCCTACCAATTTGCTCACAGTTAACTCAGCCAATGACGTGATCATGAACGTGAACAAATCACTGGACCGTATTGCGGCCACACGCGCCACCATGGGTGCGGTGATGAACCGTTTGGAACACGTGATGGACAACTTGACCAACGTGGTCATGAACTCTGAAGCATCACGCAGTCAAATTGAAGATGCAGATTACGCACAGGCCTCTACCGAGTTGGCCCGTACGCAAATCATGCAGCAAGCAGCGACAGCTGTGTTGGCACAAGCCAATACGTCGCAGCAATCAGTGCTCAAGCTGTTGCAGGGCTAATCCCTTCTTTGAGTTAGCGGAAACGCTAGCGCCTGAAGTCCTCTGGGGCTACAAGCGCTGGCTTTCGCATGCGCGCAGCCTTCTGCGCGCTGTCGGTAAATTGACAAAATCCTTCTATTATTTAGACGTTAAGTATTCAATTTAACATGGCACGGCCATTGCTACTACTCATGCATTCCTATGCACATGAGGCACCAGAAAGCAATGAGCTCTTTACATACCGCGCAACAAGTTCTGTGGCTGGACCCGATCCAGCCTCTCGACGCGCCTGAGCACGCCCAGTTAACCGACGCGGGTTTGGCAATCCGCTGCATTAACACGCTTGACGAACTTCAATCGGCTTTAAGCCATGGCCAAACCCTGGCCCTGGTCATTCGGCACGACACCACCTTAGATTTGCTCAAGAGCTGCCAAACGCTGATGTTGCGTGCTGGCGTTTCTGTGCCCATGGTCTGCCGCGTAGACCGTCGCCAATTAGAACTGGCCGTGCAAGCCATGCGTCAAGGCGCTGCGCACGTGTTGGCCACCGACGATTGGTCTGCGGGTTCATGGCAAATGGCGCATCAAGCCATTCAGGCTTTGCGTTTGTCTTCTTCTGCCGCCTCGATGGTTGCACGCATGGCGCCTCCTACAGAAGTGGTTGCAGCGGCTACACCCCAAAAGAGTGTGGTGTACGTGGACCCTGCCAGCCGTCACTTATTGGCCTTGGCCCAACGCGTGGCACAAGCCAACGTGACGGCCCTCATCGAAGGCCCCACAGGTGCTGGTAAAGAAATTTTGGCGCGTGTGTTGCACGAGTCTTCTAAACGCGCACGTGGCCCCTTCGTTGGTTTGAACTGTGCAGCCTTGCCAGAGCAACTGATTGACGACATGTTGTTCGGCCACGAAAAAGGCGCGTTCACTGGCGCACAAAAAGAATTCAAGGGTTTGTTTGAACAAGCCCAAGGCGGCACTTTGTTTTTGGATGAAATTGGTGAGATGCCTTTGCACTTGCAAGCCAAGTTGCTGCGCGTGTTGCAAGAGCGTTTGCTCACACGTTTGGGTTCTGAGCGCCAAGTGGCTTTGGATGTGCGCGTGATTGCCGCCACCAACAAAGACCTGCGCGTGGCCATTGCCGAGCGCCAGTTCCGTGAAGATTTGTATTTCCGCATCAGCACCTTCAAACTGCGCGTGCCACCCTTGCGCGAGCGCCAAGGCGACATCTTGCCTTTGGTGGCCAGCTTGTTGTTGCGCCATGCACCCAATGCACAAGAGTTCACCTTGAGTGACGAAGCACAAGCGCAGCTCTTGGCCTATCCATGGCCAGGCAATGTGCGCGAACTAGAAAACGTGGTGCAACGCGCTGTGGTGCTGTGCGCCGACCAGCACATTGAAGCGCATCACTTGATGTTTGACGATGCCGCCGACATGCAGTTGCACTTGGCACAAGAGTTGGTGGCAACACCTGTTGCACCGCCTGCCCCTGTGGCCAGCTTCCACATGCCCACCGAGGCTTTGCGCTACCCCGACACCAGCGCCACAGAAGACAGCGCGGTCATTGCCTCCAATTTGCAAGAGGCTGTCAAAACCAGCGAGCACCAAATGATTTTGGCTGCCATTCAAACCACCGAGAGCCGCATGGAAGCGGCTGCCAAGTTGGGCATCAGCCCACGCACCTTGCGCTACAAGCTGGCCAAGTTGAAGGCTGAAAACGGCACCATGGCCTGGGCCGCTTAAGGGGAACACACATGATCGACAAAATCAATTCACAAAGCAACATTCAATCGATGTTGCAAACCCTGCGCTCTTATCAGTCTCAAGCCGCTGGCGGCATGGACGACGATGGCAACAAGGTGGGCGGGCTCCATGGTTTGAGCGGTTCGCAAAGTACACACGGCCCTTCTGGCTTTGGCGACTTGGTGCGCCAAACGGTTGAGAAGGTCAACACGGCGCAAATGGATGCCACCAAGATTGCGGCCTCGTACGAGCGCGGCGATGGCGTGCCACTGACCGATGTGGTGCTGAGCATGCAGAAATCGTCATTGAGTTTTGAAGCCACTTTGCAGGTGCGCAACAAAGTGCTCAAGGCCTACGAAGACATTTTGAACATGCCGGTTTAAGGCGAATTTAAAGATACGACAGAGAGATTCCCAACATGGCCACTACATTAGCTCCCTTTCAGCCCGGACTCGCCTCCGCGGGCTCGAGCAGCACCGCGCTTGCCACCACCGGCAGCAGCAACGCCAACGCGGGCGGTGCTTTGGCAACCTTCACGCCGGGCATGGACATTCACAACAGCCAAGGCAATGGCGGCGCAGTGGCTTCAGGCCCTTTGGCAGGTGTGCAGCAGATGATGCAGCAACCAGGTGTCAAAAAAGCCATGCCCCTCATCTTGATGGGTTTGGCTGTGCTGCTGTTTGCCCTTTTGTATGCATGGATCAACATGCCCAACTACCGCCCTCTCATGGTCAACATGAGCGAGGCCGATCAGCAAACGGCCATGGAAGCTTTGAAGGCCAGCGAATTCAAGCCCGTGATGGACCCCGCCTCGGGCCAGATCACCGTGCCTTCTAACAAGTACCACGAAGCGCGTATTTTCTTGGCCTCTAAAGGCATTCCCAAAACTGGCAACTTGGGCATGGAGTCTTTGAAAGACCAATCGGCCATGACCACCAGCCAGTTCATGGAGCAAGTGCGTTACACCTCGGCCATGGAGCAAGAGTTGGCGCGCACCATCATGCAAATTGACAGCATTCAACAAGCGCGTGTGCACTTGGCCATGCCCAAGCAGTCGGTGTTTGTGCGTGACCGCACGCCGCCCAAAGCGTCGGTCATCATCACGCCTTACGCAGGCCGCTCTGTGTCGCCCAACCAGGTTCAAGCCTTGGTGCATTTGGTGGCCTCTAGCGTGCCCCTCATGACGCCCGACAACGTGGCCGTGGTAGACAACCAAGGCAAGTTGATCACCGACTCCAGCACTGCAGCAGCCTTGGGCCTGACCTCGGCACAAAGCACGCACAAACAAAAAATGGAAGATGTGTATCGCCAACGCGTGATGCAAATCTTGTCACCCATTGTGGGTGACAACAATGTTCGCTCGCAAGTGAACATGGCCATGGACTTTACGCAAACCGAAGTCACCACCGAAGACTTTGACACCCGCGAAAAAGGTCCCAAAACACGATCAGAAGCGGTCAGTGAAGACAAGAACTCTGCGCAAGAAGCGGCAGGCGTACCGGGCACCTTGTCCAACACGCCACCGCCTGCGCCGTCGGCCACCACCAACTCAGCAGCTGCTACGGCAGCAGGTGCCGGCGGCGGTGCCAGCAGCACCACCGCTCGCAGCACACGCAACTACGAACTCGACCGCTCGGTGCGCCATGTCAAAAATGCCACAGGGACCGTGGACCGCCTGAGCGTGGCGGTGCTGATCAATGAGCGCGCGCCAACACCAGGCGCCAAAGATGACAAAGGCGTGGCAGGTCCCTCGACACCCAACCCCTATACCGAAGAAGAAATTACCCGCATGCAAGACTTGGTGCGAGGTGTGGTGGGTTACGACGAAAAACGCGGCGACGTGGTCACTGTGGTGCAAGCCAAGTTTGAACCCGAAGCGGTGTACGACCTCAGCATTCCTTGGTACAAAGACGAATCTTTGCAAACCTACATCAAGAGTGGTTTGCTGGGCGTGATGTTCTTGGCCTTCCTCATGATGGTGATCCGTCCTGCTGTGCTGCGCATGTTGGGCTTGCTCAAAACGCCAGCCGAGTTGGAAGCCGAAGCCGCTGCGGCGGAAGCTGCGGCAGCGGCAGCCAAGGTTGCACTGTCCGATGGCGAGTTGTCACCCGAAGACATGAACGCCATTCAGTTGGGCGAGGGCGAAACTTTGGAAGACATCAAGGCCAAGCTCAAGCCCAAGAAATCAAGCATCTCCATGGAGATGTTGGACACGGCCAACACGTACGACGACAAGGTGGCTTTGGTGCGCATGATTGTGGCGGAAGACACCTCGCGTGTGGCCAGCGTGCTGAAGAAGATGATCAAAGTAGCCTAAGGAATTACCATGGCAGAAAAAGAAATTCAACTCTCGGCTGCAGAAGCCGAAGCCGCAGAAAAACTGCGCGCCGAGATGTCCAACATCAGTGGCGCACAACGCGCCGCCGTCTTGATGTTGTTGCTGGGTGAACAGCAAGCGTCCGAGATCATCAAGTTTTTGAATCCAGGTGAAGTGCAAGCATTGGGCGGCGCCATGGTGGCCGTGTCTGATGTGTCGCAAGAAGCCGTGAACGAAATCTTGGACGACTTTGTGTCCACCATCAAGAAACAATCGAGCTTGGGCTTGGGCACCACCGACTATGTGGAAAAAGTTTTCAAACGCGCCCTGGGCGACGACAAAGCCGCTTCTGTGTTGGGCCGCATCTTGCCGGGCCAAAGCACCAAGGGTTTGGAAATTTTGCAGTGGATGGACGCCCGCTCTATTGCCGACATGATCAAAACCGAACACCCCCAGGTGACGGCCATTATTTTGTCGGTGCTCGACCACCAAGTGGCCGCCGATGTGTTGAACTTCTTGCCAGACGACACCCGCGCAGAAATTATTCAACGTGTGGCCAGTTTGGAAACCGTTCAACCTTCGGCCATGCAAGAGCTTGAGTCGATCATGAAGTTGCAGTTCTCTACCAACACCAGCTCCAAGTCTTCCAGCTTCGGCGGCATCAAAGCGGCTGCGCAGATCATGAACTCTACGAAGACCGCACTGGAAGCGTCCATCATGAAGGGCCTAGAAAAAATCGATGCCGATTTGATGATGCGCATTCAAGACAACATGTTCACTTTCGAAAACCTCAGCGCGGTGGACAACAAAGGCATTCAGGTGCTCATGCGTGCAGTGGACAACAACCAGTTGATGATTGCCATGAAGGGCGCCAGCGAAGACGTCAAAGCACGCTTCTTCGACAACATGTCTGAACGTGCCCGCGGCATGTTCAAAGACGAGATGGATGCCAAAGGCCTCATGCGCTTGTCCGATGTGGAAGAGGCACAAAAACAAATCATGCGTTCTGCCCGCAAGCTGTCTGACTCGGGTGAGTTGGTCTTAGGCGGAGGCGACTTTGTATAACCCCCTCCCCCCTGGCAAAGCAGCCAACAGCGGCGCAGGCCGGGCCGCGCCCAAGTGGCAGCCCTTGCAACCGCTCAAGCCCATTGAGCTGCAAAACGCAGGCTTTGTGCAAGAAAATTACTTGCGCAAAAAGAGCAACACCTTTGCACTGTGGACTGTCGAAGAACAACAAGCCGCCAACCAAATGGCTGAAGAGGCCTTGGCTGATGAAAGTGGCGTAGCAGACGTCAATGCAAAAGACCCTGCGGAAGCTTCTACGGCCGCCGCAACTGAGGCACCGGCTGTGTCTGGCTTGGATGCAGAAGCCATCGAAAAAATCAAACAAGAAGCCTATGAACGCGGCTTGGTGGATGGCCAAAAGATGCAACTCGCCTCAGAGCAAGCAGCGGCTGAGCAAAACGAAGCGCAGTCCCTCACAGCGCTGGCCGACAAAGCCAACCAACTCTTGGTCAACATTGAACAAGGTGTGGTGGCCTTGCAAGAAAATCCTGCCGCATGGAACGAACCTCTCAAGCGATTGGCTTTGCATTTGGCAGAGCAACTCGCCTTGACCGAACTGAGCATTTCTTCAGGTGGCATACAAAACCTGATCGACCGATGCATCGAAACGCTTGACGTGCAAACCGCGTCCAGCGTGGTGGTAGAGCTCAACCCGAATGACATGGCCTTGTTGCAAAACCACAAAGCGGTGCCCGGTGAAACAGCGCCTGTGTGGCGCATGGTGGCCGACACCCACTTGCTACCCGGCAGTGTGCGCGTGCGCGCAGACGATGCGGTGGTCAGCGACCTGATTGAACACCGCCTTGAAACCTTGGCACACGCATTGTTGGAAAACCCCAAAGCCTGGCAAGCGCAAACCGCATTCCAACCTGAGCGTTTGTCTGCACGCCGCGGCAAGGCTGAAACCGTAGAAGATGCGTTGCCACGTGAAGCCAGTACTGAACCCTTGAACTTGTCTTCATTGGATTTACCCGATTTAGATTTGACAGACGACAAGCCCGCGTCAGACAACGCTGCGGAAGGTGAATCACATGACTAACTTTGCAGCCGAAGTAGCCCGCTCGATGTCCGTGGCCCGCGCCTCGAGTCCCGAGCGCTGCGGCACCTTGGTGCGCTTGGTGGGTCTGCGAATGGAAGCGCGCGGCATCATGGCGCCCGTGGGTTCTAGCTGTGAAGTGATTGGCCAAGATGGCCACAAGATAGAAGCCGAAGTGGTGGGCTTCAACGACAAAACTTTGTACCTCATGCCCCTCACAGAGCCTGTGGGCATTGGCCCCGGTGCCTCCGTGCGCATGGCCTACGACCTTGGCACGGCGTGCTTAGGCCCCGAGCTGCTGGGCCGCGTGATCGATGGCCGCGGCGAACCTTTAGACGGCAAACCCAAGCCTGCTTGCAAAGCACGTTTGAGTTTGCTGGGCTTGCCCATCAACCCGATGGAGCGCGGCCCCATCGACAGCGTGCTCGATGTGGGTGTGAAAGCCATCAACGGCTTGTTGACACTGGGCCGCGGACAACGCGTGGGCTTGGTGGCTGGCTCTGGCGTAGGCAAGAGTGTGCTCTTGGGCATGATGACCCGCTTCACCAAAGCCGATGTAGTGGTGATCGGTTTGGTGGGCGAACGTGGCCGCGAAGTGCAAGCCTTCATTCAAGAATCTTTGGGTGAAGAAGGTTTGGCCAAATCGGTGGTGGTGGCAGCCCCCGCCAATGTGTCGCCTGTGCTGCGTTTAAAAGCCGCGCACATGACCCACGTCATTGCGGAATACTTTAGAGACCAAGGCCTCAATGTGTTGATGCTGGTCGACAGCCTCACGCGCGTGGCCCATGCGCAACGCGAAATTGGCTTGGCCATTGGCGAGCCGCCCACGGCCAAAGGCTATCCCCCATCGGTGTTTGCCTTGTTGCCCAATTTGATTGAGCGTGCCGGCGTAGGCCGTCATGGTCATGGCTCTATCACGGCCATTTACACCGTGCTGGCCGAAGGCGACGACGCCAACGACCCCATCGTGGACATTGCCCGCGCCTCCTTAGATGGCCAAGTGATGTTGTCGCGCAAACTGGCCGATGCCGCGCATTACCCGGCCATCGATTTGAACGGCTCTATTTCTCGCGTGATGCAAAGTTTGCTCTCGCCCGACGATTTGAAAATGGCCAACAAATTCAGGCGCCTGTGGTCTTTGTACCAACAAAACATGGACCTGATTCAAGTGGGCGCCTACGAGATGGGCAGCAACCCCACCTTGGACGAAGCCATTCGCTTGCGTGAATCGATGGAGCAGTACCTGCGCCAAGACATGCACGAAGGCAAAGACGAGGCCAGCACCCGACAAGACATTCGCAACATGATGGCGGTGCCCGCATGAACGACACCGTGGTTGCCCGCCCCTGCTGGACTGTCTTGACGCAAAAGGCCGAAGACAAAATTGCGCTCATTCAAAATGAATTGGTGCAGGCGCGCGTGCGCCTAGACAGCCTGCGCACCAGCGAGCAGCGCGTGCAAAAAATGTACGACGAATACCGCGAAGGCTTGAACCGCGCCGATGCGCAAAGCCTGGGCATGCGCGAGGCCATGAACCAGCGCCAATTCATGTCGCAATTGCTGACCCTCATGGCGCGCGTCAAAACCGACATTCAATACACCGACAATGCCATTGTGGGCATCAAAGAGCGCTTGATGGTGGCTGAGCGAGAACGCATCAAAATGCAAACCTTGGCCGATCAGAACGCTTTGGCTGTGCAGCGCGAAGAAAACAAAAAAGACCAGCGCCGCATGGACGCTTTGGGCGTGATGCAATTCAACCTCAAACCTCAAACATGAACCTCACCGGCGGCATCACTTGGCATTGGACGGCGTGGCGCTCGCAAGCGCGCTGGGCACCCACGTCACACGCCATTGAACAATGGTTGATGCAGCAGGCGCAAGCCTTCAAGCCAGACAATGTAGAAGGTCAACCCAGCTTGTTGTTGATTGGCGCCAGCGCCGGCTGGATGATGTCCAGCACATGGCTTGGCCAATTTGCGCGCGTCGACACCTTTGACATCGATCCTTTGGCCGGCATGCTGTTTAAGTGGCGCCATGGCGCGGCACTCAAAGCCGCAGGCACTGAACTGCATTGCCACACCCAAGATGCCATGCAAAACTTGCCGGGCTTGTTGTCTACTTTTCCCAAGGCCTGTGTGTTTTTTGACAACGTGTTGGGACAAGTGCGCTTTCAACACCTGGCCAACGATTGGCAACTGGTTGAGAAAAAACTGCAGCAACTTAAAGTGCAACTCAAAGGCCGTGAGTGGGGCAGTGTGCACGACCGCATGTCGGGCCCGCTGACAGAAGCCGTGTTGCACGGCAGCCCGCTGCCAGTGCGTCACCCCGATTGGCACGACCAACATTGGCTGACGCAATTGCATGCGCAAAGCCCGTGGCTAGACCATTTAACGCACAGCGTGTTTCCGGCCGGCGTGCAGGTGCAAGATTTTGCGTGGAACTTTTCGCCACGCTACCGACATTGGCTACAAGCCGCTTGGGTGCGGCCATGAACTTGTATCAGATGTTATTTGCCGCAAACAAAGCGAAACAAATTGACCAAGGGCGTGTCGGGTGGAATGGTTTGCCATTCACGCATCACACCTTGCGAGTCGACAATTTCGCCGGTAAGCATGGGGCCACTGTGCATGGAGAATTGCAAAATGTGCACCATCTCTTTGCGGCAGTCCATTTCCATGTGCGTGCGGGTGGACACATAGAACGCACCGCGTTGCGCCTTTTGAGGGGCTCTGTAATCGAACAGGCTCCAAAACGAACGCACGGCGCCTGTGCGCTTGATGGTGCCGTCGTCGACGTAGATGATGCCCGAATCGGTGGACGTCACTTTTTGCCATTCTGCGTGCGCAGCATGCGGCGCCAGCAAGGCCATGGCGGTGGCAGCAAGCGCCACGCTGTGTTTCAAAGTTTGAAGGGTGGTGTGAATGACAGTCATGCGCCCTACTATAGATCAGCGCACCCTTCTTGAAAAGAGTCTCCCCATGTTCAAACACCTTCTCTTGCTGCTTCTCTCCTCGAGTGTGCTGCTCACCGCATGCGGCGGTGGTGGCAGCGATGCTGCAGCCGTTGACACCCCTGTGGCGCCCAGCACCTCGCCTCTGATTGCACCGGGCGCCTATGTGGCCAGCCTCAATGGCAAAGACTGGGTGGCCATGTTGCTGCCCACCACGCAGGGCTCTGGCGCCGTGACCAATTTTTATGGCATGCACTACAACGCCACCGACCCCGACCTTTTCAGTGGCTCGGGCTTGATCAGCGGCACCAACAGCGCCACCTTGTCGCGCGTGTTTGTGTACCCCAACATTTCAGCCGCCACCCGAACCGGCACAGGCACCATCAGCAACTTGGGCAACGGCGTGGTGCGCGCCAGCTTGAATTTTCCGGCCACAGGACTGGAACAAGGCAAAGACATCACGGTAGCGGCCAGCCCACCGAGCACTTACAAATACAACACCCCCGCCAACCTGGGCAACGTGCAAGGCGCATGGCAAGGCCGTTGGTCGTATGGTGTGGGCTTTGTCGACAACTTCAGCTTGAACATTTCAGGCCAAGGCGACATCACCACCTCCTTGGCATTTCAACAAGACTGCTTGCTGACGCAAGGCGCCTTGCTGCCCAACTTCGATGGCACCAACTTGTTCACCTTCACCCTGACCGTGCCCAATGCCACGCAGTGCTCTCTCAAAAACCAAACCCTGAACGGCGCCGCCTTTGTGACCAGCAGCCCGGTGGCGGGTAAAACACAACGCCTTTACATTGCAGGCGTGACCACCGACGGCCGAGGCATCAGCTTCAGGGCCGACCGCTAAATTCAAGTTTTCATGCGTGCTGTCGAATCTGCCTAAGCACGGAAATTAAATTCTGGAAAAGAACATGTTCAAAATCATTGCCATCATCTTGCTCACCCTCTCGACTGCGGGTGCGGGCTACTTTGGCTGGACGCAAAAGAAGTCCAACGCTGCCGTCACAGAGCAAGTGGCTGAGCTGACGCAAAAGGTCGAAGAGGCAGACAAAAAAGTAGAAGTCACAGAGGAAGAGTTGGCGGCCAGCCAAGAACTGCTGCCGCCCTTGATGACCAAGGCGCAAGAGTTGGAAGCGGTCAAAGCCGCGTTCTCTACCGGCACCGTGCTCAAAGACCTGGAAACGCTGTACGCCAAGGAGAAAAAAGGCCTCTCGACCGAGCGTCAATTGGGCTTGGCCGGCGTGCGCCTGCTGACCAACGGCACCAAAGATCCTGCCACGGTGGCCGCCTTCCAAAAAGCTTTGGAGATGACCGACTGGAAGGGCCAGAAAACCGTCATTTGCGCCGCACAAAACGCCTTGGCCGCAGCTGGCGAAAAAGTCAAAGTGATGTCGGAGTGCTTGCCCGATGCACCCGCCGGCAAGCCAGCTGGCAAACACGACGCCCATGATGCCCCGGCCGCCAAAGATGCCCACGGTGCACCAGCGGCCAAAGACGCCCACGGCAAAGACGATAAAAAAGGTGCCAAGAAAGATGCCCACGGCCCAGCCGATGTGCACGCAGTGCATTGGGATTACGAAGGCGTGATGGGCCCAGAGAACTGGGGCAAAGAATTCCCCACCTGCGGCAGAGGCAAATCACAGGCGCCTTTGAACATCAAAGGGCCGTTTGAAAAAGTACGCTACAGCGTGGCGCCAGATTACAAACAAGGCCAGCTCAAAATTGTGAACAACGGCCACACCATTCAAGTGAACGTTGTGCCTGGCTCCAAAATTCGCATCGACGGCAAGCCTTATGACTTGCTGCAGTTTCACTTCCATCGCCCCAGCGAAGAACACATCGATGGCAAACCTTCGGCCATGGTGGTTCACTTTGTGCACAAAAATGCAGAAGGCGAATTGGCCGTGTTGGGCGTGATGCTGCGCGAAGGCAATGAAAACCCAGGCATCAAAACCTTGTGGTCACATGCGCCCAAAAAAGAAGGCCCAGAAGTGGTACCCGATGGCGTGATGTTCAACCCCACCAACTTGCTGCCCCGCGAAATGGATTTCTTCCACTACGACGGCTCGCTCACCACACCGCCGTGCACAGAAAAAGTGAAGTTCTTTATTTTGAAATCGCAAGTGAACATTGCCAAAGAGCAAGTGAGCGACTTCCCCTTCAAAATGAATGCGCGCCCGATTCAGCCCGCCAACGGCCGCCCCATTTACACCAACTGATTTCGTTTGAGAGTGCCATTAAGGCGTAACTCTAAGGAGTTACGCCTTTTTTTTGATCTGCGTTCGCCACAACAAAAACACGGCGATGCTCAAGTTCAAAGCATTCCACAACACGCCATTGATGAAGGCCGCGTGATACGAACCGGTTAAGTCAAACACCTTGCCCGACATCCACCCGCCCAGCGCCATGCCAATCATGGTGGCCATGATGACAGCGCCCACCAACACCCCCACCTTTTGCGCCGGAAAATACTCGCGCACAATGATGGCGTAAGACGGCACGATGCCGCCTTGAAACAAACCAAACATGGCCGAGATGATGTACAGCGACACCATGCCATCGAACGGTAAAAACATCAGCAAGGCCACACCTTGCAACACCGAGCCCAGCACCAAAGTGCGCAGCCCGCCAATGCGATCGCAAATGGCGCCCGACACCAATCTGCTCACAATGCCGCACGCCAACATGAGCGACAGCATCTCAGACCCACGCGCCGCACCAAATCCAAGGTCTGTGCAATACGCCACGATGTGAACCTGCGGCATGGCCATGGCCACACAACACGCTACGCCCGCCACACACAACAAAGCATGCGCCGTGTTGATCGACAAACCAAACGGTTTTTCGGAAGCCAATTGCTGAACACTGCCCGGCGCAGACGCGGCCATCATCGGCGGCCGCTGTCGCATGAAAAACGACAACACCAACATGCCCAAACCACACACCACCCCAATCCACACATAGGTTTCGCGCCAGCCCAAAGTTTCAACACCGTGTTGCGCCAAGGCCGGCCAAATGCTGCCCGCCACATAATTGCCACTGGCACACACCGCCACCGCAATGCCGCGCCGCTTGTCCCACCACATCGAGGTATCGGCCAACAAAGGGGCAAACGTAGACGAGCTGCCAAACACCCCCATCAACACCCCATGCGCCAGCGCAAACCACCAAATGTTGGGCGACAAACCAGCCAACACAAAACCACTGCCAACACCCACCGCGCCAATCCAAAGCGCCACATGCACCCCCCATTTGTCCGCCAACTTGCCCATGGCCAAACCACCAGCGCCAAAGCCCAGCATCATCAAGGTGTAGGGCAAAGACGCATCGGCACGCGAAATGCCAAACTCTTTTTGCACCTCTGGCAGGACAACCGACACCACATACATGCTGCTGCCTCCCAGCGTCATGAGCAGCAAGGTGATGAAGAGCCGGCGGGCGGCGTAAGAGGAGTCGATCAGGTCGACAGGGGCGGGGTGGGCAGAAGAAAGGTTCACGTTTCGACCTTATCACCCAGGGCTTCTGTCGATGCCCCCTAATTTCCCGTAAAAAGCCCCTTTTTCTGATGCTATAATCCCGCTTCTGTGAGGCCCGGTAGCTCAGTTGGTAGAGCAGCGGATTGAAAATCCGCGTGTCGATGGTTCGATTCCGTCCCAGGCCACCAATTTAAACCCTAGCAATAGAAATGTTGCTAGGGTTTTCTGCTTTCTGGCATAGCGTTTTGTTCTTTGCTAACACGCCAATGCTACTTTGCAGCCTACGGTTGAGGACTGAGCAAATCAGCTTGCGACTCCGCTGGCCAGCAGCGACTCGATCTCCTCTGCGGTGCGACCCAGCTCGGCCAAAATGGCCCGTGTGTGCTCGCCCAAGTGGGGTGCCAGGCGCCCTGGGTCGGCAGGCTGATGGTCAAACTGGGCCGCAGCACGCGGCGCGCGCACCCGGCCAAGGCCCGGGTAGTCCGCCTCTATCAGGCTGTGGTTGTGTCTGACCTGTGGGTCATGGACCAGGTCGGCCTTGAAGTTCACCTGTCCCACTGGCACGCCCTCGGCCGCCAAGCGCGCCACGAATGGGCGCACGAGTTGTTCAGCGGCAATCGGCTCAAGCACCGCACGCCAAGCGTCAATGTGGTCCCGCCGTAGCATCATGTTGGCAAATCGCGAGTCTTGCATCAGCTCGGGCTTGCCAAAGACACGGCAGATGCCCGCAAACTCATCGTCCTGTGGCGCGATCATGGCGAACCAGCCGTCTTTACAGCGCCAGAGCTTTTGGCGCGCCCCAAATTCGGGTACCGGTGCGGGTGGATGGTCCAAAAAACTGTGGTTGTAAAGTGCCTCTGGCCAGAGGAAGGACAGCGCCGCGTCAAGCATCGACAGCTCGATGCGGCAGCCTTCGCCAGTGACCTGGCGCCCGTGCAGAGCGCTCGTGATGGCCTGCGCTGCCGTCAGCGCAGTGATCTTGTCGCACATCAGGGTCTGCAGTAGTTTGGGCTCTTGGGTCTCAGGGTCAGGATGCGCGTCAGCAAAACCCGAGACCGCTTGGATGACCGGGTCGTACACACGGTAGCCCGAATAGGGCCCAGTTTGTCCAAAGCCACTGATCGAGAGGTAGACAAGACGCGGATGCCAGAGCTTGACCTGATCGTAGGCAAAGCCCAGTCGCGCCATGGCACCGGGCCGAAAGTTTTCGACCAGTACATCTGCCTTCACCATCAGCTCGCGCAAAATTTCGCGCGCCGAAGCCTGCTTGAGGTCGAGCACGATGGACCGCTTGCCCCGGTTGATGGTGGCAAACAGCGTCGTCATGTCGCCCTGGATGGGGCCGACTCGGCGCGTGAGGTCACCGCCCTGGGTCTCGATCTGCAGCAAGCCGCGCTGGATGGCGCCCACGCTGGCGGGGCTGACGTTGCCGTATTCGGTGGTGAACTCGGAGGCGTTGTCTCCCACGTACTGCAGCATGGCACGCAGATCCTTCAGGTCGAGCAGCAGCAGCGCGTTGTCGTCGGCGATCTTGAACACCAGGTTCAGCACGCCGGCCTGGGTTTCATTGAGGTTGAGCATGCGGCCCAGCAGCAGCGGCCCCATGTCGGAGATGGTGGCGCGGACCGGGTGGCCCTGTTCGCCAAACACGTCCCACAGCGTGGCTGGGCAGGCGGCGGAGGCGGGGGCTTCCAGCCCGCGGTCCTTCAGGATGCCGGCCAGCTTGCTGCCGATGGCGCCAGCCTGGCTGATGCCGGTCAGGTCGCCCTTGACGTCGGCCATGAACACCGGCACGCCAATCTTCGAAAAGTTCTCTGCCAGGGTTTGCAACGTCACGGTCTTGCCGGTGCCGGTGGCCCCGGTGATCAGGCCGTGGCGGTTGGCCAGGCTGGGCAACAGGTGGCATTCGGTAGTGGCATTCTTGGCAATCAACAGCGGCTCGGCCATGGTGGGGAGATCCTGGAGTGTGGAAAAGTAAAATCAGAGCCGACAGATTAAATCAACACACAAGGATTTCCGATGGCCGGCCACAGTAAATGGGCAAATATCCAGCATCGCAAGGGCAGACAGGACGAAAAGCGCCAGCGTATCTGGACGCGCGTGGTGCGTGAAATCATGGTGGCGGCCCGCACCGGTGGCGGCGATCCCTCGGCCAATCCCCGCTTGCGCCTGGCGATCGAGAAGGCCAAGGCGGCCAACATGCCGGCGGACACCGTCAAACGCAACATCGACAAGGCCACCGGCAACCTGGAAGGCGTGAGCTACGAGGAGATCCGCTACGAAGGCTACGGCATCGGCGGCGCGGCCATCATTGTGGACACCATGACCGACAACCGCGTGCGCACCGTGGCGGAAGTGCGCCACGCTTTCAGCAAGTACGGCGGCAACATGGGCACCGAGGGTTCGGTGTCCTTCCAGTTCAAGAACTGTGGTCAGTTGATCTTTGCGCCGGGAACGGATGAAGACAAGGTGATGGAAGTCGCGCTGGAAGCCGGCGCGGAGGACGTCATTACCGACCAGGACGGCGCGATCGAAGTGCTGACCCCGCCACACGACTTTGAGGCCGTGAAAGGTGCGCTGGAAGCCGCAGGGCTGACGGCAGAAGTGGCCGAGGTGACGATGCGCCCCGAAAACACGATCGAGCTGGCTGGCGATGACGCCGCGAAGATGCAGAAGTTGCTCGATATTCTTGAAGATCTGGACGACGTGCAGAACGTTTTCCACAACGCGGAAATTGCGGAATGAAGGTTTTGGTCATTGGCGGCGGTGGCCGCGAACATGCGTTGGCCTGGAAACTGGCCCAATCGCCCCGGGTGGAGCAGGTGTTTGTGGCGCCTGGCAATGGCGGCACGGCACTCGATTCCGCGCTGGTCAACGTGAATATCACCGAGGTCGGCGCACTGCGTGCCTGGGCCGAGGCGGAAAAGATCGGTTTGACCGTGGTGGGGCCGGAAGGCCCGCTGGCCACCGGCGTGGTGGACGAGTTCCGCGCCCATGGCCTGCGCATTTTCGGCCCGACGAAGGCGGCTGCACAGCTGGAAAGCTCCAAAGCCTTCTCCAAGGCTTTCATGAAGCGCCACGGCATTCCCACCGCTGAATACGAAACCTTCTCGGACCCGGTCGCGGCCCACGCCTACGTGGACAAGATGGGCGCACCCATCGTGGTGAAGGCCGATGGCCTGGCAGCAGGCAAGGGCGTGGTCGTGGCCATGTCAGCTGCTGAGGCGCACGAGGCCATTGACTTCATGCTGCTCGACAACACCCTGGGCGTGAGCCACAACGCTGGCGGCGCGCGCGTGGTGATCGAGGAGTTTCTGCAGGGCGAGGAAGCCAGTTTCATCGTCATGTGCGATGGCAAAAACGTGGCGGCAATGGCCACCTCGCAAGACCACAAGCGCCTGCTGGACGGCGATGCCGGCCCCAACACGGGCGGTATGGGCGCTTATTCGC